>Ga0105240_10013222_pt1 | contig 11353 bp, 8 predicted proteins | sample KBSC54metaG_FD_80426 | JGI IMG/M metagenome (GOLD analysis project Ga0105240, IMG submission 80426) | Corn rhizosphere microbial communities from Kellogg Biological Station, Michigan, USA - KBS C5-4 metaG | ecosystem: Host-associated > Plants > Roots > Rhizosphere > Soil | place: Michigan, USA...
AATAGACCTTTACGCCTGCCGCCTGGTAGATCTTTATCTTTTCCCCCAGGTCCTGCGAGACAAAGGAGGTTCCGAAGGCCAGCTTGGCGATGTCTACATAGGGGGAGGCAATCGACAGGAGATTTTTTGCTTCGGCCACACTCAGCCCCTTGTCATTGATCATGGTAAGACCATATGCCCGGGGGCTTACAGTCCTTTCGGGTATTTGCTTTAAAGGGAAGTTTTGCACGTTCATGCCCACAAGGTACAAAATCATATGTTTTTGGCCATTTGCCCGGTTTTTTTGTACTTTGTGTACAAACTTGTCATATGGCTCAGATGGACGCAAAACGGGCGGAGAAGATATCCAAGGCTCTATCCGACCCCACCCGGCTAAAGATCCTTGGCGAGATCAAGAAAAGAAATGAATGCTTATACTGCGTAGATCTGTATGAGAACATTCATTTAGCGCAGCCCTCCATCAGTCATCACATGAAACAGCTTACGGACACTGCCCTTATCCTTTCCGAGAAGGAAGGCCGCAATATCAAATACAAGATGAACAACGAGGTCATCGACGAGTTCATCGGTTTTTTACAGGCGCTGAAGAAATAGAGGTCACTGCTTCTGAGCTTGTTCTTCTTGTTTCTTCTTTTCTTCTTCCTGCTTTTTCTTTTCTTTTTCTTTCTTCTTGAAATATCCTCTCAGCAGGAAATTGTGCTTGGCTGCCTCCATGTTCTCCTTGAGACCTTCCGAACCCTGCCGCAGATTTTTCACCGTGGCGCTGATATTGGTGGAGAGCCCGGTGTCTTTCAATAATTTGCCCAGGGCGCCTTTACCGTTGCTGATGCGGGAGGAAATGTCCGCGAGATTGCGTGTGATGACCGCCGCATTGTCCGCGGAAGTTTTCAGGCTGGCCATGATCTGGTCCGTCTCGATGGGTTTGACGGTAGCGAGGGCATCGCCCTCCGCAATGGCCGGCTGGCCGGATGTGCCTGCCGTAATCGAGACCACTTTATCGCCCATGAGACCTTCGGAGCTGATGGCTGCCTTGGCGTCCTTCTTGATGAACTTCTGCGCCTTGCGCTGGATGATCATCTGCACTTCTACGGAAGTATCCGTCACCAGCTCGATACCGTCCACCGTGCCGATGTCGATACCGCCCATCCGGACATTGCTGCCCACTTTGAGACCGCTGACGGAGTTGAAAATAGCGCTGATGTGGAGCACCGACCCGAATTTATTTTTCTGCTTGCCGATGTAATAGATGGCTGCGATGGCAACGACGAGCGCTGCTACGCTGAAGAGCCCCAGTTTCCATTTATAATTTTTTTCTTTAGGCATAACCTGTCATTTAGGAGTTAGTAAAAAAAGCTTCGCACCCACTCGTCCTCCGACTTCTCCAGCTCCTCATAGGTACCTTCGGCAACGACGACGCCTTCCTTTATCACGACGATCCGGTCGGCGGTCAGCCGTGCGCAGGACATATCATGGGTTATGGTGATGGAGGAGATATTGTATTTCTTTTTTGTCCGGACCATGAGCTCGCTGATCTCGTGGGAAGTGGCCGTGTCGAGGCCCGTGGTGGGCTCATCGTAGAGCATTATCTCCGGACGCAGGATCAGCGTCCTGGCCAGACCGATGCGCTTGGCCTGCCCACCGGAAAGCCGGGAGGGCATCTGGTCGATGGAATCCACGAGGCCTACGTTATCCAGCATTTCCATAATGGCGGCGTCCTTTTTCTCCCTGGTCATTTTCTTTTTGTGCTGACGCAGGGGGAAGGCCAGGTTTTCCCGTACCGTCATGGAATCATACAGCGCTGCATTCTGAAAGAGGAAACCTACCCGCAACCGCAGCGCATTGAGCTCATTGTACTTCAGCCGGGAAATATCCTGGCCCAGCACCTTTATCACGCCTTCGTCGGGCCATTCCAGCCCCACCAGGCATTTGATCAGCACGGATTTCCCCGAACCCGACTTGCCCAATACCACCAGGTTCTCACCCTTGTATACTTCCAGGTCGATGCCTTTCAGCACTTCGTGGTCCTTAAAAGCTTTTTTGAGGCCATGAATGCTGATGACGGGTTTCTCCGTCGTCTCACCTACCGGTGAGACGCGGGGCGCCTCCATGATATCGTCGGTCTTGTCGGTCATAAAAGGTCCGTGATTTGCGCCGCCAGCATGTCGATGATAAAGACGGCCAGCGAAGATGCAACGACGGCGGAATTGGCGGCTATCCCTACGCTCTCCGTACCTCTTCGCGCCTGATAACCTTTATAGCAGCCGATGAGGCCTACCACAAAGCCAAAGAAAAAGGTCTTGATGATGGCGGGGAAGACGTCGATGAACTCGAGATGCGACAGGGCTTTTACAAAAAAATGACGCAGGGTCATCGTGTCGTGAATATTCATGGCGATAAATCCTCCGTACATGGCGATGGCGTCTGCCAGGATGGCCAGCAGGGGGATCATTAAAGTTGTTGCCAGCGTCCTTGTAACCACCAGGTAATGGAAAGGGTTGATGGCGGATACTTCCATGGCGTCGATCTGCTCCGTCACCTTCATGGCGCCTAATTCCGCGCCCATGCGGGACCCTATTTTTCCGCAACAGATCAGCGCTGTGATCACAGGTCCTATCTCCCGCACCACCGAGACGGATATCATTCCCGGAATAAGCGAGATAGCGCCAAAATCAGCCATGGAGGGCCTGGTCTGGATGGCAAGCACCATGCCCATGATAAAGGCGGTGAGCCCGATGAGAAAAGTGGATTTATAACCTACCAGGTACGACTGATAAAAGATCTCGCGCCATTCGTAGGGCGGCTTCACAACCTCCTTAAAAAACCTTCCGGCGAAGACTACCAGATTGCCTGCACCATAGAAGAATTGCTGCAGCTGTCCTCTTTTTTCGGCGACACGTAACATACGGACAGCGGTTCAATTATTAATCCAAAATGCATCCGGTGGGCCAAATGCCCATATATCACGCAAAACAAGCGTGTTATGACATCAAAGCCGTGCTGGTAGCGGAAAAATGTAGAAATACTTCCCCATATAATCACACCTATGGCTTTACATTATCGCTTACATTTGTCCATGATAGTTGTATGATACTGATCGTCGATGATAAGCCTGAAAACATTTTTTCGCTGAAGACCATCCTGGAATTACATTCTTTTCCTACCGATACGGCTTTAAGCGGGGAAGAGGCCTTGAAGAAGATCCTCCGGCACAGCTATGCCCTGATCATACTGGATGTGCAGATGCCGGGCATGGACGGATTCGAGGTAGCCGAGGCGATCAGCGGTAGCAGCAAGGCCCGTGATATTCCCATTCTTTTTCTCTCAGCGGCGAGTACGGATAAGAAGTTCATCACGAAAGGATATTCTTCCGGCGGAATGGATTATATCACCAAGCCCATCGATCCGGATATACTTCTTTTGAAAGTAAAGACTTTTTATCGCCTGTATGAGCAGAACAGGGAGCTGAACAGGATACAGGCAAGCCTCCGTTCGGAGATAGAATTCCGTAAGAAGGTAGAGGGCGAGCTACAAGACGCCATGCGAAAGAAGGATGAATTTATCAGCATTGCAAGCCATGAGCTGAAGACGCCGCTGACCACTATCAAAGCCTATGTGCAGCTGCTGGAGCGGGCCATCGGACGGGACGACCCTACCAAAATGTATGTGGACAGGACCCTGGTGCAGGTGCAGAAGCTGGATAATCTCATTGTCGACCTGCTGGACCTGTCGAAGATCGAGAGCGGTAAATTAAAATTCAATAAGAAGGTATTTAACTTCGGGGCCACGCTTTCCAATGCGCTGGAGATGATCCGGCAGACCTATCCGGAGTATCAGTTTGTGCTGAAGGGCAAGTCCGACGTACAACTGTACGGCGATGACACCCGTATCGAGCAGGTGCTGATCAATTATCTAACCAATGCGGTGAAATATTCTCCCGACAATAAGGAGGTGAGGATAGACGTCGAGCTCCGGCCGGACAGGAAATTATATGTCCAGGTAAGGGATTTCGGCATCGGTATAAAAAAAGACCATCAATCCAATATCTTTTCCAAATTCTACCGGGTGGAAGAATCCGCCAATCGATTCCAGGGGCTGGGCATCGGTCTATACATCTGTGCGGAGATCATCCGCCGGCATGATGGGGCGTATGGCGTCGACAGCGAGCCGGGACAGGGCTCCGTCTTTTATTTTTCCATTCCCCTTGCCGCTAACGGAACACCGCAGCCGGTGGATCAAGTATAAGAATCAGGAACCGCTGGAAGCGGTTCGTCCGAAGGACAGACATAAACATAAAGAGTACCAGCATGAACATTGTTATGCGACCCGGTCTTTTACGCAATTTGCAGATCGGGTTTGGATTATCCCTTTTGATCCTCATCGTCTCGTCCGTCGCCAGCTATAGCAGCATTCAAAGCCTGCTGAACAGCGCCCGGCAGGTGGATCATACAGACTCCGTTATCAATCGGCTGGAAATGACTCTTTCCACCCTGAAGGATGCAGAGACGGGGCAGAGAGGTTATCTTCTGACGGGCGATACCACCTACCTTCGACCTTATTACGGGGCGCGTGAGAAGGCGCTCAACCTGGTGGGCGATCTCCGCAAAATGACCAGGGATAATCCTTCACAGGCGCAAAACGCCGACGAGCTGTATACTATCATTACCCAGCGCATGGGTTTGCTGCAGGAGGTCATCGACGAGAAGAAGGAGGATAACCTGATCAATCTCGCTGATATCAAAAAAGGGCAGGGGTTTATGGAGGAGGCGCGCAGGGTGGTGGCCAGGATGCAAATGGAGGAGCATGAGACGATGGTGGAGCGGGTTGCAAAGATGAAAAGATCTTCCAGCTATACGCCGGTAGTCATCATGGTGGCGGCCGCCCTGGCCATTCTTATCACGATATTTTTCTACCGGCGGGTGCTAAACGACTACCAGGAGCGGCTGGCCCTTTATACCGAGCTGCAGCAGAAGGAAGAAGAGACGCGCAGACGTATCGATATCATCAGCGAAATTGCCGATAAAATTTCCGACGGTCACTATAATGTCCGCGTATCCGATGAGCAGAAGGATAACCTGGGCGCTCTTTCGGTGGCTCTGAACAGGATGGCCGAGTCGCTGGAACATTCTTTCAGACAGCTGTCGGACAATGAGTGGCTTCAGGCGGGCGTGGCGCATCTCAGCGAGATCATGGCGGGGCAGGCGGATATGAAGGCCCTGTCCCTGCATGTGATCGACTTTATCACGGAATACAGCCGCAGTATGATAGGAGCTATCTATCTGATGGACCCCGCCGCCCGTGAGCTGACCCTGCAGGCCAGTCATGGTTTGTCTTCCGACGGCGTCCGGAAAAAGATAATGGCAGGGGATGGAATGGCGGGTCAGGTGGCAATGGATGGGAAGCGGATGCTGGTAAAGGACATTCCTTCCGCGGAATGGGTGGTGAGCTGGACGGCAGGGAGCATCAGGCCCCGTACGATGGTAGCTTTTGCCTTCTTCCATGAGAAGGGCATAAAGGGGGTGATCGAGCTGGGGTCTTTGGATTATTATACGGAACGTGAGCTGGCTTTTTTTACCAGCGTCAGCGAACGCATCGGGACGGTCATCAATAGTATCGAAACGCGTGTACGGCTGCAAGAGCTGTTGGAAGAGACACGGGCTCAGGCGGAAGAGCTGCAGTCGCAGCATAGCGAGCTGGAAAGTATGAATATGGAGCTGGAAGTACAGGCGGAAAAACTGCAGGTGTCCGAGGAGGAGCTGAAAGTGCAACAGGAAGAATTGCAGCAGACCAACCAGGAGCTGGAGGAAAGAAGCCGCATTCTGGAGGAGAAGAACCAGCTGATCCTCTTCCGCAACCTGGATATCCAGAAAAAGGCGGAGGAGCTGGCGCAAACCACCCAGTACAAGTCGGAGTTCATGGCCAATATGTCGCATGAGCTGCGGACACCGTTGAATTCCATCCTGCTGCTGTCCAGGCTGCTGGTGGAGAACAGCAGCCAGAACCTTTCCGATGATCAGATCGAATATGCCCGAGTGATCCAGAACTCCGGGCAGGGGCTGCTGGAGCTCATCGACGAAATACTGGACCTGTCCCGTATCGAATCCGGGAAGCTGCAGCTGGAGCATACCATTGTCACGGTGGATGAGCTGATCGCCGACATGCGGATGCTGTTCGACCCGCTGGCAAAGGACAAGAACCTGGACCTGAACTTTATTGTCGACCAGGGAACACCGCCTCAGCTGGAGACGGACAAGATGCGGCTGGAGCAGATATTGAAGAACCTCCTCTCCAATGCATTCAAGTTTACGGCCAAAGGATATATCCAGCTCCGGATCTCTCCATCCTCACAGAAGAACTACATAGATATTGCCGTCCGTGACTCCGGCATTGGCATTCCCGGGGACAAGCATCAGCTGATCTTCGATGCCTTTCAGCAGGCGGATGGGTCTACCCGCCGGCAGTATGGGGGGACGGGGCTTGGGCTTTCCATCAGCCGGGAGCTGGCCAGGCTGCTGGGAGGAGATATTACGCTTGCCAGCGCGCCGGGGGAAGGGTCGGAGTTCAGGGTTACCATTCCCCAGTTCAGGATGGAAGGGATGCCGGAAATGCCCGCTCACGTGGGCTCCAAAATATCGGCTATCACATCCGATGGGGAAGTGCCGCAATATACGCTGGCGGATATACCGCCGGACATACCTGACGACAGGAACAATATCGCAAACGAGGACAAGGTGCTGCTGATCGTAGAGGACGACAGCTATTTCGCCACGTCGCTCCTGGAATTTGGCCGGAAGAAGGGGTACAAAGGCGTCATATCCGTCAGGGGTGATACTGCGATAGGTCTGGCGAAGACCTATCACCCCATCGGGATACTTTTAGATATCCAGCTGCCGGTGAAGAGCGGCTGGGAGGTAATGGAGGAGCTGAAAAAAGACCCGACAACCCGCCACATACCCGTGCATATCATTTCTTCTTTTGAAGTGAAGAGCGAGAGCCTGACAAAGGGAGCCATCGACTTTATTTCAAAGCCAGCCGCTTCGGAGAATATGGCTGCCGTCTTCCAGCGGATAGAAGACGTGCTGAACCGCAGCTCGAAGAAAGTGCTGATCATTGAAGACAATACAAAGCACGCGGAAGCGCTGTCCTATTTCCTGAACGTGCACCATGTCCGCAGCGAAATAGCGCATACCATCGCGGGCAGCGTCGCTGCGCTTCACCGGGAAGAGGTACAATGTACGATACTGAGCAGGGAGGACGCCGGGGAGGCCGACAGGGAGAGCCTGGACTCCATCCGGAAGAACCCCGGGTTGGAAAATATTCCTATTATTGTATTGACAGGGAAGACCATTTCGAAGGGAGAGGAAGTGCGTCTGCGGCAGTATGCCGACTCCATTGTCGTGAAGACGGCCCATTCCTATCAGCGGATACTGGATGAAGTATCTCTTTTCCTCCACCTGGTGGACAGGGATCAGGAAAAGGAACCTGCCAGCGTCATGGGCAGGATGGGGGCGTTGGACGAAGTGCTTAAAAACAAGACGGTGCTGGTAGCAGACGACGATGTACGCAACATCTTTTCGCTGACCAGGGCGCTGGAGGCCCATAAGATGCGGGTGCTTCCGGCCGTAGATGGAAGGGAGGCGCTGACTGTGCTGGAGGAAGGCGCGGTGGAGGTGGATATCATTCTCATGGATATGATGATGCCGGAGATGGATGGTTTCGAGACCATTGCCCGCATCCGGAAGAACCCGCGTTTCAAAGATATACCCATCATCGCCGTCACGGCCAAGGCCATGGTGGGGGACAGGGAAAAATGCATCCAGGCCGGCGCATCGGATTATATATCAAAACCTGTCGATATCGATCAGCTCATGTCCCTTTTACGGATATGGCTGTATGAAAAATGATAGCTGCCATCAGATATGAGGAAATGGAAGTCCTGCTGAACGACGTTTTCACCAGGTATGGGTATGATTTTACGGAATATTCCAAGGCTTCGCTGCTGCGGAGGATACAGCGGCTCTTCGCCCTGGACAAATTTCCGTCCTTCGCCGAATTCCGTCACCGGCTACAACATGATCCTCAATACTTTCGCCGGTTTGTCGAGGAGGTGACGGTAAATGTGACGGAAATGTTGCGCGATCCGTCTTTTTATCGGACCTTGCGTACTACTATCCTGCCGGTGCTGGCAACCTACCCTTTCATTCGGATATGGCACGCAGGATGCTCCACGGGTGAAGAAGTTTATTCCATGGCCATCCTGTTAAAAGAAGCCGGGCTATTGCATAAGTCCCTGTTGTACGGGACGGATATCAATCCCCTGGTCATTGAAAAGGCGCGAAGGGCTATATTCCCTGTCAGCCAGATGCAGAAGTATTCCGAGAACTATATCCAGTCGGGTGGCATAAATGATTTTTCTTCTTATTACACGGCTAATTATCACCTGGCGAAGTTCGACAGCTCATTGACAGGGAAAATGATCTTTTCCACCCACAACCTGGTCTCGGACTTTTCTTTTAATGAGTTCCAGCTGATACTTTGCAGGAACGTGCTTATTTATTTCGAACGGGATTTGCAGGCGAAAGTATTTAAGCTCTTTGACTACAGTCTGGAAAATTTTGGCTATCTGGCGCTGGGAGCCAAGGAGTCGCTGAGATTCTCTCCCATGGCGGACAGGTACAAACAAGTCGGAAAGGAAAAAATATGGAGGAAGGTATATGAGACGGGCTAAGCTCATCATTATTGCGGGCTCGGCGGGCAGCCTGCAGGTGATACTGGATATCATCTCGACCATTGGCAGGGACCTTCCTTTATCCGTAGTGATCGTGATCCACCGGACCGTCGTCTTTGAATCCGGCCTGGAAGATCTTTTGTCAGGCAGGACCCGTGCGACCATCAGGGAGGTGGAGGAAAAAGATCCTATCCAGCCCGGTACCATTTATCTTGCCCCTGCCGACTATCACCTGCTTGTCGAAGAGGACCATACTTTTTCCCTGGACTATTCGGAGAAGGTGAACTTCAGCCGTCCCAGCATCGATGTCACTTTCCGATGTGCCGCGGATGTGTATGGCAAAAAGCTGGTCTGTGTGCTCCTGTCCGGCGGCAATGCGGATGGGGTGGATGGTATGGAATATGCAAAGGAGAAGGGCGGCGTGCTGGTGGTGCAAGACCCTGCCACGGCGGATGTGCCGTATATGCCGCAGCATGCCATCGACCGGATGAAGGTCGACTTTATCGTATCCGCGGAAGAGATGCCTGCCTTTATAAAGGGTCTTGCCTATCTGCCGCCCGCCTGACGGACGAGCCGCCTCCAGGAGAACAATCTGTAGATAATCTGAGCTTATTGTGATCAAAATATTAAGTTAAAATTACCATATCATTAATTGCGTTTTGGCAACGGTGAGATATAGGTGCGAAGGATAATTTCGCCTCCAAAACCAAAACGATGGCATTCAGATCCAGGAGATGGTTCTTCCTTCTCATTCTTCTTTTTTCAATTTCCAATGTATTTGCAGGCGTTATCAAAGGGCATGTTGCGGATAGCAGGACCGGCGAACCATTGGCGGGCGCTACGGTGCATATCCGGAGCGGCAGTCTGTCGATGACGGCAGTGGTGGAGCTGGACGGCTCTTTTATATTCAAGCGTCTTCCCAGGGGAGTATATGAGATGGATGTCCGCATGGTCGGATATGGCGTGGTGGAGGGAATGAAAGAGACGATCAGCGATGATGGAACCGTGGCAGTAGAGAATGTAACGCTACAGGAGCAGAGCCAGGAGCTTCGGGAGATACAGGTAGCTGCCGTCGGCAAGGATGGCGATCATGCCGCCAGGGGGCTGGAGAAGAATTCCGCCCTGTTGCAGAACGTGCTGTCACAGCGGACCATCGAGCTTTCGCCGGACGTGACCGTGGCCAATGCCCTGCAGCGGGTATCGGGTGTGGCGATCCAGCGAAGCTCCAGCGGTGAAGGGCGCTATGCCATCATCCGGGGGATGGATGAAAGATATAACAACACGCTGGTCAACGGGGTAAAGATCCCCAGCCCGGATGCGAAATACCGGTATGTACCCATGGACCTTTTCCCGTCCGACATGCTGGAGAGGCTGGAGGTGATCAAATCCCTGACGCCTGCCATGGAAGGAGACGCCGTGGGCGGTACGATGAACCTGGTCATGAAGACGGCCCCACAGCATTTCATTTTCAATGCCAATCTGGGTACGTGCGTCTCCACCTTGTTCTCGCACAGCCGTCCATTCAGCTCTTTTGGAGCGGTGAATGACAAGTCGCCCGCCGGGATCCATGGGAATGATTATGCCGCCACGCAAAATGATTTTTCCAGGAGCAACCTGAACTTCCAATCGCACAACCATCCCTGGTATACCATTGCGGGCGCTACGGTGGGTGGACGGCTCCTGCACCAGCGGCTGGGGCTGATCCTGTCAGGGTCTTATCAGAACCAGTACAGAGGCTCCAACTCGGACCTTCTCGTGCCGAACGCGCAGCCGCAGGTAGTGGGTGGTAAGGACAACCAGTCCGTGATCAGCGACCTCTATGTACGGCGTTATTCCACGCAAACCACCCGTGTCGGACTCCATAACAACATCGACTATGTGTTCAATGACAGGAACAGGGTGACGCTGTACAATATGTATGTCCACATGAACGAGTGGCAGACGCGGAGCACCTACGACTCCGTATACCTCAACAAAATATCGGACAATCTGATGCGCAGCCGTCTCACGAAGCAAAGCATCTACAGCAGCACCTTGAAGGGTGAACATACGCTGGGTTCGCAATTCTTTGTAAGCTGGACAGGCACTTATGCGCTGGCTAAGAGCGCTGTCCCGGATATGGCGGAATACGACTACCAGAGCGATACCATGCCCGGCCGTTATAAGGTGCAGGGTTTGTCCAGGATCTGGCAGCACAACACCGACAGGGACCTGGCCGGCTATCTCAACCTGCAATATGCACCCACGATGGCGGGGCAAAAGGTGGAATTTGCTGCAGGTGGCATGTACCGGAATAAAAAGAGGGACAACTATTATAATGAATATTCCCTGGACCCTGTGCTTGTCGGGGGGCTTCCGCAGTACTGGACAAATTATAACGATGCCCAATACACTTTTAATCCCGCGGATAAGGGCAAGGGTTCCATTACTACCGCCAACCCCAATACCTATACTTCCTATGAGGATGAATCGGCGGGTTATGGACAGTTCAAGTTCGCCGTGCGGAAGTTGGAAGTGCTGGGTGGATTGCGTATCGAGCATACCCGCCAGCATTTTACGACCATCATGCCCGAGAGCTTCCCCGGAAGGTATGGCAATGTCGAATATACCGACCCCCTGCCCAGCCTC
>Ga0105240_10013225_pt1 | contig 11351 bp, 7 predicted proteins | sample KBSC54metaG_FD_80426 | JGI IMG/M metagenome (GOLD analysis project Ga0105240, IMG submission 80426) | Corn rhizosphere microbial communities from Kellogg Biological Station, Michigan, USA - KBS C5-4 metaG | ecosystem: Host-associated > Plants > Roots > Rhizosphere > Soil | place: Michigan, USA...
CGCGGATGTCGGTGCCTGCGGGCGTGGTGGCGCGGACGTAGGTGGCCTCGCGGACCTTGTCGAGGACGGCCTGGCTGAGGTGGTCGATAGCGAGGAAGTCGGCGCGCATGCCCTGCGTCATGATCTCGGCGGTGATGTTGACCATGTGGGCATGGCGCATGCGGCGGCGGTTGACGACATCGGTCATCTGCATGCGCGAGCGCAGCTCGTTGGGCTGAACCTGAACAGCAAAGATGGAGACGGCCGAGGTTTCCATGTCATCGAGGACGGCGGCGGGCATGTCGGCGAGCGGGCGCGGCGCGAGGTCTTCGAGAATGAAGGCGTTGAACGGGCAGCCGCGGTCTCTCAGTTGCGGTGCGATGGAAGCGGCGATGGGTTCCGTGACGCGGTCGGTGATGAGGGTGACCTTCTCGTCGGGCTGGATGCGCAGACAAGTAAAGACGGCGGAGCGGGCTCCTGGAGTGAATTCGGCGGGGAAGGCCTGCGCGAGAAGGTGCGATGCGGTTGTGTTATGGATCGAGATGTTGATGCTCCGATGCGGGGATGAGTCTTTGGTCTGCCACCCAAGCAGAGGTTGGATGGCGCCCTGCTATCTATTCAGGGTAGCAAAAATCAGCCCAGCGTTGGATCGCACGCAAGAAGGTCGGCACCTATCTTTGCCACGCCGGGGAAGATTGAATGGTAGTTGCTCAATTAAGATAAGCGACACGGTATTCCCGACCGGAAATCTGATTTCAAACAAGTATTTGTAGAGGGCGGGAGTTCGCACGCGATTGCGCGTTTTTGAGGAGGAGTGAGGATGCGTTTGTTGGGTTCGGTTGTTGGACTGGCGGGATTGACGATGGCAGCCGGTGCGTTGGCGCAAGGACCTTCGGATCAGGCGGATAAGTACGGGTGGCTCGGCGACATTCACGGCGAGAAGTCGATGGCGTGGGTTAAGGCGGAAGACGCACGAACGGCCGCGGTGCTGGAGAAGCAGAAGCCGTTCGATCAGCTTCGAGAGGAGGCGCTGGGGGTGTTGGATTCGCCCGACAAGCTTGCCGCGCCGCAGTTCCGAGATGGAATGGTGTACAACACCTGGCGCGACAAGAACCATGTGCGCGGAATTGTGCGACGAACGACGCTGGAGAACTATCTAACGGCAGATCCGAAGTGGGAGACCGTTATTGATTACGACGCGCTCGGCAAGCAGGACCAGAAGAGCTGGGTGGGCAAGGGGCTGAGTTGCCTGGAGCCCGAAGAAGAGCACTGCATGGTGGGCTTGTCCGTGGGCGGGGAAGATGCGATTACGCTGCGCGAATTCGATCTGAAGAGCGGGAAGTTCGTTGACGGCGGGTTTGAGCTTCCACGCGGAAAACAGAATCTGCAATGGCTGGATAAGGACACGCTGCTGATTGCGCGCGAGTGGGGTCCGGGAACGATGAGCGAGGCCGGATATCCGATCACCATACGAAAGTGGAAGCGCGGCACTCCGCTGGAGAGCGCGGTGGAGGTGTATCGCGGAAGCATGTCGGACAACGGATACGGCGATGATCCGGACGTTCTTGTAGACGGGCAGGGACATCGCGTAGCAATGGTTCATCGGAGCCGGACTACTTTCGATTCGGAGCATTACCTGCTGCTGGACGACGGGCCGAAAAAGCTTGGCCTTCCGCTCAAGTCGAGAGTGGAAACTCTGAATGACAATCAACTGATCGTTTCGCTGGATGAAGCATGGAAACCGGAGGGAGGAACGGACACCATTCCGGAAGGGTCCGTGGTCTCGCTGGACGTGAAGGCTGCGTGGGCCGATCCGGTGCATCTGAAACCGACGATTCTGTTTGCGCCTACGGCAAAGGAGTTTGCGCAGGGCGTTTCGGCCACGAAGAATCATGTGCTGCTAACGACGCTGGAGAATGTGCAGGGGCGCGCCTACGTCTGCACGCATGGCAAGGATGGAAAGTGGTCGAAGGTAAAGCTGCCAGTGCCGGATAATCTGACGGTTGGAATTGCAACGGCTGATTTGCTGAATGACAAGTTCTTTCTTGCGGAGACGGGATTCTTGACGCCGCCGAGCGTGTTGCTGGGTGATGCGGCGAGTGGGGCTCTGAAACCGGGCAAGACTCAAAAAGCGCTGTTCGACGCATCACGCGATGTGGTGGAGCAAATGGAGGCCACGTCGAAGGATGGCACCAAAGTGCCGTACTTCATCGTGCACCGCAAGGGCATGCCGATGGATGGAAGCACTCCCACGCTGATGACGGCGTATGGGGGATTTCTGGTTTCAAACACTCCGGGCTACAGCGCGGTGCGCGGCAAGCTTTGGCTGGAACGGGGATACAGCTTCGTTCTGGCGAACATTCGCGGTGGTGGCGAATTTGGTCCGGCGTGGCACGAGGCGGGCCTTAAAACGCATCGGCAGAAAATCTACGACGATTTCTATGCAGTCGCGGAGGATCTGGTCTCGCGCAAGTTCACGTCGCGAGAGCATCTCGGCATTCAGGGCGGGTCGAACGGCGGCCTGCTGATGGGTGTGGAGTTCGAGCAGCATCCGGAGATGTGGAAGGCCGTGGTGATCCAGGTTCCGCTGCTGGACATGCTCGACTACGAGCACATGTCTGCCGGGGCTTCGTGGGTGGGCGAGTACGGTTCAGTGAGCGTGCCGGAAGAGCGGACGTTTCTGGCGTCGATCTCTCCGTACAACAATCTGAAACCGGATGTGAAGTATCCGGAGCCGCTGATTTTCACTACTACGGCGGACGATCGTGTGGGGCCGGTGCACGCGCGGAAGTTTGCCGCGAAGATGGAGGAGTACCATCTGCCATTCTTCTATGACGAGATTACGGAGGGCGGACACGGAGCTGGCGCGGACAATCGGCAGGCAGCGCGGACCGAGGCCGAGCAGTTCACGTACTTGATGATGAAGCTGGTGGACTGAACGAGGATGATATGAGTGCTGGACGGCTGAGGCAATGCTGCCTCAGCCGTTTCATTTTGCGGGCCAGACGTAGGGTGCGGCTTTCTTTGTCCAGGGATTGGTGGCATAGCGCTGCCGCATGATTGCGCCGACTTCTCGTGCGATGATCGGCACGCTGGTGGGGTCGGGCCGGGTGTTATCAGCGTCGGAGACTCCGTGGTAACACCCGTAGCGGATCATGCGAAGGGTCAGGTACAAGGCTTCGGCAATGTCGGGATCTTCGGGATGAGTGTGGGCGTAGTCGATGACCTGCGATCCGAGGTATTCGTCTGCGCCGCCGAGGGCCAGCAAGGTCTTGTTTTCCTTTTCGGCGGTGGCGCGTGCGGCCGGAGTTAGGAACGCGACGGATTGAGTCGTGACCGGAGTGGAGTGATTGTCACCGTTCCAGTTGGCGCACCACCAGTTGTCGCCGTAGCTTCCGACGAAGCCGTATGAGGCCGAGCGCTGGACGCCAGGATCAAGGAAAGGACGGAGGCCCGGATTGCGGAGAAGTGCCATCTGCGCCCGAAAGCCAACGCCGGGGCCGGCCTGCTGCTGAATTTTCTGCGGCAAACGCGGAAGCATCTGAGCGGCGATCTTCTCGTTCTTCAGGAGCACAGCACGGACCCATGTCGTGACGGCTACGGATTGACTGAGGGGAGACGGGAGAGCCTTGGACTGAGCTGCCTGCGCGAGTGCGTCGAGAGGCATGGATTGGTTGAAGATGGTGGCAGCATCCGCGCTGAATTCGACCGGGCTGTTTGAGTCCTTGCAGTCGTACTTGCGCTTCGGGTCCTGCATGACGCTGAGGCACTCGTCGAGAGCCGACTGCTGTTCGGAGGAGCGCTCGAGTATTCTGCGCGGTGCGTCGGGGAGAGCGGCATCGAGCGTGGGCGCCGAGCGCATGCGCAGACCGGTGAAGAGATTCAAGGCCGACTCGCTTCCGGTGGTCTGGACGCTGGGGAAATCAACTTCGAGTTCGCGACGGGCGTCGGGCGCGTGGCCGGCGTCGATGAGAAGCCGAAGGCGATGATAGGCGATGGTGGGCCATGCCGGTGATGACGGCGAGATGTGAGAGGCTGCCTCGATGAGCGCGGTGGATTGCGGAGCGTCGGATGAGGCTTTGGCGATCGCAGCAAGCATCCAGGGGATGCTGGCTTTGTGCTGATTCCACTCTAGAATTGCGTGCTTCGTTGCGGCTCCAGAGGGCGACTGGAAGGTGATGAGCCAGTCGATGAGAGGGGCTGCAGAACTGAGGTCGGCGGAGTCGGTGTACGCCTTTTCGAATTCAGATGCCGGCCTGCTTGGCGATTCCATCGAATCGAAGTCTTCGCGGATCGCTGTCGAGTCGAGCTTTTTGTTGACGTACCAATCGAGATCTTCGAGATCCTGCTTGTAATCGGGGTCGGGTTTGGGGCCGGCGAGAGCAGCGGAGATTTCGCGCAGGCGAGCGGCTGGCTCAGTGCGGAGGCGGACGAGGTTGAGCAGTGCCTGGACTGCGTGCGCCGAGATTCCATGAAGCTGCTCGGATCGCAAGGACTCGAGTTGATGCTGCGCCTGCTTCATCAGATCCGGGTTGAAATCTGCCATACCTTGCTGCGCGTCGTTTTTGGAGGAGAGGAAGGCTTCGCGGATGAGAGTGCGCGCGACAAGGTAGCGGGCGATGTCGTGCCAGGGAGAGGCGGAGTCCTGCGCGATGGCTTGGAATGCGGCGCGCGATGGTGCGAACTGCGCTGCATAGAACTGGGCCGCGGCTTTCTGGTAGGCACGATCCTGCAGCAGCAGGGGTGGTGCGGACGCCGGCGTGTCGGTGGGCTGGAGGTGGTGGATGACGGGCTTCTGGTCTGGCGGAAAGTAGTTATCGCCTGTGCCTCCGCAGTTGGAGAAGACGGCGTCCTGGCCGGCGATCCAGTCGGCGAGTTCGTGGCTGTGCGGACCCCACGTTTTGGCGCGGCTGTCGAGCGTGACGACCGCGGTGCGGAAAGCGTCGGCCTGGCAGTTCTGGTATTCGCCGGAGAGGAAGAAGCCGGCGCGATATACGACGTTGTACTGCTTGACGGGATGGATGTCGGCGGGCGGCGCAGCAAAGCGGCCGCGGGCGTCGAGCCACAGGTCGGCCGGGCCGGCGGGCTCGTTGTATTGGGTTGAGTCGGCGGGCTGCTTCGTATCAGCGGTGTCTGATTCCCTTCCCTGATCGATAACGGAGGCGGTGGGCTGGTAGGCTTTCTGCTCTTCCGACGAGAGGGTTCCACCGTTGAGATACCGATAGGCCACCGAGAGATCGGTGCGGTTGTAGGTGGGTAGCAAGACGCCGAGTTTGCCCGCGATGAAGGCGGTGGGATGATCGGCGCCGAGTTTGCGGACGAAGACGTCGTCGGTGAAACCAGGGCTACATGCCTGGACGGAGATGAAGGGGAAGATGGCAGCTACGAAAAACGGCAGAAGAGAGATGGCCCGTTTCATGGCTCGGTCCTTTGTGCGAGGCAGTTATCGCTGACAAGCGGAAGATCCTGCTGCCATCCGCGATCGGGAAAGATGTAGAGGCGCTTGCCTGCGAGGGAGGCAGGGTGGCGTTCGCGCGTGGAAATGCCAGCGCTGGTCGCGCAGAGTGGCTCGCGGATTTTGAATTGCGGAAGACTGGGTGGAGCGAAGCGGCGGTCCGGCTCCATGCGGAAGAACATGGGTACGGCTTCGTCTATTGGCAGGCCGCCGAGCCAGTCATCGGAGCTACACCACGAAGCGAGCGCAGTGATCGAAAGCGGAAGAGCGGGCGGGAGACTGCGGCGAACTTGATGAAGAAGGCTCGCGTAAAATGCGCGCTGCGAACGGCGGGCGTCGAAGTCGATCTGGAGCGCGACGACGGTTGGGTCGGCAGTAGCGGCGGCGACGATGGCTGCGGCTGCCGGGCGCTCGAGCCCCGGAGCGATATCGCCGGGAGCTTCAATGCGAATGACGGAGATGCGCTTGATCCCTTCCGGGTAGATGACGGGTTGATGGCGTGGAATGACCGTGACCCCGCGGCCGAGAACGATGGTCTGGTCGAGGGTCGCGATTGCGGTCGTGCGCGGATCGATACCAACGAGATTTTCGCGGCGCTCCCAAACCCAGAGGGTTCGCGCGGGAAGAGCTCTCATGCGGCCGGGTGGCGGGGCAAGGTGAAGGGCGTCAGGTTTGAGACTGAGGCAGCAGAGCAGAAGCGAGATAGGAGCCAGAGACTTGCCGGCGAGAGCGTGCATTTTTATGGACGAGATGAGGATGTACTGAACGGATGGGAACGTCAAGGCATCGAGCGATCAGCGAGAACCGATTGAGTACATCAGGGCGCCGGGTGGCGGGCTTGGACTGGGACGGGTTCGATGCCATTGCGCGGAAAGAAGAGCCGGAATACAGTGCCGTGGCGCTGGGCGTCCGTGGAAGTGCGAACAGAGATGTGGCCGCGATGCTTGCGAACGATGCTTTGCGTAGCCCAGAGACCGAGGCCGGTGCCGGTTTCTTCCTTGGTGGTGAGGAAGGGCTCGAAGAGGCGTGGTTGCATGTCAATCGGAATGCCGTGGCCGTTATCGGCAACTGTAACGATGATGCCGGCCTGCGGAGTCTCGCTCCAGCGGCAACCTCTGCGAATGCGGACACGGATGCGGCCGCCGGTCTGGAGTGCGTCGAGCGCATTGCCGACGAGATTAGCGAAGGCGTGGCGCAGATCGTTGTGGAAGCAGAGCAGTGGATGTCCGGGCTTGAAGTCACGCACGATTGCGACGTGTTGCTGATGCGCGCGCGAGGTGAAGAGCGGGAAGACCGACTCCATGATTTCGATGAGGTCTGTGCGCACAGGAGCGGTGAGTTGCTTGTGAAAGCGCAGGGTCTGCGTAACGACCCGCGAGACGCGGGCGAGTTCCTGGTCGGCAGATTCGAGCAACGCGCGCGTCTCAGGATTTAGAGTCCCGTCGGAGAGCGCGAGATAGATGAGATTGGTGACGGCAGCGAGCGGATTGTTGATTTCGTGCGCCATGCTGGCGGCGAAGCGGCTTGCGGTGGCGAGTTTTTCCGCCTGGCGGAGAGCCTCTTCGCTTTTGCGCAGATCAGTTAGGTCCTGGATGAAAGCGATGTACTGATCGCTCGAGCCTTCGAGCAGTGTGTATCCGCACATGATGGGAACGCGGGATCCATCTTTGCGGATGTACTCCTTTTCATATGGTGTACAGGAGCCGCGGACGGCTGCCTCGGCTATGTGCACCTGGTCGAGACCGCCGTACTCGGGAGGCGTCATGGTGTCCCAGCGGACGAGCCCGGCTTCGAGGTCGGCGCGCGTGTAGCCGGTGATGCGCAGGAACTCGTCGTTGGCCTCAGTGATGCCGCCGAACCGGTCGGGGATATGAATTCCCATGAGATCGGAGGCGAAGAGCTTCTGGAAGCGAGACTCGATAGTGCGCAGGGCCTTTTCGACCAACTTGCTCTCGGTCACATCACGCGTAACGCCGACGATTCCGATGATCTCGCCCGAGGCATCCATCCAGGGCGCCTTCACGGTGTGCAGAAAGATTTGATGTCCGTCGAGCATTACTGCATCCTTGACGGACATTGAGCGCCTTTGCTGAAGCAACTGGCGATCTTCGGCTGCCCACCGCAGTGCAGTCTCCGCGCCGAAGAGTTCGTAGTCTGATTTGCCAGTGACCTGGTCAGGGGATAGCCCGAGAGATTGGGCGCCCGCCGCATTCATTGCGATGTATCTGCCTTCGAGGTCCTTAATGTAGACAAAATCAACGCTGGCGTCGAAAAACGCACGCAGTAGATCCAGTTCGTTGGGCAGCGCGGTTCGCGAGATTTGATCGTTAGTGGACATTGAACGAGCAACGGAGCAGGTGTGCCTTCCAAGCTCAACAGCGCCCGGGTCCCGACGGAAGGGTGTTCGGCCCGAGGATCCAAATGCACAGCGGTCCGCTTAGTTTACGAGGCGGCAAATAAGAAGTCCACAAAGAGGGCGCAAATACCAGCAGGAGAGCAGGTTAACTGAGATCCGGACTTGCTGTAGTCGCGCGGCAACCTAGAATATAAAAAACGCGGCCGCCAGGCTCGAGTCGGCGCACGCAAACAGACGGGTAAATGGAGGCATTTTCGATGGCACCGACAACGGCGAAACGGACCCATGAGCAGAAGCTTGATCTGTTGGCAGAGGTGGCAGTCAAGGTTGGGCTGGGTCTGAAGGAAGGCCAGGAGTTGGTGATGACGGCTTCGCTCGATGCGGTTCCCCTGGTGCGGCGCATTACTGAGCACGCGTATCGCGCAGGAGCACACCTGGTGACCACGCTTTATGTCGACGATGATGCAGCGCTGTTGCGCTATCGCTATGCGCCGGATGCAGCATTCGACAAGGCGGCGAAGTGGCTGTACGACGGGATGGGCGAGGCGTTCAAGAGCGGAGCAGCGCGTCTGGCGATTGCAGGCGGCAATCCTTCGTTGCTTTCGAACGAGGATCCGGCGAAGGTGGGCAGGGCGAACCGTGCGGTCTCGCAGGCGTACCGCCCAGCGCTGGAGCTGATCACGCGCCACGAGATCAATTGGACGATTGTGTCGAGCGCAACACCTGCATGGGCAACGCAGCTCTTTCCGAATGACGATCCGGAGGTCGCGCTGGAGAAGCTGTGGGATGCGATCTTCAGGACGACGCGGATCAACGTGGATGATCCGGTGAGCGACTGGAAGAGGCATGATGCCGGCTTGCAGAAGCGCGCGGCATATCTGAATGAGAAGCGCTACTCGGCACTGAAGTATCGCGGGCCGGGAACGGATTTTACGCTGGGGCTTGCGGAAGATCATGTCTGGATGGGCGGCGGAACAACGGCCGGGAACGGTATCTATTGCATTCCGAACATGCCTACTGAAGAGGTGTTCAGCATGCCGCACAAGGACCGAGCAGATGGAACCGTCACTGCGACCAAGCCGCTATCGCACCAGGGGACCATGATCGAGGGGATACGCGTGCGGTTTGAGAAGGGGCGGATCGTGGAAGCGCACGCCAGCCGCGGAGAAGAGGTGCTGCAAAAACTGATCGATACTGATGATGGTGCGAGACGGCTGGGTGAAGTTGCGCTGGTGCCGGCGTCGTCGCCGATTGCGGCGAGCGGAATGGTTTTTCTGAATACGCTGTTCGATGAGAATGCTGCTTCGCACATTGCGCTGGGACAGGCTTACTCATCGTGCGTGAAGGACGGCGATAAGCTCAGCAAGGATGAGTTGGCGGCAAAGGGCGCGAATGACAGCTTGATCCATGTGGACTGGATGATTGGATCGGACAAGCTGGACATCGATGGGGTGACCGCGACAGGGACCGTGGAGCCGCTGATGCGTAAGGGTGAATGGGTATAAAGCAGGGATTAGGGATTAGGGATTCGAAACGCTGATTTATATCTCGCGGGTCGGGCGAGGAGCGCATGGGAAAGATTGGAATCATTGGCGCGGGTAGCGTGGGCGCGACAATTGCGTATGCGGCGCTGATTCGCGGAGTGGCGCGGGAGATCGGCTTATTCGATATCGCGCGAACGAAGGTAGATGCAGAGGTTCTGGACCTTAACCACGGGCTGTTGTTTCTGCCGCAAGCATCCGTGGAAGGATCGGATGATGTGGAGGTGCTGCGCGGCGCTGACGTAGTGGTGATGACGGCGGGCGCAAAGCAGAAACCGGGACAGACGCGCATGGACCTGGCGGAGGCGAATGCGGGGATCTGCAAGAAGCTGCTGCCCGAGGTGATGCGGGTGGCTCCGGATGCGCTGCTGCTGATGGTGACCAATCCGGTGGATGTGGTGACGGAGATCGCGCTGAAGATCACGGGGCTGCCGTGGCAAAGCGTGATCGGGTCGGGAACGGTGCTGGATAGCTCGCGGTTCCGGTACCTGGTGGCGAAGCACTGCAATGTAGCAGTGCAAAATGTGCATGCGTATATTGCGGGGGAGCATGGCGACTCTGAAATTCCGCTGTGGGCGAGCGCGACGATCGGGTCGATTCCGCTGAGCCAGTGGAGCGTGCCGGGACACGGGCGGCTGACCGCGACGGATAAAGACGCCATTGTGAAGAACGTGAAAGAAGCTGCATACCAGGTGATCCAGGGAAAGGGCGCGACGAATTACGCGGTCGGTCTGGCGGTGTGCAATATTCTGGAAGCCATTCTGCACAACGAGCGGCGGGTGCTTCCGGTGAGCGGGCAGCTTTGTCACTTCAGGGGCATGGAAGATGTTTGCCTGAGCCTGCCCCGGATTGTGGGCCGGAGCGGGATGGAGGCTCCTCTGCCGATTCCGATGACCGTTGATGAAGAGAACGGGTTGCAGGAGAGCGCTGAGCGGATTCGAAGCGTGGTACGCGGACTGGGCTATTAGCGCCGAAGCTGGAACTGATAGTCGCTGTAATCGATGTTTACGGCTGTCCGTCCGAAGAGGAAGCTTGAAGATTCGGCGTGGGCGTGAGTCGCCATGGCGTAGCCGGTCATTTTCACGTAACGGCGCGTCATTGATGTGGTCCCCGCAAAAACAGATGGCTTTTTGGAAGCGACGCCCTCGACTTCGACAAGCGTGTGATCGTGTGCGTCCACCCAGAGCGTCCCTTCGACCAGGTTCGGCGCTTTGCGATGGGGAACGATGGCGACGGCTACGCAGTTGCGGCCATCGATGACGCGCGTAGCTCCCGGTTTCAGCTGCATGTCATAATTCGCGGTAGTGAACCAGGATTGCGCAACGCGCGAAGGATCGTTGATGGCCTTCTCGTTCTCGAGAAGCGGGTATAGACCATATTTGAGCACAATGCTTGAGCCGGACTGCTTGAGGACTGTATAGCTCTTCTCTACCCCTTTCTTGTATGTGACGCGAACCGTCATTTCGGCAGCTGGCTGGGTCTGGTCCTTGCCGCGAAAAACAACGTAGTGTTCCACATTCGAGTACTCGAGTACGTTGTTGTGGCGGGAGATGTTGGCGGCGTCGAGATCGCGGATGACGGCGGCGGGATCGGGCTGCTGAGCAGGCAGAGTGGCACGGCCGACGAGCGGCATGAGACCGATGAGAATCGCGCTGGTTGCCCGGAAATGCATTTTAAGTAATTGGACGGCTCTTCCGTCATTATCGTGCTTCTGAGTTCGATGCAGTGTGACGCGGGAGCGGCACCTTCGAAAAGATTACGAGCGAACAGGGGCGGACCGCGTCAGGTGTATGTAGATGAGCGGGGGCGGTAAGAGTTTCCGCAACAAATCGGCTAAAACACTTGAAATCGAGAGGCTTGCAATGAGTGCTTACATGAGCAGATGTGTCTGGATGGCTGTGTTTGCGGTGTGTACGGCTGGGGCAGTAGCGCAGGGACCGGACAAGGCTGAACAGAAGTACCAAACCTTTTACCTGAAGAATGCGACGAATCAGAACACAGCGAACGACATACAAACGGC
>Ga0105240_10013226_pt1 | contig 11351 bp, 8 predicted proteins | sample KBSC54metaG_FD_80426 | JGI IMG/M metagenome (GOLD analysis project Ga0105240, IMG submission 80426) | Corn rhizosphere microbial communities from Kellogg Biological Station, Michigan, USA - KBS C5-4 metaG | ecosystem: Host-associated > Plants > Roots > Rhizosphere > Soil | place: Michigan, USA...
TAGCGGGAATCGCCGAGCCCGCCGACTATGGCAAGGATTATGCGCGCAACCTCGGTGTCGCCTGGCATGCGGGGGCGGCGGATTTGTTGGATGAAGTCAAGCCCGAGGCAGTGGTCATCGCCACGCCCAATGAAACTCACCGGGAGATGGCGCTGGCATGTATCGAGCGCGGCATCCCCGCGATTGTCGAAAAGCCGATAGCCGGGAGTCTCGAGGATGCCGCCGCAATCGTGGCGGCTTCGGAGCGTAAAGGGGTACCGATATTGGTCGGGCATCACCGCCGCTACAATCCTATTATCCGGTGCGCGCGCGCGGCGATTGCCGAAGGGCAGCTTGGGAAGATTACGAATGCCTCGGTGCTTTACACGTTTTACAAGCCCCCGGAGTATTTCAATGTGGCTTGGCGGCGTGCCCCCGGCGGCGGCCCGATCCTGATCAATTTGATCCACGAGATCGATCAGATTCGTCATTTGTGTGGAGAAATTAAGACAGTCCAGGCATTCACATCGAATGCGACGCGCGGTTTTGAGGTGGAAGACTCCGCTGCTGTAATATTGCGCCTGGCCGGTGGGGCATTGGTCACGCTCAGCCTTTCTGACACCGCCGCGGCTCCCTGGAGTTGGGATCTTGCAGCGGGCGAGAGCGTTGCCTTTCCGCCGCAGCCGGTGCCTGTGCAGACACACTTTTTGTGCGGAACTGAGGGTTCATTAACGTTGCCGACACTCGAGCGCTGGAGTTACCACACGAGCAAGAGCTGGTTTCTGCCCATAAGTCGTGAGGAGATTGCCTGTAATCGGGCCGATCCCTATTTGGAGCAGCTTCACCACTTCTATCGAGTTATCCGGCAACAAGAGGCGCCCCAGATCACGGCGGCTGATGGAGCTGCGACGTTGCGTGCGACTTTAGCTATTCCCGAAGCATCTCGAACAGCTCAGAGTGTCACCCTCGAATAAGGAGCGATGACATGGCCCGGAGAGTCTCCGACCGCAAATCAACCCCGGATGCCGAGGAGAGCCCAAGCGGCCTCCTCGAACGCACTCTCGGCGTTCTCGAGCTGCTGGCCGAGAATGCGGCCGGGATGCAATTGTTCGAGATTGCGGAGCGGTTAGGCATTCCCCGAAGCGCAACTCATAGACTGCTCATCAGCTTGATGGAACATGGCTACGTGCGTCAGGAGCGGACACAAGGCACTTACCAGCTCACGGCAAAGATCACCTCTCTGGCGTTTACTTTTTTGGCTCGTAGCGGCATTACGGATTTTGCTCAGCCGGTGCTGGATCGACTTGCGGCCGAATGCGGCGAACTGGTGCGGCTCGGAGTCATCAGCGGTAAAGATCTCCTTTGGGTGGCGAAAGCCCAGGGATCGCCGTACGGTTTGCGATATGACCCTGACATGGGACAGATCGCGCGGCTCTCTTGCTCAGCGAGCGGCCACGCATGGCTGTCGTGCTTGTCGGACGAGGAAGCGCTGTCGCTGGTTAGGGCTCAGGGATTTGGATCGCGCAGCGAGTACGGACCTCGTGCGCCGGAGACGGAAGAGGCACTGCTTCGCTATCTGCGCAAAGCGAGGAAGCGAGGATTTGGCATTGTGATGCAGGCTTATACACTCTGGGCGAATGCGATCGCCGTTCCGATCCGGCATCCGAAAACGCAAGAGGTCAGTGGCGTCATTTCGGCTGCAGGGCCTGCTGTGCGCTTTACGGAGGAGCGGATGTTGGCATTTTCGTCTTCTATGGTCGCTGCCGCGCGCGAGCTGTCACTGACTCCAACGACAGCGATGGCCCAACTGGGTCAAGCGACGGCAGCCTCTCTTGCTAAGCAGTCAGTGCCGTCGGCAGCGTAGTCTCTTCGTTCAAGCGCCCGGCTGAAGCACGATGCGTTTTATCTTTCCCACTATAAAGAGATACGCGGCCGCTCCAATCGCGGACACTACTGAGACGTACAGTAATGCGAGGGAGAATCCTCCAGATAGCTGAACGCTAAATCCCACGATCAGCGGCGACAATGCGCTTCCGAGGTTTGCGAAAAAGGTCAGTAATCCTCCCGTAAGGCCAATGGCGCCTCTTGGCGCAATGTCCGTGAGTAACACATTGGTTACCGCCGATGCCATTGCTTGTCCAAAGAACGCCAACCCCAGTAGTGCAATGACAAGTCTTATGTCACTTGTGTAGTTTGCCCCGACCATCGAGCTAGCGAGCACAAAGCCCACGATAATGGGCGTCTTACGAGCTACGCCTCGAGAAACGCCTCTCGATACCATCCAGTCCGACCATTTTCCGCCGCCTAGAGCTCCGAACACCGCCGTCAGGAACGGCACTATCGCGTACTGGCCTGACTGTAAAATGGTGAGGCCTTTGGCTTTTGTTAGGTAGGAAGGGAACCAGGTCAAGAAGAAATATAGGGTCGTCATCACGGCGTACTGACCGATGAACATGCCGATCAACTGCCGCTCTCGGAATAACTGCCGGAGGTGTCGCCAACTAAAGGGCACCTTGTCGCGCTCGGTGCCGGCATCCACGAGTCCCCCGCCGTCGCGAATGAAGGCGAGCTCCTCCTGAGACACCAGAGTTGAGTTGCTTGGATCGCGATAGAACCGATGCCAAACAATAGCCATTAACAGGCCAAGAGCGCCTGTCACGTAGAAGACCGGTCGCCATCCCCAATTTACAAGAATCCACGTCAACGAAGGCGCCATAACCCCAAGCGCCACCGTTTGAGTGGCTGTAAAGCCGGCGATTGCAATACCGCGCTGGCTTTCCGGAAACCAGGCGCTCACACAGCGAATGTTGGTTGGAATGCCCGGGGACTCGAATACGCCCACGCACATTCGGCAGGCCAGAATGGCAATGAAGCTACTGGCTATGCCCGTTATCATGGTGGAAGCGGACCAACCGATCAGCGCCAGGGTCAAGGTGATTCGAGGACCGATTTTATCCAGCAAGACCCCAGCAAAGGGAATGCATAGTAAGTAGGTCCACGCGAAGGCGGAGAACAGCAAACCCAAGCCTACCGCATCCAGATTCAGCGACTTCTGGATTACCGGCGCCGCAATACCCAAATTGCCGCGATCGAGGTAGTTGACGAACATGACCAACATGACGAGCAGCAGCATCAGCCATCGGGTGCCGTGCCTGCTCGTGATGAGGCCTGCTGAGGTAGGCGCTGTCAGTGCTTGGGCCTTCGAACCTGCCGCGTTGCGCGCTTCCATCGAGTGACCAAGCAAACTATTTGCTTAATTTCCCCGCGGTCTCTCGTATCGACGTAATTTCTTCCGACTGAATGAACCACTTTCCGTCGATCTTGACGTACGTATCATGGTAGTACCCATCCGTGTGGTTCCATTCCCCTTGCGGAACGATTTCCTTGCCCTGGGGTGTCCCAGTGCCGGCGGGCCAATAGTGCAGGAAATCCACAGCCCAGGTTCCACGGGCTGTTGTCGGGGATAGGACCTCAATTTCTGGGGTGTAAGCGTGCGAGACCGTCTTTACTCGGTCAAATAGGCCCGTCATATGAGTTGATTGCACCATCTCCTTGCCGGAGTGCCACTCCAAGTCGCCTGCTTTGAAGTGAAAATTTGGAGCAAAAACGCCGCCCCAACAGACCCAATCTTTTGTGTCCATACATCTCATGTAGCGGGCTTTGAGCTGGTGGATCTCCTCGACCGCGAGCAGCTGCTCAGTAGCCGACATCCCTTGCGTAGCCGCAAGCGAGCTGCGTTCTTGGAGGACCACAAAGGCCAAAAGCGCTACCAGGGCACAGGGGGCGATGACTTTCGCTGTTGCGATGTTGAGCTTCACAGTTGCTCCTCTTAGGTTTCTAGTGCTTTCTGGGTTGCCAATAGCGAGCGCCGCGCCCACTCCTGCGCACCCACTAGATTCCGCTGCTCGATATTAGGAACCTCGATACTCAGCGGTAAGTCCTCGGGCAGCGCCTCAAACATGCCGCGCACGTCGATTCCGCCGCTCCCGGGAAGAAGTCTCGCGTAGCGAGCCGTGTGAACAAGTTCATCACGTGAAGTGGGAATCTGGGCGGGCGCGTCGCAAAGTTGGGCGTGACTGAGGCAGCCTGGCGGAATCGCGGCGATCTCTTCGTTCGACATGTGCGATCGATGCACGTGCAAAAAATCGAGAATAATCCGCGCGTTAGGGCGCTGAGCGCCCCGTATTACCCGGAGTGCGTGCTTAAAGTCTGGGACCATGCTGTACGGCATGAACTCGAGGGAGACCGTAAGATGATAAGGCGCGGCGTCGTCGCACAACCCCGCGAACGAATCGGTAAGACGCTTCTCGTCTGGGTCATCGCAGATGACGCTAAGGACTTGCGCGCCGAGCTCTCCACCTACAGCCAGGAATCGATCAAAGATCCCACGCCGATATTGATCGTTTAATCGTATTCCTTCAACATCATAGATGCTGATGCCGGTTTGCTTGCTGCGGCTGATGGTTTCTCGCACTAAGGCGGGATCGTCCATGAATGGCGCAAAGTCTCCGCCCGGTATCAATGGAAACGGACGCACGGCAATCGCGTAATAGCCGACCTTTTCCGCCAAAAGAAGCATCTCGAGCGGCCCTATCGGGGCTACCGTGAGAAAGGAGAGGGTAAATTTCGGTGTCATGGCGGATTACCCAACACTGCCGGTCTGGCGTGTTGGCCCCCTATCGCTAGCCGGCATGTATGGCTCTCCTCGACGTAACGGAATTCGATGACCCAGGCCTTCCGCCGCTGTCCGGTTATCGCCAAGCCATCGATACGGGAGAGGCATAGTGCAGGTCCAAGGCACGATAGCACGCGTGGAATCCGATTCCAATATTAGGTTACTGATGGAATCTGATTCCAGGGAAGGGCAGCGGCATGCCGTTGGTCGCAAGGGAGGGCGCGAGTCGTCCACGCGGCGCCGGACGCAAGGCTTCCGCGCAGAGCGGCCTGCGCATCCGCGCTAACCCTTTGCTTCCTCGAGCGGCAGAGGCGAGTCAACCAGAGTTTCGACGGCCGCAGACAGTTGAGTGCGCCGCTGGGCCTAGTCGCTAAAGGATCGCCCGACGAAGTCGATGCCGTGGCAGAATATCTTCGCGGCGGCGCGTGCAGGTTGACTCAGTGAGGCGCTGAGCGCCGGGAGTGGACCACTAGAAGATCCTCGCCGTGCCGTTCGAATTGTACGTCCTTATCTTGTCCTAGATAGGACAGGAAGGCATTCGGTTCGTCGGCGTCAAACACGCCATCCAGCACCTCCTTGGCGATAGCCGCATCCGCGATGCGAATCTGCAGCCTATTGTAGCGGTTGAATTGCTCCGCAATTTCCGCGATCGTCGCGCCTCGAAAGTCCAGTCGCCGCTGGCTCCAGGTTGTCGCGCGCCGTACATCGGGTATGGAACGCTTGACGACAGTGCCGCTCGCCTGAACTTGAGCCTGCTCGCCGCTTGCGAGTGGGGTTGGCGCGGTATTCGCAGTGTCACCTGGGAAAACCTGCACTAACCCTTCCACAACAGATACCGTTGTGTCATTGCTGCGGCGATAGACGTTGAACTGAGTTCCCAACGCCTGGATCGTCGCTCCATCCGTGATCACACGGAAAGGACGATTAACTTGATGAGCTGCAGTGAACAGCGCCTCTCCGTCTAGCAAGCGCAAGGTTCTCTCCTGGGACGAAAACCGCACTTCTAACTGGCTGCGCGTGTTGAGCTGTACCACGGACCCGTCGGACAATTTCAACACACGTTGCTCACCGACTCCGGTACGATAGGTTTGCACCAGTTCGAACTGATACAGCCACCCGCCAGCGACAACAAGCACCACAGCGGCTGCCAATCCCAGAAACCAACTGCGACGCGAATTCCCAGTGGCGACTGGCGCGTGCCCTGTTGGAGCCTCCGAAGTAGGATCTGTTACGTTGTGGTCTGCTGAGCCTAGATCGAGACGAGCGGTTTCATTTAATACATGCAGGCTTTCACTCGACCGATCGGGTAATTCCACCACATTGCTTACGTTCGTCTTCGCCAGACGCTCTAGATCGATCTGTCGCAGCGGATCGAGCGCTCCGAGCTCGCGGCGGGTAGCCACCATGAACAAATACTCCTGAACATGCTCGGGAGAGCGGGCCAGCCACGCCGCGAATTCTGCCTCGTCCTTGGGCGAGGGCGAGTCCTCCAGCCGATAGAGCCAGATACCGGCTTCACGCGTGATTCTGGAATCCGGGAGCGTTTTCATAGGTCCCATTGCGCGCGTCGGAAATGAGCCGTGGCATCGGAGAGGTAGGAGTACACCGTGTCTTTCGAATACCCGAGCTGGCGGGCAATTTGATCGATGGTCAGGCCGTCTCGGTGCCGCATGAGCAGAATACCCTGCAACGTAGGGGGCAATTCCGCCAGCCGTTTCTCGATTTGTTGCGCCAGATTGACACGCAGGCCGGGCTGGTCGGCACCGGTATGTTCAACACTCTCCCAAGTCTCGCGAGCCAGGTCGGAATCGTAGACGAGGTGCCTGTTGGGGGCCCGCACCTTGAACTCAAAGACGAAGTTAGAGGCTAGGCGAAATAAGAGCGCGCGGGGCCTGCGAATCGTTTCCTGCCGCGATACCTGCAAAAAGCGCATATACACGTCGTGCATGAGGTCTTGCGCTTCATGCGCATCGCCTAGTCTTCGCAGGAGATAACGGTGCAGGGTGGGCTGGTACTCCACAAAAGCCGCACGCGTCAGCTCCGCCCCATCCGGGGTGTCCGCTGCCGACGCATTTCCTGGTGTGGCGTTTGGCTTCATGGACTCTAATGTACTAAGACTGATTGGCAGTGTCTTTTTTGGAAAAATCCAAAAATCCCCCCTTTGGCTCAGTCTTTAGAAGCGCAACCTGTCTTCATTAGGCTTACGGGGGGAATTATGGGAAATCGGCTGCCAGCGTTGTCTCTCTCGGTGCTGCTGACTTTTGTGGCGAGCACGGCAGCTCACGCGCAGCGACTGCCTGAGAAAGCCGTCGCTCTCGACATCCCAGCCATGCCATTACGGGATGCGCTGCATACATTTGCTTCGCAGAGTGGCTTGCAGGTCGTATTTCCCCCACAGATGACCCAAGATTTTAGGACGGCTGCGCTGAGCGGCAAATATACCCCGCAGCAGGCTTTGGCCCTGCTCTTGGCGAACACCTCATTGCGATATGAAGTCCTGAGCTCACGAACCGTTTCGGTCGTAGAAGCTGCGTCTACCCCCGCGGATACCCACCCAAGTACCTATTCACCCTCTGCATCTAGTGAGGGTGATGCGTACAGCGCGGATGCCCTGCGTTTGGCGCAAGCGAGCGCGAATGATGCTCAAAGTGATTCCTCGGTAGATAAGCGCAACGAGGAGCAGACCCAACAAAGAGAGCCCGCTCACCTGGAAGAAGTTGTTGTTACGGCTCAGAAGCGCGAAGAGCGCCTGCTGGACGTCCCGATTAGCGTGGTAGCCATCAGCAGTAAGGAACTTGAGAGCCAGAATGTCAGGTCAATCGATGACCTGGCGTTCTCTGTGCCGGGCATGGCGGTTAACAGCAGCGGTACTCTCTCGCGTCAGATTGAGATTCGCGGAATTAGCAACATTCTGACCGGTAATTCGCCTCTGATCGGAATGTATCTTGACGAAGCGGACGTGACACTCGAAACGAGCTTTCAGCTTGATTTGAGTGCCTTCGATTTACAACGCGTTGAGGTGTTGCGTGGTCCACAAGGTACCCTGTACGGGGAAGGGTCTGCGGGCGGGACGATTCGCTTTATAACCAACAGTCCGGCGCTTGATAGCTTCGGGACTGAGGCCAACATTACGGAGACCTTCAGTCAATATGGGGCGCCGGGTCTGCGCAGCAACGTGATGCTCAACGTGCCGGAGATACCCGGGCAGCTGGGGCTGCGGATCACCGGCGTTGTTGATCAGGGCGGTGGCTGGATCGATGTGCGGGCGGCTAACCTCAAGAATTATAACGGCGAAAATCTTGTGAATGTCAGGCTGAATGAGCTGTGGAAGCCATTTGACCAGTTCACCGTCAATGCATGGACCATCATATACCGGAACCGAACGCCGCCAAATGTTGGCGAGAACCCCGTCGGGACTCTTGTGCCCGTGTTCGGCGGCACAATCGCGCCTACGGCGACGGCCGACTACAACGTCTCAAACGTGACGGTGAACTACGAATTTCAATCGTTCCACATTTTGAATTCATCGAGTTATATCACTCAAGAAAAGCGGCTGGACAATCTTCCCAACTCCTATCAGGTTACCCCTCCAGGTACACCATTGTTTTACGAAGACTTCTTCCACCACATACGTGACAGAAACTTCAACGATGAGCTACGAGCGGCCTCTCTAGGGACTAGCCCGTGGCAATGGACGGTAGGAGCGATCTACAAGGACGAAAGGAACTATTTTGACAACCACTATAGTTTCAGTTACGCCGGCAGTACGCCTTCCCCGGTAGCGGACGTGGGTGAACAGGACACAAGCTGGAAGTCGTGGTCCGCGTTCGGTGACACAAGTTACAAGCTATGGGATAGGCTCACCGTAGGGGCCGGCGTGCGCGCATACCGCGAAGACCAAACACTGATCTCCGGTCCGCCACCGTTGATTACGCAGAGCGGTAAATTCCATTCTGTCGACCCGCGGTTCTACGCTCAGTTCAAGCTATCGGAGGGCGTGAGTCTCTATTCCAGCGCGGCCAAAGGATTTCGCAGCGGCGGATTCAATGTGTTGGGGGAGCCGTCCTTCGGTCCGGAGGACGTATGGACATATGAATTGGGCGTAAAGACTTCCGACCTGCAAGGGCACTTCTACGCAGACGCGGACGTTTTTTATAGTAAGTACTCGAATTATCAAATTTTAGCTTTCCTGCCGCAGCAGACCGCCATCTATTTCAACAAGAACGCCGGCGCCGCGACCATCAAAGGAGTGGAGGCGGATTTAAAGTGGCGTCTGAACGGACAATGGAATATGGGCCTAAGTGGCAGCTATCTGCATGCGGTATTTACCTCGATTGAGCCCGATGCGACCGCGGATTTCAGCGTGGGCGATCGAGTCGACGGCGTTCCAAAGTACACATTTGTGGTTTCCGCGGAGAGAGACTTCGCGGTATCCGAGAAGTCCGGGTTTCTGCGACTCGACTATCAACAACAGGGTCCGCAGGAATACAGTGTACGAAGTCTAGGGCCGTGGTATGTCAATCAGTCGGACACCATCCACATGCTGAACTTCAATTCCAGCCTGAACTGGAATGAGCACCTGAGGCTCGGGTTCTTTGTCGAAAACCTGCTTAACGATCGAGGATACGTCACACCGTACGGCAATGAGAACGATGGGACGCGACCCCGTCCGCGAACATTCGGTGTCGAGGTCGGCTTCAAGTACTGATGCGGATGCTCTGAGTACCGGGGAGCACGCGCTACGTGAGTTCGACCGACGAGGATGTGAGACCCCCTGTATGAGAGACCGAGTTCTTTTGGCGTTATCCCTCGCCGCCATAACGGCATTGGCCATCACAACGTATGCCGTAGCCAGTCCCACACACGCGCCAACAGATAACGCCGTGGCCGCTGGCGGCCAGAGGCATTTCAGTGCTCTCATCGAGCAGCAGGATGCCGCCGCCCAGGTCGCCATTGCGAACACTCTACGGATGGAATTCGTTTCAAAGATCAACGGGCACCGGTACGCGATTAATGTAGCGATCCCATTCAATGAGCCGCCCTCCAAGGGATACGCCGTCTTGTATGTCCTCGACGGCTATTGGTATTTCGCGAGCGCGGCCGATCTCGTACGGCTCGTCCAATACCCCACCGGTGTTGTCGTCGTGGGCATCGGGTATCCGGAGGATTCCGAATACACAAAGCGAGTTCTCACGGAGCGAGGTCCGAGCCCATCCTATTTTGCCGGTATGCCTCCCTCACGAAGCAGTCCATTTTTGGAGCGGGCTTATGATCTGACCTTACCGGCAAAGGATGCGGAGTTGGCGGAGCAAACAATGCCGGGGTCACCCCCCTACAGGAGCCGAGATGTTGGAGGTCTCGACGACTTTCTCAAGATCATTGAAACGGACGTGAAACCTCGCGTCGCGGCCAGCGCCCGCATCAATCAGGCGGATCAAGCATTATTCGGTCATTCGCTCGGCGGCCTCGCGGCGCTGCATGCACTGTTTGTCGAGCCGGGCGCTTTTCACACCTTTATCATTTCAAGTCCGTCGATTTGGTGGGGGAATAAGAAGGTCTTGGCTGATGAGAGGAAATTTGCCTCTACGGTGAACAACGGGCACGCGCAGCCTCGGGTGTTCATCTCTATAGGTGGCGAGGAAAGTACGCCGGTCAAGCTCCCAGCCTTCTGGGGCATCGATGCTGCCACCGCTACTGGCTTCACTCGGAGGTATCGGATGGTTGAGAACACGCGAGAGTTGGTTGCTAGCCTGCGTTCATTACCGGGCGCAGCGGGCCGTACCGTTCAGGACGATATCGTTTTCGACAAGGTCAATCATGGCGAAGCCGCCTGGATGGAACTGGCACGGGCCATTCCGCGCTCGTTTGACAGTGATCCGTCCCATTAAGCACTATCGGAGTGAAGCGGAAATGGAGCATTTGCGGTGGGGATTCGTAATCGTAGCGCCTGGGGGTCCATTTTAGGTAGGAACGAGCGGACCGCAGTGGACACTGACAGCCCGTTGCTTCAGGCAAACCTCCGAAGGCGCCACCTTGGCCGTCGCTAAAACCGTAGAAAGGGCCTGACCTGGGCGAGTATTTTGCTAATGTCGCCCCTTAGATCCGCCGGCGATAAGCTTTGTTTTCAGTATTTGATTGCAGTAGCTCAATGCAGCTTAGTAGATGATATGTGCTTCAAAGCCCCTGCAAAACGATGCGCCTCGCGATATCTGATCTACGCCTGTGCCCTGTGGTGGCTAAGTCCTGGCAACGCACAGGAGCCCGATCGCGACATCCCGTCGAATGCGCACTATAGCGCCGGCGAGCAGGGCTGGGCCTGCAACCGCGGTTTCACACAGGTCGCGGGACTTTGCATGGAGGATACTGACGTCGTCTCCGGCGGGGGTGCTTTCGAGTTCTCCAACGGACAGTGGCGATGCCGCTCCGATTTTCATCGTGCCGGCAAGTTCTGCGAGCCGGGTGTGGCGCCCGCACATGCGGCCTATGTAAGAGATGGAGACCACTGGGAGTGCGACTGGGGATTTCAGAAAACCGGCTCCCAATGTGAGGAGATCAAGCCGCCGCCGCACGGGTACCTTGAGGCATCCGGACATGATTGGGTGTGCTTTCCTGGGTTCGAACGAGTGTCCGATCAATGCGTTCCAACGCAGCCCCCCGCATCGACAGCCGAAGTCACAACAACACCTCTGGAGGAGCA
>Ga0105240_10013229_pt1 | contig 11350 bp, 13 predicted proteins | sample KBSC54metaG_FD_80426 | JGI IMG/M metagenome (GOLD analysis project Ga0105240, IMG submission 80426) | Corn rhizosphere microbial communities from Kellogg Biological Station, Michigan, USA - KBS C5-4 metaG | ecosystem: Host-associated > Plants > Roots > Rhizosphere > Soil | place: Michigan, USA...
CGGAGCTGGGACGGCAATTGCTGGCGGCGAAATCCGGCATGATTCATTTGAGCTACGGCCAGCGGCATGAATGGCTCGCGGCCATGGATTGGGGCAATCACCATCTGGGCACCACGCGGATGTGCGCCGATCCCAAGCGCGGCGTGGTGGATGCCGACAGCAGGGTGCATGACATCGCCAATCTCTACATTGCCGGCAGTTCGGTCTTTCCCACCTATGGGTCGTCCAACCCCACCATGAATCTGGTAGCGCTCACTTTGCGTCTGGCCAATCATCTGAAAAAGGCCATGGCATGAGGCGGCGTACTGCTCTCGCTGGCTTGACGGTCGCACTGGCAGCTGGCGGTGCGGCGTGGAAATTCCATCTCTTCAGCAAACATTATCCGCCCACGCCCTATGACGATCTTCTCAGTCAAATCGAAGACCGCGAACCGGCGATTGTCTTTGGTGCCGTGGCGCGCAAATCCCTGCCCGTAGCAGCACAACTCGCAGCCCAACTTCGCAAGGACGGCCGCAAGCTGCGGGACAGAGCCCAGACGGAGGCCGGTGAAGCGCAGACTACCGAAGTGGCCGGCTGGATCGTGCCCCAAAGCGTGGCGTTGTACGCGGCATTGGCCGCCCAAAGCTAGGCCACCGATACGTCCCGAGCGCGCCATGATCGCGCCATAATCGGGACTTGAACCAGAACAAAGCCACACCATTTATTTTCTATGAACCTTGGCGCCCAAGTGGGCCAAGGCCCTCACAAGCCGCTCGAAAGGAGGGCTTGGACATGACACGCAGCACCTATTTCGACAGCCCTTTTCTTCTGGGTTTTGAGCCGCTGGAGCGGCTCCTGGAGCGGACCGCCAAAAGCGCCGGCGACAGCTATCCGCCTTACAACATAGAAGAAACCGAGGATGGCGGGCTTGTGATCACGCTGGCCGTCGCAGGTTTCGCCAAGGACGAAATCACGGTCACGGTCGAGGACCGGCAGTTGGTGATCCGGGGCCGGCAAAATGAAGCTGGCGGCAAAACGTTCCTGCATCGGGGTATCGCCGCCCGACAATTTTCGCGGGCCTTCGTGCTCGCGGATGGCATCGAAGTCACTTCTGCGGCGTTGGAAAACGGATTGCTGAGAATATTTTTGGCCCGTCCCGATATCCAACCGGACGTGCGCGTAATCGAGATCAAGACTGGAGGCATATCATGAACGACAATATCGAGACCGAGATGAGCATCGGCGGCCAGGGCCGCATCGCTTACATCAAGCCGACCGGCAGCGAGGAAGCGCATCGCCTGGGTCTGATTCCGGATCATGTCGAATTGCCCCAGGGCATGAAGCTTTATGTGCTTCACGCCGAGGACGGCAGCGTGCTGGGCTTCACCGACGCCTACGCCACTGCCTATGGCGCGGCGGTGCAGAATGAATTGACGCCGGTCAGCGTTCACTGACACCGTCACATCAGCTTAACGAAAAGCCGGAGGCTTCACCGCCTCCGGCTTTTTTGTTTCGCAAAGCGGAGGCGATTGCTAGTGTCGCGGCCGGAGGAATAGCTCATGCGCTCGATCACCCTGCTTGCCGCCGCCTTGTTGCTGGGGATGGCTGCCCCGGCTTTTGCCCAGGACAGCAACGCCACACAAGCGCCGCCGCCCGGACAGAGCACCGCACCGGCCGATGCTGCGGCGCCGGCGGACGCGGCACCCCCTCCCGCCCCAGCAATGCAACAACCGACTAATCCACCCATGACGGGTCCGCAGATCCTGATTTCCACATCCATGGGCGATATCACGGTGCAATTGGATCAAGTCCGCGCGCCCAAAAGCGTCGCCAGTGTGCTGCGCTATGTCCACGACCGTCATTACAACGGCACCGTGGTCTATCGCGCGGTCAAAGGGTTTCTCATCCAGATGGGAAGCTGGGACGCCAATGTGAAAGGCCGCCCCGGTCACGCACCCTCGCCGCTGGAAGCCAATAACGGCCTCAGCAATCTGCGCGGCAGCGTGGCTTTGGCCCGCGCCGCAGAGCCCGACAGCGCATCCGCTGACTTCTTCATCAACACGGCCGACAATACCGCGCTGGATCACAAGCCGGACGATAGCGGCAACACCACAGGGTACACGGTGTTCGGCAAGGTGGTTTCCGGCATGGATGTGGTGGACAAGATTTCCGAAGTGCCCGTGGGCGATCACGGCCCCATGGCCGGTCAGGCACCGGTCGATCCCGTCACCATCACCAAAGTATCGGTTGTGGGCGAGCCGGATGTGGCGCTTAAAGCGCCAACGGCTCCTGCCAAGAAAAAGAAATAGCTTAGGCGGCCTGACTCGAAGAGCCGCCGGTTTGATCCGTGAGGATCGCATACAGAGCCTCGGCGCTGCGCGCGGCGCGCAATTTATCGCAAGTCTGTTGATTGCGCAGCAGGCGGGAGACCCGCGCCAAGGCTTTCAGATGATCGGCCCCGGCATTTTCCGGCGCCAGCAGCATGAACACCAGATCCACCGGCTGACCGTCCACCGCCTCATAATCGATGGCGGTTTCCAGGCGCGCGAATACACCCGTGATGCTGGTGGCGCCCGCGATGCGGCCATGCGGAATCGCGATACCGGCGCCCACACCGGTTGTGCCCAGACGCTCGCGCTCGTTCAAGGTTTCGAAAATCTGTTTTTCCGGCAACTGGGTGCGTGCGTGCGCGCGCGCCGCCAGCTCCTGCAGGAGCTGTTTCTTGGTCTGAGCCTTGAGAGAAGCGAGCACCGCTTCGGGAGCGAGAAGGTCGGAAATATTCATTAAGCGTCCCACACGGATTGCCGGTTGCGAACGAGGGTTCCGCCCACCCCCTCGAAAAGCGGCGGGTTCATAGGCCGCGGCTTTCCGAAAGTCAATCTAGACCAAATGCCCCCGGATTTGGCGGAATTTGACAAAGTTAAACGCCGGCCTTGAGCCGGCGGCGCTCCACCGAAGACGGGATTCGCATGGCCTCCCGATACTTGGCGACAGTGCGGCGCGCGATGTTCACGCCATCCGCGGTCAGCAGCGAAACGATGCGGTCATCGGACAGGATATCACGCGCCTCCTCGTTTTCGATCATTTCGCGGATGCGATCCCGCACGGCCTCTGCGCTGTGCGACTCTTGACCGTTTACCGCCTGGATCGAAGCGGTGAAGAAATATTTGAGTTCGAACAAGCCGCGTGGCGTGGCGATATATTTGTTGGAGGTCACGCGGCTCACCGTGGATTCGTGCATCTGAATAGCGTCGGCGACAGTGCGCAGATTGAGCGGCCGAAGATGGCGCACGCCGTGCGTCAGAAAGGCGTCCTGCTGGCGCACGATCTCACTCGCCACCTTCAGGATGGTGCGAGCCCGTTGGTCCAGGCTCTTCACCAGCCAGTTGGCGTTGTTGAGACACTCGGTGAGATAGGTCTTGGAATCCTTGTCGCGGGCACTCTTGTTCACTTGCGCAAAGTAGCGTGAATTGACCAGAAGCCTGGGCAGCGTGTCGGAATTGAGTTCGATCAGCCAGTCGCCATCCGGCCCCACACGCACGAACACGTCTGGGATCACCGGCGCCACCTGCTCGGCGCCGAAGGCCAGACCCGGCTTGGGATTGAGATCGCGGATCTCCGCGATCATGTCGGCGATGTCCTCGGCATCCACACCGCAGACCGCCGACAAGCCCGCCATGTCGCGGCGCGCCAGAAGATCGAGGCGGGTCAAGAACGCCGCCATCACGGGGTCGAGCCGGTCTCTCGCCTTCAATTGCAGGCCGAGGCATTCCGCAAGATCGCGCGCCCCTACGCCGACCGGATCGAAGCCCTGCAGCACGCCCAAGACCGCTTCCACATCTTCGACTTCGGTGCCCAGGCGATCCGCGATTTCGTGAAGCTCGCCGCGCAGATAGCCGGCTTCGTCCACGGCATCGATCAGGGCCAGCAAGATCATGCGGTCGTCCGGCGTCAACGCCGCAATCGCCACCTGCTCTTCCAGGTGATCCTTGAGGGTACCGCCGCCCGCAACCGTGGACTCCAGCGAGTCTTCGTCGCCGTCGAATTGATTGGAGGACCGCACACTGGTCCAGTCAGTCAGTGGCTGGCTGCTCTGCGCGACGGACTGCGGGGGCCGCTGATCGCCATCGTCATACATATTCTCGTGCGCGGACTTATCCATGTCCGTCACTTTGGAGAAATCCTCCCGCGTCAGCGATTGATCTGCACGCTCGGCGGGAATTTCCCGCTCCACTGTTTCGCGCTCGGCGTCGCGGGCCCGGGATTCATCCCGCTCCAGAAGCGGATTCTTTTCCAGCTCGGCTTCGCAATATTCCGCCAGTTCGATGTTGGACAATTGCAGCAGCTTGATCGCCTGCTGCAATTGCGGCGTCATGACCAGGGACTGGCCTTGCCGTATCTCCAGACGCTGCCCCAGTGCCATATCCGCGCCTAAAGAGAGAATTTCTCGCCCAGATAGACGCGGCGGACGTCGCGGTCGCTGACGATGTCGGCGGGCGTGCCTTCCCTCAACACACGGCCGTCATGCAGGATATAGGCGCGGTCGATGATCTCGAGCGCGTCGCGAACATTGTGGTCGGTAATCAGAACGCCGATGCCGCGATCCTTCAGGTGACGCACCAGGTCGCGGATTTCCCCCACCGCGATGGGATCGATGCCGGCCAAAGGTTCGTCCAGCAAGATGTAGGACGGATGCGTCGCCAGAGCGCGGGCGATTTCCACCCGGCGGCGTTCGCCGCCCGACAGCGCGATAGCCGGCGTGTTGCGGACATGCGTGATACCGAATTCCGCCAGCAGTGCTTCGACGGCGGCCTCCAGCCGCGCCGGCTCGGGTTCGATCAATTCGGCGGTGGCACGGATATTTTGTTCCGCGGTGAGGCCGCGGAAGATCGACGCTTCCTGGGGAAGATAGCCGATGCCCATCCGGGCGCGGCGATACATGGGAAGACTGGTGACGTCATGGCCATCCACTTCGATCGAGCCCGTGTCGGCCGGAATGAGCCCGGAGATCATGTAGAAGCAGGTGGTCTTGCCGGCGCCATTGGGACCCAAAAGGCCGATCACTTCGCCGCGGCGCACCGACAGGCTGACGGAGCGGACCACGGGGCGCTTATTGAAACTCTTGCCGATGCGGGTGACCACCAGACCTTTGCCGCCCTCCACCACACGCGGGCGCGACACCGTATTTTCGGCGGCTTCGCGGGCGGGTTCGGCATTGTCTTCAAAGCTCATGCGAAAATCATGCCTGTTTGTGCTTAAGGAACCCCTAATTCGGGGCTGGTTGCGGCGCGTTGGACGAAGGTGGCGGCGTGAAGATGCCTTGCACACGGCCGCCATTTTGTGACGGGGTCGATTTGGCGCCACCACCCAGGGTTGCCACCCCGGTTTCGAGATTGACCGTGAGCTGTGAGCCGCGCATCACATCCTTCTCCTTGGTCAGCACCACCTTGCCGGTCATGGTGACGGTGCGCGCCACCACATCATAGACGCCATTGTCGCCCGTGAGGGTGCCGCTGTTGGGTGAATCCATCACGACACCGCCATTGGCGAAAATCTTGTCGGGCTTGTTCTCTTTGCCCACGACGTTGAGGCGCACGGTATTGGCGCGCATGCGCATATCGCCCTGGATGACGATGACATTGCCGGTCCAGGTTCCGGTCTTGGAATTGCTGTCGGCCACGAATTTGTCGGCCGAGATGTTGATGGGCGCATTGGAGTCATGCTTGCCCATGACTGAGGACTGGGCCGCCGCCAAGGCCGGCGGTACAGAAAGGAAAACGAGAGCGAACAGGGCGCCTTTCATTTGCGGTTCTCGATCAACGTCATATGCACATTCCCGTCCAGCGCCAATTGATGGCTGGCGCGATCATAGTGAAAAGAATCGGCCCGCATGGTGCCCATCGGCCCCTGCCCTGTGACCGCGTTGTGGCCATGCACGACCCATTTGTTGAGATCGAGCGATGCGGATTGGCTGTGCAGCGTGTAGCCGGCATCGGAAAAGACGTCGATGCCGCCACCCAATTCCAGACTGCCCGCTTTCATGTCGACCACGCCATCGGCGGCATTGGCATTGAGCCAGCCATTCTTGTCCAAAGTGAGATCGGCTTCGACCTTCCGCAATCGCGCCTTCTTGGGATTCTTGGCATCCTGGATTGCTTGATCGGCGGTGATCACAAACGGATTGCCGTTGCCGTCGGCGCCGGTAAGCCGGGGCTTGTCCATCGCCAGATCGTTCTGGATGCGGCCCAGCTTTTCATAAGTCATGGCGATCTTGGAGGGCTGGCGCGCCACGAAGAAGAAAGCCAGCACGGCGGCAATCACCGCAAAGGCGGCAGCGGGCAAGGCGCGCTTCATCACGCCCACGAACTGAGTATAGCGCAAAGCGTCCATGGCGGTGGAACGGGCGCGCGCCGACCAGTCGTGGCGCGGTGCCGCGTCGCCATCGCGCGGGCTCATCCCAGCCCCGCGCGAAGGCAATCGTGGATGTGCAGGATACCTGCGGGCTTCTTACTTTCCGGTGCCAGCACGAAAAGACGGGTGATCTTCTTGTCGTTCATGAACGCCAAGGCTTCCGCCGCCAATTGATCCGGCCGCGCAATTTTGGGATTTTTGGTCATCACGGCGCGTGCCGTGCGCCCCAAAAAATTGTCGCCATCGATGTGACGCGACAGATCGCCGTCGGTGATGATGCCGGTGAGATTGCCGTCATCGTCCAGAATACCGACGCAGCCAAAGCGGCGCTCGGCCATCACCAGCAGAACTTCCCGCATGCTGGCATCCTCGCGCGCCAGCGGCAGTTCCTCGCCGCTATGCATCAGATCGGAAACCCGGATCAGGGCGCGCCCCAAGGAACCGCCAGGATGAAAATCACGATATTGATCGGCGCCGAAGCCCTTGCGTTCCATGAGAGCAACCGCCAGCGCGTCCCCTAAGCCCAGCATCATGGTGGTGGAGGTGGTCGGCGCCAGACCCATGGGGCAAGCCTCCGGTTCGCGCGGAAGCAGCAGCTTCACGTCGGCGGCCTGCAGCAGGGTCGAATCCGGATTGGACGCGATGCCGATCAATGGAATGGCGAAGCGCTTGGCGTAAGTTATGAGGTCGGAAAGTTCGGCCGTCTCGCCGCCCCAGGACAGCATCAAAAGCACGTCGTCACGGGTTATCGCGCCGAGATCGCCATGGCTGGCTTCGGCAGGATGAACGAAATAGGCCGGTGTGCCGGTCGAGGACAGGGTCGCTGCGATCTTGCGCGCAATGTGGCCGGATTTGCCCATGCCGCTGACGATCACCCGGCCGGGCGCGGCCAGAATGGTCGCGACGGCTTTGGTGAACTCGCCATCGAGTTTCTCCGCCAAATGCTTGAGGGCATCAGCGGCATAGTTGAGGACCCGGCCCGCGGCAGCGAGGTCGGAACCCTGCCCAGAGTCGGTAGGGACAGCTTTAAGCTTGGTCTTTATCGGGGCCATTTATCCCTTTGATTTCACAAAGAAAAACAGGAAATCGCGTTCCGTCCCAGACGGCGCAGCCCTTGCGCGAACTCCATGCCAAATTTGGCCCATCAAGCCCTGCCATTCAAGTCGCTGGGAATTAAAGGAGGCGATGCGCTCTGAGGCTTTCTTCCCCCGCATGGCGGAGTCATTGGCGGGGGAAGATGTCTTCCGAGGGCTTGACCCGAGGAAGACAGATGGGGGCCGAAAATCAAGCGCCAGGGATTTTGCGGACTGAGCAGGGTCGCCTAGCGTCAGCTTAGGCGACGCGCGGAGTTTGCTGCCCGGCCCTTCGCTAGGGCTCAGGGCGTTCGCCGCTCTCGCAGGTCCACCGGACCTGCTCACAACCGCGGCTCACAGCACGCGCGACGAACTCAGGACGCAAAAGACCGGCGCTAGTGCGCGAAGATGTCGATTTCTTCCCAGCCGGCCAAATCCAGCTCCGCGCGCGACGGAAGAAAATCAAAACAGGCCTTGGCGAGATGCGTCCGGCTTTCGCGCGCCAACATTGCATCCAGCACATCTTTCAAAGCATGAAGGTGCGCCACATCGCTGGCGGCATAGGCCAGTTGTTTTTCGCTCAGTTCGGCGGCGCCCCAATCCGAGCTTTGCTGTTCTTTCGACAATTCGATGTTCAGCAATTCCCGCACCAGATCTTTCAAGCCATGACGGTCGGTATAGGTGCGCACCAGCTTGGACGCGATCTTGGTGCAATAGATCGGCGCGCAGTTGACGCCGAGATAGCGGCGGAACATCGCCACATCGAAGCGGGCGAAATGGAAAAGCTTGGTCACCGAAGGATCGGTCAAGAGCCGCTTGAGATTGGGCGCAGCATATTCGCCCGCCTTGAATTGCACCGCATGACAGACCCCATCGCCGGAGGACAATTGCGCCAGGCAAAGGCGGTCCCGGTAGGGATTGAGCCCCAATGTCTCGGTGTCGATGGCCACCAATTTTCCCAGATCGAGCCCTGCCGGGAGGTCTCCCTGATAAAGATGGATTTTCATGAATCTCCCCGTTTCGCGGGCCAGAATACGCAGCCAGGAGCGCTAATGCCAGCCGCTCTTGATCCGCTATAATGGCCCGTCCGATGCTGCAAAGAGCCCGCATTCTCTGGCAGGAAAATCGCGCCGGCCTTACCGGTTCTGCGCTGCTGCATCTTCTTTTCCTGCTCGTCATCTTGTCGTGGGGGCTCACGCATCCGGTGGCGCACCAGCCGCCGCTGAAAGCCATGCTGGTCGACATCGTGACGGCGCCAACCAATGTCCCGGGCCCGGCCGGCGGCGCGCAAACCCCGTTGCGTGCCCCCGTTCCCGCTGCGCCGAAGGTAGAAGGCGTAAAGCCCAAAGCTCAGACACCACCGCCGGACGAGTTGGAATCGCGTATCGCGCAGATGGCGCAACTGCGTGCGCCCGACACGGCCCTGCCCGCGCCCGACAATGGCGCCGGCGCCGGCAATGGCACAGGCGGCGGAAATTACACGTTGGCGGATTTCGTGCGGGCGCAAATCCTGCGGCGCTGGTGGCCACAACTGGAAAACGACGCGGCGCGGGGGATGCCGGTGGCGGTCAAACTGAAATTATCGCGCAGCGGCGTGATCTCCGATGTCGAGATCGTTGATCAGCAGCGCTTCGTCAACGACAAGATATTCCGCAACATGGCGCTGTCGGCGCGCAATGCCGCGCTTCTCGCATCCCCCATATCGCTGCCGCCCGGCCATTATGATGCGGTGATAGATATCTCGCTCACGCTCGACCCGCGCGCGGTGCTGCATTAGCGCGTCTTGGTCAAGATTTTCTTCTCCGCGCGCTTTTTTATTGCCCCCATCTGTCTCTTTCGCGCAAGCGCTCAGAGACATCTTCCCCCGCCAATGGCTCTGCCATGCGGGGGAAGAAAACCAGGGCAAGACGCAAGATTGGATGGATTAAGGCAGATCGCGCGCCACTCTGAATCCGGCCAAGCTGGAGTAATCATACTCCCCGCCGCTGTCGGCCGCGCCGTTGCGTGAGGCCGAGCGGATGAAGATCGGAACATTGTTCCAGGCGCCGCCACGGATCACATGTTTGGTGCAGTCCACCCCAGAGGAAGCGGCCCAAGCACTGCCATCGGTGGGCGCATCGACATAACTGGGATGCCAGCAATCCTGAGTCCAATCCCAGTTGTTGCCCAGAAGGCCATTGAGCCCGAACGGATTGGGCCTGAAGGCATCGACTGGCGCCAGAATGTGGTTGTCCCAGATGCTGCCGCAGCCATTGCAATTGGCATTGCCGCTGCCGATGGCATCACCCCACCAGCGCGAGGTGGTGGTGCCGGCGCGGGCGGCATATTCCCATTCCGCCTCACTGGGAAGGCGATAGGGGCCGGTCCGGTTGACCAGGGTCGGATGCGCCGCTTTCACCTGGATGTTCAGCCAGGCGATGTAGGCCAGCGCGTCCTTGTGATCGAGGCAGACGGCAGGCCAATCCGGCGGCTCGTTTTCGGACGGCGGATAGGCGCGCCCCCTGCCCGTGGATTGCCAGCCCAGATTCAAGGTCTTGTTGCAAGGCTTGGGCTGGTAGCCGGTGGCGGCGAGGAATTCCAAAAATTGCTTGCTGGTAACATCGGTCTTGCCCAGGGCGAACGCCTTTACCTGGACCACGTGCTGCGGCCCTTCGGAATCGAAGCGGCCGGGCTCCGAAGCCGGACTGCCCATCAGGAATTTTCCCCCCGGAATCGCCACCATCTGGGGACAGCCCACGCACTCCACGAACTCACGTGCCGGGGGCGGGGCGGGCGCGTCGGCGGCGATGACCGGAGCCGCGAAAATAAGCAGCGTCAAGGCCGCGAGAAAAACGGGGAAGCGCATGGGCGTTGTGCGTCCGGCGATATTCAGCGTGTCCCCCGTCGATGGCTATACTAAGCTTTTCCAGACCTGACCAGCGCCCTCCCGGAGACCTGCATGTCCGATCCCCGCCTGCCCGTCCTGGCCGAATTGGAAAAGAAAGTGCTCTGGCTTTCCAGCTGGACCATCCACAATGCCAATCATCTGCGGGACAATGACGATGGGCTGAAGGTCGGTGGGCATCAGGCCTCATCGGCTTCGCTCGCCACCATTCTGACCGCGCTTTATTTCGCGGTGCTGAAGCCGGAAGACCGCGTCGCAGTCAAGCCGCATGCGAGTCCAGCTTTTCACGCCATCCAATATCTGTTCGGCCGCCAGAGCCGCGAGAAGCTGATCAATTTCCGCGGCTACAAGGGCGCGCAATCCTATCCTTCGCGCACCAAGGATGGCGAAATGGTGGACTTCTCCACCGGCTCGGTGGGGCTGGGCGTGGCGCAGACCCTCTTCGCCAGCCTGGTGCAGGATTATGTGCGCGCCCATGGCTGGGCGAAGGAACGGTCCGAGGGCCGCATGATCGCGCTCATCGGCGATGCCGAAATGGACGAAGGCAATATCTTCGAAGCCTTGCTGGAGGGCTGGAAACAGGGCGTCGAAAATCTCTGGTGGATTATCGATTACAATCGCCAGAGCCTGGATGCGATCGCGCGCGAGGGGCTGTTCTCGCGACTTGAGGCCCTGTTCCGGGCGTTCGGCTGGGAAGTGGTGGTGCTGAAATATGGCGCCCTGCTGGAAGCGGCGTTCGCCGAACCGGGCGGCGAGAAACTGCGCGCTTGGATCGGTGCCGCGCCCAATTCGCTTTATTCGTCATTGCTGTTTCAGGGTGGCGCCGCTTGGCGCAAGCGCTTGACCGACGAGCTGGGCGACCAGGGGCCTCTCAGCGCCTTGATCGCCCGGCGCACGGACGAAGAGCTTGCCACCTTGATGTCCAATCTGGGCGGGCATGACATGCCGACCGTGCTGCAAGCCTTCGAAAGCCGCGCGACTGACAAGCGGCCCACAGTGTTCA
>Ga0105240_10013232_pt1 | contig 11349 bp, 8 predicted proteins | sample KBSC54metaG_FD_80426 | JGI IMG/M metagenome (GOLD analysis project Ga0105240, IMG submission 80426) | Corn rhizosphere microbial communities from Kellogg Biological Station, Michigan, USA - KBS C5-4 metaG | ecosystem: Host-associated > Plants > Roots > Rhizosphere > Soil | place: Michigan, USA...
GAGAACATAAAGACCACAACTTTAACTGGAACAATGCTTAATGATATCTTTGCAATTCGATCGGCACCACCAAAAAGAATATATAAAACGAATATTAAAAGACACACGCCACTTACTATAGGTGCTATACCCCATGTAGCAGCAAGACTTACTGCCATTGAGTTCGATTGAATCACATTACCACCGATCAAACCATATACAACGCAGAAAAACGCATATACATACGGAAGGTACGCTCCACCTGGAATTTTTTTAAGATAAAGCATTGGTCCACCAAGAACAGTCTTTTTTATTCCAGGTTCATTTTGTGCCATTTGATTGCCAAAGAACGCGCTCAAATACACTTCACCAAAACGAACTGTCATTAAAATTAATCCAAAAACAACAAACCAAAATGCTGCACCTGGCCCACCTGAATAGATAGCTGTTGCAACACCGGCAATAACACCATTTCCTAAATTAGAATTGATCGTATTCATAAATGCATTAAAGGGAGACATTCCACCTTCTTGTTGTTGCTGTTTTTGCGAAGGGAAAAGCGTTGCTTTAAGAGCCGTTCCAAGATAAGTAAATTGCATACCCCGTAGCGCAACTGTATAAATAATGCTAATGATGCCAACATAAATTAATAGTGGCCATCCACAAATAAAATCACAAATTTGATTAATCAACAATATAAAATCCATAAGAACCTCTTGCGTAAAATTGTTTTTTACAACACTAACAAAACCAGTATACTTAAATTTTAATATTTGGATAAGGCGTAAAAATTATGAAAATTCTTGCTCTCGATATTGGCGACCGTTGGACAGGAGTTGCAATTTCTGATCCTCTCGGAATTTTACCCCGCCCTTACGATACCTTTAAAACTGCCGAACTTTACCCCCTTCTTGAAAAAACAATTCAAAAAGAACGCATCTCTACCATTGTTGTGGGGCTACCTACAACGCTACGCGGCACAGAAAGTGATCAGACAAAAAAAATAATCGCTATGGCCCAAGATTTGAAAGCCCACTTTCCAAACATCGAATGGAAAATGTGGGATGAACGCATGACAAGCAAGCAAGCTGCCGGAATGAAATCTACTAAAACTAAAGAAGACAAATTACGCTCACACGCTATTGCTGCTGCAATTTTCTTGAGTACTTATCTTGATTACAAACGGTTCCATGAAAATGCATTGCTCGATTCTGGTGATGATGAATCTAGTGAAGAATAAGATTTTAAGATAAATCCCCATATAAAGAATTCTCACGTGCCCTCCGACTGTGTGCGCCATAGCTTTAGCGACGGCGGAAGCCTTGGCGAAGGATGGGTCCAAACCCCCGCATCCCCAGATGCAAGCATCCTGCGTGACCATGGCCCAATCTACGCTATCGCTGCAATCGGGTGCCCTTCTTAGGAGGGGTCCCCAGCGTAATATATGTAGCTGGGGTAAAAACCCTCATGTACGCCTCATGGGACTTTTCACCAATTATTTAAGATTTAATTCCTCATTCCGCTCGCCCTGAGTGCCACGTAGTGGTGTATCGAAGGGTAATCCGTAAAAAGAAGGATCGTAAGTGAGTGAATATGTTAATTGACAAGATGTATGTTTATATTCTAGGTTGACTAGTAAAAAGGAACACAACTTCGCAAGCACATCAGCACTATCGTTATTAAGAACGGGTTGCTTTTAGCTAGAGGGAGTAGTTGTATGAAGTGTCAAAAGTGTGACGGCTTATTAGTCCTACAAACATTTTTTGATCATCCGCTCAATTTTGAGGGGTGGAAATGTTTAAATTGTGGTAAAATAGTACTCAAGAAGGAAAAGACAATCGAATATGATTCGTTTAGTCTTTTTTACCAACAGCAAAAGTGTAAAAACCGCAACTAAAGACCACAATGTATATAGCAGTACAAAATACGCATGAAGTTTTTGAGATGGCGCTTTTTATTAACAATACCCTGCACGATCAGGTGAGTGAAGACAAGCGCCATACGAGTAAATTATTGATCCCTTTACTTGATCAACTACTCATCAGAAATAATATAACCATTTCTGATCTTTCTTTTTGTGCCGTCAATTGCGGTCCCGGTCCCTTTTCTACCCTGCGATCAATCATTGCATCGGTTAATGGCCTGCATTTAGCAACTAATATACCGCTGATTAGCATTGATGGATTAGAAGCAACATTTTTGGAATTTCGTGATAATTATCATGAAAACACTGTTGTGCTGTTAAATGCATTCAATAATGAAAGTTACTATTTAATTGCTCATGGCGATACAATAGTTGCTACCGGTTACAAAAAAACAGAACTCCTACAACAGGAAATTGCTGAGCAGTTTTCTGCTAAAACAGTTACTATTGTTGATAACAAAATCTGTTCAGTAGACACTATCGGTCGGCTTGGATATGAAAAATTTATGGCTCAAGGGCCAGCATCAGGATATCTTATGCCGCTGCATCTGAAAAAGCATCCGGTAGAACTTTTATAAAATATTTTTTAATTAAGAAATTAAGACTAATGCGCAACCAGTGTTGGGCATTAGTCTTAATTCAAAAAGAGCGCTTGATCCTTCAACAGGTTCAGGATGAGCGCACAAAGAAACTAAACTGAAAATACATCTTCTTATAGCTTTACGCCCCATACTCTTTAAGCAACTGCTCAAGGGTATGATACTTATGCTTCATTGCAACAGTAAGTGCAGTTCCATTCTCATTATCAACAATGCGATCAACAACAGCACCTTTATCCAATAACACACGAACAATATCTATATTATTTTTTTCAACAGCCGCAATCAGTAAAGTTCTGCCATTATCCGCATTATTAACATCTGCTTGTGCATGATCAACTAATAAAGCAATTAATTTACTATTTTTTCCATTCTCAACAATATCCCACAATAATTCGCAAGCTTTAGGCTGAGCGATTCGTACTTTTTTACTAAATAAAGTCTCCACCGCAACATAATCATCTTGGTCTACTGCTGCCTTAAACGCTTGTTCTGCATAACCTGCCAATAAGCCATTTCTCATGGCAGCCTTTTGACGATCTTTTCCCCATGCAATAAATAACCCTATCGCATCCGCATACTTACTTCTAGCCAACGATAACAAAATAGGAGTTTCAGAATCCAAGAATGGATATTTTAAAAAGAAATCAAAAAAATCATATTGTACATTTTTTTTGGGACATGAGTAATGACTCACCATCCCATAAATAATCTTTACCTTCTCTTCAAGCGATAAACTCGCATTCTCATCCGCTATAATTTTTTCCACAAGATCATATGCCAAGCTATACTTAAATTGACACATTGTTTTGACAATAAGATCAACATCATGCGCTAAAAATAATGAATTTATTTCACGATATATCTGATCCAAAGAAAGATTCACTGCTGAATCCACCTTAATGTTGCAGATATCAATATGCGTAGCTGTTATAAAATTTTTTTTATTGTTATTAAAAAAAAATATACTAACGCAAAAAAAACTCATAATAATGAATAATCGGAAAATTCCTTCTTGCCTGCTTTCCATTACACTCTCCCCTGTCATCAACAAAAAAAGCTCCTACACCCCTCTATAAGAACAGTGTAATAATCAAAAATATAAAAAATCAACAAAATTGTAAGTACTATTTGAAAAGTTAAAGTGTTTTTTCTTTATCCACAATTTTCTTCTCTGCGTAAGGGACCCCCACGCAAGAGCGCAAGGATGGGGCTAAAGAAGAGAGCGAACAAAACCAGCACCAAGCGCTGCTGCCTGAACAGCTCGCACAATAGTAGGAGTAAGAGCACAAAAAACAAAATCATTTACCTGTACCATTTTTTTTTCTTCTAAACTCAAATCTCCTTCTGGTCCAATCAAAAGCAGCACATTCTCCGCTCTGTTACCATGTAATTTCTGCATTACATCAAAAAAAGGCTTTCCTTCTGGATCAAAAAAAATTTTTGCTGAGGCAGCATTATATTTCTTTAACGCTGCCTCAAGAGAAATAGGTTCTTCTAATTGCGGATAAGCGAAATTTTTTGATTGTTCTGCAGCTCCAATAAGTATTCTCTGTGCACGATCATTATCTTTTGCGCCAGCCCAATGATGAGCTGTCTTTTGCGTAAACACTAACTGTATGGTAGAAACGCCTACCTCAGCCAATGAATATAAAGCTGATTCATAATCTTCCCGCTTAAGTAAAGGCAACAGAAAGGTAACGGTTGGCTGCAACGCTATCGTTTTTTGTACTGATTGTACCGCAACTGAAATCTGTTTTTTTCCAATAAATGCAACAATTGTGACCGATGCTTGTATATGACGATCAAACAAAATGCATTGATCATGAATGCGTAATCGCAAAACATTCGCCACTCTATGCAATAATTTTTCATCAGATAGTGTTACATTACTGCCAGAACCGCTTTTGCCAACCAATAAAGATAATGATTCCACAAATAGAGCAAATTCATGCTTTTCTTTGCTACTTACTGTTTTGCTCTTCATGCCCTCAACTCTACTATTACTCTTTTGCCATATACATAGTGTACCATTTGTTCAAAGCTTCTTTGACTTCTTGAAAGTAGATGCGTGCTATTTCGCGCATGCTAATATAGCGGACAAGCAATTCACCAAACACTTTTGCCAGCAATTCTTTTGCAGGTGAAATTTTTGGCAACTGTACGTTGTCAGAAATGTTTTGATCATACTCTTCAACGTCTTGAATTGAATCTTCTTTATGTGCGTATTCATCTTTATGTGTGTATTCATCTGTATGTGTGTATTCATCGATAGGCTGTTCAGTAGCATCCAGAAAGCGAGCAGTTTTTTGCGGCTTCAAACTTCTTTTTGGTGTTGCTACAAGATCGTCAAATGCATTGCTATTACTACCCACCAAAGCAACCATTAGTACAATGAGCGTCTTTTTCATAAGGATCCTTTTTTTTGGTCAAAAACATTAACATAATAACACACTAATAAGGTACCTAAAAAATTAAAAAAAGCTCTTTTTTTTGCAAAAAGCTTTTTCGCTTTCGACCTATCAAGAATGCAAGCCTGTTGCAATTGAATAACCTCTATTTTTTTGATACTCTTGCAAATAATACTGGGCCTCTAAACTTAATAGAATAGGGATTGAAATGATCTCACGGATACTCGCAAAAATAGTCGGCACAAATAATGAACGCCAAATAAAAAAAATGCTCCCTATTGTCGAAAAAATTAATTCACTAGAACCTTTAATCAGCTCTTTATCCGATGAACAACTCGCCCAGAAAACAATTGAATTTAAATCTCAATTAGCTGCCGGCAAAAAGCTGGATGATATTTTACCGGAAGCTTTTGCCGTTGTACGAGAAGCCGCACATCGCACTCTTGGCCAACGCCATTTTGATGTACAATTGATGGGTGGAATGGTCCTCCATCACGGCAAAATCTCTGAAATGAAAACTGGTGAAGGTAAAACACTTACTGCAACGCTCGCACTTTATTTGAATGCGTTGACAGGTAAGGGAGCACATTTAGTTACTGTTAACGATTATCTTGCTCGTCGTGACTCTGAATGGATGAGTCCTGTCTATAATTTCCTTGGACTTGAAGTTGCTTGCCTACAAAACGCAATGACCGATGCTGAACGTCAAAAGGCATATGCTGCTGATATTTTATACGCAACAAACAACGAACTTGGTTTTGATTACCTCCGCGATAACATGAAGTTCCGCAAAAACGATCTTGTTCAACGAGAACTTGCTTTTGCAATTGTGGATGAAGTCGACTCCATTTTAATTGACGAAGCCCGCACACCACTGATTATCTCTGGTTCAGCTGAAGAAGTGGGCACCCTCTACCGCGATGCTGACCGTGTTGTATCCTTCTTAGAAAAGAATACCGATTATGAAGTTGATGAAAAAGCGCGCACAGTACTCCTGACAGAATCTGGTACTGATAAAGTTGAACGCGCATTTAATATTGCTAATCTCTACATGATCGAACATATGCAATTGTTGCACCACATTAATCAAGCATTACGTGCACACGCTCTGTTTAAACGTGATGTTGATTATGTTGTTACTGATAATCAAGTATTAATTGTTGATGAATTCACCGGACGTATTTTACCTGGGCGTCGCTACAGCGATGGGTTACATCAAGCACTTGAAGCCAAAGAAAACGTTGAAATAGAACGCGAAAGCCAGACGCTTGCAAGCATTACCTTACAAAATTTCTTCAGACTCTATAAAAAACTCGCTGGTATGACCGGTACCGCCGCAACAGAGAGTGAGGAATTTCATAATATTTATAAGCTTGATGTTATTTCTATTCCAACAAATCGTTCTCTGATCAGAAAAGATATGCCTGATCTTATTTTCCTGACAAAAAATGCAAAATATAAGGCCATTGTAGAAGACATTAAAGAACGCCACAAGACAGGGCAGCCTGTTCTTATTGGTACTATTGCTATTGAAACTTCTGAACTATTAAGCGCAATTTTAACCGCTAATGGTATTGTTCATGATGTATTAAACGCAAAACAGCATGAACGAGAAGCAGAAATTGTTGCACATGCGGGCGAAATTGGCCGTATTACCATTGCTACGAATATGGCTGGACGTGGTACCGATATTAAGCTTACCCCAGATTCTATTCTTGCAGGTGGATTATACATCCTAGGTACAGAACGCCATGAAAGTCGACGTATTGATAATCAGTTGCGCGGACGTTCTGGCCGTCAAGGCGATCCAGGAGAATCTCGTTTTTATATTTCTCTTGAAGATGATCTGGTTCGTATTTTTGCCGGAGATTCACTCAAGAAAAAAATGGTGTTCTTTGGTATGGAAGAGGACGAGATTATAGAATCGCGCCTTGTTTCCAAAACAATTGAACGCGCACAAGAACGTGTTGAAAAGCATAACTTTGATAACCGTAAACATTTACTTGAATATGATGACGTATTGAATCAGCAACGTATTGTTATTTACAACCATCGTCTTGATGCTCTTGAAGGCGAAAATCGTATTTATGAACTTATTCGTGATTTTATTGTCACCATTGTTCAAGATCTCATGGCGTATAACGTACCCACAAGAAATATAGATTCTACGCAAATCCACAAAATATATGAAGCGTTGGAATATATGACTGGTTTAAAAGAAAAAGATTTTCATGCAGCACACATTAGCACTGGTAATGCTGAATCATTCGAAAAAGATCTTATTGTTTTCTTGCTAGAACGTTATGATTTTTACCGCAAACAACACAATGAAAACATCATAAAAACAGCTGAAAAATGGCTTGTTTTAGAAACAATAGATAAAGCATGGCGTCAGCATATGCTCAACCTTGATCATCTTAAAGAAGGTATTGGCTTGCGTGGATGGGGACAAAAAAATCCACTCATTGAATACAAACGAGAAGCGTTTGATATGTTCCGTGAAATGATGACACATATTCGCTTTGACATTGTTCATCATATTTTCCACCTCAATATCGCTCAATTTAATGAGCAACAATTTGAAAAACGCCGTGATGAAGAACTTGAAAGCCTCAACTTCTCTGGCAACAATGATCCTGCGTAATTAGTAATTAAGTAAGTAAATATAATAATAAAGAAGGCCCTGTTAAAAAACGGGGCCTTTTTTTGTTATGAAATATAGAGAGATAAAGAACAAGATTAATGCCCAACTGTGGTTGGGCACCCGCACAAAAATAAAATTTTTGTGATTTTTCGTAGTGGGGCCCTTGTCCGGCCCCCTACAACCCCAGACACAAACGTTCCCTTTAATCCCTTGGATGAAATATAACTTTGACCCAATCTTCACTTCGTTACGATCGGGTGCCCTTCTTAAGAGGGGGTCCCCAGCAGGAATAACATGAAGGCTGGGGTTAGAAGTCTGCTGCGCAGCCTAAAGCACTCAGACAGGATATTTCAATGGGTAATAGCTTCTTATCCGCTACTGACTTTGCTCTCTTACCATTTGCTACTTTTTTACGTCCCACTCGCATGCACCATTACTCCTGCGCTTACGCTCGGACTAAGGACTCGAATAAACCACTTCTTTTAATGGATTACAAAAATAAAAGAACGCTCGCCTTCAACCAGTTCAAGGCGAACGCTGGACATTCAAGTCTTAGATAATTGGTAGAAAGTCCCATGAGGCGTGTATGATGGTTTAGGCTGGAGGCCCTGCGAACAGACTGTGGCCTGAATTCAGGCCGTAAGAGATCAAACAGGATGTTTGTATCTGGGGGTGTGGGGGGCCGGATAAGGGCCCCACCACGAAAATCCACGAAAATGAAATTTTTGTGCGGGTGCCCAACCAAAGTTGGGCATTAATCTTCTCTATTCATCACCACAAGCATTACAACTTTTTTTTTTCATCATCGATAAATTTTGTACCATAGATGAATAAGGCTCACTTTTTTTAATAGCAAACAACCGAGTTGCAGGAGTATTATTTTCTATATCAGAAAATTTTAACTGAACATTCCCATTGCCACCACACTCATTTTGCTTACAAACATACACTCTACTAAAAGTTTGTACCTTAGGCTGCTGCACATAAATAGCAAAATGCGCGTGCTTATGCTGACTTCCAAAACGCCGTTTTTCATTCTTTGCAACAGGAATGATAGCTTTATCGTTTTTATCATAAATAATTACTCGCACACCCTTATCGTTAATAAAAGTGGTGAGACATGCATGCACATTAACCACAAGACTCATAATGCACGCAACAAAAAGAATCATCATTTTTTTATACGTTATTACCATAACAAACACCCTTTTTCTTTAGGCTTATGCTCTCATTCTCCCTTTTAATTTATATTTATAACAATACAAATAGCAATAATAAGGGCTGGTAAAAAGCAAAAAAGCTTGAAGCAAAGAGCTAAATTATGATTTTTTGACGCCTTATTGAATTTATCAAATAGAAAAGTGTATCCTTTAGTTAGATTAAATAGATGGTATGAGGACGGGAAGTGGAATAATGGGTGGCCCTATGGTAAAAAATATAATCAAATTTATTGTATGCTGTCTCTGTATCCTACTGCCAGCTATTTCTTACGGTATGCGAGGAATTCCTGTTCCTAAGAAGCCCCCCGGTCTAAAAGTTCCCAAAAGCCCAAAACCTCAGGGTCCAAAACCTAGTCCTATCCCTACTAGCCCTGCACCAAGGACAGCACCAGGCTCAAAAACCCCTCCCGTTGATCTTGGCGGTCAACCAATAGGTCAACCAAGAGGAACGAGCGTTCCGGGTCAAATTGGCACCATGCCTCAACTTAATGAGATGCCTTCGGGAGATAGCGGTGGTACTTCTGGAATTAACCAATATCTTAAGGAACAACAACAGATCAAACAAAATGCTCTCGATCGCTTATTGTCAACAGACCATATTGGTAATAACACAGTTGAAGTTTTAACTAAGCAAAACCTAGATCCCACAATAAATAAATCGTCTTTGGTCAATGATATTACAGATGCGCGAGAGCTTGGTTTAAGATTTGGGTTTATCCATCCATCAGCACAAAAGAGTATAAATTTTATTAGTAGTCAAGCACAATTTGAACGCCCTATGGAATGGAAATCAATTAATATTATGGGTAAAAACCTTCTAGAGTGCATACTGTTGACTAATGGCTCTGTAGTTTTTCTTGAGCCAGGCCAAGGATTACCTGTTGTTATCAATCCAGACTGGTATAGCGTGGACCCTAGATGGCTTGCATCACCACTCAAAATTATCACGGATACGCTTAAGAATGAACAATTTGTAGATGAAAAAGGGGCCCAGTTTTTATTGAATAATTTAAATAAAGCCGGCAAAACAGCAAAAGCTGAAGCCCGGGCAAAACAAACAGCAGAGCAAATAAAGCTAGAACAGGAAAAAATACCCCTTTACCAACAACTTATTGCTAAAGATGTGGAACTAAATCCAGAAAGCAATCAGAAAGAAAAATACGAAGAATTATTATCTAGAATTACCGAAGAACCCGGTTCTACAGCAAGAGATTTTTCAACATTAGAAAATAAGATTTTGGACATTCAAAGGCCGCATTATGCTGAATTGATTAACAAAGCAAAAGAGCTTTCTGTTGTTTCACCAAAAGATATAGAACAATATCAAACTATACTAAAAAATATAACAGAAAAAACCATAGTACAATCGGACCTTGCCTTCCAAAATTTTTTGGAATTGGAAAAACAGGTTACTCAAGCAGAAGCAAAAGCTCAACAAGCAAAAATAGCAGAACAAGCCCGTTTGAGAGAAAGAGAGCTAGCTGAAGAACAAACAAAGCTAGAAGAAAAAAAATTAGTAGAACAAGCTCGTAAGGTAGCTGAAGAAGCTGTTGCTGAACAAAAACGACTAACTCAAGAATTAGCAGAAAAAAAACTTCTTGAAGAAAAAATAAAGACTCAAAAATCGGAACTTGAGCAAGTATTAAATGAAATGTTAGGGAGCGATCTATATGATCCCGCGGATATAGAAAGGTTAAGATCGCAAATAACTGAATTAGATCCAAACAAATTAGAGCAATTTTCTCGCGAACTTAAGGCCGAATTTGCTAATAAAAAAACAGCTGATGAGCAACACACCAAAGAAATGGCTGAAATATCTCGGATTCACGCTGAAACTCAAGAAAAAGAATTACGCAAGCAAGTAGATGAGTTATGGCAAGCAATCGAAGACGAACAAAAACTTTTAAAAGAACTAGCAGAAGTAAATCTTGAAATTGAACAAATAAAACAACAACGTGCCGATAGCGAGAGAACGGACCAAGAAATAAAAGATCTTGAGGCCAAAGAAACAACACTAAAACAACAACAGGCTCAAATCAAAGCTGAATATGATCTTGCAAAACAACAACGTACAGCTGCCGAAAAAGCTGAACTAGAAAAAATAGAACAAGAAGAACTGCAAGCAACTGAAAAAGCTCTTGCCGAACAACAAGATGCCAAAAAACAAGCAGAAAAAATTGCTGCTAAAACTAAAGCACAATACGAAAAAGCTGAACAGGAAATAAAAGCCCTTGAGGCTGAAGAAACTGTCCTGCAACAAAAACACGATCAAATTAAAGCTGAACATGATGCTGCAAAACAACAACGCACAGCTGCCGAAAATGCTGGACTAGAAAAGCTAGAACAAGAAGAACTGCAAGCAACTGAAAAAGCTCTTACAGAAAAGCAAGCTGCTCAACGGCAAGCAGAAAAAATTGCTGCTGAATCTAAAGTGCACTATGAAAAAGCTGAGCAAGAAATAAAAGAACTTGAGGCCAAAGAGACAACACTAAAACAACAACAAGCTCAACTCAAAGCTGAATATGGTCTTGCAAAACAACAACGTACAGCTGCCGAAAAAGCTGAACTAGAA
>Ga0105240_10013233_pt1 | contig 11349 bp, 9 predicted proteins | sample KBSC54metaG_FD_80426 | JGI IMG/M metagenome (GOLD analysis project Ga0105240, IMG submission 80426) | Corn rhizosphere microbial communities from Kellogg Biological Station, Michigan, USA - KBS C5-4 metaG | ecosystem: Host-associated > Plants > Roots > Rhizosphere > Soil | place: Michigan, USA...
AAGCAGACGAATTGCTCGGAGAGTTGGACCCACTTCGACAATCGAACTCGTGACTAGCCGTTCAGCAGCTTCTTTAGCTTAGAAACTTGGCGATCGCGACCACTACGGTCTGCTGTTCGTCTTCGCGCAGCTCGGGGAAGATGGGTAACGCGAGCACTTCGCGGGCGGCGCGTTCAGCCTCCGGGAAATCGCCTTCGACGTAGCCGAGGTCTTTGAGCGCGGTCTGCATGTGAAGCGGAACGGGGTAGTAGATCTCAGAGCCGATGTTGCGTGTCGTGAGGAATTCGCGCAGGGCATCCCGGCGTGCGCTGCGGATGACGTATTGATGCCACACGTGATGAGCTCCCGGCACCTCGTGCGGAAGGACAATGCCCTTGGCCGGGTAGGGGCCTGAATCGATGACGCCGGCTTTGCGGAACAGTAAGTGATAGCGTTCGGCGACGGCGCGGCGGGCGTCGTTCCAGCCGGCGATGTATTTCAGCTTGATTTCGAGAATGGCACCCTGAAAACCGTCGAGCCGCGTATTCCATCCGACTTCGTCATGATGGTAGCGGCGGCGCATTCCATGCTGGCGGAGCATGCGGGCGCGTTCGGCGATCTGGTCATCGTTGGTAGTGACCATGCCGGCGTCTCCGGCGGCGCTGAGATTCTTGGTGGGATAAAAGCTGAAGGCGGCAGCGTCGCCGAGCGAACCGGCGGTCTGTACCTTCCATTTTGCTCCCCAGGCCTGAGCGGCGTCTTCAATGAGCTTGAGTCCGTTCTCGGCGGCGATCCTGGAGAAGGCATCCCAATCGGCGCATTGGCCGTAGAGATGGACGGGCAGGACGGCTTTGGCGTTTGAGGCCGCGGGTGAGTCCAGGGCGTTGCTGACGGCTTTCGGGTCGAGGTTGAACGTCACAGGGTCAATGTCGGCCAGAACCGGCCGGGCGCCGGCGCGAAGGATGGAGCTGACGGAGGCGAAGAAGCTGAAGGGCGTGGTGATGACCGAGTCGCCGGACCTGATCCCAGCGGCGACGAGGGCCAGCCAGAGGGCGTCGGTGCCGGAAGAGCAGCCGATTGTGTATTTTACGCGGAGCTGCGCGGCGGCGGCTTGTTCAAACGACGCAACCTGCTCGCCAAGAATGAATTGCTGCGTCTGAAGAACATGCTCGAGGGCGGCGAGGAGCTCTTTGTGCAGTGGCTCGTACTGCCGTTTCAGATCGAGCATCGGGACAGCGATGGCCGTTTTGCTCTGGGACGCTGATGAATCCGGGGCGTTTGGCACAGATCATCTTACCAGCCGGCTTGATCCGGCATCTCGATGGGCCTCAGCCATGTCAGATTGTGACGATCGGCATTATGGCGGGCAAAGATTTGGACCGGGAGAGGTTGAAAAAGCTGGGTGAACCGCTATATTGTTGTCACATTGCGGGATTTGGCGGCTCCGGGGCTTCCGTTGCCGTCCCCGCCGATTTGTCTTATCACAAGGGCGCAGCGCGTTTGCATCCAACAATCCTAAGTAAAGAAGCAGGAGATCGGCATATGGAGAACAAGCCGGCACAGAACATTCAGGACACCTTCCTGAATACAGTTCGTAAAGACAAGACCCCCATTACGATTTATCTGGTCAGCGGCGTGAAGCTAACCGGAAAAATCCGTTCCTTTGACAAGTACTCCGTCTTACTGGAGAACAACAGTCAGGAGCAGCTCATCTTCAAGCACGCCATTTCGACAGTGGTGAGCAATCGAAGCGTGATGCACACTGAGCATCGCCCTGCTTTGACCGGTATGGGACCTGCCGCAGTTCCGGCACCCGCACCGCCGGCGGCAAACGCCGAGCAGCGATAAGACTGGGAGCGCCGTAGCTTGGCAGTTGAAGGCGGCACCCAGAGCCGGCGCCCAATGGCTGATTCCGGCCGCTGGGATGGCTCGGCGGAACGCGCAGTTCTTGTCGGGGTTGACCTGACCACGAGCGGGCGCAGAAGCCGACCCACTCTTGATGGTGCGCGCAGGGCGGCTTCGCGCCTGCAGGATGAAACAATCGATGGTCCGGCCACCGAGCAGGATGGGCGGCGGGGTGTTCGTGTGTCTGTGGCTGACTCGCCGGGGCTGGATGCCGAGGAGTCACTGGCGGAGTTTCGCGAACTGGTGCGCAGCGCCGGTGGCGAGATTGCTGCCGAGCTGATGCAGCGGCGCGCGAGGCCCGATCCGGCGACGCTGATCGGTGAGGGAAAGGTGCAGGAGATCGCTGGCGTTGCGGCCTCAACCAATGCCAACCTGATCCTCTTTGATCACGACCTGAGCCCGACCCAGTTGCGGAACCTTGAAGCGGCGCTGCCCTGCCGGGTTCTGGATCGGACTCAGTTGATCCTCGACATCTTTGCAAAGCATGCGCGGACACGCGAAGGCCAGTTGCAGGTCGAGCTGGCGCAGCTTGAGTACATGCTGCCGCGGCTGACAGGACGAGGCAAAGCCATGTCGCAGCTCGGGGGCGGAATCGGCACGCGAGGGCCGGGTGAAACGCAGCTCGAAACGGATCGCCGAAAGATTCAGCGGAGAATCGATCAGCTGAAGACCGATCTCGAAGCGGTGCGGCGCGTGCGTCGCCAGCAGCGGCAGCGTCGCGAGGCTGTGCCGGTGCCGACGGTGGCGCTGGTGGGATATACGAATGCGGGGAAGAGCACGCTGTTCAACCGCCTCACCGGAGCACACGTGCTGCAGTCGTCGAGGATGTTTGCGACGCTTGATCCGAAATTACGAGCAATCGAATTGCCGAGCCGCCGGCGCGTGCTGTTGAGCGATACCGTGGGATTCATCCGCAACCTGCCCCACACGCTGGTGACGAGCTTTCGAGCGACGCTGGAAGAGGTGGAGCAGGCCGAGATTCTGCTGCACGTGCGCGATGCTTCGTCGAGCTACGGTGAGGAGCAGAAGGCTCAGGTGGAGAAGGTGCTGGACGAGCTTGAGGCATTGAACAAGCCGCGCATCGAAGTGCTGAACAAGATTGACCTGCTCGATACCCATGAGCGCGAAGGGCTTGGGGAACGGGAACAGAATAAGCATCCTGAGGTTACGGTTTCGGCGCAGTCGGGCGAAGGAATGGATGCGCTGCTCGAAGCAATCGACAAGGTGCTGTATTCCGATCCGGTGATTGAGACGGAGATGCGCGTTCCGCAGAGTGACGGCTCGGCGCTGGCTGCTATCGACGCGGGCATGGTGGTGCACGAGCGCAAGTACGAGGGAAATCTCGTTCGGCTGAAGGTCAGCGGGCCGGCATCGCTCGTAGGGCGGCTTCGAAAGTACCGGGTGCGTGACGAGCAAGTTGGGGCCGGAGATGATCCACAAGGCGAGGAGGCGCGTTGAAGCAGGGGAGAAGTGAGCAGGTCAATTCCATCACGACACTGGAGAGCCGCGAGATTTATCGCAACCAGTGGTTGCGCCTTCGCGAGGACAAGATCCTGCGCTCTAACGGCAAGGAAGGAATCTACAGCGTAGTCGACAAGGACGATTGCGCCGCCATCATTCCCATTCAGGATGGAAAGATCTGGCTCGTCGAGCAGTTTCGCTACACCATCCAGGAGCGCGCAATGGAACTGCCGCAGGGTGGATGGGAGATGGCAATCCATGATCCCGAAGAGCTGGCACGCGGCGAGTTGAAGGAAGAGACGGGACTGCATGCGGCGGAGATGGTGTATCTCGGATTCCTCTGGATTGCGTACGGCTTCTCGCGCCAAAAGCAGCACGTATTCCTCGCGACGGGATTGACACTGCAGGAGCGTGATCCGGATGACGAGGAGCACGACATGATCATCCACACGAAGCCGGTGGAGGAGTTTGAGCAAATGATGCTCGACGGACGTATCCGCGATGCGTCGACTGTTGGCGCATGGGGGCTGTATTTGATGTGGAAGGAAAGACAGTGATCAGTGATCAGTGGTCAGTGATCAGACGGCAAAGCTTGGCACCTGATGCGTGATCTACTCCTGATCTGTAGTCTCTAATCTCTGATCATTGACCCGGATCGTTGATCACTGACACTGATCACTGACCCCTGACCACTGATCCCTGTCTCTTCACCAGATCTGCACTCGCTCCTGCGGGGAGAGATAGAGTTTTTCGTCCGGTTTTATTTCGAAGGCCTCGTACCACGGATCCTGGTTGCGAACTTCGAACGCGCGCCAGTGATCAGGTGAGTGCGTGTCGGTCAGGATTTCATTGCGCAACGCGGAGTCGCGCATCTTCTCGGCCCACGATTGGGCAAATGCGATGTAGAACTGCTGGTCGCCATTGAAGCCGTCGTGCACGGGAGCGGCTTGGCCGTGGAGCGACGCTTTGTAGGCGTCGTATGCGGCTGCGAGCCCGGCATCGTCGGCGATGTTTTCGGCGAGGGTCTGCTTGCCTTTCAGCGCGAGATCCGGGAATGGCTTGTAGGCGTCGTACTGTGCGACGAGACGGGCAGCAACGGCGTTGAAATGGGCGAAGTCATCCTTGGTCCACCAGTTGCGCAGGCGACCCTTGGAATCGAATGCGCTGCCTTCACTATCGAAAGTGTGGCTGATCTCGTGCCCGATGACCATGCCGATGGCGCCGTAGTTGGCGGCAGCAGGCGCGTGCGCGTCGAAGGATGGCGCTTGCAGAATGGCGGCCGGGAAGTTGAGGGCGTTCTGCAAGGGAAGGTTCACCGCATTGATGGTCTGGGGAGACAAGCACCATCGTTTGCGATCGACTGCCGTCCCGATGCGTGCGCGTTCGCGCTGAAGTTTTGCAAGGCGGCTTCGTGAGAGGTTGCCGACGACGTCGTCGGGTTTGACTTCGTAGTTCTCCTCATCCCAGCGCTCGGGATACCCGATGCCGACGTAGAGAGTGTCGAGCTTGGCGATCGCCTGGGCCTTGGTTGCGGGCGCCATCCAATTGATTCCTTCAAGACGATGGCGATAGACGGCGATGAGATTGGAGACCATCGCCTGCACCTGTGCTTTCACCTCTGGAGGGAAGTAACGCTCGACGTAGAGATGACCCACCTCGCTGGGAAGGTGCGCGTCTGTGACCGCAACGGCGCGCTTCCATCGCGGTTGCTGAACGGAGACGCCATTGAGAGTCTTGCCCCAGAAGGAAAATTCCTCATCGGCAAAGGCCTTGGGAAGAACAGGGGCGTACTGCTCGATGGTGTGAAAGGCGAGCCAGTCTTTCCAGTCTTCGAGCGGAGTGGAGGCGACCAGCGCAGATTCCCCGGTGAATGCGCCAGGTTGCCACACGTAGAAGCTGGTCTGCTTGTCGAGGCCGGCGGCGCGGAAGTACTCGGTCCAATCAAGGCCGGGTGCTTTGGAAGAGAAGTCGGCCGGCTTCCAGATGTTGTTGGCCTTGTGGACGTCGTTGTCTTCGGCGAGCGACCAGTGCGATTGAGCGATGGCGTGTTCGAGGGCAATGATCCGCGCGGCGCGCTTCTCAGCATCCGCAAAGCCGGCGAGCTTCAGTAATGTTGTGACGTGCCGTTCGTATTTGGTGCGGATCTCGCGCATTGCAGCGGTATCAGAGAGGTAGTACTCGCGGTCAGGAAGAACGATGCCGCCCTGCATGAGGTAGGCGTGGTAGTGGTCGGAGTCATCGAACCCCGGCGCGACCCAGAGGCCGAACAGATTGTCGGTGTGGAAGTTGGTCATGTTTAGCGCATCGACGTCGGCGCGAAGTGTCTCGCCGAGGGCGCGTGCAAGCTGATGTTTGTCAGTGATTGAGGCGATGCCCTTCAGCTGCGGTTCAAGCGGCTTGATTCCGGCGGCTTCGATCGCCGCTTCATCCATGTAGGAGTGATAGAAGGCGGCGATGCGGCGGGAATTTGCATCCTGTGCCTTGCCGGCCTCCGTAATCAGATCCTGAAGCTTCTGCTCATGCTGATCGTAGAGCTCGGAGGAGGGACTCTCACTGGCGCGGTCGGGGCGGATCTCCGTGTTTTTCTCCCACGTGCCGTTTGCGTAGAGATAAAAGTCGTCGCCGGGTCGGACGGAAGTGGCCATGTAGGACGGGACGACGGCTGGGCCGTGTGGCTGGGGCTTTTGCTGGGACGATGCTGGGATGGTGAAGAGGGTAGCGGCGATGCAGATGAGAAGGCGACGAACTGGAATGAGATCAGAGTTGCGTTTCAAAAGAGACTCCATGGGTGTCGGACAAAAGCGAATGCTACATCAGGGAGAACCATCTCCTCTGTGATTTGGGATGAGTTGAAGGCGAGCGGGGATGGCGGGGACAGGGAGCAAGATAACGGGGACCGAGGGAACAAGGGGACGAGGGGATGAGGAAGCTGCCAACAGGGAGACACTCACTGTTGCTCGCCATTTGCGCAGGCGAACTACTTCAAATTGAAGAACTCGCTCATGTCCGATGCGGGGGCGGCAAGGCCGGGCGGGTTAGTTAGCCCGAGAACCTCCATGACGGTGCGCAGCATGTTCTGGTGCTGGTAGGCATTGGTCGAGGTCTGGGTATAACCGGATTTCACGATGGGCCCCCAAAGCACGCAGGCGACATGGCCACCGCCGTTGGCAAGGTCGGACATAACGGATTCATCAAAGAGCACGATAAGAAGACCATCGCCGCCGGTCTGGAAGGCGGGGCTCGCTGCCAGCGGGCCGATGACATTGGATTGGAGCCAGTTGTCTGCGGCCAGCGGCGTGCCATTATGCGCGTCATCGTTCAGGTCGGGAACGACGAAAGAGAACGCGGGCAGCGTCTTGTTATTTACATCGGTGGTGAATTGCGAGAACGGCTGGATGACCTGGTTGGCGACCTGGGTGTTGCTGGCGACATCCTTGAGCATCGCAAACGGGTTATGACGGATGACGTAGAGCCCGGTGTTGCCGCCCACATAGCCCTGCGTGATTCCTTCAGCGTAGACCTTGAAGCTGACCTTTGCCGTCAGCATCCGCCGTGCGATGCTATCGACATCCCAGACCTTCGTTGAGCTGTCATCAATCGTAAGGATCTGCCCCGTCGTGAGCATGAAGTAGTTGGGAATCGAGGGGTGTGCGTCGGCGTAGTAGTTGTTGGCGAGCGCGCCCGCTTTGGCCAGGGTGTTCAGATGCGGCCAAGACCTCGTGTTGCCGGCAACCGAGGAGTAGCTCTGGTTCTCCTCCATCACCATGACTACGTGCTGGCTGGTGGGCATGCTCGTGGGCGTGGGCGTCGGGGTGGGCGTGGGGGTCGGCGATGACGGCGGCGTAGAGGAGATGGAACTGCTTCCGCCGCACGCACAGATCCCCAGCGAGAGGAGGAGCAGAGAGGACGGAAGGAGAGATGCAAGAGGTCTGGAAGCTAGCGGGGAAATCATCGGGGCGCCTATTTGCAGAGCGAGTCTGAAGAGAGCAGACACGCACGTTAGTTATGATGCGAGTACAGGGAATTCAGAAAGCTGCCGTAGATTACGATGCAGTCATCTTGGAGGCATTGCAGATGGGAGCACTTCAGCGAGTAGCTGTGTGGGGTATGGTGGCTGGCTTTGGGTGGGTGTCGGCTTGCCCGGTGACCTCGCAGGAGCGGCCCGGCTCCCAGCAGCAGCAAGCGGCACAGCAGCCGGCACAGCAGGCGCATGCCGGCGGCGACGAGAAAGAAAAAGACGCGAAGGAGACGCCCGTCCCCCCGGAGAAGAGCTCGGTAACGCATCATGAACTGGCGATGGGCGGCAAGTCCCTGAAGTACACGGCAACCGCGGGCACGTTGCTGATTCGCGATGAGGAAGACAAGCCGTATGGCAGCATGTTCTATGTCGCGTACACGCTGGACGGTGCGGATGCGGGCTCACGGCCAGTAAGTTTTCTCTACAACGGTGGACCGGGTGCCGCAACCTTATGGTTGCATATGGGCTCGTTCTCACCGGTGCGGATCGAAACGGACAGCCCGAGTCCTACGGCCGGCCCGCCGTTCAAGCTGGTGCCGAACCAGTACTCATTGCTGGATAGAACAGACCTGGTGTTTGTGGATGCACCTCTGACCGGGTATTCGCGCGCGGTGGGCAAGGGACAGACGAAAGATTTCACCGGCGTTGACCAGGATCTGAAGGCGTTCGACAGATTCATTGCGCGATACATCACAGCGAACCAGCGATGGAATTCGCCGAAGTTCCTGATAGGGGAGTCGTATGGAACGACGCGATCGGCGGGATTGTCTGACCTGCTGGCGAATGATGGCATCCAGGTAAACGGGATTGTGCTGATCTCGTCAATCCTGAATTACGCAATTCGCGTGCCCGGCTACGACACGATCTACATTGCAAACGTGCCCAGCTATGCCGCGGCGGCTTGGTACTACAACAAGGTGCAGAACAAGCCGCCGGAGGTGGCGACTTGGGTCCAGCAGGCGCGGGAGTTTGCATCAGGGCCGTATGCGCAGGCGCTTTTTCAGGGCGATCGGTTGCCGGCTGCGCAACTGGACTCGGTTGCGAAGGAGATGAGCCGATTGACGGGGCTTAGCGTGGACTACATCAAGGAAGCGAACCTGCGTGTGTCTCCGACACGATTCCGCAAAGAGGTGATGCGAGGCGATCGGAAGACACTGGGGCGGTATGACATGCGGTTCGAAGGCATCGATGTGGATGCGGCAGGTGAGAATCCAAGCTACGATGCGTCGGATACGGGGATCACCGGCGCATATGTTGCGGCGATTCACGACTACCTGGAGCGCGAGCTGAAATACGAAACAACGGACACGTATAGGCCCAGCGCGGGATCGATCGGGCAGTGGGATTGGAAACACAAGCCTCCGAGCGGAGGGCCAGGACCGGGAGGGGAGCAGCAGCTGCCTTACGTCGCGGGCGATCTGGGTGCTGCGATGCGGAAGAATCCCCATCTGAAGGTGTTTTCGGCGAATGGGTATTTCGACCTGGCGACGCCGTTTTTTGCGACGGAGTACGACTTGGATCATATGAATCTCGAACCGGAGCTGCGCGGAAATGTGCAGTTAGGCTATTACCCGTCAGGACACATGATCTATCTGAACGTGGACGCGCTGAAGCAGTTGAGAGACGATCTGGCGGGGTTCATCGAAAAGGCGTCGAAGCGGTGAGTTGAACCAGCTCGTCGCGAATGGGGGATGAGCTGACAATTCGGTAGATGCAAAAGGGCCAGGACTGATGAGGTCCTGGCGCTTTGCTTTGGCCCCGGTTTTAGGTTAGCTAGTTCTGGGGTTGAGGAGATGTGCCGTCCGGTGGAGGAGGAGGTGTTGCGCCAGAGCCTCCGCCTGGGCTGTTACGGTGCATACGTTCCTGCATCGCTTCGAACTTCTGTTTCTGGTCGTCGTTCAGCACCGCTTTGATTGAGTCGCGGGTGCGCTCCATGATCGAGCGTGCCTGCGTGCGGCGATCTTCGGAAGCGGTGGATTGATCCTGAAAGAGAGCCTGCATCTTCTGCTGGCGCTCCACAAGCAGCGGCTTGATCTGCGCCTGCTGATCTGTGGTCAGGTTCAGCTCGCGGGTGAGGCGTTCCAACTGGCGGTCAGGATCCATGCGCATGCCGCGCCCACGAGGTCCGTCGGCGGGCGGTGCGGCCTGGTTCTGATCAGGTGGAGGGGGAGGGGTGTCCTGAGCGAGAGCGGCGCAGGTGCTGCCGAGGGTAAGAAGGCCGCCAAGGGCCACGGTGAGAAGTCTGGTTTGCATATAGGTTATTTTTGAATCCTCCGATTCTGCGTGAAGTGCCGAGATATTTGTCGCGGCCCTTCGCGTCTATTTGCCCGGCGGTCAGGCTGCCGCGCAAGGTGTATAGCAAGGTAGACGCGGATTCCAGCTACAAGATGTGGTGCGCAGAAAGAATTATGAAAGAGGAGGCCCGATGTAAACGTGATCCGGAGGTGGGCCGAGTGCCGCAGATTATCTGGAATCTGCGGCTTCAGTGGCATGCTCCTGCGCCTGCACTTTTTCTTCCTGGTACTCCTGAATGTGCGCGTAGACGGACTGCGGAAATTTGAGATTGCGGTAGACGTTGCCGCAGTCGGGATCGTCCGGGTTGGGGAGAATGGGGAACTCCTGCTGCGCCTGCCAGCTGAGAATGCGGTCGCGGCGCGGCGGATTGTAATCGCGGCCCTCGACCTGGCGGAGCAGTGCGGCAGCTTCCTCTGGATTGATGCCGGGATCTTTGGTGAGCCACTCGAACATCGCGTCTTCAGGGAGGAAGTGGTGACCGACCATGGCGAAGACAAGGCGTCCGTAGTGGCCGATGTCCTGCCCGGAGTCGAGCGCGTTGAGCAGGTGGTCCATCATGGGCTCGTTGCGGAGTGCCGTGAGGGCATCGTCGTCGTCGGTTGAGTGCTGCGAGCCGGAAGAATCGATCGTGCGGCCTTCATCTGAAGAGAGTTCATCGCTGTCGATCGGTTCCAGGCGCCGGGAGCTTTCGAGCGCTTCCAGGCGTTCTTCCAACTGCTCGACACGGCGTTCGGCGTTCTCGGCACGGTGTTCGGCATTGCGGATGGCTTCGGAGTTGTCGGAAACGGCAGAGCGGGTCATGGGAGTCTCCTTCGCTTTTTCTTTGCCTTCTGATGCGCGGAAGAAGCGTAAGCGTTGCACCGTGGTGGGCGAGAAAACCGGGAGCCAGTATCTCACCCTATCACTACAGCTTTTCAACGGCATCGAGCGAGAGTGGAGGCAGGTAGACGCCGAGTAGCTGGCGAGTCCACCAGGCGCCGGTCTGCCGTTTTTGTTCTGGGGTTGTGTAGCGATAGCGGTAGAAAAGGGCACGAATGAAGGCGGGTGGCGCGTCGGAGAACGGGTTTGGGCCCACGAGACGGAGGATGCCTGCGTCGTTCGAGAGCAGGCGCTGGATGAAGTTGAAGAACCAGCGGCTATAGCCTGGGACGCGGATTCCGCTGGGGGTGACGACGACGGAGAAGGGAAGGAACCAGATAAGCCAGTCGAGGCGGAGGTGATAGGGCGCGACCTGCGGAGGTGTGCGCTTGGGGTCCCCGGGCTTGGCTTTGAATGCGTACTCGCGCCATTGGGTTGCGGGCGTGATGACGCGGTCGGTGGTGCCTTCGATCACGATTTCGTAGCGTTCGCGGCCAACCTGGCCGAAAGCTCCGTATGCGCCGACCAGATGAAATGGGTTGTAGCTGTAGTTCATCATCTGGCTGGGCGAGATGAGATTGAGAGCGGGCTTGATGCTCAGGGCGATAGTTGCGCCGGCGAGCAGGTAGAGGAGGATGTCGAAAGCGATGGGGCGCGCGACGAGCGCCGGCGTGTAATGCGGGAACACGAGGGAGAAAATCTGGTCGTCGAATGCGGAGAGGCCGAGGATGACGGTGAGCCAGTTGAGCCAGGAGTAGTTGCCGCTGACGATGAGGAGGAGTTGTTGGGAGATAAGGAGCGCTCCTGCGATGGCGGCGATGGGCTGCGGCGCG
>Ga0105240_10013237_pt1 | contig 11348 bp, 11 predicted proteins | sample KBSC54metaG_FD_80426 | JGI IMG/M metagenome (GOLD analysis project Ga0105240, IMG submission 80426) | Corn rhizosphere microbial communities from Kellogg Biological Station, Michigan, USA - KBS C5-4 metaG | ecosystem: Host-associated > Plants > Roots > Rhizosphere > Soil | place: Michigan, USA...
ACGCCTTCGATCTTGGCGAGCTGGTCCTTGACGTTAAGGACGGCGTAATTGCGCAGATAAAGCGTATCGTACCGGTTGTCCGGCGATATCAGATGCACCACCACCGCGAAGTCCGGCGACGCCTTGACCGTGGTGACGCCCAGATTGCGGGTCACGTCAGGCAGGCGCGGCAGCGCCTGATTGACCCGGTTCTGCACCAGCTGCTGCGCCAGGTTGGCGTCGGTGCCGAGCTTGAAAGTCACGGTCAGGGTCAAGGTGCCGTCGCTGGCGGCCTGGGAGAACATGTAGAGCATGTTCTCGGTGCCGTTGATCTGCTCTTCCAGCGGCGTCGCCACCGTGTCGGCGATGGTGTTGGGATTGGCGCCCGGGAACCGCGCGGTGACCACTACCGAGGGCGGCACCACTTCGGGATATTCGGAGATCGGCAATTGCCACATCGCGATCAGGCCGGCCAGGAAAATGGCAACCGAGATCACGCCGGCGAAAATCGGCCGGTCGATAAAGAATTTCGACAGGTTCACGTTGTTGTCTCCCCGGGCCAACCCGGCGTCTTGATAAGTCTCAGTTACTGGCGGTCTAGCGCTGCGGCGGCTGCGGAACGACCGGCGCGCCCGGCGCCAGACGTTGCAAACCGTCCAGGATCACGCGATCCCCGGCTTTCACGCCATTGGTGACGACGCGCTTGCCATCGACTTCGGCGCCCAAGGCGATTTCACGATATTCCGCCTTGGAATCGCGATTGACGACGAAAACGAAGCGCTTGCTCTGGTCGTTCCCGATGGCACTTTCCGGCACCATGATGGCGTTGTTGAGCGTGCCGCCGCCCATCTTCACCGACACGAACATGCCGGGCACCAGGCTGCCATCCTTGTTGTCGAACCGGGCGCGGGCACGAATGGTGCCCGAACCGGTATTGATCCGGTTGTCGAAGCTTTCGATGGTGCCGTGGTAGACATGGCCGCTATCGCCTTCGATCCGAAGATCGACCGGGATCTTTGCTTGCTGGTCCGGGGTCTGGGCATAGTCGCGGACATTGTTCAGATAGGTCTGCTCGTCCACTTCGAAATCGGCATAGACGCCATTTTCCGAAACGATGGAGGCGAGCACCGGCGGCGCCGATGCCGTGCCGCCCACCAGATTGCCCAGGGTGATCTCGGCGCGGCTGATGCGGCCGGAGATCGGCGCCTTGATATAGGCATAGTCGATGTTGAGCTGGGCTGCCGCCAGCGCCGCCCGGGCCGACTGCACCGCCGCCTGGGCTACGCCGTCGCCATTGACGCGCTGGTCAAAGGATTCCTGCGCCAGCGCCCCCGCCTTCATCAGCCGGTCGCCACGGTCATGTTCGATCTTGGCGAGCCTGGCGTTGTTGATGGCGCTGGAAAGGTCGGCCGCGGCCTTCGCCGCCGCCGCCTGATAGGGGCGCGGGTCGATCACGAAAAGAATGTCCCCGGCCTTGACCTGTTGGCCGTCATGGAACCGGATCTCGGTGATGCGTCCACCGACCTGGGGGCGGATTTCGGCATAGTCAACCGCATTGATGCGGCCGGAAAACTGGGCCGACGGCCTCACCGTCTCGGGCTGAAGCGCCAAAGCGGTCACCGGCAGGGCCTGGACTGCCGGAACGGCGGCATCGCCGCTGCGGCTGTGAAGGACAAAAAAGCTGCCTCCCGCGAGCAAAGCAATGAGCGCAGCACCAAGAAAAGCATGCTTCTTCAAACGGTTGGCGGGACCGATCGGCTGACCGATGAATTTCTCCGCCCGGGCAAGGTCCGCAAAATTGGACATGGATGATCCCCTAATTCTGTAACACTCGACACAGATATGGGTCTGGATACTGGGGTTCAAGGACCTTATGTAATGATTGCTACAATAATTATGGGAGGCACCCATGCGGACGGGACGTCCCCGGGGTTTTTGTGTGGAAGACACCCTCGACCGGGCGATGACGGTATTCTGGCGACACGGCTATGAAGGCGCGTCGATGAGCGACCTCACTTCCGCCATGGGTATCAACTCCCCCAGCCTCTATGCCTGTTTCGGCAGCAAGGAAGGTTTGTTCCGCGCCGTGCTGGAGCGCTATGACGAGCGTCGCAAAAGCTTCATGGAAAGCGTGCTGGCCGCGCCCAGCGCTGCCAAAGTCGCAGAGACCTATCTGCATGGCGTCGCGGATTTCGCGATCGACACCAGCGGCCAGAATCCGCCGGGCTGTCTTTTGCTGCAGAGCGGCCTGTCCTGCGGCGATTCCGATATACCGGATGAGACTGCGCGCCATCGCGCGGAAAAAGAGGCCGCCTTGTGCGCCCGCTTCGAAAAAGCGCGCGAGCAAGGCGATTTGCCAAAAAGCGCCAGTCCGGATGCCCTTGCCCGCTACCTGATGACGGTTTCCAACGGGATCTGCGTCCAGGCGGCATCGGGCGCCTCCGCCGAAGAACTGCACGAGGTTGCGGCGATGGCGTTGACGGCCTGGCCTGGCGGGAACGACAAGACCGCAAAGGCAAAAACCAAGGCGGCGGTGAAAGCCGGCTAGCCGTCACAGATCCACGATCAGTCTTGTGTCAATCAGCCGCCCGCTGCGGAAGAAAATATTATAGGCGCCGGCGCCCGCCAGATCGAAGCTGCGCGTGTTGAAGATATTCGTGACCTGAAATCGCAGCGACGCCGGATATTCGTTCAGGCGGAACTGATAGCGCGCCCCCGCGTCCACCATGGTGCGATCGGGAATGGAGACGAGATTGTCCCGGGTCGAAACCATGCTGCCCGTATAACGGACGCCCATGTCGAGCGACATGTCGTCGAGCTGAGGCGGGCGCCATTCCAGGTGAAAATCGATCTTGCGCGAAGCGATGCCCACCGGCTTGCCGCCGATCACGCCCTGACGCACCGCATCCCCGCTGACTTTCGGCTGGGAAAAGACCGCGCCGGTGACGATGTCCAGTTCCGGCGTGACGCTGCCGTTGAAGGAGAATTCGATGCCCCGGTTCTGGGTTTCGCCCAATTCGCCGAACCGGTTGGCGGCATCGAGATTGAAATAGGGCTTCTGCACGTCGAACAGGGCCGCAACCAGTTTCATGCCCTCGGCCATCGACCAGCGGACGCCGATATCCTTCTGGCTGGTGGTAATCGCGGGCAAGGCTTCGTTGCGGTTTGCGGCGCTCTGCGGCGCGACCCCGCTTTCTTCCAGGCCGCGCGTATAGCTGCCGAATATCGCGACATCGTCGGAAATATAGCCGGTCATGGCGGCATTGAAGAGCCAGGGATCGTCTTTCGAAATGACAGCCTGTTGCCCGGGCACGAAGGTTTTCTTGTTGTAGCGGACTTTCTGGATACCCAGCCCGATCTGCCCGACATTCCTCCACGTGCCTTCATAGGCCAGACCCAATGTCGCCTGGCTGACATGGTCGGTGGTCTGCGCCGAATATTGAAATGCCGGCAAGGTGCCATGGACACGCTGATCGATGGCCACAGGCCCCAGATCCACCGAATCGTAACCGTCATACAGGCTGTTGCGATCGCGCATCCGCAAAGACAGGATCGCGCGATGCGTGTGTTCGCCTTCTGCGAGCGTATGCTCCACACGAAGTTCGCCGCTGGTGGAGGCGCGATTGGTCGGCGGATCGGAGTAAACCACCATATCCGCAACACCCTCAGGATCGAGATCGGTCATCAGGATGTAATTCTGGTGCAGCTTTTTTTCGATCGAGCGGAACAGTCCGGCCTGCACATTCCAATCGGGGGCGATGCGCCAGCGGCCAAGCCCCCCATAATTGATTTCGAACCGCCGGTTGAGGGCCCAATCCGGGCCTTTGAAATTCTGATTTGGAAACGGCTGGGGCAGGAACGATCCATTGGGAATGTAAACCGGCCCGCTTTTGCCGTGATACGTGTCCGACCGGGACCAGAAAGGAAGCAGTTCGATATTCGCGGCCGGCGTCCAGCGCATGGTGACGCCCTGATTGGCTTCCCAATTGCTGCCGCCGTCGGGGAAGGCGTTGCGGTAAAAGCCAAGCCCGCCGCCGATGCTCAGCGTCTCGTCCAGCGGCAAGGCCCCATCCAGCTCCAGGGTCGTGGTGCCGTGATTGTTGATCTCGCTCAGGCTGTTGAGCTGGGCCGTCTGCCCGGGCTTGCGCAGCACATAGTCAACGACGCCGGTGGGCGCGGGAAAGGCGTAGCCCTGCGCGGCGATGCCCACCCGGATGCGCGAGGATTCCTGCAGGCGCGGACTGAGTTCGGTGACCTGGTCGAAATAAAGACCTTCAATGCGGATATTGCCGGCATCGGTGGGCGAGAAACCGCGCACATTGCGGGGCGAATAGAGTCCCACCTGCTCATTGCCGACGCTGGTGCCGAACGCGTCATCGGATTGCGTCACCGCATTTTCGGCGGCGCGTTGGGCAAAGGCGGAATGCGTTTGCGCAGCCCAGGCCAGCATTGTCGTCGCTGCACTCAAACCCAGCAGCCAGTGACCCTTGATACGCACACATCCCCCGACGTCGATTGTCCCGGCTCGCGGATAGTGTCCCTCCCAGGAGCGACATATCCGGCCGATATCTCAACGCGTCGGTCGATGCTCGATCGAACCAAGGTCAGTGTTATCGACGCCGTAAACTATGCATTCGAGCCTGCTTTTGCAAATCGCTCGCAACACAGATGGTGCTCCAAAGCGCCGCACCCTGAGCCAAGGCATCACTGATTTTGTGTCACAGCGAATGACTGACCGCTGTTTGAAAGTCGGGGCTCGCCCCCTGCCCGCATCGTGTCGGTGATGGACAGCCACAAGCCGTCCATCACCGACGCGGGTTCATCCGTTATAGATCGAATTCGAGACCGATATCGATGCTCGATGCGTTGAAGCCAGCGCTGCACGATATGCCGCCACCGCATGAGACGCCAATGTCTTGATGCAGCCAGGGGTACATACCCGTGAGGCGATAACCGGTGCCCGTGGAGACCCCAGCACGACAAATGTCAGCTCACTCCATTACAAGGCGGCCGCACAGCTTGCCGCCCGCTCCTTGTGCATGCCCGAAGATCGGCAGCTTGCCAGATTGTCGAAACAAAATTCCTATGCCACCGCCAGGACGGTGTGCAACGAGCGCGCCGGCGAGTTAGACGGATTACGCAGCGCAGTGGATGAGATGGTGCCCAGGGACAGAATCGAACTGCCGACACGCGGATTTTCAATCCGCTGCTCTACCAACTGAGCTACCTGGGCACGCGCCAAAAGGCGGAAGGTTGGGCTTATTAGAGGACCGTTCCGGCCCTGTCCAGCGGGGATGGGCCGCATCCCCGGGACGGGCGCAAAATCCTTAACTTTCCGAGGGTTCGTCCTTGCCCGGCGGCGTTGCAGGGCCCTTGTCCGCATCGTCCTCGGGCCGCCCGGGGATGACATAGCCGCCCTTCAGCCAGCGCCCCAGATCGATATCGGCGCAGCGGCGCGAGCAGAAGGGTGCAAAGGTCTCCTCCGCCGGCTTGCCGCAGACCGGACACGCAGATGGCTTAGCGGCAGACGACATCGAAGCGCCTCCCCAGACATGCACCGGCTTCGAACCGCACGCGGCCCGCGCCGCGCCGGGCCAAGGCCGGGCCGATTTCCGCGGCGTGGCGGGTCAGCCATGCCACCACGTCCGGCGCGGCGGTGACGATCTGTTCGGTGCCCGGATTGGCTGCGACTTCATGTTCCACCCGGCGCAGGATCTCCAGCGCCACGCAATCGGGCGAGGAGGCGCGCCCCACCCCGCCGCAGGCGGTGCAGGCAATGCTGGTGCGCCGGGCCAAAGGTTCGCGCAATCTTTTGCGGGTGATGGCCACGATACCGAATTCGGTCATCGGGGAAATCTGCATCGGGGCGCGATCGAAGCTCAGGCTTTGTTCCAGGGTCTGGATCACCCGCGCCGCGTTGGCGCCGTCGCCGAGATGAATGAAATCCACCACGATCAGCCCGCCGATGCCCCGCAGGCGGATCTGGCGGCCCACTTCGGCAGCCGCCTCCAGATTGACGGCCAGGCTGGTCTCCTCCAGGCCGCCGGATTGGATGAAGCTGCCGGAATTCACATCCACCGCAGTCAAAGCTTCGGTGGTCTCGATAGTGATCCACCCGCCGCAAGGCAGCGGCACGCGCGGCTGGGACAGGCCCGCGATTTCCTCTTCCAGGCCCCGCTCCTCGAACAGTTTGCGGCTGGCCAACTCGATGCGGGTTTCCGCGCCGGGCATCACCTTTCGGCAATAGGCCCGCGCCGCTTCAACCGCGCCGGCATCGTCGATCAAAACCCGTTCCACATCGCCGCGCACCACGTCGCGCATAGCCCGTTCGATCGGCCCCAGATCGCGATAAAGCGTGGCGGGCGCGCGGGAGGATTTGGCCCGATCCTGGATGCAATGCCAATTTTCGCCCAGCATGCGCACGTCCAGGGCAAGTTCGTCGAGCGACGCGCCCTGGGCGGCGGTGCGGAAGATGATGCCGGCGCCTGGCGGCAGGTTCCCTGCTTCCTGGACCAGCAGCTTTTCGCCCAGCGCGATCAAGCTTTCGCGCTGCGGCTCGTCTTCGATCCGCCGGGAAACAGCGACGCCATCCTGTGCCGGCGTCATGACCAGAAGCCGCCCCGGCAAGGTGATGCCGGCCGAGAGCCGCGCACCCTTGTCACCAATGGGATCTTTGATCACCTGCACCAGCAGTCCGTCGCCCTCGCGCACGCAATCGGAGATCGTGGCGTCTTCGCTGGCTTCGCGCGCCAAGATCTTGGCTTCGCGCAAGCCCAGAAAGCCGGCTCGCTCCATCCCGATATCGACGAACGCCGCCTGCATGCCCGGCAATACGCGCTGGACCCGGCCCAGAATGACGTCGCCGATATGGCTGTGGCAATGGCGGGTGCCTTCCTCGCCGCCGATGGTGCGCTCGAAACTCAGCTCTTCCAGCCGGCCGCGGCAAAGATGGGCGATACGGATTTCGCCCACCCCTGCATTGATGAGGATTTCAGCGCTCATGAAAAGATTGCGAAGCGGCCGCCATGCGGGATCCTATCATGGAACCGGTGCGCCGCAGCCCTGCAGCAGCAGCATCGTCAGCGACAAGGGCAGTCCCACGACATTGGAATAGGAGCCGCTGATCTCCTTCACGAAAATCTCGGCGCGCCCTTGAATGGCATAGCCGCCCGCCTTGCCAATGCCTTCCCGGCTTTCGACATAGGCCGCGACGTCGGGCTCGGTCAGCCGGCGGAACGAGACCCGTGTCAGCGCCAGGCGGGTGCGCAGGCGGCCGTCAGGCATCAGGAGCGCCACCGCCGTCATGACCTGGTGGCGCCGGCCCGACAGCAGATTCAGACAGGCCCGGACATCTTCGTCGGTCTCAGCCTTGGGCAGGATGCGGCGGCCGCATGCCACCACCGTGTCGGCGGCGAGTATGAAAGCGGGCGCGTCATGGCGCGCTTTGGCGGCCAGCACCTTTTCCCCGGCCAGGCGCAGCGCATGATTTCGCGGCTGCTCGCCCTTCAGGACGCTCTCGTCGATGGCGGCGGGCACGACATGCGCAGGCACGATCCCCGCCTGCGCCAGAAGTGCGAGGCGGCGCGGACTTTCGCTGGCCAGAACCAGTTCCGGTCTAGCGGAAGCGATAGGTGATGCGCCCTTTGGTGAGATCATAGGGGGTCATTTCGATCATGACCTTGTCGCCCGTAAGCACGCGGATGCGGTTCTTGCGCATCTTGCCTGCGGTATGGGCGATGATTTCATGGCCGTTCTGCAGGAGCACCCGGAAGGTGGCGTTTGGCAGCAATTCGCTGACCGTGCCTTCAAACTCCAGCAATTCTTCCTTGGCCATTCTTCCTCTGCAAAAAGCGGTCGGGACAGTGTGTAGCGGCTTTCCCGGCCGACGCGCGACAACAAAAAGGCACCGGGAACGGGCGGGAGATTGCACCGAAACCGGCGAAAATCAAGGGTTTTTCAGGCAAACCGGGCCGCAATTTGGCGCTTTAGCGTGTCCCGCACGGCACGGTATGCGGCGCGGCGCTGCTCGGGCGACCCTTCGGCCAGGGTCGGGTCGGCGGTGATCCAATATTCGACCGAGGCCGATACGGTCCGGCTCCATTCCAAGGCATGGGTTTCGGCCTCATGCGAGAGCGCCACCACCAGGTCGAAACAGTCGTCCTGAAGATCATCGAACCGGCGGGGGTTATGGGCCAGCGGAATGCCGATTTCGGCCATCACCTCGACCGCCATGGGGTCCAGCGCCCCCGCTTCCACGCCCGCCGATTGCACATAAATGTCCTTGCCCCGGAAATGGCGCAGCAGCGCCGAAGCGATGGGGGAGCGCACGGCATTCATGGTGCAGACGAACAGCACCGACGCCGGTTTGTTTTTCTCGCCGCTCATCCAAGTCAGACTTTCAGGTGCAGAACGCAGATCAGCGTAAAGAGCCGGCGGGCGGTGTCGAAGTCGGTTTCGATTTTACCGTTAAGACGATTGATTAAGAGTTCGGTTCCCTCATTGTGGAGCCCGCGCCGGCCCATATCCAGGGATTCGATCTGGGACGGCGACGCGTCGCGGATCGCCTTGTAGTAGGTGTCGCAGACCAGAAAATAATCTTTGACGATGCGCCGGAACGGCGCCAGGGACAAAAGGATGCGCGCCACCCGGTCGCCGTCTTCATGGGCGATGTCGAACACCAGCCGGTTTTCCTTGACGCTGAGCGAGAGGTGATACGGGCCGCAGACCGCGCCCCGTGGCTTGAAAAGACTGGTTTCCAGGAGATCGGCGATCGCGACTTCGCGTTCCTGTTCGATCGCGGGCGTGCGGCGCACCACGCTTTTCTCGTCCAGGTCGATGGCGCTGATCCGATCGTCCATTCAGCGTTCCCGATTAAGCCGCGCCGCGATGGACCGGGCATGGGCCTCGAGGCCTTCGGCTTGCGCCAACGCAATGGCGGGCGGGCCCAATGCCGCCATGGCGCCGGCATCCAACGAGAGTAAGGTGGTGCGCTTCATGAAGTCCAGAACCGAAAGACCGGACGAGAAGCGCGCCGAGCGCGACGTCGGCAGCACATGGTTGGGGCCGGCGATATAGTCGCCCATCGCTTCGGGGGTGTGGCGGCCCAGGAAAATGGCGCCCGCATGGCGCACCATCGCCAGCAAGGCGGCGGGATCGACGGTGGCGATCTCCAGATGTTCCGGCGCGAACCGGTCCGCCAGCGCGGGCGCATCGGCGAGTTTGGCCACTACGATGATGCCGCCATAGTCATGCCAGCTGCGTGAGGCGATCTCCCGGCGCGGCAATATCGCAAGCGCCCGCTCAGCAGCTTCGGCCACCTTGTCGGCAAAGCCCGCATCGTCGGTGATCAGGATGCTTTGCGAGGAGGCATCATGTTCCGCCTGGCTGAGAAGATCGGCCGCGATCCAATCGGGATCGTTGCCGGCGTCGGCGATCACCAGGATTTCCGAAGGCCCGGCAATGGAATCGATCCCCACCTGCCCAAAGACCTCGCGCTTGGCCGCCGCGACCCAGGCATTGCCCGGTCCCACGATCTTGTCCACCGCCGCGATGCTTTGCGTGCCATAGGCCAGCGCGGCAACCGCTTGTGCGCCGCCGATGCGGAAAATGTCGCTGACACCGGCACGTTTGGCAGCGGCCAGCACCAGCGGATTGAGATGCCCGCCGCTGGCCGGGGTGACCATCACAATCCGCCCCACCCCAGCGACCTTGGCCGGAATCGCATTCATCAGAACCGAAGAGGGATAACTCGCCGTGCCGCCGGGAACGTAAAGCCCCGCGCTGTCCACCGCCGTCCAGCGCCAGCCCAAGGTGGCGCCGGTATCATCCTGGAAGCTGTCATCCTGTGGCAATTGGCGGCGATGATAATTCTCGATCCTGTCCGCCGCGATCTCAATCGCGTCGTGCTGCTCTTTGGTGACTTTGGTCAGGGCCGCATCGATTTCGGCGGCGGAGATTTTCAAGGTCTGCGCCGTGACGTCGGCGCGGTCGAACTTGTTGGTCAGTTCCACCAGCGCCGCATCGCCGCGCCGGCGCACATCGGCGATCAGGCCACGAACCGCCTGTGCCACATCTTCTTCGACCTCGCGCTTGGCAAACAACAGCGCCTCGAAATCGGCGGCAAAACTGGGATCGGTGGTATTCAGGCGGCGGACCATTTTACCTTCTGTCCTCATGATCGGGTTTGGCGCGCGCCGTCCAGGGTCCGGTCTGATCGGCCAATTCGGCATCGATGCATTCGACGGTCAGCCGAATGGTGCCCCCACCCGCCAGCGCCAGTTCAATGGTTCCGGCGGGATCGCCTTCACCGGCAGGGATGAATTTGATCGCCAGCAGCGAAACCACCGCTTCCGGCGTGCCTCGCTTGAGGTTGACGGACTGGACTTTGGACACGCCATCGAAGCGCAGCACGGAGCGTACGCGCGTGCCCGGTCCTTTCGCCTCTTCCCAGCGGAACCGGTTGACCAGGACTGCGAAGCGCCGCTGTTTTGGCAGCCAGGCAAAGTCCTTCAGCTTGCCGACCGCGTCCTGCAGCCGGGCCGACAGCATTTCCAGGTCTTCGGCATCCGCCGCCGCCAGTTTCAGAAGGCCGGTCATTCGGGCACCCGCGCGATATCGGCGCCTACGCCGGACAGTTTCTGTTCCAGACGGTCGAAACCGCGATCCAGGTGATAGACGCGGTTCACCAGGGTCTCGCCTTCCGCCGTCAGGCCCGCCAGCACCAGGCTGACCGAGGCGCGCAGATCGGTTGCCATCACCGGGGCGCCTTTAAGCTTTTCCACGCCCCGCACGATGGCGACATCGCCTTCGACTCGGATGTCCGCGCCCAGACGCCCGAGTTCGGGGACATGCATGAAACGATTTTCGAAGATGGTCTCGCGGATGGTGGAACTCCCCTTCGCCACGGTCATCAGGGCCATGAACTGGGCTTGCAGGTCGGTGGGAAAGCCGGGAAAGGGCGCGGTGGAAAGATCCACCGAGGCCGGCCGGCCGCCATTCATGCGAAGGCCGACGCCGCGGAACGTATCGCGCACCTCCGCTCCTGCCCGTTCAAGCCGCTCCAACAGCGCGGCGATGGTCTCGCGCCGGGCGCCCACCAGCTCCACATCGCCGCCCGCAATGGCGGCGGCGATGGCGAAAGTGCCCGCTTCAATGCGATCGGCCATCACGGCATGTTCGGCGCCATGCAGCGTTTTGACGCCATCGACGGAAAGCCGGGTGGTTCCCATTCCTTCGATCTTGGCCCCCATCGCGATCAGACAATGGCAGAGATCCTCGATCTCCGGCTCGCGGGCTGCGTTGGTGATCACGGTGGTGCCGCGTGCCAGGGTCGCCGCCATCAATGCGGTTTCCGTGGCGCCGACGGAAAC
>Ga0105240_10013240_pt1 | contig 11347 bp, 11 predicted proteins | sample KBSC54metaG_FD_80426 | JGI IMG/M metagenome (GOLD analysis project Ga0105240, IMG submission 80426) | Corn rhizosphere microbial communities from Kellogg Biological Station, Michigan, USA - KBS C5-4 metaG | ecosystem: Host-associated > Plants > Roots > Rhizosphere > Soil | place: Michigan, USA...
AGTGACAACGAGCAAGCGCGTGCATCCGGCGCAATATGTCCTGGTTGGAGTTGCGCAGACCATTTTCTATCTTCTGTTGCTTTCGCTGGCGGAGCGGATCGGTTTTGATTTCGGTTTTCTGATCGCTGGCGGGGCGACTGTGGTGCTGCTCTCGACGAATGCAGGATGGATTTTCGCGAGCCGCGTTCAGGCAGTGCGTGCCCTGGCGGTATTCACCGTCCTATATGCGCTGATTTATATGCTGCTGCGACTGGAGGACAATGCCCTGCTGGTGGGTGCGGTGGCGAGCTTCGCGGCAGTTGCAGTCGCGATGTATTTGACTCGTTCGATTGATTGGTACGGTACGCTGCCCGATGCGGCAGCGCCGGGCCAGTCTTGAGCAAGGGGCTCTAACAATCAGCCCTCCTCAGAAAGGTAGATGACTATGAAAATTAGAGACGAGTCCGGCATGCATGTTGGGATCATTATGGATGGCAATGGGCGCTGGGCAACGCGGCAGGGATTGTCGCGTGTTGCCGGGCACCGCGCCGGTGTGGCAGCGGTGAGGCGAACGGTGGAGAGCGCGCCTGAGCTCGGTGTTCGAGTGCTGACGATCTATGCGTTCTCGTCAGACAACTGGGGTCGGCCCGCACAGGAGGTACAGAGTATTTTCTGGATCATTCGCGCGTTTCTGAGGCTTGAGTGCGAGCGGCTCCGGAAGAGTGGGGTGCGGCTGGAAGTAATCGGGAGGCGGGATCGTATTCCCAGAGCACTGCGGCGCGAGATTGAGCATGCCGAGATGTCGACTGCGGTGGAGCGCAGGCTGCACCTGCGGATTGCGATTGATTATTCAGCGCGGAGTTCGATTGCCGAGGCGGCGATCGTTGCGCATGAGTTTGCAGGAGAGTTCGACCCAGAGCAGATGCGGGCGATGATCACGCAGAAGCTGACATCGGACTGCGGCGAGGTGGATCTGCTGGTTCGTACAGGGGGCGAGAAGCGGCTGTCCGATTATCTGCTATGGGAATCGGCGTACGCGGAGTTGTACTTTACGGATCGGATGTGGCCGGAGTTTGAGGGGTCGGATCTGGAGGCCGCGGTGAATGATTTCCGACACCGTGAGCGGCGGTTCGGGGCAGTTCTGGTTCCTGTATGTTCGGATGCCAAGGTGCATGCGGTGAGCTGAGTTCAGAAAGGGATAAAGCCCGGAGTTTGCACTCCGGGCTTTGTTTTTGCGTTGCCAAGGGTCGGCTGAGTTACTCAGCGGCTGGCTCGGTGGCCTTGGTGGTAGCGACGGTCCAGTCGGGTGCGCCGACCTTGAAGCGGGCGAAGCGACGGACGGTGATGTTTTCGCCGAGCTTGCCGACTTTCTGGGCGATCAGTTCCTTGATGCTGACGGCCTGGTCCTTGATAAAGGGCTGCTCGAGGAGACAGACCTCTTCGTAGAACTTCGCCATCTTGCCTTCAAGCATCTTCTCAATGATGTTCGCGGGCTTGCCTGTCGCGGCTGCTTGGGCACGGTAGATTTCCTTCTCCCGCTCCATGTCTTCAGGGCTAACGTCCTCGGGCTTTACGTAGCGAGGATCGCTGGCGGCGATGTGCATGGCGATGTCCTTGAGGAGGTCCTGAAAGTCTTCGGTGCGGGCGACGAAATCGCTCTCGCAGTTGACTTCAACCATTACGCCGATTTTGCCGCCGGCGTGGATGTAGGTTCCCACCGCGCCCTCGTTTGTGGTGCGGGCAGCCTTCTTCTGCGCAGACGCCATGCCGCGCTTGCGGAGCACAACGAATGCGTCTTCGATATTTCCCTTCGTCTCCTGGAGAGCCTTGAGGCAATCGCCCATGGGCGCGCCAGACTTCTCGCGGAGGTCTTTCACCAATTTTGCATCTATTTTCTCTGCCACAGTCATCTCTCGCTTCCTTCTTTTTAGAACAGCTTATAGCCGCTCTCGTTATCTTTTTCGCGCCCGGAGGCGCAGCTCGCCGCACCGCAGGTGCCCAAAGAAAAAGCGTGGCACCAGACTGCGCGGCCACGCTTGTTCCGGTGTGCTGACAAACTTACAGGGCGCGCTCGACGACTTCCTCTTCGTCCACAGCGGCTTCGGCTGCCGGAGCCTTGCGTACGCCGCTGACCTGCGCTTCGAAGTCGATGTCCTCTGCCGGAGCAGCTTCTGCCGGTGCTTCGGCTTCGCCCTCGGCTGCAGCAGCTGCTTCAGCGGCCGCGAAAGCCTTGTCTCCAACGAGGTTCACGCCTTCGGCAGCTGAGTCAGCGATCTTCGAGGTGAAGAGCCGGATGGCGCGAAGGGCGTCATCGTTGCCCGGGATCACGTAGTCGACAACGGTCGGATCGCAGTTGGTGTCAACTACAGCAACGACAGGGATGCCGAGCTTGCGCGCTTCCTTGACGGCGATCGCCTCGTTGTTCGAGTCGACGATGAAGAGCGCATCGGGCAGCCGCTTCATGTTCTTGATGCCGGCGAGGTTTGCCTGGAGGTGTTTGCGCTCGCGCTCGAGGCGGATCACTTCCTTCTTGGTCAGCAGTTCATAACGGCCGTCCGTGGCCATGTCATCTAATTCCTGAAGGCGCTTCACCGACTTCTGCACGGTCACCCAGTTGGTCAGCAGGCCGCCCAGCCAGCGCTGGTTGATGTACGGCATCGAGGCGCGGGTCGCTTCTTCGGCAACCGCGTCCTGAGCCTGGCGCTTGGTGCCGACGAAAAGGATCGTCTTGCCGCTAGCGCACAGGTCTGTGACGAACTTCGACGCGTCTTTAAAGAGCTTGAGCGTCTTTTGCAGGTCAATGATATAAATTCCGTTGCGCTCGCCGAAGATGTATTCCTTCATCTTTGGGTTCCAGCGCTTCGTCTGATGCCCGAAGTGAACACCTGCTTCGAGCAGCTCCTTCATGGTGATCGTGGCCATTGGCCTCCTTTGTGGATTGCATCCGGGCTAACCTTCGTCTGGCCCGGATTGAACCCGCTTGCGCGGGAGATTTAACAACCAAAGTTCGTAGTTCACAGTTCGTAGTTCACAGTCGCTTCCAAATCTGTGAACTAAGAACTGCAAGCTCAAAACTGCAAGCGACTAGCGCTTGCTGAACTGGAACCGCTTACGTGCGCCCTTCTGACCGTACTTCTTGCGCTCCTTGACGCGAGCGTCGCGGGTCAGGAGGCCTTCGGCCTTGAGCGCTTTTCTCAACTCTGGATTGAAGAGGATCAGTGCGCGAGCAATACCCATCTTCACAGCGTCTGCTTGAGCGGCGACTCCGCCGCTGCTGACGGTGGTAACCACATCGAAGGTGGATGCGAGGTCAACGACTTGAAGAGTCTTCTTGGCAGCAACGCGCTGCTGCTCGGTGACGAAGTATTCTTCGAAGGCTTTGCCGTTTACTTTCCACTCGCCAGTGCCCGGACGCAGGAAAACGCGAGCGATCGCCGACTTGCGGCGGCCCGTCCCGTAATACTGAACCAAATCTGCCATTCGATCCTCTTTAGTTCTGAGCTGTCAGCCTTCCGCTTTCAGCTTGTTCTTCCAAATTTCTTTGCTTCCGCCGTTCGATCCCGCAAACCTGGGAGTTGAGGGCTAAAAAGCTGTACTGCTAGGCAACATTCATCGCCACTGGCTGCTGAGCCTGGTGGGGATGCTTGTCGCCGCGATAAACCTTGAGCTTTGTTGCCATGGCACGGCCCATCTTGCTTTTCGGCAGCATGCCCCTGATGGCCTCTTCGAGGATCTTCTCGGGACGGCGGGCAAGAAGGCGGGTGAACTCTTCTTCGCGCAGACCACCGGGAAAGCCCGTATAGCGGCGGTAAACCTTGCTCTGGCTCTTCAGGCCGGTAAGGCGAACCTTTTCGGCGTTGATGACGATTACGTGATCGCCCATGTCGATGTACGGCACGTACCTGGGATTCAGCTTGCCGCTCAGAATGTCGGCAGCCTTGGTTGCCAGCCGGCCTAGGGTCTGGCCGCTGGCGTCAACCACATACCATTTGCGGTCAATATCCTTGCCGCTCGGAACGAAGGTGCTCATCTGTCTCCTGCCCTCTTAAGAAAAAACTACGGCGCAAAGCGCCTTGGCCCATGGCGTCCGCGCATGGGAACAAATTTCACCCACTTCCAAACAATCCTGTTCGGGTGAGGACTGCGGGGTTTGCCCTCTGAGGGCTCCTGACTCTGTGGAACAAACTTCTGATTCCGCAGAAGGCGCCTGTACCGGTCGAAATCAGAACTTCGGGATTCGATCGGCTAGGTCCGGGCTAATTCACTTCTTCTCAAAGGTTTGATTCAGACTTTGAGAGCCCATCGACAGACCCCAGACGTAACTCCGCACAAGGTCTTTAGGATACCCGAACCACCCTGTAGAGTCAACGAAATGTGGGGCAAAGAAGCGCCTGGTTTGGCTGCCTTTGCCCCACATTTCCAGCTTTTCCGCAGATCAGGCAGCGGTGCCCTGCTGGGAACGCACCCGGAAGCGCTTCATCTGGATAGACAAAGTGCGCTCGATCTTCTTGAGTTCTCCGCGTTCGGAAGCGCCGGAAAACGTTGAGGCGATGCCTTTGGAGGATGCGCGTCCGGTACGGCCCACGCGATGCACGAAGTCTTCGGCCTGCTTGGGCAGATCGTAGTTGACGACGTGGGCGATGTGGGCGACGTCGATTCCGCGAGCGGCTACGTCGGTGGCCACGAGGACCCGATGGCGGCCTTCAGAGAAGCTGCGAAGAGCTGAGTTTCGCTGCGACTGCGAACGGTCGCCGTGGATCTGGGTAGCAGACCAGCCTGAGCGAACCAATCTACGGGCGACGCGATCTGCGCCGTGTTTGGTCCGAACGAAGACCAGGAAGCTTCCCTCTTCGCCACTCAGAAGGTGCTCGAGGAGTTCGAGCTTGTTGTTCTGTTCGACTTCAAACGTACGAAGTTCAACGTTCTCACAGGGCCTGAGGACAGATCCCACTTCGATCCGAACCGGGCTCTTGAGGTATCTAGCGGCAACCTGCTTCACGGCACCTTCAAGGGTGGCGGAGTAGCAGAGGGTTTGCCGCTGATCGGGAATCATGGTCGCGATGCGCGCAATTGCGGGCTGAAAGCCCATGTCGAGCATGCGGTCAACTTCGTCAAGCACGAGCATCCTGATCTGGTCCATGCGCACCAGTTTGCGCTTGAGGAAGTCCTCGAGGCGTCCCGGAGTGGCGACGATGACGCGGGCACCACGGCGGATGGCATCGAGTTGGGGGCGCTCCTGCATGCCGCCAACCACGAGGGCAACGGTCTGCTCTGAGCTAGTCCGAATGGCTTTGAAAGCCGTCTCGACCTGCATCGCCAACTCGCGGGTCGGAAGGAGGATGAGAGCCTGTGCAGCGTTCCGGTCCTGAGCTTTCTGAAGCATCTCCACAATCGGAATCAGAAAGCTAAGAGTTTTGCCGGTGCCTGTCTGAGCGGTTGCCAGCACATCTCGACCTTCGAGGGCCGGCGGAATTGCCTGAGCCTGTACGGGGGTCGGAGTAATGAATTTGTTGGAGTTAATCCGCGTCATCAATGCGGATGAGAGATTGAACTGCGAGAATTGAGTGTTCAAAAAATCAACTTTTCCTAGCTCCGGAGCCTGTCTTCCCTGCGGCTTGCGTCGGAACCGAATCTGGACGCACAAAGATGCGTCTCTTTCTGTCATGCGTAAGGGGGAACCGTAAAGTGCTTCTGGTTGGCCAAGCACTCACTTCAAGGTGAGTACGGCCCGGTCTGCCACACGCTATAGGTACAGCCTGACGGCTTCAGCGCCGGCAGGCTCCACACTCTGCCCGGGATACAACCAGGGCACAACTTGAGGTGGTCACGCTAAGGGGGCTTGGGGGAAACTGTGCAAGGCGCTTGCCATTGAGGCTAATCGCCGCTCACGACCAAATCACTGAGCGCAAGCTAAGTGTAACACATTTCGAGATTTGAGATCAGGAACCCCGTTCCACCGCGGAAAGGACCTCTCGAAAGTGACGATCCACGTCGGCCCGGGAAGCCTTCGGAGAGGCGTCCGGGGCGGCGCTGGTCATGCGAGCGTCGGGGAATCCCAGGCGGCGTTTGAGCGCCAGGATCTCATTCAGTTTCTCGACGGAAATGGGGATAAGCGGCTTGCCGATCTGACCTGCAATGACGCAGGTTTTGCAGTAGGCTTCGAGGATTTCGACAAGCCACTCGGCGTGGGTGACGGTGTCGGACCAGCAGACGACGCCGTGGTTGGCGAGCAGGATGGTGTTGTGATCCTGGACGAAGGGGAGAACTGTCTCTGCGAAGGCCTGTGTGCCTGGGGTTTCGAAGGGTGCGAGAGCGGCGGGGCCGATGAAGATTTCATACTCAGAGATGAAGCCGACGGGAGGTACCGAGCCGGTGATGGAGTAGGCGGTGGCGTAGGTCGGATGGCAGTGAACGATCGCTCTGGCGCGCGGGTTGGAACGGTAGATCTGGAGATGTAGGAGGAGTTCGCTGGTGCGGAGGCGATTGCCGGCTACGATGTTGCCTTCCACATCGGAGAGGCATATATCGGCGGGCGCCATATCGCGCTTGCTGATCATGGTCGGAGTGCAGAGGACGTAGTCGGCGCCGATCCTGCAGCTTATATTACCGCCGTTGCCGTCGACGTATTGGCGTTCCCAGAGCTTACGGCCGGTGCGGACGATTTCGTCGCGTAGCGCTTCGGCCTCGAAGGAGTTGAAGACGGCGGATGGGGAGCCTTCTTCCAGTTTGGGGACGCGGAGCGCCTCTACCACAGCTTCGAAAACTTCCTTGACCTTGTCGGTGACGGGATTGGCGACCTGGGACATGTCGACCTCAAGGGACGAGTACGCAGCCCCTCTCCTTTACCTATAGGCGAATCGGGTGCGGCTGGAGGTGATACAGGTCACCGGGCTGGTTTTGTAAGTCCGTTTTCAGATTCCAATGTGTATCAGTTTTGCAGGTGTCCTACCTGGGCCCACCGACGATCCACTTCCCGCTAGAATCAACGGAATGCGAGTGAGCCAAAAACTGGCAATGAAGTTGCGCTACATCGTGCTGGGTATTTCATTTGCTCTTCGCGCCAGCCTCGCTCAGGCCGACGACCGAAATTTGTTGCCGAAATACGGCGGCTTGCCAGAAACCGAGTGGCAGAAAGCTGCCAACGCGGCATTCATTTCAGGGATGGACGAGGACTACACGGTGACCGTAAAAAGGCCTCGATGGATATGGCCATGCGTGGTTGGCAATATCTGGCCGGAGGCGACTTCGATGATGCTATGCGTCGCTTCAATCAAGCGTGGCTCCTCGACAAGAAAAACGGAACCGCGCTTTGGGGAATGGCGGCACTCACGGCCAATTCAGAGAAGTACGATGACTCTTTGAAACTCTTTGCGGAAGGTGAAAAGTACGTTGGCGGTCAGATCAATTTTTCAGTCGACTTGCAAGAACCATCGGGATGGCTGGCGTCAAGCAAAAGGACGATGCCCTGCTCAAGGATGCGTTCGTTCGCTTCGAAAGCATCTATCGCAAGGCTCCGCAGCACACTAAAAATCTGCAGAATTGGGCGATGACTTTGTTTGCCGTAGGGAAGTACGCGGAGGCTTGGGAAAAGGTAAAACTCGCAGAAGCGACCTCAACCAAGAATCAGCTCGATCCTAGTTTTCTGGCCGCCCTTCAATCCCGGATGCCACGGCCCAAAGACTGATCGTGAACTCAATCCGCGGCCACCAGCTTCCGCTGCAGCGCCTCCAGAGTCTGGCCCTTTGTCTCGGGGTAAGTGAAGAGGACGGTGAAAAATTGGACGGCGGTCATGACGGAGAAGAAGATGAAGGGGGCTGCCGTGCTTGTGGTGTGGACAACGATGGGGAAGGCTTCTGCGATCGCGGCGTTCATGAACCAGTGGCTTGCCGAGCCGATGCCCTGTCCTTTGGAGCGGACTGAGGTGGGGAAGACTTCACCGATGTAGACCCAGATGACGGCACCCTGGGAGAGCGCGAAGAATCCGATGTATGTGACGAGAATCCAGACGAGCATGGATTCATGTGTGTGGGTGGAGAATATCCACGCAACGACGGCGAGACATGCGGCCGTTCCCGCAGCGCCGATGAGGAGTAGCGTTTTGCGTCCGATTTTGTCGATGACGCTCATGCCGACCATGGTGAAGACGAGATTCGTAGCACCGATGGCGATGGCTTTCTGGTCGCCCGAGAGCTGGCTGTATCCCGCTGCGGCGAAGATGTCGTTGATGTAATAGAGAATCGCGTTGATTCCTGCCAATTGGTTGAATGCGCCGATGGAGATAGCAAGAAAGAGCGGATAGCGGTACTTCCATTTGAAGACGCGTTCGTGGGCGCTGGCGTGCTCCTGCTGCAGGGCCTGGCGAATGTCTGCGAGTTCGGCTTCGGGATTGGGGTCGCCCATCAGCTTAAGCACCTCGAGCGCTTCATCGATGCGATCGCGGGATGCAGACCAGCGTGGGCTGCGGGGGATGCCGAAGAGCAGGATCAGGAATGCGATAGCGGGAATTCCTGCGATCCCAACCTGCCAGCGCCATTCGGTCGCGCCGAGGTGCATGGTGCGGATGACGTAGTTGGATAGGTAGGCGAGCATGATGCCGAAGACGACATTGAACTGGAACAGGGCGACGAAACGTCCGCGCCACTTGGCTGGGGAGAGCTCGGCGATGTAGACGGGGCCGAGGACGGAAGAGGCTCCGATTCCGAGCCCGCCGATGAAGCGGAAGACCAGGAAGGAGTCCCAGTTCCAGGCGAAGGCACAACCGGCGGCAGAGAGTACGTAGAGGATAGCGGTGAGACGGAGGGTCTCGCGGCTTCCAAGACGCTGGCCAATTTGGCCGGCGCCCAGCGCTCCGATGACGGTGCCGACCAAGCCGATGGCGACAGTCAGCCCTTCTTTGTGGGGATCGAGATCGTAGAGCCTAACGAGTGCGCCGATAGCACCGGCGATAACGACGGTGTCGAAGCCAAAGAGCAGGCCTCCAAGGGCGCCGGTGAGGGTCGCCTTCATCAGATTGACGTTGGGTCGCATGTAGTCGCTTGTCCTCGGTAGTAACCAAGACATCGTACAGAGACAAACGTCCTCGGGTAAACCCGGATCAGCGACCGAACTGCGAGATTAGCGGCCCGCAGGGTGCGAAGCTGTAGCCGCCCGGGTCTATTGGGTCTGATGTGTTGCGGGGGTGACCATGAGGACGCGACAGCGTTCTGAACCGGCGGCGCTCCAGCCGATAGCCATTTCGGAGTCGATATAGACGCAGTCCCCTTGTTCGAGAGCTTCGTGCATTCCGCCTGCATCGAGCTTCAGCCGGCCTTCGAGAACATACACGACCGCGCAGACGGGCCGGCCCGCTTCGCTGGTCATACCGGAGACGCCTGCGGGGAGTTCGACCATGCGGGCAAAAAGTTTGTCGTTTGTGGTGGCGGCATGAAGGGAGACGTACTTGATCGCCTCCTGGCCACGGCCATTGCCGGCCATATGCGCTTTTCGCGTAATTGCCAGCGTGTGTCTTGTTGCCTCGTTGAAGAAGTAGCTGAGGCCGACGCCGTAGACGCGGCAGATATTGGAGAGTGTCGGGAGGGTAGGAATCATGCGGTCGGTTTCGAGTTTGGAGAGGAGTGCGGTAGAAAGACCGGTCTCGACGGCGAGCCGGGAAAGAGTAAGGTGCTTTTGCGTGCGCAGCGTGCGAAGCTTCATGCCGATGCTGTATGGCTCGAGGGACAAGCGTGCATAAGACGGTTCATTCCCCATCGGAATCACCTCGTGAGCAGTGTTTCTCGGATTGGGTTTCAGGCTTTGGAAGGTTTCCTGAAAGTGACGGGGTGCGTTACCGCATCGGGCACTTTAGGATGAAAGGAGTCGTGAGAAGCTGACCCACCCCCCGGACTCTTAACAAGTAAGTTCGAAAGGAGCATCCCCCATGCTTTATTTTTTCTCTGATAGGAACCGAGGAGTCTTGTATTTGTTTGCGGCCCAGGGCCGCAGTTTCGCAGTTCTGACGATTGCTCTTCTGGTGATGGCATTCGGGACGATGGCGCGTGCAGGAGCGCAAGGGACGACGAGTACGGACGTGCTGGTGCTGAGCAATGGAGACACCCTGCACGGGAAGCTGGTGAACTCTTCCGAAGGCAAGATCACCTTTCATTCGGACCCATTGGGAGACATTTCCGTCGGATTGGACAAGGTCAGGGAGCTCCACACCAACGGCAGCTATGCTGTGATCGATAAGACGGTGAAGATCCACAGCAAGAAAAATGCGGGGCAGATCCCCGAGGGGCAGCTGGAGTTGGCGAACGGTTCGATTGCCATTCGTTCGGAGAAGGCCACGCCGGCATCGATTCCGGTGGCAAATGCGCAATACATCATGGACACTGCGACAATGGAGAAACAGCTCTATCGGCAGCCGGGATTCTTCACCGGCTGGAATGGAGCGGCGACCGCGGGAGCTGCGATCGTGACGGCTACGGAGAATCAGTACACGTTTTCCGGCGGGGTGGGACTGGTTCGCGTCGTTCCAACTGTGAGTTGGCTCACTACGCGAGATCGCACCTCGCTCGACTTCACCGGCTCATTTGGCAAGATCACGCAACCAGCGTACACGGATCCCACAACGGGAATCGTGGTACCAGCGGTCGTAACGAAGTCGGCCATCTACCACGGGGAGGCAGAGCGCGATCAATACTTTTCGCCGAGATTTTTTGCGCTCGCGCAGACTGCGTTCGATCACAATTACGGGCAAGATCTGGACCTGCAGCAAATCTATGGTGGCGGCGTCGGCTGGACGTTTTTGAAAACGCCGAAACAGGAAGCGGACCTGAAGGCAACGATCCAGTATGAGAAGCAGCAGTTCATTTCCGGCTCAACAGGCAATCAGAACCTGATCGGGTCAACGATCTCGCTGGCGTACGTGCTGCATCACAAACTGGTGACGTATACGCAAGGATTGGCCTATATTCCGGCGTTTAACAACCCTCACGCGTATTCGGCAAATGAGACGAACACGCTGGCTTTTCCGGCCTACAAGAATCTCAGCTTTTCACTTGGAACGCTGGACAGCTATCTCAACAATCCGCCCGCGTCCCTTCCTCCCACGAAACGCAATTCGTTTCAATTCACGATGGGGCTGACGTACGCACTCAAATCGAAGTACTGATCGAACGTCACGGAAGAATTGAGACCAGGTTGATTGCACGAACAATGTTCGCGCAATCAACGCTGCGTCCGTTAAGTTTCCCAATGCGAAACTCCGCCCGTAACTCTTCGAGTTAGTTACCATTTCTTTGTGAAAAATCGATCCGTCGTCACGGATGATTGTTGCAGTCTGGATACATACTCAGGCCATATTCGTTAACTTGCAGTACGCAAGAGCGCA
>Ga0105240_10013242_pt1 | contig 11345 bp, 10 predicted proteins | sample KBSC54metaG_FD_80426 | JGI IMG/M metagenome (GOLD analysis project Ga0105240, IMG submission 80426) | Corn rhizosphere microbial communities from Kellogg Biological Station, Michigan, USA - KBS C5-4 metaG | ecosystem: Host-associated > Plants > Roots > Rhizosphere > Soil | place: Michigan, USA...
AATATTCTTGTTGATAACCAGGTAAGCTATCCTTTTGCATCCCTGCTCAATTAAATGCTGGGTGGCTGCGAAGCTGCTTTCATAGTCGTTGGTAGTCACTTTGGATACATCTATATCCTCATAAATACGGTCGAAGAACACGACTGGGATATGTTTCTGTTCGAGCTTTTTGATGTAATTATGGTCGTTCGCCTCACCCGAAACCGACATAATGATGCCATCCACTTTGCCATTGTTCAGGTAATTGATGAAGGACACTTCTTTTTCAAAAACGTCGTCCGTGCGATAAAGAAGAATATAAAACCCTTTTTGGCGCGCAACTTCTTCGATGCCGTTAATGGCCTGAGCAAAAAAGTCATTTACGATCTCAGGAACAATAACTGCCAGCGTTTTGGTCTTCTTATCCCGCAGGTTACTGGCGTAATGATTGGGCAGAAAGTTATGCTCTTTGGCAAAAGCCAATATCCTATCGCGCGTGTCTTTATTTATATCCGGACTACCATTAAATGCCCTCGATATCGTTGAGGTAGACAACTTAAGTCGTTCGGCAATTAATTTAATATTGATGTTGTCCATTGGATACTTAGCAGGCGGTAAATTTATATATAAATCATCCACCATTTTTGAAACAATTTGGTGGCTTTTAATATTAAGCATTACAGAATTCAGCCAATCCAGTGAACCGACAAATATTTAAGAACGCCCTGTTAATAACGGTTTTTGTTATTTGCTTTTGCCCCCTTTCGTCAAAGGCGTTCTCCGTTTTTGCGCATATGGCCATCATCGATGCCAGCTGGAAGAAGTCTATCGTTCCCTTGCTAAAAGCAAAATATCCCAACGCTACTGATGAGGAATTACGCATTGCCCATTCATATGCCTATGGTGGTAGCTTGATGCCGGACATGGGGTACTTCCCATTTGGAAGCGTATATTTCACTAACCTGGTTCACTATGTACGTGGCGGAGATTTTATGGAGAACCTGGTTTCCCAGGCTCAAAATCTAAACGAATATGCTTTTGCAATTGGTGCCGTTTCGCATTATTTAACTGATGAGTACGGGCATTCTTTGGCAACTAATATTGCTGAACCAATAGTATATCCCAACGTGGCCAAAAAATTTGGCAGCCATGTTACTTATGAACAATACCCTGTCTATCATAGCCGTATGGAGTTTGGCTTCGATGTATTACAGATGGCCCGCGGCAATTATGCATCGCAGGAGTATCATGATTTTATCGGGTTTAATGTTGCTAAACCGGTATTAGAAAGAGCGTTTATGCTGACTTACGGTCAGGATATGAACGATGTTTTTGGCGGCAAGCTGGATTTGGCGATATCAACTTTCCGCTGGTCGGTAAGAAGCTTGTTGCCGGGTTTAACCCGCACTGCCTGGGCTTTGAAAAAAGACGATATTCAAAAGCTGAACCAGGGTATGACCAGCCGCAAATTTCATTACCATATTAAAAGGCGGGAGTATTTCAAAAATTACGGCCGCGAACGTGATAGGCCCAAACTGGGCAACCGCATAATGGCTTTTATCATCAGGATTTTGCCGAAGGTTGGTCCGCTGAAAGCGCTTAAATTTTCGCCGCCCGGACCAGTGGCCGAGAAGCTATTTATCAAAAGCTTTGATACTACATTAGTTTGTTATAATCAGCTCCTGGTTGAAATCCGTAGCGGCAAACAACTCCAACTGCCTGACATGGATTTTGACACGGGTAAGCCTACTATGCAGGGGGAATATGGGCTGGCTGATATGACCTATAGCCAATTGGTCCTTAATCTGCAGGAAAAGAAATTCGACAATGTTACCTCTCCATTGCAGGATAACATCCTTTCATTTTATGGCAAGGGTGATACCACGAGCAAAGTAACCGAATACAAGAAGTATAAGGTGGACTGGAATAAAACGTATATCGCCTTGCAGCAGTTAAAAGCGGCGCGACCTATTCCTATCGACAGCCTAAAATTTCCGGTTGATAGTGCTGCGAAGGTAATTGTATCAAAAACCAAATAAATTACGTTTTGTAATTACATAAGCAAGTATACTTCAGCTACTATGTTTTTACGCGGGATAAATTATGATGTAGGTACGCCATTTAGGAAGGATGAACTTAGTCGCCCCGAGTTTGATGAGATAGCGGTTAAAAAAGAAATGCAGATCATCAAAAATGATCTGTACTGTAATGCTATCAGGATATCTGGCTACGATATTCAGCGATTATCCAAAACAGCGGAATTCGCCTTAGAACAAGGATTACAGGTTTGGCTATCCCCAGCTTATATCGATGCGACAACAGAACAAGCTCTTATTTATTTGACCGATTGTGCCATTGCCGCCGAAAAGCTCAGAAGCAAATATCAGGACGTAGTATTTGTCGTAGGCTGCGAATATTCTCTCTTCTTAAGAGGATTTATTAAGGGAGATACCATCTACCAGAGAATGGAAACAATGTTTGGTCCATTGGGTATCATTTTAAATATTCTCGGATTAAGAAATTCAATCTATAGAAAGCTAAATAGGTTTTTGAAAGATGCTGCCACAAATATCAAGGCGCATTTTAAAGGGCAACTATCGTATGCTTCCGGTACATGGGAGAAAATTGATTGGAGTGTTTTTGATATAGTAGGTATTGATCATTATAGAGCCTCTTACAACAAGTCTTTTTACGTAAAACAATTACAACGTTACTATAAATATAACAAGCCGGTTGTCAATATGGAGTTTGGTTGTTGTGCCTATCGCGGTGCAGAAGAAAAGGGGCCGACCGGTTGGGCTATTACAGAGATGGTTGACGGTAAACGCATGATAAAAGGTGAATACATCCGCGATGAAAGTGTACAGGCTAAATATTTAACCGACCTACTCGATATATTTAAACAGGAAAAATTGCAGGGCGTATTTGTGTTTACTTTCAGCAACCCAATGTACCGGTACAATGCTGATCCGAAACTTGATCTGGACATGGCAAGCTATGGCATTGTAAAACCGATAGAGGATATTAAAAATGGATATAATGGCCTGCTCTGGGTTCCGAAAGAGGCGTTTAATAAGCTAGCGGATTATTATTCGAGCTGGAAGTTAGTAAAATAGGCCCTTTGACTTCTCATCCTAATCTGCTTATCTTCATGTAATGAAACCAAGCCTTTTTAAATCAACATTTATCATCTTTCTGCTTTGGTGCAGCACTTCCTATGCACAGGACACTACCAATGCGGTGATATTTCATATCCATTCGTCACATACTGCTTTCCCTGATACTGGTCGCGAGAAAGGGCATATGTATGATAAAGTATTGTATACTGCAGCAGAGCATTACCATGATAGCTCGGTTCTGATCATCGCGCCCAAAAAACTGGATGCAAAAAAGACCGTTGACCTGGTATTCTGGTTTCATGGATGGAGAAACAATATAGACAATGCCGCAAGCTTTTACGAACTCACCAAACAATTCCTTGCTTCGAACACAAATGCGGTATTAGTTTTGGCCGAAACAGCTAAGGATTCGCCGGATAGTTACGGCGGTAAATTGGAAAATCCGGGTGTTTTTAAAGCAATGACAACAGATGTGTTGACCGGACTAAAATCTCAGCATCTAATCCCAAAAGGATGTAAGCCGAGGCATATTTTACTGGCAGGACACAGTGGGGCTTATCGCGTAATGGCAAGAATCATCAAAAACGGGCAGCTGCCGATTGACGAAGCCATATTGTTTGATGCTTTATATGCCGAGACGCCAATATTTCTGGATTGGATAAAGGCGGATCAAAGCCATCGTTTTATCGATCTGTATACCGATCATGGTGGTACGGATGAGGAAACCCATAGCCTGGTTAAGCTGATTGCCCAGGAAAAGATACCTTATTTAGAATCAGAGGAAGGAAACGTCAATTTCCAGGCAGTGAAGGATAACCGGATATTGATAATCCATAGTCCGCACGAACATAATAATATCATCAACAAGCCGGATAACTTCAAATTGTTCCTGGAAAATAGCCCTTTTCTGAAACCTTTACAGCAGAATTAAGCTACGGGTTGTAGCGGCTTGCTCAGATTTTTTTTTATGTCTGATAGCAATTGCAATGGTTGGAACGGTTTCAGCATGCAGTCGGCAAAGCCGCTCTCTATCAGGTCAGACAACATCTTTTTATCCACCAGAGAAGCGGTAAACGCGATAACAGGAATCTCAGGATAAAGCCTTTTAACTTCGTGAATGGCCGTAAAGCCATCCATCACCGGCATTTCCAGGTCCATCAATATGATATCAAAATCGGAGTTCTTCAATAGCACCGCCAACGCTTCAGAACCATCAAATGCTGTGCTGACATCCGCCTTAAAGCCTGTCAGGATCTTTTTGGCCACCATCATGTTGATCTGGTTATCCTCAACCAGCAACAGTTTTATGCCATCCAGGTTATCTTTTTCGCCCGTCTTATTTTGGGGGAGCTGGTTGTGATTGTAGGCAGCATACTCCAGTTTCAAATCGAAGCTAAACTTGCTTCCTTTCCCTTTTTCACTGGCCAGCACCAAATTACTTCCCATCATTTTTAACAGGCGGACGCAAATAGTCAGGCCCAAACCAGTGCCGATAAACTTCTTGGTGTCTTCATCATAAACCTGCCAGAAGCTCTCAAATATCTTCTTTTGATCCTTTTCAGCGATGCCTATCCCGGTATCTTCAATACTGAAACTGATCTCTATAAATTTGCTTTCCTTTCGTTTGCAGCTTACATCCAGTTTTACAAAGCCCTTGTCCGTAAATTTCAGCGCATTTGATAAAAGATTATTGAATATCTGTACCAGGCGCACATCGTCAGCCATTACATTTACATCCAGCACAGGATCGATATTGATCTTCAGATCAAGCCCTTTTTCCTGGAATAAGGTAATGAATGGCATGCCCACATTCATCATGAATAACTTCATGTTCAGGTCGGCAGGATGTATTTCCAGCTTATCAGCTTCAATTTTGTTAAAGTCGAGAATGTTGTTTACCTGCTGCAGCATATGGTCTGAACAGTATTTCAATACCTGGTAATATTCCTCTTGCTGAGCATCTTTGTTTTGCTCTTTCATCAGGTTTATAACACCAATGATGCCATTCAATGGGGTACGCAACTCGTGTCCCATAGTGGCCAGGAATTGGGTACGGGAATCGATTACTTTCTGACTTTGCTCCTTAATCTGCTGTATATACTTCTTTTCGAAGAAGATGTAAGACACCGCAAAAATGATCGTAGATGAAATAGCGATCACGTTATTTACAAAAGAAAGCTTACCTAATTGGCTTGGCGTAAACACCTCGAGTGGCTTTACATTATGCCCGATCAGTATACAAGCCAGGAACGAAACAACGATAATGCCGATATAGATAAAAGAATCCTTGTACTGTGTTTGCTTTAGGTCGACAATGATTGGTATGGATACCATCAAAGGGAAAAAGTAAAGATATTGCCCCGATTGCAGACCTTCTATGGCCGCTGTGGAGACCAACATGGCGCAGACTATTGTAACAATAAAAATGGTCAGGTTCTCTATATCGCCATTGTATTTTAACAGGATTACCATCAAAATAGCGAAACAGAAACAGGCGCTTACAAAAGAGGATACGTAGAGCCCGATGAAAGAGGTGTAAATAGACAAGGCAATACCTGTAAATAGCGCGGCTAAGCCAAGTTGATAAGTTCTTTTAGATACATCCTTTATATCGAAATGTATATTAAGCGAACGATCATCAACTTTATTTATTCTATGATATTTGTCAGTAATTTCTTTCATTGCAGGCAACTGGGGTATCTTTCCCTTCTATTTAAGCGCACAAATGCCTTTGTGTTACCTATTTAAACGTATTGAAACGCAGAATCGTTCTGTTTATGCGAGAAAAAAATAAAATATTGTTTTACAATGACTTGTAATGCCTGAAGTATACCAATTTTGGAAGCTGCTGTTATAGATTTTCCCGTGCTATTTTATGCCGGTTGTCATAAGAGCAGACAACTGGAAAGGTGTTTTTCCGTCGCCTGATAATTCAACGACCTTATCATAGAATTGCTGAGCGACCGTTTCAAATTCAGAGGGAGCTTTAGTCCTGATTTCGCGCCCCAGCGGATGTTTTCTGTAGAAGCCCTCAACCACAAAATCAGGAGACGTGACTCCCGATTTCAAAGCTACTGCTTTCGATTCGGCATGTTTAAACCCTGCATTAGTGAGTATATTTTCCAGCGTTTCAGGATCATTCATTGCAAATGGAACTTTGAAACGCGTTGTATCTTCGTCCCGAAAATGTTGAAGCACAAGGTCATCGATCAGCGCTTTAAATATGGGAACCTTCAGCGTATCGTCCCAAGTGAAGAATAGGAATTTACCGCCCGGTTTTAATACTCTTAATATCTCTTCAAAACCTTTCTTTTTATCAGGTAAAAACATCATCCCGAACTGGCATATCACCACATCAAAGGAGTTGTCAGCAAATGAAAGTTTCTGGGCATCTTCCACCTGGAAGATAATGCCATTATTATTTAACTGGCGCTTGGTAATACTGAGCATATCCGAACTTATGTCAGTAGCGAATAACCTGACACTGGCAGGAAGCACCTTGCGCAAATGCCGGGTAACGCGCCCGGTCCCGCAGGCAATTTCAAGGACGGACGATACGTTGCCTGCATCAATTTGAGAAGCCGTATACTGGCCATAGGGTTCAAAAAACAGTGGACCGAGGTAATGATCATAATTTTCAGCATCATCATTGGTAAATTGATAGGCTTCCTTCTTTTCCATATGGCAGGTTTAAATAACAGGAATGAAATTAAGAATATTATTAGTGAAGAAATTTGAAAAAAGAAGATTTTTCTGAAATCCGTGTGAGAAATTTTTCCGTAGGTATAATCACTAATTTACTTAACCTGTTGTTAAAATGAATCCTGACCCGGAACAATTCAAAATAACACTCGAGGGGATTACTTACGCGGTAAGGCGCTCCAAATCTGATGAAAACATGTATCGGTTGCAAAGCCCGCGCGGCAGCTACCTGATTGCCAGGGATTTTTATGGCATTTGGGTGCAGTTGACCAACACATCTGGCTCGCCCAATATCTCCTTAACAAAAATTGGCGAGCTCATAGAAAACTACTACAAGCTCGCCGAATAAATTTAGAAGGTGGTTTATTCCGCCTTCAGTCTGATATATTTTTCAACGTTCACACGGTCAATCTTCAGGCTGTCGATTTTTTCGATGCCTTGCTGAATAAGGGTGTCATTTTTTATGGTAACCGTAAAATCAAATTTGTTGTTCTCCCACTCGCGTTCGTTGCAGTATTCCAGGTATTCGGTGTATTTGTCGCCATTAAGCGTGTACTTGCCGCCGCCTGAGCTGTACATTGGTTTTGGCTGCTTTCCTTTGGTCAGGTCATGATTCATAAATGCAAAATGATCAGCGTTGATGATCTTGATGAACTTTTGATCTTTACTATAATCAGTTACTACAGGCGCTTTACCTTTCTCGGTTAGCGTACCCTGCAGCAATTGCCAGGTACCCTGTATAGGTAGGCCTTGTTCTTTGGGTGCGCTTGCAGCGGTGCCCGAATTATTGTTGCAGGAAGTCAATATAGCCGCAGCTATAACAAAAAGAGAGAATTTGATTTTCATTAGATTTTTAGGTTAAGTTGGAAGCTAAAAATAATAATCTTTTGGAATATATTTTTAGCTCCAACCACCTTTTGCTGTCATTATCAAACAGCATTGGCTATAACTGATCTTATTATGGCTCCTAGTGATTTGCAAAGAATTTCCATCTCTTCCTCAGTATTGTAATAATGAATGGATGCCCGTACAACACTTTTCAAATGATTTTTCTCCATATAGATAAGCGTTGATACAGCGTTACCAACGGTTACGTTGATATGATCTTCGGCCAGCCTTGATTTTATCGTTGCCGCATCAAAACCTTCAACAGAGAATGTTACGATCCCGCATTTTCTGTCACCGAAATCGTTAACAGTTACCCCATCAATTTGTGCAAGCTGGGAACGCAGTGATGCAGATAAGTATTGAATACGATTCCATATCCTGTCCAGACCGATATTCAGAGCATACTCAATAGCTTTACCAAGACCAAGTGTAAGCGCCCTGTTCTTCTCATATAGTTCGTAGCGACGGGCGTCATTCCTTAATTGATAATCATCAAGACTTACCCAATCTGTAGCATGATTATCCATAAATATAGGCTTGATCTGGTCCTGCACTTCTTTACGAACATATAGGAAGCCTGTGCCGCGTGGTGCCCTCAGGTATTTACGCCCGGTAACCGACAGCATATCGCAGCCGATCTCCTTTACATCAATCGGTACGTGGCCCGCGCTCTGGCAGGCATCTACCAGGTATAGTATGTTATGCTTCCGTGCAATTTTGCCGATTTCGACTATCGGTATCATACTGCCCGAAGTAGAAGCGATTTCGGTAACGGCTATCAGTTTGGTTTGTGGTGTGATGGCTTCTTCGAGCGCCTGAATGGAAAAATTTCCTTTCTCATCGTTCGGGATCACTTTAACCTCGACACCAAATTTTTTCTGAACATTCAAAAAGCCGATCAGGTTGGTTACATACTCCATTTCGGAAGTGATGACTACATCACCCTTTTTAAAATCTATGCCATTAAATGCTATTCCCCAGCCGGTGCTGGCGTTTTCTACTATGGCTACCTCATCAACATTAGCATTGATCAGCTTGGCGATCAAGGTGTAGACGTTTTCTATCCGGTCACAGTGTTTCGCCTCAGTTTCGTAACCGCCGAAGGTTGCTTCTTCGTTTAAATAATCGGTCATGGTTTGTACTACCACATCCGGTGGCAGTGAAGCACCTGCGTTGTTAAAGTGGATACGTTCTGCTGTGCCTTTGGTATCGGCACGGAATTGCTGTATTTCCTGTTCGCTTAGTATATTAGTTTTCATAATATCGCTCTTAATAGTCTCTTGTTGAACAAAGTTAATTTCCATCATGATATCCGACCGTTTGTAAGTTCCGGGAACAACTGGGATCTCAATAAAACCCATTTTACGATAAATGTGGATTGCGTTTTCAAGCACCCTGTTTGAATAAAGTATTAATTTATCCATTCCCATCTCGCGCGCTTTTTCAATAGCAGCCCGGCATAGAAACTGGCCCGCACCACCGCCATGCCAGGATTTATCAACGGCCATTTTGGTCATTTCATAAACACCATCCTCAATAAACCGGAGGGCAACAGTTCCCACTATAGCCGATTCTGATGCTGCAAAATAGATCTTACCACCATCTTTCAGAATTGCTTCGTCCGGATGTTCCAATACCCATTTATCGAGCGGCTCAACGGTAAAAAACTCCTCGAGCCATGTTTTATTGAACTTTTCGAAATAGGGCTGATATTCCGGTTTGTAATCAATTAAGTGAAGTTCCATTGTAAGTGAGTTATTAATTATTACAAAGTAAAAACATATAGAAATGAGAAAACAGATACAGAATTATTATTTTTGACCATAACAGATTAATGAAAAACATAACTTCAGAGTCGGATAATGTGTTTTTATATGATCAGATTGTTGATCGTATTGGAAAACAGATCAAACAAAATTTGCTCAAAACCGGCGACAAGCTGCCTTCGGTTCGGGCATTAAGCCAGCAGCAGGGCATCAGTATAAGTACAGCCTATAAAGCCTATGCCGAACTGGAGAATATGGGGATGATCGAGGCGCGGACTAAATCAGGCTATTATGTAAAACTTTCACCGTCAAGATTTACCAAAGTGCCGGAGATTAATCCGCCATTAAAAAAGATCGAACAAGCTAGCGTAAGCCAGATGATTGCGATGGTAAATGCGAATATGTCTAAAGAAAACGTATTGCGCTTGTCGGCTTCATCGCCCTCTGTCAGCTTAATACCGCTTGCCCGGCTCAACAAATCAATGGCTGAAGCTATGCGCGAAAGCCCGTATGGGAATGTGAATTATGAGAATGTACAGGGCAATATTTTGTTAAGAAAGCAAATTGCCAAAAACGCATTTAACTGGGGTGGACAGATCACCGAAGATGATGTGGTAACCACGCAAGGTTGCCTGGAGGCCTTAATATTTTGCCTGCGTGCGCTTACGAAGCCGGGTGATACTGTGGCGATAGAAAGCCCCACTTATTTCGGCATTTTCAACGTGATGCTCAGCCTCGACCTGAATGTTTTGGAGATACCTGTTCATCCTGAAACAGGCGTAGATATTGATTACCTGGAACGGGCTATGGACAAGGTGGATATCAAAGCCTGTTTGTTCGTCACCAATTTCAGCAACCCGGTAGGCAGCTGCATGCCTGATGATCGCAAAAAAAAGTTGGTCGATCTGATCACCAAACGACAAATACCTTTGATTGAAGACGATATTTATGGTGAGATCTATTTTGGTAAAAGCCGGCCACGTACCTGTAAAAGTTATGACAAAGAAGGTTGGGTTATGCTGTGTTCTTCTGTTTCTAAATCTTTAGCGCCGGGTTATAGGGTGGGTTGGTGTATCCCTGGCAGATTTAAGGAGCAGATCATCAATATCAAAATGATGCATACTATCAGTTCAGCCACACCCACACAGGCTGCTATCGCTCACTTTTTTGAGACGGGACGATATGATCTTCATATGCGAAATTTGCGCAAAGCCTTGCATACGCAAAGCCTTCGGTACATGCAGGCTATCGCTACCCATTTCCCGGCGGATACCAAAATTAGCCGACCGCAAGGAGGGTATGCCCTATGGATAGAGCTTAATAAAAAGATAAATGCTTTTGAACTTTACCAGTTGGCAATAGAACAAAACATAAGTATAGCACCCGGACAAATATTCAGTACGGATTCTCGCTTCACCAATTTTATGCGCATAAGTTTTGGGCTGACCTATGATGAACACATGGAACAAAGCCTCTGCCTTTTAGGCCAGCTGATAAAAGACTTGGAAAAGAAATCCTGACTTAGTCCTTTTTTTCCTTTGCTTTAGGAGCATAGCCTCTGTCAACATCCAAAGTAAATGATGCTTCTGAAGCATCACCTGCCTGGCGTAACAAGTCTATCGGCGGTGCACTATCCTCGTTCGCAGAATCAAATTGTTCATTCAGGCCATTGGAGTGAACGTCTTGCTGGCTCAGCTGGTCGTCTGTTTCTGAGTTATCAAAATCGTCAACAGGTAATTTATCATCCGGATTGATCATAGTTGTAGTGTTTTTGTTCAGAATAAAATTACAACACTTTCAGCAACATACTGTTTATTTTTTTCGATTAAAAAGCAGGTTGTCCAGGCTCCATTTACCCCCACCGTAAATAATGAAAGTCAAGAAGAAAAGT
>Ga0105240_10013243_pt1 | contig 11342 bp, 9 predicted proteins | sample KBSC54metaG_FD_80426 | JGI IMG/M metagenome (GOLD analysis project Ga0105240, IMG submission 80426) | Corn rhizosphere microbial communities from Kellogg Biological Station, Michigan, USA - KBS C5-4 metaG | ecosystem: Host-associated > Plants > Roots > Rhizosphere > Soil | place: Michigan, USA...
AATCCCCACCGCCGGTGTTTGGCCGTTAGGAAGATGTAGGCCGTTGCGAATGGGATCAGGAACCAGCCTTCATAGCGCGTGAGCGTGCCGGCGCACGCGGCGAGGCCCGCGAAAACGGCTGCGATGAAGCGCTGCGATTGCGCGAACCACACAGTTCCGAACAGAAGAGCCATTAGGCACGCGAAGAAGACCGGCTCCGTCATGGGCGTGGCTTGGAGATAGAGCAGATTTGGATTCAGCGCGAAAATCGCGAGCGATGCAAGCGCGGCCAAGTTCGAATGAAAGATACGCGAAACGGATGCGAACAGAAATGTTCCGGCGATCACGAAGCACGCAGCGGCCGGCAGGGCGCCGGCGAGGCCTGTCCTCCAGAGGCGGTCGTTGCCGACAAACGGCAACATTAGCGCATGAGGCAAAGGCAGCCATACCCCGCCGATCTGATCGTAACCCGGTGTGCGCGAATCGATCACTCGCCTTGCGATGTCGAGGTGCGCTTCGGCGTCGCCATAATACAGCGTCCATCCATGCATCTGAGTGACAACGACGGCGACAGCGCTCAACGCAGCGAGCGCGAGTGCCACAAGGGGAATCGGGGAACGGCGCAAATCAGAACTCGGTAAAGGCGCGGAACTCGGCGAAACGGGCATCAATTTCATCGCGAGTAAGCGTGCGGAAACGTTCAACGCCGAACTTCTCGCAGCAGAAGCTGCCCATGACGGATCCGTAGATGACGGCGCGGCTTAAATCGTGACAATCCACATCGCTGCTTTCGAGGTCGCAGCCTTTCTCCGCGAGGTAACCGACGAATCCTCCGGCGAAGCAGTCGCCGGCGCCGGTCGGGTCGAAAACTTCTTCCAGCAAATAGCCGGGAACGACGAAATAATAGTCGCGCCGGAAGAGCATGGCGCCGTATTCGCCGCGCTTAATAACCAGCGTGTTCGGCCCCATCTCGAGAATCTTTTGAGCTGCCCGGCGCAGATTGGCTTCGCCGGAAAGCATTCGCGCCTCACTGTCGTTGATGAGCAAGAAGTCCCAGCCTTTCAGGGTATCGAGCAATTCGCCGCGGAAGTCGCGAATCCAGTAGTTCATCGTGTCGCCGCCAACTAGGCGCACGCCGTTCATCTGATCGCGCACGCTCTTCTGGAGCGCAGGCTGAATGTTGCCGAGGAACAGATAGGGCTGGCGGCGGTAATCGGCGGGGAGCCGGGGATTGAAATCCGCGAAAACGTTCAGATCCGTGCGAAGCGTTTCGCGCTCATTCATGTCGTGCGAGTAGACGCCGGACCAGAAGAACGTTTTACCGCCAGGGACGTGCTCGAGGCCCTCCAGACCAATTCCGCGGCTGGCCAGTAATTGTCTATCTTCCCCAGCGAAATCGTCGCCGATCACTGCCACGATATCCACCTTGGTGAAATAACTGGCGGATAACGAAACATAAGTGCATGCTCCACCGAGCATGCGATCTACCCTACCGTGGGGAGTTTCGACCGCGTCGTAAGCTACCGATCCTACAACAACCAGGGACATCTTTCGATTCTAACGAAGGAGGGAAGTGAAGTTCGCGAGTGTTACGATTTAGCCCGAAAGGTACCTCCCGCGCCCGGTGGATTCTCGAATCGAGCGGGATGGGGGGTCGGATCGCTCTGCGCGAAATTCTGCCGAGCGGGACCTGGCCGGCTTCCGATTGTGCGAGCAATCGAAAATTGCCGGTGACGGTCATTTGCTCCTCGCATCGAACGAGTCCCGCCCAAGTTGCTCGCGAATTGCAGTTAGCCGATAGCTAAGGTACCGGTGATCCGTTCCGTCTCGAGGATGCCGAGAGCTTTCGGACGAAATGAAATAGTCCGGAGAACACATAATGGTTGCATGCTTATTCCGAGCCGGTTGGTTCCTATGGAGATCGGCTGTGGGATCTGTCCGTGAACTGTTGACGGCCGAAACCAATCCCGGCGACGCCGGAGCAACCGGAAATCAAGCGGCATGGAGCGATATTGATGACTCAGCGCGGTGGCACGGCGCGGCCCGGCTCACTGGATTTTCATCGTAGCTGTGGTACCGATTGCGCTAACCGGACAGGCTGGCCGTCCATTCGCGCCCTTGGTCTATAGTGACGGTTCGCCAAAACCCGAAAGATTTGCAGAATTACAATTATGTTCCCTCAGTCATTCGAAATGGGTTGCACGCTTGAAATACCGGATCCCGGCCCGGCCCTCATCACCGCGCGCGTATTTCTCACGCTTTCTGGCGCGGCGAGAACGAGGCGACCGTCCATGTCGGCCGCGCCTGCGTTTCAATCCAAACTAGGGCGTCGGCTGTCAACCAGTGGTGAATGTCGGTAGGCCGGGCGGCAGTAGTTTCTGTACTTGGGCGGAGGGAAGGCTTCCGCCGAAGCTGAATGGGAGTATGCCGCGCGCGCCGGAGATCCGGGGCTTGCGTTATCCCCTGATGCAGCTTGGCTGGGCAACATTTGGGAATTCCACGGCGGATTGGTCCAGGAGGGGATACTATGAGCAATCTCCGGTCGTTGATCCTCCCGCTGTGGAGACCGGGCATATTCATGTGAGGCGTGGCGGTTCCTGGAATGCAGTTGGTCCCGCTTCGCGCTCCCGGCCGGCGAAATCAATAATCAGCAAGGCTTCCGCTGCGCGATGGCTGCTCTTTTGTAATCGCCGCCTTCCGTAGATAGCGGCATGAATCGATTAGGGGCGAATTAGCGCGCCAATGCGGCTCTCGAGGAACGCTTGTCCATGCTGAAATTCTCCGGCAATCGCCGTGAGCATCTGCTCTACTCCTTCCATCGAACCGTCTTTGCAACGATGTTCCACCTGTTTCATTTCACGTTCAAGGCCAAACATCCCGATGCTGCCAAGCGTGCCGCGAATCCGATGTGCCAAGCTGCTCGCTCCCGTGATGTCGGATCCTTCCACCGCTTTTTTCAATTGACCCAGCAGGCCGGGAGCGGTTGCGAGAAAGGTTTTGATGAGATCGGCGATATCGTGTTCTTCAATACCTAACTCGGACAGCTCACTCAAATGTGAATCCACCTCATCGATTAAGGCCGACTGGGCCGCCAATTCCTCAATAGCCGGGAGCGAAGTCTTGGGTAGGCCGGCGCTACTGATTTCCGAAGGATCCGGTAGCCATTTCTTAAGCATCGAAGCGAGCCTTTCCATTCGTATTGGTTTGGCGAGATAATCGTCCATGCCGGCCGCTACGCATCGCTCATGCTCGCCCTGTAACGCATTAGCCGTCAAAGCAATTATTGGCGTATGGCCGGTTCCATTCTGCATTTGACGAATGGCTTGCGTTGCGGCAAAACCGTCCATTTCTGGCATGTTGCAGTCCATCAGGATGAGGTCGTAAGGCACCATTTTGATGGCTTCAATGGCCTCGAGCCCATTTGCCACTACCTCGGCGTGGTAGCCAAGGCGATCCAGCAGCAGCGCCGCTACCTTCTGGTTCGTCGGAGTGTCTTCCGCAACCAAGACTCGTCTACGGCTCTGGGCAGGTACGGCCTGTGGCTCTATCTGGACCGGCAGCGGCCTATCGGGCTCCGAATGCATTCGGCCAAGCGCGCGGCATACGGCCGATAGGAAATGCGACCGGCGCACCGGTTTAAGAAGATAGCTGCTCAAGCCAATGCTTCGCGCTTCCGCGACGAGATCCGCATCCCGGTGAGACGCTAGCAGCAGCAAAGGCAGGCGTTGCCCAGCCTCCTGGGACCGGATAGCGCGCGCCAGCATCAACCCGTCCATAACAGGCATGTGGAGATCCAGAATTGCCAGAGCGAATGGCTGTTCCCCCTGAGCCGCCGATAACAGGTGCATCAGCGCTTCCGGACCGCTGGCTGCCTCGGTAGCGATTAAACCGGCATAATTGAGATGTTGCCGCGCGATCTGGCGATTTGTGGCGTTATCATCCACGACAAGAACTCGCTGGTGCGGCATCGAATCCCAGGGAACCGGCGTGAGGTGAATCGCTTGACTCTCGGGAAGCCATACCGTGAACCAAAATGTGCTGCCTTCGCCGGGTATGCTTTCCACGCCTATCCCGCCACCCATCATTTCCGCCAAACGCTTCGATATGACTAAACCAAGCCCGGTTCCACCGTATTTGCGAGTGGTAGAACTGTCTGCCTGAGAAAAACTACGAAAGAGACGTGCTTGAGCCGCCGGTGTGATTCCGATACCCGTGTCCATAACGGCAAAATGGATGAAGATGCCGTTGGCGGATTGCCCCTGTTTGCGGGCCCGCACCGTAACCGAGCCGCGTTCCGTAAACTTGACCGCATTTGAAAGTAAGTTGAGAAGGATCTGACGAAGGCGGCCGGGATCGCCGATCAGACCGGCTGGAAGATCGTCGTCCACCACGACCTGAAGTTCCAGCGCCTTTCGTTCCGCGAGCTCCGAGACAAGCTCGGCTGTTTCCTCGACCAGACAACGCAGATCGAAATCGATTTTCTCGAAGTCCAGCTTTCCCGCCTCGATTTTCGAAAAATCTAGGATGTCGTTGATGATCGTCAGAAGCGAATCCCCCGACGTCCGGATCGTATCGAGGTAATCTTGCTGCTCTCCGGTCAAGGGAGTATCGAGTAAAAGCGATGTCATCCCGATCACACCGTTCATGGGTGTGCGAATCTCATGGCTCATCGCGGCTAGGAATTCGCTCTTGGCGCGATTCGCGCCTTCGGCTGCTTCCTTCAGCGTCTCCACTTGCGCGAGCTTGTCCCGAATAACGGCCGTTTGTTGCTTGACGCGCCGCCGCAGAACGACGACACACCCGAACGCGAGTCCGAAGAGGCTGCCCAGTAGGGCCACCAGGCCAGCCGCGCGTTGAATCGTCCACCATGGGGCGTCCTTAAGGATCACTATATCCGCAGGCGATCGGAGCAGGAGGGTAAACGCCTCCGGTATAGCGGTATCGTCCGAATTCTCGACCTGGATGGAGCAGATGCCCGTAAGCCGCAGCAACGAACCCGGCCGTATGTTCAACAGTTCGCCTTCCTGTGGCATCCTCGCCTGGAAGAGCGTGCTGCCGGCTTGCAGCAGGAGAACTTCCCCGGTTGGAGTACTGACCTGATTTTGCGCGATAGCTTCGAGTTGAACTAACTCCGCGTCGTCGCCATCTTCCAGGATCTGATCGGCTGTGACGCGGATCGGTTCCGGAGAATGGCCTGAGGCGAGCTTCTTAATTACCGCATCGTGCATCACCGGGATAAATTGGCCGGTATACGGAAAGCCTGAAACCTCCACGATATCTCCAATCTGGAGAGCCGCTTCTTTGTGGTTGCGAATCAAAATGCCACCACTTGAGTCCTGAATGTAAGTAGGGCCTTGTGGACTCGCCAGCGTAACAGACCCTGTAATCAGGGCTTGGTGTCCCGGAATCTCAGTTGGAGAAAACTCCATCAGATCCGCAATCGGCGTAGACGCGACCTTCTCAGCCATGGCTGTATCCGGTTCAATTTCCAGATAACCGGGACCGGGGACATACACGAGAATTCCCAACAATTGGCGTCGCGTATTGAAGCGGCTGCCGCAAACGCCTTTCAGACGAATCTTTTTATTGATGAGGCTGTTGGGCAGTTTAGTGACTCCTTGGACGACCGCCTGAAAATCACGCAAGTCCGATTTCAGGCTGATCATTGCCATGCCCTCCCGCATACCAAGCGCATGTACAATCCCGTCAACTTGCACCCAAACGCTATCTTCTTTGCCCGAAAAGATATTTTCGGTAGTTACCGAAGGAATTGGAGGCAAGCTAGTGTCGCCCAAGACGTGTATTTGAGGCGCCATTACCATAGGCGCAAAATCACCGGGACCACTTACACCCCTAACATCAGCGAGCTTGCCAGCTTTTAAGCCAGGCACATTTAACCCGTGGGAGTAAACAAAAATGCCCCCAGTGGCGTCTTGAACAAACAGAATCTCATCTTCCGGATTGAAGTAAGTGACGGCGCCTTGGATGTGAATCGGATACTGACGATTCGCTTCCACTGCCGATAGAGCATGGATTTCAGAGACAGTGGTTAGGACCGGCAAGGAATCCGTGCTGTTCCCCGACCGGTTGATCCCACCCGGCTTTCTCAGGAAGGCATGCTCAAGAATCGTGCGGCCGTTCGCTTTTGCCAGAAATCCATAAGCATCGAGGCCCGCTCCGGCGATCTGCGAAGACGATGGCTCAAGCTGCATGGGCAACTGACCAGTATTGTCCCGCACAACAAGCTCCGAACCGGATCCCTTGGCTGAAACCACTCCATGGACGCGAACCAGATTGTCCGGCCAATGTCCCGGTTTCATGGCCAATAGATCTCTCGCGGATCGTATTGGAAGGAAAGCGGAGTTCTCGGCCTTGTGCTCGACCTGAATCTCATCCGCTGTGTTGACCCACAAGCGTACTTCCGCGGGCCTACCGCTCGCGTCGAAACTCGTATCGAGGACCCCCGGAACCCGAATCGTGGAATCGATCAGCGCGTTGTAATCGTTCAAGAGAAATTCCAGGACGTGCGCTTGGATATCAATTCCATTCACGTGAATGGTCAGACCGAGCCGCCCGGTCCTCTCGATGTTCGTGGCACGCACGATCCCCCGCACCTCCACGCGGCGATATTGCAGATCATTCCTTTCGAAGTCACGCGCCCCGATTGGTATCGGTTCCGGCTGCCAGTGATTGGGTAACGCTTTCACGTGCGCTCGGATGACCGCCGGATTGGGCAGACCCGCTCCGGCCGCGCCAGTAACCTCCACGGCCTGGCCGGCCGCGACCGCAGCAAAAGGCAAAGGGCGCTGCACGCGAATGCCGCCGGTCGAATCCTGAACAAACATCAGGGACGAAACGGTATCGGTATATGTAACATACCCGGAGATACTCACGGGGATATGCGCTGCCGCTGCCCTAACGGGGAGATTGCGTAACTGCGCGGCCGTGGTTACGCGCTTGGCCAACGGTTTATGGAGCGCGGACCCGCATCCCGCAGAAAAAACGAAGGAAGCCGTGAGATAGGCACAGACAAGCTTCCAATAGCCGTTATTTCCATCCCCCCACAACCCCACATCCGTTATATCGACATTAATGTGGTTTTTCTGTATAGGGTTAGTATGATTCCGTTAGATAGGTCAGGCCACCGGCACGCGACGGAAATCCTGTCAGGTCGCTTTCGCTTTACGGAACAGTTTGTTGAGCGTTCGGACCGCCTGATCCACCTGGCTTTCCGTAATGATATACGGTGGCAGAAAACGAAGCACGACGTCATGCGTGCAATTGATCAACACACCCTCTTCAATAGCGTCACGCACGATCTGTTTGCCAGGAATAGCTAGTTCCAAACCGATCATTAGTCCCTTGCCGCGCACTTCCTTTATGAATCCATACCTCTTTCCGAGATCTTTTAACTGCGCCCGGAAATACTCTCCGGTACTGCGGATCGAAGGTAGCAGCTCTTCCAAAATATCCAGAAATTCGAGCGCGACCCGGCACGCTACCGGTCCTCCGCCATACGTCGATCCATGCATTCCCGGGCCAATCGCGGAAGCTGCCCGCTCATTCGCGACAATCACGCCGAGCGGCAGCCCGCACGCGAGCGGTTTGGCGGCGACCATCACGTCCGGCAGAACAACCGGATTTGCCAGCTGATAGGCGAAATGCGTTCCCGGCCGGCCCACCCCGCATTGGATTTCATCGAACACGAGCAGCGCGTCATACTTGTCCGCGAGTTCCCGAGCCTTTCGCGCATATTCGTCGGTCATCGGATTGATTCCGCCCTCGCCTTGAATCCATTCGATGAAGATCCCCGCCGTCCGCTCGTTTACCGCCGCTTCCAAGGCAGCAGCATCGTTAATCGGCACGAACTTCGGGCCGGGCAGCAGCGGTTCGAAATCCTTACGATACTTCGGTTGCCCCGTGATCGAAAGCGCTCCGAGCGTCCGCCCGTGAAACGAGTTGTCGAGCGAGACGATCTCGTATTTTTCCGGGCTGATTTTATGGCCGTGGGCGCGCGCCATCTTCAACGCGCCTTCGATGCCCTCCGCGCCCGAATTGCAGAAGAATGTGCGTTGGAGGCCGCTGATCTTTGCGAGCCGCTCCGCCAGACGCCCCTGGTACTCGTGATAATAGAGATTCGACGTATGCAATAGCAGGCCGGCCTGTTCGCGAATCGTTTTTACAATGCGCGGATGGGCATACCCAAGCGCGTTCACGCCGATTCCCGAAATCAGATCGAGATAACGCTTGCCTGCCGTATCGTACACGTAGCAACCGCGGCCGCGATGTAGCGTGAGCGGATAACGCGCGTAATTTTGAAGCAGATACCGGTTCTCAAGATCTTCAATCTCCCGCGCGAGGGTCTGCGGTTCTTCCACTGGGCTGCTTGGGGACATAACTCCATAATAGGGCACATGTTACTAACGCTTGGAGTGATGAGGCGGCGTGTTGCAAGTTATACTGAACCCGACTCGGCCATGCGTACGAGGGTTTCCGTTTTCCGATTAGCCGGCATCGTTCTCCTGCTGCTCCTGTTCTACACGATCGCCGGCGGCCGCCTTCCATTCGAGCACCAGTTGATCGGCTTCACGAGATACGATCGCGCGATCCAGACTGGCGCGGTTCATGCAAGCTCGCGGGACTTGGACCACTCACTTCGCTTGAGTCTCACTATCCTGGAATTCCTGCTGCTCTTGCTTGCAGTTGCGGGCGCATTCGGAAAAACGCGAATCGAAAGATGGTTGAACCTTCGCGTCTTCTCACTCTCCGTGACGGTTGCAAGCGCGTGCACGTTGTTTGTCTTTCTGTCGCGGCTAGGAGTGGAAGCGGAGTGGTATCCCCTCGCCGGGTTGATGACGAACCCCGCTACGCTTCCGGTCTTTGGGCACCGGCTATTGCTTGTCTGGCCGGCGGATGCGTTGAAATACCTGGTTCCGCGACTCTCGTATTTGCAGTGCTACTATGCCACGCAAATCGTCGCTATATTTTTAGCGGTCATCACGATTGGCGAATGGTCGGCCATTTTTATCGGAGGACGCCTGAAGTTTATTGGGCAACTCCTCTTGGTCGCCATGCTGGGGCCGACTTTCTATTACTTCACCTTTTATGACATCGCAATGGTGTTTTTCTTCGCCTGGAGCCTGCTGCTTCTATATCGAGGCAAATATGCTCTTTTTGTGCTGGTGCTGGGTCTCGGTACGCTCAATCACGAAAATACGCTGCTTCTGGTCCCATTGGCGGCATTTGTCCTTTGGCGGGAAAAGCCACTGAAAATCGCGATGAGCGTTCCTTGTGCGGGTCTTGGCGCCTACATTCTGGCCCGGCTTGCCATGCAGTGGGCAATGCCGATGCACACGTTATTTTACTTTCGGGTCTGGACGAACATTCTCGAGCTGGCGCACCCATCGCGAGGCTTGGTTCAATCCGCGCTGTCGCTAGTTTTCTGGTGGGCCTGCGCGGGCATCGCGCTGCCTCACGCCGAACCGTTCTTGCAGCGCGCGGCGATTCTGTTTCCGCTATTACTAATAGTGACGATCCTGTTCGGCCAATTCCACGAAGCCCGGCAATTCGATGCGTTTATTCCGGTGGCCATCGCTTTGATATTGTCGCTTGTGCGCAAGGTTCTTGCGAATTATATGCGTGGAACAAACATATTTAGCCCGCTCGGACAAGAAGAAACTCCCTAGTGAAAATGAGTAGTCTTCAAACTTTGGGCATGCCCAACTAGGACTGAGCGAAGGCGGCGCTGGCTTAGAAATGGAGTAATACGTGCCTGTAAGCGTTCCGGCAACGGGTATACACTGGTTCGGAAACTAGCGGAGGCTAATTCGTCGGTGCAGTCCAAACATCCTGATGACATCGAAAAAAATAGGAAGTTGCTCGCGCCGAACGACGTAGCACTCTGTCTTATCACCCTGCTCGACCGTAACAATGAAGAGCTTGCAAAAGCGGTGGAAGCCCTCGATCGCGATCTGGCTCTGAAGATCCTACGGGAGGCACTGTATCTTCGAATATTTGAGTTGATTATGGAACAAGCGCTGCCTTGGGGAGGGGCCAACTCCGTGTGGCAGTCCTTGACGCATTCTTAGCCTTCTTTCAACAGGCAGAGGCCGATGGTGCATTCGAGGCGGGCAGCTATCGGAATTATTGCGAGCGCGTGTCCACTTATTGCGTGGCGATGCCTCCGGGAAATGCGGGCGATGTGCTATTAGAGATCGGAAGAAGGTTCTGCACATCATGTGGCATCGCCAACAACCTCCGATTTGCGTGGCTCGCCGCGATGCAGTTCGGTGGTGTGCAGAAAGCGGCGCGCGAGTTTATCGAGTCGTACAAGATCGAGGCGTCATGAGCTGGCAGAATCTAGTAACGGTACTTTCGAAAATTTCAGCGGAGTTCAAGATAATTGCTAACGGCTCCGTATCGCCTGCCGATAACGAAGAACTGACGGAAATCGTCCAACGACTGGAGCGTCTCGCTACAAAAGTTCGTGCGAAGTGAATTCTACACGCCCGGTTGGGTTTTGAGCATCTCCCCTAGATTGGCGAGATGAAACAATTTCGATGAATCGGCAGTTCTCGAAGTCAGGCACGCCTTAAGCTTTTTCCGCGAGGAACTCGTTGACGCCCTCGGCCGCTTTGCGGCCTTCCGCGATCGCCCACACGACCAGGCTCTGGCCGCGCCGCATGTCGCCCGCGACGAACACGCCCGGCACGGACGACATATAGCTTTCGTCTGTAGCGACGTTGCCGCGGGCGTCCAGCTTCACGGCGAGCTGCTCGATTAGGCCCGCGCGTACCGGTCCGGTGAAACCCATCGCGAGCAGGACGAGATCCGCATCGAGCGTGAATTCGCTGCCGGAGATCGCTTCGAATTTCGGAGGCGGTCCAACGCGCACGGCGTGCAGCTTTTTCACGTTGCCGCGCTCATCGCCCGTGAAACAGGTCGTTGCGAGGCTCCAATCGCGCACGCCGCCCTCTTCATGCGAGCTTTCGACGCGCAGTTGCAGCGGCCACAGCGGCCAGGGCGTGTGTGGCGCGCGATCCGGCGGGGGCATCGGCATGATCTCGAACTGCTGGATCGATGCGGCTTTATGCCGGTGCGAAGTGCCCAGGCAGTCCGCGCCGGTGTCGCCGCCGCCGATGATGACGACGTGTTTGCCTGTCGCCAGAATCTGGTTGGCGACCGCATCGCCCGCGCCCTTCCTGTTCTGCTGCGGCAGGAATTCCATGGCGAAATGAATGCCGTTCAGCTCGCGGCCGGGACTTCGAGATCGCGCGAGTGCTCGGCGCCACCGGCTATCGCAATGGCATCGAATTCGTCCAGTAGCTCTGTCATCGGCATATCGACGCCGACCTCGACCTCGG
>Ga0105240_10013244_pt1 | contig 11341 bp, 10 predicted proteins | sample KBSC54metaG_FD_80426 | JGI IMG/M metagenome (GOLD analysis project Ga0105240, IMG submission 80426) | Corn rhizosphere microbial communities from Kellogg Biological Station, Michigan, USA - KBS C5-4 metaG | ecosystem: Host-associated > Plants > Roots > Rhizosphere > Soil | place: Michigan, USA...
AAGACGCGCATCCGCTCGCGATGGCGCTGCACCTCGGGAAGGACGTCCACGCCGGCGACCGCGACGTGCTCGTCGCCGCGGGGCGCGGTGTGGAGCGCGGGGCGCCCTTCGGTCGCGTTCACCCGCTCGCCCGCGAAGAGCCGGCCGATGGCGGCGGGGAGCCCGCGGTCGCGCGCGAGGGCCACGAGGAGCCGGACGGTCTCCGGGGTGATCCGCTGCTTGGAGAAGTCCACCGCGATGCCCGCGCAGCCCGCGGTCAGGGCCGCGCCGCGCTCCGGATCGTCCCGCCAGAGCCCCTCCATGCGGGTCGGGGCGAGCGCGTCGCGGTGTTCGAGGAGCGCCCGCCAGGCGGGAGAGGATGTGAACGAAGTCATGGGGAATCCCGCGGGAACGTCGTGGAAATTCTACCCCAGGGCGAGCCCCGCGACCCCCAGCGCCATCCCGGCCGCGGCGATCGCGCGCCGGGCGAGGTCGCCCTCGCGCAGGAGGTGCGCGCCCATGAGCGCCGCGAAGAGGATCGAGACCTCGCGGGCCGGGGCCACCAGGCTCACGGGCGTGAAGACCATGGCCGTGAGGACGAGGATGTAGGACAGTGGCGACATCACCGCGATCGCGAGCACGGTCTTCCGACGCTCGCGCCACGCGCGCCCGATGGTCCCCGGCGATCGCGCGCGGGTCCAGGGGAGCAGCACCGCCACGCGGAACGCGTTGCAGCCCCAGTCGTAGACGAGCGGCGGGACGAGCCACGCGGCGACGCTCGCCTTGTCCCAGATCGTGTAGCTCGCGATGGTGCAGCCCGTGAGGAGCGCGAACCCCACCGCGTGGCGGGCGTCGCCGCGGTGCCACGCGAAAGGATTTCCGGTGAGCACCAGGGCCGAGGCGCCGATCAGCACCGCGCCCGATATCGCGAGCGGCCCGGGATGCTCCCCCAGCGCCACGACGGCGACGACGATGGACAGGAGGGGTCCGGTGGCGCGGGCGAGGGGATAGACGATCGACAGATCGCCGCCGCTCCGGTATGCGCGATCCAGCAGCAGGAAATACGCGGTGTGGATCACGCCGCTCCCCAGCATGAGGACGAGGTGCATCGGCTGGAAGGCGTAGCCGCGGAACCACACGAGGAGCGCCACGAGCGGCGCGTAGACCGCGAGCGAGGCGGCCGAGGCGGCCGTGATGAGGCCCGCGCCGCCCCCGCTCTTCTTCAGAAGGAAATTCCAGCTCGCGTGGACGAAGGCGGAGAAGAGGACGAGGCCCAGCGCGAGGGCGCTCACGCGCTCAGGGCTTGAGAAGCCGCAGGAGGTCGAGGTACTGCGCGTCCTCCGGCATCACCGCGCCCAGCCGGAGGAGCCCGTCGATCGTGACCGCGCCGGCGTCGAGCGTGAAGTCGCCCGCGAGGATGTTGCCGATCACGTCCTCGATCGGGTAGAGCTTGATCTCGCTCACCTCGCCGTCCTGGTTCGCGGGCTTGAACTCCGGCGGGAGCCACAGGTCGTGCACGAAGAGGATCTCGCGATGCAGGCCTTCCGGCACGGAATACTCGACGCGGACCGCCCCCATGCAGTTCACGCCCGCGAGGAGCGAGGGCGCGATGCCCGCTTCCTCCCACGCTTCCTTGCGCAGCGTCTCATCGACGGTGAGGCCCGCGGCGATGCGCCCGCCCACGAGGTTGTCCATCTTGTCCGGGTCGACGTGCTTGCCGGCGCTCCGGCGGGCGATCCAGGCGTGCACGAGGCCCCCGATGCGCGTGAAGCCGTTCACGTGCGCTCCGTACCCCATCATCCCGAAATGCCGCGTGGCCGCCCGCTCGATGCGCACGAGCTCCGGCGCCGCGTAGTGGTGCGAGACGCTTACGATCTCGTCGCGCCAGCCGCGGATCACGCCGTCCCGGGCGAGCTCGCGCGTGACCTCCGCCATCGCGGCCGTGCGGCCGGCCACCGTGTCCGGATTCGCCCGGAGCGTCACGTATGCCGGGCTCACCTCGAAGACGTGGGGCCAGCGCCGCAGCAGGTCCGCGAACGAGGGCCGCAGCCACCCCACCGCGTGCTCCTTCACGTAGAACGGGAGGACGGGAAGCTCGCGCCCCGAGTGCGACGCGTGGGTGCAGGCGGCGCGGAGGAACCCCAGGAGGTCGGCGTAAAGGCGCGGTCTCATGAGCCTGTCGGGGGGAGGTGGGACGAGGGGCGGGGCAATCTTTTTTGCGTTGACAAGTCTAATCCGTTTCCCCAGACTCCGCCCGCCATGAAAGTCCTCGTCCTCGGCGCCGGCGTGATCGGCACCGCGACCGCGTGGTACCTCGCCGCGCGCGGCCACGAGGTGACGGTGCTCGACCGGCGCGAAGGCCCCGGCCTCGAGACCTCGTTCGCGAACGGCGGCCAGATATCGGCCTGCCACGCCGAGCCGTGGGCGAACCCAGAGGCGCCGGAGCAGATCCTGAAGTGGCTCTGGCGCGACGACGCGCCGCTCCTCTTTCGCCTCAGGATGGATCCGCGCCAGTGGACGTGGGGTGCGAGCTTCCTCCTCGAGTGCCTGCCCGGCCGCACGCGCCGGAACATCGGCGACATCGTGAAGCTCGCGCTCTACAGCCGCGCCTCGCTCCGGGCGCTGCGCGAGCAGACGCGGATCGCGTACGACCAGCTCGACCTGGGCATCCTCCACTACTACACGCAGCCGGACGTCTTCGAGGGCGCGGTGCGGGCGGCCTCGGTGATGCGCGAATACGGCCTCGATCGCGACGTGAAGACCGTGGACGAGGCGATCGCGATCGAGCCGGCGCTGGGCCCCGCGCGTGCGCGGATCGTGGGCGCCACCTACACGCCCACGGACGAGTCCGGCGACGCGCACCTCTTCACCGTGCGCCTCGCCGCGCTGGCGCAGGCGCGCGGCGTGCGCTTCTCGATGGGACGCACGGTCGGGCGCATCGGCCGCGCCGGCGGGCAGGTCTCGGGCGTGGCGGTCCGCCGCGCGGACGGCGTCGAGGAGGTCCACGCCGCGGACGCGTACGTGATCGCGCTGGGCAGCTACTCGCCGCTCGTCGCGCGCGATCTCGGCCTCACGCTGCCGATCTATCCGGCGAAGGGCTATTCGGCGTCGGTGCCGGTGACGGACGCCTCGCGCGCACCGCGGGTGAGCCTCACGGACGACGAAGCGAAGATCGTGATCTCGCGGCTGGGCGAGCGCCTGCGCATCGCGGGCACGGCGGAGCTCTCCGGCTACTCGATGGACCTGAATCCCGTGCGCTGCGCGGCGCTCGTGCGCCGGGCGCGGGAGTTCTTTCCGGGCGCGGCGGACTACGACGCGGCGGCCTTCTGGACGGGCCTCAGGCCCTCGACGCCGTCCAACGTCCCGCTCGTGGGCCGGACCCGCTACCCGAACCTCTTCCTCAACACCGGCCACGGCACGCTCGGCTGGACGCTCGCCTGCGGCTCCGGGCGGGCGCTTGCGGATATCATCTCGGGTCGGGCTCCGGAAGTGGACTTCCGCTTCTCGCGGTAAGGCAAAGGAACCACAGATGAACACGGATGAACACAGATGGTCCTTGGCTCATCTGTTGTCCGCGTCCACTGCGAAGATCGTAGATATCCGAATTCGGCGTGACGTTCTTTTTTCGGGGAATCCATCTGTGTTCATCCGTGTTCATCTGTGGTTCCAAAGGGTTGCCTTCGAATGGTCACGCTGAAAGACATCGAAGCCGCCGCGAAGGTGATCGCGGGCCAGGTCGTGCAGACGCCCTGCCTGCACTCGCGCACGCTCTCGGAAGTGACGGGCGCGGAGATCTACCTCAAGTTCGAGAACCAGCAGTTCACCGCGTCTTTCAAGGAGCGCGGGGCGCTGAACAAGCTTTCCTCCCTGGATGCCGCGCAGCGGAAGAAGGGCGTCATCGCCTGCTCCGCGGGGAACCACGCGCAGGGCGTGGCCTACCACGCGCACCGGCTGGGCATCCCCGCCGTCATCGTGATGCCGCGCCACACGCCGTGGGTGAAGGTCGAGCACACGCAGCGCCACGGCGCGGAGGTGATCCTCGAGGGCGACCATTTCGACGGCGCCAAGGCGCGCGCGATCGAGCTGGCCGCCGAGCGCGGCCTCACGATGGTCCACCCGTACGACGACGAGAAGATCATCGCCGGGCAGGGCACGTGCGGGCTCGAGATGCTCGAGGCCCATCCGGAGCTCGACGTCCTCGTGGTCGCGATCGGCGGCGGCGGCCTCGTCTCCGGCATCTCGACCGCCGCGAAGGCGATGAAGCCCGGCATCGAGGTGGTGGGCGTGGAGATGGTGCGCTTCCCCGGCATGTACCACGCGATGAAGGGGACCACGCCGCAGTTCGCCGCCTCGACCATCGCCGAGGGGATCGCGGTGAAGGAGCCGGGCCGGCTCACGAAGGAGATCATCGGGAAGAACGTCTCCGAGATCTTCCTCGTGGACGAGGGCGACATCGAGGAGGCGATCGTGCTCCTCCTCGAGATCGAGAAGACGGTGGTCGAGGGCGCGGGCGCGGCGCCGCTCGCCGCCGTGCTCCGGAACGCGGAGCGCTTCCGCGGCCGCAAGGTCGGGCTCGTGCTGGGCGGCGGGAACATCGATCCGCTGATGCTCTCCGAGATCATCGAGCGCGGAATGGTGCGCGCCGGGCGCCTCGCGCGCGTGCTGGTGGAGGTCCGCGACCTCCCCGGCTCCCTCGCCCGCGTGACCGCCTGCGTGGCGGAGCAGAACGCCAACATCGAGCAGGTCCACCACCAGCGCGCGTTCACCTCGCTCGCGGTGCAGAATGCCGAGGTGGACCTGGTCCTCAAGACGCGCAACCACGAGCACGTCGTGCGGATCGTGGACGCTCTCAAGCGCGCCGGCTTCAATGCGCGGGCACACCCGGTGGAGTGATTGAAGGACGTTTGAAACCACAGATGAACACAGATGAACACAGATGGGTATCGAAAATTGAGTAGCTCCGTGCCCATGGCCACGCTGTCACCTGCCATCACAGACTATCTGTGTTCATCTGTGTCCATCTGTGGTTCCCCGCCTTAACCCCGCAAGGAAATGGAAAATGACCATCCAGCGCCACAACGTCGGCAAGCGCCTCTCGGAAGCGGTCGTCCACAACGGCACGGTGTATCTCGCGGGCGAGGTGCCGGAGGACACGACGAAGGACATCACGGGGCAGACCGAGCAGGTGCTCGCGAAGATCGACCGGCTCCTGGCCCTGGTGGGGAGCGACAGGACGAAGATCCTCTCCGCGCAGATCTTCCTCGCGGACATGGCCGATTTCGCCGGGATGAACCTGGCCTGGGAGAAGTGGGTCGTCCCGGGACAGACGCCCGCGCGCGCGACGATCGAGGCGAAGCTCGCGAATCCGGCGTACAAGGTCGAGATCATGTGCGTGGCCGGCCTCTGAGCCGCGCCGACAGGAGATCCCCATGAAGATCCTCATCACCGGCGGCGGCGGCTTCATCGGCTCGCGGCTGGCCCAGGCGCTCCATACCAGGCATCCCGATGCCCGCATCCGGCTGCTGGACGTCGCCTTTCCTCCCGGCCTTCCGGGCGCGTTCGAGTCCATGACCGGCGACCTCGCCGCGCCGGAGGTGATCGCCCGCGCGCTGGGCGGGGACACCGACACGGTCTTCCACCTGGCCGCGGTCGTGAGCGGCGGCGCGGAAGCGGATTTCGACCTGGGCTACCGCGTGAACCTCGACGGCACGCGCGCGCTGCTGGAGGCGTGCCGGAAGCTTCCGAAGCCGCCGAAGTTCGTCTTCGCGAGCTCGGTGGCGGCCTTCGGCGGCGTGCTGCCGGACGTCCTGGACGATTCCACGACGCCGGCGCCGCAGACCTCCTACGGCACGCAGAAGGTGATCGGCGAGTATCTCGTGGCCGACTTCACGCGGAAGGGCATGATCGACGGGCGCTCGATGCGCCTTCCCACGATCGTCGTGCGCCCGGGAAAGCCGAATCTCGCGGCATCGTCCTTCGCGAGCGGCATCATCCGCGAACCCCTGGCGGGCGAGCCCAGCGGGTGCCCGGTCCCCGAGACGACCGGCGTCTGGATCCTCTCGCCGCGCCGCGTGGTGGAAGCGTTCGTCCACGCGTGGGAGCTCCCTTCCTCGGCATGGCCCACGACGCGCGTGGTGAACCTTCCGGGGATCACGCTCACCGTGCGCGAGATGATCGACGCGATGGGGCGCGTCGCGGGGCGCGAGGCGGCGGAGCGCGTCAAGTTCGAGCCGGACGCCCGCATCCAGGCGATCGTGAAGACCTGGCCCGTGCGCTTCCGCACCGAGCGCGCGCTCGCCATGGGCTTCAAGGCGGACGCGGACTTCGACTCGATCGTCCGGGACCACATCGAGAATGAGAAGAAGCGGGCCGTCCCGGCGTGATCTCCTTCGTCGTCCCCGCGTACAACGAGGAGAAGTACCTCGCCCCCACGCTGGAGGCGATCCACGCGGCGGCGCGCGCGAGCGGGGAGGACTACGAGATCGTGGTGGCCGATGACGCCTCCACGGACGCGACCGCGGACCTGGCGCGGCGGCACGGCGCGCGGGTGGTGCGCGTCGAGAACCGGCAGATCGCCGCCACCCGCAACGCGGGCGCGCGTGCGGCCGCCGGCGATCGCATCTTCTTCGTCGACGCCGATACCACCGTGAGCGCGGCTCTCGTCGCGGAAGCGATCGCCGCCCTCCGCGAGGGCGCCGTGGGCGGCGGAGCGCCGGTCCGCATCGATCCCGCGCCGCGCTGGGCACGGGTCTTCATGCGCATCTTCGTGCCCCTCTACTTCGGGCTCGCGCGCTGGGCGGCCGGCTGCTTCGTCTTCTGCACGCGCGCGGCGTTCGAGGCGACGGGCGGCTTCGACGAGCGCTACTACGCGAGCGAGGAGGTCCACTTCAGCAAGGCGCTGAAGCGCGCGGGCCGCTTCGTCATGCTGGAGACGTTCGTCACCAGCTCCTCGCGCAAGCTCGAGGGGCGCTCCGCCGGCGAGATGCTCCGCATCACGGCCGGCATCCTCGCGGGCGGCGAAGCGGGGCTGCGCCGGCGCGGCTCGCACACCGCCTTCTGGTACCCGGACCGGCGCTGAAAGGCTACGCGCGCGGAATCCGCCCGCGCATCGGATAGGCGGGGTCGTTGTAGCCGGGCGTGGAGGGGTGGCCCGGCCGCACGAGCGAATCCACGAGGGCCTCGTCCTCGGCGTCGAAGGGCTTGCCGAGCGCGGCGAGGTAGTCCTGCCACTGCTCGAGCGTGCGGGGCCCGGCGATGACGCTCGTCACGATCGCGTTGTGGAGCACCCAGTTCACCGCGAAATGGCCCGGCGCCATGCCCTTCTTCTCCGCGTGCGCCTTGATCTTCTGGGCGATGGCGAGCGACTCCGCGCGGAACTCGGTCTCCATCATGCGGCGGTCCTTCCGCCCGGCACGGGTGCCCGCATCGGGCTCCGCGCCCGGAGCGTACTTCCCGGTGAGGACACCGCGCGCGAGCGGGCTGTAGGGCACCACGCCCAGCCCGTGGTGCGCGCACGCCGGGAGCACCTCGTTCTCCGGCTGCCGGTTCATGGCGTTGTAGTAGGGCTGGGAGGCGATGGGCTTCGGGAGGCCCATCCGCAGGCACGTGTTCACCACCTCGGCGGTGCGCCAGCCGCGGAAATTCGAGATGCCGAAGTAGCGCGCCTTGCCGGCCCGGACCACGTCCGCCATCGCCTGGAGCGTCTCCTCAAGCGGCGTCGCCTCGATGTCGCGGTGGAGGTAATAGAGGTCCACGTAGTCGGTCCCCAGGCGCTCGAGGCTCTCGTCGATCGCGCGGAGGATCCACTTGCGGCCGGTGCCGCGGCGATTCGGGTCGTCGCCCCACTCACCCGGCATCGGATTGGCGACCTTCGTCGCGAGGACCCACCGGTCGCGGTCCGGCGCGATGAGCTTCCCGGCGATGCGCTCGCTCTCGCCCTTCGCGTACACGTCCGCCGTGTCGATGAAGTTCACCCCCGCCTCGCGCGCGGAGGCGACGATGCGCCCCGCCTCGGCGGCGTCGGTGCGGTCCCCGAACATCATGGTGCCGAGGCACAGGGGCGAGACCTTGAGGCCGCTCGCTCCGAGATCGCGGTATTCCATGTCAGCGCTTTCCCAGGGATTCGATGAGGTGCAGGCCCGAGCGGATGCCCGCGAGGTAGAGCGACACCTTCGTGCTCTCGTTGGGCGCGTGGTTGTTCTCGTCGTAGGGCGCGAGCGGGACCACGATCGAGGGGAGTGCGAGGAGCCGCGTGAAGACGAAGTCGGGCGTGGTCCCCCCGAGGGCGGGCACGACCAGCGGCTCTCGGCCGAAACCGCGCGCGACGGCATCCTTCACCACCGGCACGAGCGGGTGGTCGAGCGCGGTGCGCGAGGGCGGCGTCGACTTGGTGCGGCGGACCTCGATGCCGTCATAGCGGCGGGCGGCCGCGAAGCGGCGGATCGCCTCGAAGACCGCGTCCGGATCCTGGCCGCCCGCCAGCCGCACGTCCGCCTTCGCGAGCGCCTCCTTGTAGATGATGGTCTTCTGGCCCGGGCCGGTATAGCCGGACGCGAAGCCCGAGACGTTGAACGCGGGCCGCAGCATGAGGCGCTCGTGGAAGAGCGCGTCGTCCCCGCCCGTCGTGGGCTCGACCCCCACGCTCTCGCGGAAGCCCGCGTGGTCGACCGTGAGCCGGCGCACCGCCGCCAGGTCCGCCGCGGCCACCTTCACGTCCGCGTACGCCGCGCCCGGCACCATGAGGCGCCCGTCGCGGTCCACCATCTCGGCCAGGAGGTGGATGAGATCCAGCGTGGGATTGGGCGCCACGCCGCCGAAGTTGCCCGAGTGGAGGTTTCGCTTCGCACCCTTCGCCACGAACTCGATGCCCAGGTTGCCGCGCACGCCCATGAGGAGGACGGGCTGGTCGTTCGGGAACATCGGCCCGTCCGAGTAGCAGCAGAGGTCGGCCGCGAGCCGCTCGCGGTGCGCCTCGATGAATTCCGGGAGCGGCTCGCTTCCCGTCTCCTCGTCGCCCTCGAGGATCACCTTCACGCGGATGGGGAGCTCGCCGTGGAGCTCCCGCCAGAGCGCGATCGCGTGCAGCATCGCGAGGTGCTGGCCCTTGTTGTCGCCGGTGCCGCGGCCCCACACGCGGTCGCCGTCGACCACGGGCTCGAACGGGCGCGTGCGCCAGCCCTCCTGCTTCTCGTCCGCGGGATAGACGTCGTAGTGGCCGTAGAGGAGCCACGTGAAGCGCGCGTCCCTGGGCCCCACCTCGGCGTAGACGATCGGGTGGCTCGCCGTGGCGTGCACCTCGACCGCGAAGCCCCAGCCTTCGAGCCGTGCGCGCAGGAACGCGACCTGGTCCGCGATCCCCTCGCCGGTGAGGCTCACGGAGGCGATGCGGACGGATTCGAGGAGCGTCGCGACGAGCGCGTCGCTGCGCTCACGGACCGCGGCGTCGATCATGGGTCGTTTCCGGACGGGGCAGAGCGCCCATTCTACGGTGCGGACGCAGGCAGGCGGAAAGAGGCCTCCGGAACAGCATTCCGGCAGGTACGCGAAACCTTCGCGGCGTAGCGTAAGCCCCCCTTCGCCGTTTTCACCGTGGCATTCCTCGAAGCTCCACAAGAAAAGGAGGCACCACCATGCGATTCGCGAAACTCGGCACGGCAGTGGCGGCGGGCTTGCTCGCCGCGGGATGTGGAAGCGGGCTCAGCGGTGGGTCGCCGGAAGCGAACGACGCCACCGCGAACATCGCGGTGCCCGGGATCACCGCCGGAAAATCTTTCTCGTTCGACCTGGGCACCGTCTCCAACGGAAAATATTACGTGACGGACCGCAACAACAAGTCGGTCGACGTGGTGGACACGAGCACCCTCCAGTTCTCGCAGATCACCGGCACCGGCGCGAACGCCTTCTTCGGCGTGGGTCCGGACAACGGCCACTCGGGCCCGGACGGCGTGAACGCGATCACCGGGACCACGCTCCTCTTCGCGGGCGACGTGAACAGCGTGAAGGTGATCGACGCGCCGAGCGCCACGGTGCTGCGCAGCATCGCGGTGGGCAGCGCCGGCTTCCGGGCGGACGAAGGCTGCTTCGACGCGGACCATGGCCTCTACATGATCTCCATCCCGGATGCGGACGTGCCGTATGCCGCCTTCATCAACGTGAACACGCAGACGGTCGTCGCGAAGGTCGTGTGGGTCGATACCGACGGGTCCACGCCCGCGGGCGGGAACGAGCAATGCCAGTACGACCACGGCACGCAGAGCTTCCTCGTGAACAACGACAACACGGCGGCGAACCCACACGGCGAGGTGGACGTGATCCCGGTGGCCTCCATCCAGGCGATTCCCGCGGGCGGCAGCGCCAACGTGTTCTCGCTCGCGGGCGTGAAGCGCTTCCCGCTCGGCAACTGCGATCCGACGGGGCTCGACCTCGGTCCCGGCAAGGAGATGGCGGTCGAATGCCGGCAGGGCGACAAGGGCGCGAAGCTCACGACGCTCGTCGTCGACCGCACCAACGGCAACGTCATCGCGACCGTGCCGTTCGGCGGCGGCGACCAGCTCGCCTTCGATGCCACGACCAACAGCTACTACGTCGCGGCGAGCCGCTGGCATGCCTCGGGCGCGAACGACCAGGGCGGCGGCTGCTCGGCCGCGAACCCCTGCACGCCGACGCTGGGCATCATCGACGCCACCACCCACGCCGTCACGCGCATGATCGCCACCGGCAACAACGCGCACTCGGTGGCGATCGACCCCGTGCACCGGCTGGCGTTCGTGCCGTACTCGTCGGCCACGAATCCCGCGGGATGCGCGACCTGCACGGCCAACGGGTTCGTGAACGGCGGCATCTCGGTCTTCTCGATCTAGGAAAGGAAAGGGGCCGCCCGCGCGGCCCCTTTTCCAGCCGAGGCGGCGGCCGCTACCGGAACGTCGCGGAAAGCTCCTCGAAGCGGCGCTGGAGCTCGGTGGGGACGCTTCCCTCGAGCTTCTTCCCCAGCATCTCCGCGTGGAGCTTCATCTCGTCCGACCATTGCGACTTCTCCACCGCGGTCGCGGCGGCGAAGCGCTCCGGGCCGAAGGTCTCGAGCCCCTGCATGTCGAGCGCGGAAGGCACGTGGCCCAGCGGCGTGTCCGTGGCGGCGGCCTTGCCCTCGATCCGCTCGACGATCCACTTGAGGACGCGCATGTTCTCGCCGTACCCCGGCCAGATGAACTTGCCGTTCGCGTCCTTGCGGAACCAGTTCACGAGGTAGATCCGCGGCGCGTGGGAGAGCTTCTTGCCGAGCGTCAGCCAGTGCGCGAAGTAGCTGGACATGTGGTAGCCGCAGAACGCGATCATCGCGAACGGATCGCGGCGCACGACGCCCACC
>Ga0105240_10013245_pt1 | contig 11341 bp, 9 predicted proteins | sample KBSC54metaG_FD_80426 | JGI IMG/M metagenome (GOLD analysis project Ga0105240, IMG submission 80426) | Corn rhizosphere microbial communities from Kellogg Biological Station, Michigan, USA - KBS C5-4 metaG | ecosystem: Host-associated > Plants > Roots > Rhizosphere > Soil | place: Michigan, USA...
CGGCGACGCTGCCCGCCGCGCCCGTCGCGCCCGCGGCCGCGTCGGCGCCGCCGTCCGTGTGCCCGGCCGCGCCGCCCGCGCCCGCGACGCCCGCGCCCGCGGGGCCGCTGCCGGCGAGGCCGGTCGAGCCCGACGCGCCGGCCGGTCCCGCGCCGCCCGTCGAGCCGGCGGCGCCTGGCGTCCCCGACGAGCCCGCGGCGCCCGGCGTGCCGCTCGACTTGCTGCCGCACGCCGCCGACGACGTGATGATCGCCGCGAGAGCGGCCACTGCCAACTGAAGATGAAGCTTCGTGCTCGTCATGTTCGCATCGCAGTATTGATCGGTTTCGTCGTCCGCTCCCGACGTGATGCACCGGAAGCGTTTCGAGTGCACCGTAGTTGACACTCCTTACCCCCAATAGTTACGGTTTGCTCTCGCACCGAGAGACTCTTTGCCGTCGGCCCGCTGGGCGCGGCTCATCCCCCAGAGAGGCGGTAGCTCCATGAGGATGCAGTTTCAATCCTTCCGTGGTTTCATTTTGATCGGCGTCGCGATCGCGGCGGCCGCGTGTTCGAGCAACTCGAAGGGCGGGCCCTCGGGCGCGGGAGGCGCGCAGGGTCAGGCGGGCTCGCAGGGCACCGCGGGCGGCGGGCAAGCCGGCGCGCAAGGGACAGCCGGCGCGGGTCAGGCCGGAACAGGCGTCGCCGGCGCGGGGCAGGCCGGCGCGGGGCAGGCCGGCGCAGGGCAGGTCGACACCGGCGCCAACGTGCTCACGCGCAACAAGCACGAGACGCGCGACGGCTTCTTCATCGAGCCGACGCTCACGAAGGCGATGGCCGCGAAGGTGGCGCTCGACACGACGTTCAACGCGACGTTCGCGGGGAGCATGTGGGCGGCGCCGCTCTACATGGAGAACGGGCCTGGCGGCAAGGGCGCCTTCTTCGCCGTCACGCTGAGCGACACGGTCTACGCCCTCGACGAGACGACGGGAGCTGTCCTGTGGATGCACAGCATCGGCACGGCGCCAGGCACGGGCTTCGCGGGCTGCGGCAACACGACGGGCATCACGAGCACGCCTGTCATCGACGCGACGTCGAAGACCATCTACGTCGCGGGCGTCGTCAACGGCGCGGGCGGCGTCGCACACGAGATCCACGCCCTCTCGACCGAGGACGGCTCGGAGAAGACGGGCTGGCCCGTCGCCGTCGGTAACATCAAGGGCAACGGCACGCTCGCGTTCCACCAGGCGGCGTACAATCAGCGGAGCGCGCTCTCGCTTGTGGGGGGCATCCTCTACGTGGCGTACGGCGGCCACGTCGGCGACTGCAACGACTACCACGGCTGGGTCGTCGCCGTGAACACGGCGACCCCGACGCAAACCGCGGCGTGGGCGACAGCCGGTCAGGGCGAGGCGATCTGGGCGGCGGGCGGCATGGCGTCGAACGGCAACGGCGTCTTCGCCGTGACCGGCAACGCCAATGGCGGCGGCGCGACCCATCTCGATAGCGAGGAGGTCGTGCACGTGACCGGCATGGCGCAGGTCGACAAAACCACCGGCCTCTTTTGGCCCAACGAGTGGCGAAACATGGACCAGAACGACCTCGACTTCGGCTCGGTCAGTCCAGTCGTCATCACCGTACCGGGCTCGGCCCCCGCGACGATGGTCGCAGCGACGGCGAAGCACGGCCACTTCTACCTGCTCGATCCGGCCAACCTCGGCGGCATGGGCAAGCCGCTCCAGGACCTCACGATCGCGGGCGGCGGCATGTCGATCCGTGCCGCGCAGGCCGCCTACACCTCCACGACAGGTGTGCACGTCGTCATGAACGCGTCGAACGCGATGTGCCCCGCCGGCACGAACGGCGGCATCATTTCGGTGCTCGTGAAGCCGGGCAGCCCGGCCACGGCCTCGGTCGCGTGGTGCGCGGGCGGCGGTCAGTCACCCATCGCGACCTCGACCGACGGCAAGAATGAGACGGTCGTATGGAACTACAACAACGGCCTACATGGCTACGACGGCGACACGGGCGCGGTTGTGGCGACGCCAACGGGCAACTGCGGCAACGTGCGCAACTGGACGTCGCCGATTGCGGTGAAGGGCCGCATAGTCGTCGGTGCCGACGGCAAGCTCTGCTCCTGGTCGGTGCACTGACCCGCGGGCGTGAGGAGCGCCATCAATAACCGGCAGGGGACGGCGACAACGTCCCCATGTCGAAATAAGCCCCGCCTCCTGAGACCGCCGGGCTTGTCCGACACGTCACGCGGACGCTCGTCGTACCTACCGGAATCGTCACGTCATCTGGAAGGCTCGACCAGACGCCGTTTAGCCAGTCGTATGAGTGGAGCGTCGTCGGGAGGCCAGAGCAATCTCCAGACGAGTAGCCTTCGAGTACACAGGATGACGTTGCATTCACGTTCTCAATGCTGAAGCCAAACTTGTAAGCTCCCGGGGCGTGCACACTCACACACTGAGCGAAGCTCGCCATGCCCGTAAGCCAAATGGAGCCAGAGTAAGGGCAACTCGTCGCGTCGGCTTTCCGCCATTCCCCGAAGTCTGACCCCACGTCCAGAGTCCACGGGTCCAGGCTCGTCCCAGAATCGAATCCGGGGTTCTTCAGGATATTCGCGGCGGTTGGTTGCGGACAAGAGCAGGAAACACCTGTTGGGCAACATCGCCCCCCGCAGTGCAACGATTGGCACTCGGCGTCCGCAACACATAGCTCAGAGGGCGTCTTCTTCTCACGGCAGACTGCGCCATCGCAGTACGCCGTGCTGGTACACTGCTGTGACGTGGAGCAAGCGGTGTAGCAAGACGCAGCTCCAGAGTTGCAGGTAAAGAAGCCACAAGCCGTCGATCCGTTCTGGACGCAATGACCATTGCCATCGCAGATCGGAACCGAGATCTGACTTGATGTCCCCGCCGGGCACGAGACGGCGCCACACACGGTTCCGGTCGCCCACTTCTCGCAAGCACCGTTTCCATCGCACTTGCCATCGGTGCCACACGAATTGGTGGCCATGATCGCGCAGTCGGCGAGATGCTTGATTCCCGCCTTCACGGGTGCGCAGAGACCGTCCAAATCATCGGTAGTGCTGTGGCGGCACGAATAGCAGCTCGTGATGCAAGCCTGGTTGCAGCAAACACCCTCGACACAATGACCGCTTAGACAAGCGGTGTCCGCGCCGCATGCGCTGCCCAGTATTGCGAGTTGCGGCCCATCACTCGCGGCCCCGGTTCCCGCGCTGCCGTCGAAGCCCGATCCGGGACCTCCGCCATCTCGAACGGTCTCGCCGACACCGCCATCTAGGCTGCCGCCCGCACCGCCCATCCCACCGGATCCCCCCGCGACTCCGACGAGCCCGCCCCCCGCCGCGCCACCTTCGACGTCCGATGCTTCCCGACCACCATCATCGCCTCGACCAATGGAGCCTTCGTCCGCGTCCGCATTCCCCGAAGTCCCGGCCACCGCGGCGTTCATTGTTCCTCCCGCCCCTACCACGCCACCATCCGGCCTCTCTGCATGTGCGCGACCGTTGCACGCAGAAAGAAGCGTCAGCGCGAGCGTCGCTAGCCGCCATGCTTGTCCGCCTCCTGAAACCTCCGGCTCTCCCGTCTCGAAGTGATGCGACATGAAGGCCCCCAGCCCGAACTCCAGCGTACGCAACATTGACCTCGTTCTCGGCGCGGCGCCAGCGAGGTTGCAGAAAAACTGCCTACGGCTGCGGCGAGCCGATCTACGCGCAGGTCAGTTTCTCCGCGAGCTTGACGAAGGCCCCGTCAATGCGGCGCCGGCCGGAAGGCCCCCAATGCGGAACGTCAGCCGTCAGCCGACTTGGCGCTTGGCCACGTGCTCGCGGATGATCGCGTCGGCGAGCTCGGGGACGATCTCCCAGACGATCTGCTCGATGACCTCGCGCGAGAGCTTGGCGATGGCCTCGTACTCGGGGCCGCGCGCCGCGATCGACGCGACCTTCTGATCGACGAGGCTCGAGGCCGACGCGAGGGCCGACGAGACGTGCGCCGGCGCGGCGGGGCGCGCGACGACGGGCTCGGGCGCGTGGTACGGCTCGGGCGCTTGGACGGCGGGCGGAGGCGCGTAGGCGGCGGGCGGAGGCGCGTAGGCGGCGGGCGGAGGCGCGGCGGGCGCGGGCGCGCGCGGGGCGGGCGCCGGCGCGTGCGCGGCCGGCGCGACGCTCGCGGGCCGCGACGAGCCCGGGAACGGCATGCTCGCCGCGGGCAGGCCGAAGAGCGTGCGGCCCATCGGCTGCGCGCCCGCCGCGGGCCGCGGCGGCACCGACGGACCGAGCGGCACCGTGTTGCCGAGCGTGCGCGACGGCGACGTGCCGGGCCGCGCAGGGGGCATCGCGCCCGGCCGAACGCCCGGGATCAGCGACGGACGCATTCCGCCCGCCGGAGGCGCCGCGGGGCGCACGGTCGGCATCGATGGAGCCGTCGAGCGCGCGGGCGCGGCAGGCGCCGTATCGCGCGGCGCCGGCTCGACCTCGACCTCGAAGTCGTCCCCGAGCGCGGCGGCCGGAATCACCGCCGACGGACGAGTCGCCGCGGCCGCGGACGCCGCGGCGGCCAGACGAGGCACGCCCGCGGGGCGGCTCACGGCGTCCTTGAGCCCCGCGATGAAGGCCGTCGACTCCCACGGCTTGACGAAGTTGCCCTCGGCGCCGACCTGCTGGCCCTTGGCGTCGTCGTACGGCTGGTGCGCCGACGAGAGGATGTACACCGGGATCCCGCGCAGCGCCGCGTCCGCCTTGAGGGCCGCGCACAGCTCGTACCCCGAGCGCCCTGGCATCGACGCGTCGGCGATCACCAGATCGGGGCGCGTCTGCCGCGCGAGCGTGAGGCCCTCGTCCGCCGAGCGCGCCGTCGTGACGGCGAAGTCCTCGCCCACGAGCGTCATCGCGAAAGCCTTCTGGATCGTCACGCTGTCGTCGGCGATCAAGATGCGCTTTCCCATGGCGCTCTGGAATATCACCATCGCAGTAGGTGGTCAATTGACGGAGGTGGTAGAACCCCGTCGAGAATCGTTGCTTTTCGGCAGGTTCGACCACCCTCTGCGACACGTCGAAGCCCCCCTCGAAGTCCCCTCGAAGCCCCCTCGTGAGCGCCTCCACCACCAAGCTCGTCGTCAACGCCGACGACTTCGGACAGTCGCCCGGCACCTCGCGCGGCATCCTGCGCGCCCACCGCGAGGGCGTCGTGACGAGCACGTCGGTGCTCGGCAACTGCGACGACCTCGCGGGCGTGTGCGCGCTGCTCGCCGAGGCGCCCGAGCTCGGCGTCGGCGTGCACCTCACGCTCGTCGGCGGCCGCCCCGTGAGCCCCGCCGCGAGCCTGCCGACGCTCACCCACGCCGACGGCGGCTTCGCCGTCCGCGCGCAAGACTTCTTCGCGTCGTGGATGAAGGGTCACGTCTCAGTGGCCGAGATCGAACGCGAATTCGACGCGCAGGTGTCGCGCCTGCGCGACGCGGGCCTGCGCCCCGATCACCTCGACACGCACCGCCACCTCGGCTTCGTGCCCGCCGTCGGGCGCGCGATGGAGGCGATCGCGCGCAAGCACGGCATCCCGGGCATCCGCAGCGCCGTCGAGCGCCCCACCCTCGCCTGGCTCACCGAGCCGACGCGCGGCCTCGAGGCCAGCCTGCTCACGGGGCTCGCGTGGCTCACGCGGCGGCAGATGGGCGCCCTGCGCCACGGCCCTCAGAGCTGGGGCTTCGTCGAGGCGGGCCGGCTCGACGAGGTGCGCATCCTCGAGATCCTCGGACGCATGGGCCCGGGCGCGCACGAGCTCATCTGCCACCCGGGCGAAGAGGACGACGTCGACGCCGAGCCCGGCGAGGCGCCGCACTTGCGCGCGCACGAGCTCGTCGCGCTCACCTCGCACAAGGTGCGGCGCGCGTTCGAGCGCCGCGGCGTCGAGCTGTGCCGCTGGCGCGATCTGTTCTGAGTCGAGCGCGCGCGACCCGCGCGCGACGACGAGCAGCACCGCTCCGTTTTCCGGAGGTTTTTCGACGTTCGCGCGGGCGCTTTCTCCTCGCAAAATGCGTGAGCGGGGTATCTTGCGCGCCGAGGAGGAATGCCATGACCAAGCTCATCCCGATTGCCATCTGTGGAACGCTGCTCTCCGCGACGCTCGTCGCCAACGCGGCCGACAAGCCGGCCGCCGCCCCCGCCGCGGCTCCGACCGCGGCCGCGAAGCCGGGCGACAAGGCCCCCGCGCCGGCCGCCGCCAAGCCGGGCGACAAGGCCGCCGCGCCCGCCGCGGCCCCCGCCGCCGCCGCGCCGGCCGCGCCCACGGAGCCGCCGAAGCCGGCGCCCGAGACCGAAGCGCTCTTCAAGCCGTTCGAGGGCAGCTGGAAGTGCGACACGACCTTCGCCGCCAATTCGATGGGCCCGGGCTCGCCCGAGGTGAAGACGAAGGCCGACGTGAAGATCAAGAAAGACCTCGGCGGCTTCTGGTACCACGGCGAGTACAAGGTCAAAAAGACCAAGACGACGCCCGGCATGGAGGGCGTCTTCATGCTGAGCTACGACCCCGCGGGCAAGCAGGCCGTGAGCGTCAGCTACGACGGCATGGGCGGCTACGCCGTCGAGACGGCGCCCGGCGCCGCCGCGGGCCAGAAGCTCGTCCTCACGGGCGACGGCCACATGATGGGCATGAAGGTGAAGATGCGCGAGACGATGGAGAAGAAGAGCGACAAGGAGATCGAGCACGCCTTCGAGACCGACATGGGCAAAGGCTTCCAGCCCATGGGCGTCGACGTCTGCAAGAAGTAGCTCCGCCTCCCCGATCGATCGACATTCTCCCTCTCCCCGCGTCCGCGGGGAGAGGGTCGGGGTGAGGGGCGGCCACGCCCTACCCCGCCCGGTTCGCGACGCCCGCGCTCGCGAACGTCGCCATCTCGCTCTGCAGCCGCACGGCCGCGCGCAGCAGCTGGATCGCGAGCGCCGCGCCCGTGCCCTCACCGAGCCGCATGCCGAGATCGAGCAGCGGCCGCGCGTCGAGCGCGTCGTAGACGACGCGGTGGCCGCGCTCGGCGGACAGGTGCGAGAAGCAGAGGTAGTCGCGCGCGCGGGGCGCGAGGCGCGTCGCGACGAGCGCCGCCGCGCCGCTGATGAACCCGTCGACGACGACGGGCACGCGCCGCGCGGCGCCGCCGAGCATGAGTCCCGCCATGCCGGCGATCTCGAGCCCACCCACGGCGGCGAGCGCGCCGAGCGCGTCGCCGCGATCGGGCCGGTGGCGCGTGAGCGCGCCGCGCACGACGTCGATCTTGCGCTCGAGGCCTGCGTCGTCGACGCCCGTGCCGCGGCCGACGACGCTCTCGGCGGCCGCGCCCGTGAGGGCCGCGACGACGGCGGCCGCCGCCGTCGTGTTGCCGATGCCCATCTCGCCCGCGCCGAGCAGCTCGACGCCCTCGTTCGCCGCGTCGTGCGCGAGGCGCGCGCCCACGTCGAGCGCCTGCTCGGCCTCGGCGCGCGTCATCGCCGGCTCGCGCAGGAAGTTGGCCGTCCCCGGACGCACGCGGAACGACAGCAGCTCGGAGCGCCCCGCGCCGCCCGGGATGGGCGAGGCCACGCCGACGTCGACGACGGCGAGCTCGACGTCGAGCGCGCGCGTGAGCACGCTGATCGCCGCGCCGCCCGCGACGAAGTTGGCGACCATCGCCGCCGTCACCGACGACGGATAAGGGCTCACGCCCTCGGCGGTGACGCCGTGGTCGGCCGCGAACACGTAGACGCGCGCGCGCGACGGCGCCGCGACGGGGAACGCGCCGCGCGCCCCGGCGTAGAACACGGCGAGATCCTCGAGGCGTCCCAGGCTCCCCGGCGGCTTCGTGAGCTGCGTCTGGTGCGCGCGCGCCGCGGCGGCCGCCGCCTCGTCGAAGGCGGGTAGAGCCGCCCCCCAGAGCGCTTGCGTCGTCTCGGAGGCCATCTGCGCGGCCAGGAAGATTCGAACTTCCGACCCCCGGCTTCGTAGGCCGGTGCTCTATCCAGCTGAGCTATGGCCGCAGGTGTGGGGCACACGTATGCCGCGACCGCGCTTGGAAAGCAAGCGCGAACGGTCGTCGCGGGCGGCGCTCAAAAGGTCGGGTTCAGGTTCTCCGGCAGCACGCCGAACACCACGTTGAGCGTCTCGACGGGGTACCCGGCGAGCGAGACGTGACCGATGCCGCTCGCGTAGAGCCGATGCGAGCCGCCGTAGGGCGGCGCCACCTCCGTGATGTTGACGGGCTGTCCGACGAAGCTCATGCGTTCCATCGAGAGCATGTCGGCGCCGAACTGCGTGTCGACCATGCCGACGACGCCCCAGTAGCGATCGATCGGCGTCATCGAAGGCGCGTCGATCCAGCTCGCGATGTGCCCGAGGCAGCAGTGCGTGGCGTCGCAGGTATCCACGATGGGCCACCAGGGTGGGTCCTTGGGATCGTAGTCGGCCGTGGCCGCGCCTTTCCCGCAGGTGTTGTCGCTGGGACCGGCCACGGCGACGACCCGCCCGACGCGGAGCTGGTGCGCGAAGCACGCGGAGTCCTGCGCGCAGTGCGAGACCCCGGTCAGGATCGTGTCGGACCAGCGCACGCCTTTGCCGTCCTGGGTGAGGAAGTAGCCCCACCCCTCGCCGGGATACAGCTGCTCGAACGCGGTCAACGTCTGGAGCACCTGATTCATGATCGACTTCTCGGGCGTGACGCCGTTTTGGTCGCCGTGCGGCAGCCCGTCGAGGTTGTTGAGCCTGCAGTTGCCGTCCCAGTCGCGGCCCTGCGTCCAGTCGTCGACGGCGCAGTCGACCCAGTCCTGCACGCCGATGACGTGGAAGCCCCGCTTGCCGAGCTCGGGACGGTACTGGCCGATGAGCACGCTGGCGTTGACCCCGATGTCGAGCACGAGCTTCGCCGCCATCTTGGCCGCACGGTTGTCGACGCCGGCGTTCAGCCCGTACGGCGTCGGGTGGACATGCTCGCCGGGGGCCGCGGTGATCCCGAGCGGGCGCCAGGGGGGAAGGTCCCCGCCCCCTCCGGCCGACGAGCCCGAGCAAGCGATGGCCGACAGACCGAGGACCGCGAGGGCGACGTCGCCGAGCCTCATGGCGCCATCTTACGCCGCTTGGGGAATAGCGGCTGACGCGCCCGGGTTGCGGCGGTATGTCCCCCACGCTCCGTCGCGCCGCGCTGCTCGCCGGCCTCGTCCTGCTCGTCGGCTGCGACCACGCGACGAAGCACGTCGCGAAGACGGCGCTCGAGGGCCAGCCGCCCCGCCCCTTGATCCACGGCGTGCTCGAGCTGCGCTACACGGAGAACACCGACGTCGCGTTCAACCTGCTGCGCGCCGTGCCCGAGCGCGTCCGCTCGCCGCCGCTCGTAGGCCTCGGCGGCGCCGCCGTGCTCGGCCTCGTCGGCTGGCTGATGCTGCGCCGCCGCGCGCTCGGCGTCGCGAGCCTCGCGCTCCTCCTCGTGACCGCCGGCGCCGTCGGCAACGTGCTCGACCGTCTCGTGCGCGGCTACGTCGTGGACTTCGTCCACGTCACGCACTGGCCCGTCTTCAATGTCGCCGACGCCTACGTGTCCGTCGGCGGCGCCGTGCTGCTGGGGCTCGCGCTCAAGGCGCGCGCGGCCCCGCCTCCGACGCGGGCTTGAGGAGGGGGGGGGATTCGAACCCCCGGGCGCTTTCGCGCCGACGGTTTTCAAGACCGTTGCCTTAAACCACTCGGCCACCCCTCCGGGTGTTGCTGCTCGGGCTAGTTAGACGCGCATCCGCCGAGCCGTCAATCTCGGCGCCGACGCTTGTGACAAACTGGAGCGGGAGCTCCGAGGTGGTGTTCGACATTCGCGCGGCGTGCGTCGGCTTGGCCCTCGGTGGTCTCGCGGCCGCCGTGGTCGGCGTCGCCTGCGGGTCGGGCGCAGCGACGGCGCCGACCACCCCGACCTCGTCCATCTCCGTCGAGAAGTACGCTCGATCGTGCGAGAGCCTCGCCGACTGCGTCGCGGCCTTCGCGGGCGAGGTCGACTGCTGCGGCGCGGGCTGCCCGAACACCGCCATTCGACAGACCGCGCTGCCCGCGTACATGGCGGACCTCGCCGCCTCGGTGATGGTCGCCTGCGAAGGCGTCGACGGCGGTCCGATGAAGGTGTGCCGCGGCGGAGGACTGATCCCATTCCCGGGAGACGGTTGCCCCCAGGCGCGGATCGCTTGCCGCGACGGGACATGCGTCGAGGAGGTCGCCAGCGACGGCGGCGCCGACTGACGGCGCGCCGACGGTCCTTGCACACCGACCGCCCGTGCTCTATGGTCGGTTCGCAGTTCGGAGAGGTGGCCGAGGGGCCGAAGGCGGCGGTTTGCTAAATCGTTATACGCTCAAAAGGCGTATCGAGGGTTCGAATCCCTCCCTCTCCTCTATCTGATCGGGGTCCAGCTCGCTTCCGCTCGTGGACCCCGCGCCCCCTCGTTCCGCGCGGCGAAGCCGCGCGGAGCTCGCGCTTACTCCTCGCGGCTGCCGGGTTGGACAACGGCGGCTACTCCTCGCGGTTGCCGGGTAGGGGGACGATGACGGTGGTCGTCGGTGATTCTTCGCGGACCGAGGGGGGCGGGACGGCGCTGGCCACGGGGTAGCGGGACGTCTCCTCGCGGCGGTCGCGGCCACCGTCGCGGCGCTCGGCGGGCACGCGCCAGTCGACCGGCACCGACGCCTCTTGGAGGAAGGCCTCGGGGTTCGGCAGCGCGAGCGCGTTGCGCAGCACCTCGTCCATGTGATCGACGGGGACGACGCGGAGCGCCTTGAGGACGCGCTTGGGGATGTCGCGCAGGTCCTTGGCGTTCTCCTTCGGCATGATGACCGTCGTGATGCCCGAGCGGTGCGCCGCGAGGATCTTCTCCTTGAGGCCGCCGATGGCGAGCACGCGCCCGCGCAGCGTGATCTCGCCCGTCATCGCGACGTCCTTCTTGACGGGCACGCGCAGCAGCGCCGAGACGAGCCCCGTGCACATCGTGATGCCCGCCGAGGGGCCGTCCTTGGGGATCGCGCCCTCGGGCAGGTGCACGTGGATGTCGGCGCGGCTGTAGAAGTCGCGCTCGAGGCCGAGCGACGGCGCGCGCGCGCGGATGTAGCTCATGGCCGCCTGCGCCGACTCCTGCATGACGTCGCCGAGCTTGCCCGTGAGCACGAGCTTGCCCTTGCCGGCGACGATCGAGACCTCGGTCGCGAGCAGGTCGCCGCCGTGCATCGTCACGGCGAGGCCGTTGACGAGGCCGATCTCGTCGCCGACCTCCTGGCGCCCGTAGCGGTAGCGATGCGGGCCGAGGTAGCGCGGCAGCCGCTTGGGCGTGATCTTCCAGCCCGGCACCGAC
>Ga0105240_10013250_pt1 | contig 11338 bp, 6 predicted proteins | sample KBSC54metaG_FD_80426 | JGI IMG/M metagenome (GOLD analysis project Ga0105240, IMG submission 80426) | Corn rhizosphere microbial communities from Kellogg Biological Station, Michigan, USA - KBS C5-4 metaG | ecosystem: Host-associated > Plants > Roots > Rhizosphere > Soil | place: Michigan, USA...
ATCGCTCGGATGTATATGGCGGCCGTGTCGAGCTGCTGTTCACACCGAGCGATGCGCTCTCCGTGCGCATTGGCGGTCTACTGCAGGACATTTCCCGCGATGGCCAGTCTACCGCCGATTACACCCTCCAAGGCGCGCCGGCATACGACAATCTTGACCAACATCGCCTGCTTGCCGAGCCGTTCCGGCAGCAATTTCACCTGGTCAGCGGCACGCTCGCCTACAACTTCGGGGCGGCCACTCTGACCTCGATTTCCGGATATCAGTCCACGCGCACGCAGGACTTTTATGATTTATCCCCGGAATTCGTGCCGATCTTGGCCTCTATTGGCCTGCCGAACTACAGCGCGGTCGGTCTTCCCGATACGACTATTACCAATAAGTTCACCCAAGAGTTGCGCTTAGCCTCGAATGGAACACAAGTACTCGAGTGGTTGCTCGGCGCCTTCTATACGCACGAGAGCTCCAACGATATCGAATCGTTCACGCTGCGTAACCTGGCCGGCCAGCCCGCGCCCAACGATCTATTCACCTATCAACTTCCTACAAATTACCAGGAGTACGCCGCTTTCGGCGATCTAACCTATCATCTGACTCCGCAGTTCGATTTGTCGGGCGGCATTCGCTATGCGCGTAACAAACAGCTCGCCAACGAATTCGCCTCCGGGCTCTTTGGTCTCTCATACCCGGCGCCGATTAGCTCTACGCAGGGAGTTTTCACCTACCTTGCCAACGCTCGTTATCATCTCACCGAGAATGCGACCGCTTATGTTCGCTACGCTACCGGGTATCGTCCCGGAGGGCCAAACCCAATCGGTAGCAGCGCCACCGCAGGTGTACAGAACTTATCGACGTTCCAGCCGGACAGATTGCGCAGTTATGAGGCAGGCTACAAGATGGAGACGGCCGACCACACCTTCGGTGTTGACCTCGCCGGTTATTACATTGACTGGCAGAATATTCAGGTTTTGACCTCCACCAGCAACGGTTTCGGCGCGTTCGCCAACGCCGGCGGAGCAACCGTCAGAGGCGCGGAGCTGACTCTCACGGCGCATCCAACCAATGGGTTGACTGCGACCGGCGCCTTTGCCTATCAGAATGCGAAATTGTCCACTGCAGCGCCTGCGGTGGGAGGACTCGATGGCGAACGGCTGCCTAACGTCCCGCGCTTTACCGCTGCCATAAGTGCCGATTACGTGTTTGTACAGGGTGACTTGCAGCCGACCGTCGGGGTGACATTCCGCTCCGTCTCCGAGCGCATGGCGAGTTTCGATGACAGTGCGAGCTATCCGCAATATCGCCTGCCCGCATATGCCACGTTCGACCTACGCGGCGGGCTCGCCCTCAAACCCGCCGGCGCACGGCCGGTAAATCTGCAGCTATATGTCCACAATCTATCAGACAAGCGCGGTCAATTATCGGCAGCAACCAACCGTGGGCCGTTGGCTCAGGTGTCGATTCTGCAACCGCGGACCGTCGGCATTAGCGTAGCGACTCAATTCTGAGTGTCATCAAGTGGAGTAAAGCATGAAAGATCGAGTGGGCAATCCGCTAGTCGTTGGAGAGGATTTACTGCAGGTGCCTCCCATCGAGACGCACCTCGTCCGTTCCAAACACGTGCAGCAGACCTTCAAGATTCAGGTCATGCTGCCACCTCACAGGAAGGGGGATGCGCGGCGATATCCCGTCGTCTACGTGACCGACGCCAACTACTCCTTCGACATGTTCAAGTCCATTGCCTATCTGCTACAGATATCCGCAGACGATGCCCCTGGTTTCATTCTCGTTGGCATCGGCTATCCGAGTGACTCCCCGTTCGCGGGAGGGCTGCTCAGGGCCCGTGAGTATTCGTTTCCACCTTATCCCGAGTTCAACGTGAAAGCGATCCCGGGCTTTCTGAAGAAAGCGCTTTCCGTCGGTGTTTATGCAGGGACACTGCTTGCGGAGGAAGGCGCCAAGGATTTCTACGGCGCGGAGGATTTTCGGCACTTCATCGGCGAGGAGCTCATTCCACTGATTGACGGTAAGTACCCGACCGTTCGTGGCGATCGTACCTATTTCGGGCATTCCGGGGGTGGCTTCTTCGGACTATTCACGTTGTTCACACAGTCCGATCTTTTCAAGAACTACATCGTCAGCAGTCCCGGCCTCCTGTATGACGGTGAGGCACCGGGGGGCATCAAGTACCACAACTACGATTGCGGGATGCAGATGGCGCGCACATTCATCGACTCCGCCAAGTCCTTGGAGGGCACTAGACTTTACATGTCGGCTGGAGCGGAGGAGGAGTTCGAGCCGGCGCTGGGTCCTTGGCAACTCGTGAGCGGCTTTTATCAGATGGCCAAAGTGATGAAGAACGCGGCCATTCCCGGCCTGGATTTCATGACCGAAGTTTTCCCTGGAGAAACGCATATCACCGTTTGGCCGATTGCCTTCATCCATGGAGTGCAGGTGATGCTCGGTACGCGCCGTGTGTTTCGCTCCGTTTATTTTTAGCTAGATTCACGCAGTGAAACACTGCCAATGAGGCGTGTATGGAGCGCGAACCGCGGTTTCCGGCTGCTCCTTCTGACCATCGCTGCCTCTGCTGTCGCCTATGCCCGCACGGCAGTCAGTCCTCTCCAGGAAGCAATGCGGGTTGCGCTCTCTCTGAATGATTACCAGATGGCGCTGCTGCAAGGTCCAGCCTTCGCATTGCCGGTGGTTCTCGCGGCCGTGCCGATGGGTCTGCTGATAGATCGATATTCACGTGTACGTTTGCTTTCCATCTTTGCCGTACTCGACGTGGTCGGCAGCGCGCTTACCGCCCTCGCGTCCAACTTTGCCATGTTGTTCCTGGCTCGTTGCCTGGTCGGACTGACGGCGACGGCGAGCAGCTCCACCGCGTTTTCGCTATTGGCCGATTGGTATGAGCCGACGCACCGCGGGCGCGCGACCATGGTGGTGGGCGTCGGCCAATACGGTGGCTTTTCTGCCGCCTTCGCCGCCGGTGGCGTATTGTTAGCTATGTCCAGCTCCGGCCCAAATAGCTGGCGCTGGATCATGTTGTGGCTGACCAGCCCTCTGGTGTTGGTTGTGCTGGTGACGCTCGCCCTGCGAGAGCCGCCGCGGACAGGCCGGGTTACAGCGAACCCGTCGGTGCGACAGGCTCTCACCGAGCTTTGGTGTTATCGCGCGGTGCTCGCGCCTCTGCTGGCCGGCGGTGTCATGGTAGAGATAGGAATTCTGGCGGTGCTGACGTGGGGTGCGCCGATGCTGGCGCGCAATTTCGCTCTCTCGCCGGAACGTATCGGAGCGATCATGGCCATGGTGATACTTATTAGCGGCGTGATCGGTTCCATCGCCGGTGGAGTCTTGGCTGACGTTTGGCAGCGCGGCGGTGGCCCACGCCGCACCATCACCGCTCTCGGTGGCCTGGCCTTTCTCAACGTGCCCACTGGACTTTTTGCCTTTGCCTCGGAGGCAGCCTTGGCTACGGCTTTGTTGATCGTATTCGCCACGATGGGCAACGCGATTCTCACAGCGGGAAGCGCGCTGCTAAGCATCGTCATTCCCAACGAGCTGCGTGGCCTGTGTATAGCGGTAACGGCCGCCGTGGGCGTATTTCTTGGCCTCGGCTTGGCGCCGCTGGCGGTCAGCACGCTCTCAAGCATGATAGGCGGCCCCGAGATGCTGGGCGCGGCTCTGTCGCTGGTCTGCGTATTGACCGGCATACTGGGCGCGACGGCGTACTGGTTCGGCAGACGATACTTCCCCTCCGCCGCATGAGCCTACCGGCTCTGTAATAGCTTTTTATCAGAGACTTGGCGCCTCACTGATGGCCATCGCTACGGTGCGGCGCTTTGCCAGTTGATGGGACCCGCAAAACCTTGTACCGGTTTGTCGGGTAACCCAGTCTTACGCATTGGGCTCAAAAGTTGAGTGCGAGGCGGATGCCGGAGCGACGTTCACAAGGGCGACTGGCGGGATGGTTCAGCCAATGGCGGCAGCCACTGCAGCGCTGGTTAGGCTCGCGTCGCCGCATACCGGCATCGGAGCTTGACGATGTGACCCAAGAAGTTTTTTTGCGGCTGCTAAAGTATGAGCGCGCCGCGGTCATCGACTCGCCTCAAGCGTACCTGTTTCAAGTTGCGGCGAACGTCGCCAATGAGTGGGCCCTTAAGGCGCGTAACCGCCGACCACATGATTCAAAGTGGCTCGCCGACCTTAAGATCGAGGACCAGCCCTCAGTTGAGGTGATGCGAGACCAGTCGCGATCTGAGGTTGCGCGCGCCGTTTGCGAGCTGCCTCCCAGGGCCCGCGAGGTGCTGCGCCTGCGCTACCGCGAAGGGCTCTCGAATGGCGAAATTGCCGCACGCTTGAATTTACATCCGCAGACGATCAAACGTGATTTGCTGCAGAGTTATAGCCGCTTGCGCCTTGATTTGAGCCCCGAGCTGTTGGGAGCGCTGGAACGCTCGAGGGACTTCCGATGAGTTACGCGCCTTATGAGGATCTCGAGCTGCGGCGGCAACGCGCGATGGATGAGGCGGCGGCCTGGTTGGTGCGTTTGCAAGAGGCGGCGCCGACATCCGCGGAACGCAGTGCGTTTACCGATTGGCTAAGGGAGTCGCCACTGCACGTCGCCGCGATGCTCCGGGTCTCGCATACCGATAATTCACTCAGCGTGTTTGATGGTTGGGATGCGATACCCACGGTGAGTGCGCTATTCGATGACACCGTGGTCGAGTGGCCGGCGCCAATGGAGCATAGGGTGGCCGCTGCGCCGCACAGGGCACCTAAACTCAAACGTGTCGGGTTTCGGTTTAGTGTTGCCGCTGCCGCTCTCGCTGTGTGTGTCGGCGTGACGCTCTGGTGGAACGGTCTGGTTGATGGAACGAAGTTCCGCACGGTCACCGGAGAGCGTCGTGATGTAGCGCTACAAGATGGCAGCACACTTCGCTTGGGCCCGGAAACGCGTGTACGTGTGCTTTTTTCAAAGACCGAGCGTTACATTGTGCTCGAGAGCGGCGCGGCGGTGTTCAAAGTGGCTAAGGATCCGCTGCGACCGTTTACCGTGGCGGCGGATCGTGCTCGCGTCCGCGCTCTCGGAACGGAATTCGGAATCGAGAAGCGCGCGACTACTGTGGTTGTGACGGTGGTGGATGGGCAGGTTGCGGTAGTGCAAGCAGCCGCGTCATTGCCAGCGGTAGCGCTCGCGGCTAACGATCAACTGACCGTGCCCGACGTAGGAGTCACTAGCGCCGTTCGGAAAGTCAACAGCGCCAGCTCCCTGGCATGGGCTAACGGCCGGCTGGTGTTTGATAACGATCCCCTAGGCTTCGTGGTCGAGCGCTTTAATCAATACAATCGGATCCATCTGGCCGTACTCGACCCGCGGCTTGCCGAGCGCCGGCTCAGCGGCTCTTTTGACGCCACGGATCTTGAGTCGTTCCTGGCATTCCTGCACTCCTCGCTCCCAGTCACGATCGTACGTTCCCGCGAGGGCGCCGAAGTGACCATAGCCGGCCCCGGCTCTGGGGGGCGCAACACTCCATGATGGATTGCTAACCGTCTTTTGTACCTGTTATCGATCTCACCCGGTCTTACCCGTGCCCAGTGCTGACATCATCAATAGGGCAAGGGGGATTCTCGTGAGAGCGATGGCGTTGTATTTGGTGTTGGCCTGTGCGGCTGCCACGGTCCCACACGCGGCCGATGCGGTTATCCGTAAATTTGAACTCAACATTCCAAGGCAAGCCTTGGATAGCGCTCTGAGCGAGTTTTCGCGCACCACCGGGTTGCAGATCGCCCGAATGAGCGACCAGGGGCCTAAGGTCGGGGAGGTTGGGCCCCTGCGCGGCCAATTCGAGCCTCGTGCGGCGCTTGAGGCGCTTCTGCAAGGAACCCACCTCAAGTTCGAGTTCGTCACCGAGCGCATGGTGAGGATCTATGCCGTCTCGAGCGCCCCGGCGAGTAGCGTCACATCAGGCGCTTACAACACGGGGGACGCCTCTTCAGGCAGCTTTCGCACCGCTCAAGAAAATTCGGGATCGGGCGCGCAGGCTGCTGCAGTAGGAAGCGGCGCGCCCAGCCCCCAGGCGGTTCCGAAGGACGGTGTGCAGCTCGAAGAGATTGTGGTCAGTGCCCAGAAGCGCGACGAACGCTTACAGGACGTACCCGTACCTGTCACTGCAGTCAGCGCCAACGCGCTGATCTCCAGCAATCAGTTGAGAATCCAGGACTATTCGAGCCGTGTCCCGGGACTGAATGTGGTGACCAACGAGTATGGGGCGCCGCAGATCGCCATCCGCGGCATCACCACGGGTGGGTTCACCAATCCGACTGTGGGTATTGTGATAGACGATGTGCCTTATGGAGCATCTTCGGTGTTGGCCTACGGCCAAGAGGTCCCGTATGTCGATCCGAGCGACCTTGCACGGGTTGAGGTGCTTCGTGGGCCGCAGGGCACTCTATACGGTGCGGGCAGCATCGGCGGTCTCGTCAAGTACGTCACGATCGATCCTTCTACCGACAAGGTCTCGGGCGAGATCCAAGCCGGAACGAGTGGCGTCATGAATGGTGCCGAAGCCGGATACAATTTCAGAGGATCGGTCAATGTACCGATAACTAACACCGTGGCGGTGCGAGCGAGCGCCTTTACACGGCGCGACCCCGGTTATATTGACAACGTTTTGACGGGCGAGAGAGGTGTCAACCGCGGTGACGCTGACGGCGCGCGGCTGTCGGGCTTGTGGCAGCCTTCCGAGTCACTGTCCGTGAAACTGAGCGCGCTCGTGCAGCGAACCAGGACTTATGGGTCTTCAGACGTTGACGTCGAGCCGGGGCTCGGGGTTCTCCAACAGAGTAATGTGCGCGGTGTGGGGGGATATGATCGCACTGTCCAGGCCTACAGTGCGACACTCTCGACGAAGATCGGGCTCGCGGACTTGAAATCCGTGAGCGGCTACAGTCGCAGCAGCTCGTATGATTCGCTCGACTACAGCCCCTCATTCGGGGCGTTGACCCAGAAACAGTTCGGGGTTGAGGGCGCGCCGATCCTGGATCATTTGAATACGAGCAAGTTCACTGAGGAGGTTCGGCTGTCAATGCCGCTCGGGCCGCAAGTAGACTGGCTGCTGGGGGCCTTCTATGACCACGAGAGCTCTCGCGGAATCGAAGACATTCTGGCCGCGGTGCCGTTGACAGGCGCAATCGTGGGATCCTGGGTCAACATCAATTTTCCGAGCACATTCGAGGAGATTGCGGGCTTCACGGATTTTACGTTCCACATCACCGACCGGTTCGATATCCAGTTGGGGGGGCGTGAGAGCCACAACCATCAGACCTACATGCAGACCTTCTTGGGGCCGTATACCGCGCTATTGGGCAAATCCTCTCCCTATCTCGATGCCGAGGTTGGAACCGGCGACAGCTCGTTTACGTACCTGGTCACGCCGGAATATAAGCTCTCTACGAACCTCATGATCTATGCCCGGCTTGCTTCGGGCTACCGGCCCGGCGGACCGAATTTCGGCTTGAAACCGCACTACGGGCCGGACACTACGAAAAACTACGAAATAGGATTCAAGGGTGCTGTCCTCGATCGGGTGCTGTCGTTCGATGCCTCGCTGTATTACATCCAGTGGAATGACATCCAGGTGGAGTTCTACGATCCAGGTTCGGCGTCTGACTTTTTCGTGAATGAAGGCAAGGCAAAGAGCCAAGGGGCCGAGCTCTCGGTGCAAGCGGCGCCGCTTACCGGCCTCACGATCGGCACGTGGCTAGCCTTCAACGATGCCGTGTTGACTCAGAATTTCCCAACCACCAGTGCGACATATGGTCAATCAGGCGATCGGTTACCCTATGGCAGCCGTTTCTCGGCGAACTTTTCGGTGGACCAGGAAATTCCGTTCGGGAGCGTCACTGGCTTCGCGGGCGCCGCGGTGAGCTACGTCGGCGAGCGTGAGGGCAACTTCACAGCAATACCTCAACGACAGGTCTTCCCCGGCTACGCCAAAGTCGATGCCCGGGCCGGCGCAAAATACAACCTGTGGGAAGTCGATGCGTTCGTGAACAATGTCACCGACCGCCGGGGCACATTGAGCGGTGGCCTGGGAACTTTCGTGCCGGTTGCGTTCGACTATATTCAGCCCAGGATGTATGGGGTTTCCGTCACGCGACGATTCTGAGCCTGTAGTAAACGAAGGCAGGGTGAAGTGACCGCACAGCTTTCTCCCGGCATGTTGCAGCGCTATTTCCGGGCCCTGGAGCGCACTGCGCCGAAGTTTCTTGCAACGCTCACCGGCAATCAGGTCGATGGATACTGGCTTGACGGAGATCGCTTCTTTTTTGTGGACGAAAGGTTGGAGCCCGGGTCGGCACGGCCGGTGGCGTTCCCTTGCATTGCGAACTGCCGATCGAACGCAGTGGAGGAGGTCGTCCGTCCAGAGGAGATCGACGGGCTGCTGGCGAGATACGCCGCGTCAGGTTGGGACTGCAGCATGCTTTCGTCGGCTTCCTTCAGCATGCCGGACAATCGTACCTTGGTGATAGCCTGCGCCGGCGCTCATTATTGGCTCGATGTGCGGGAGAAACGCGTGCTTCGGGTAACGGCGGCACTCAACATGTCAGCCTTGTATTCACCCGACGGGCGATACGCGTGTTATGTCACGGGGTACGATCTTTGTATCCGCGAACTCGCTTCGGGTGTGGTGAGGCCGCTGACGACTGACGGTGCCCCCAATCGCTGTTACGGCCAGCAGTCGGAAACCGGCTTGTACGCGGTGTCATATCGGAAGCGGCCGGCCCCCGTAGGGCTGTGGTCAAAGGACTCCCAGTGGTTTATTACCCACTGCATCGACGAGCAGCGCCTGCCGGATGTGACTATCGTCGAGCACTCTCCCCCGCAGGGCGAGCGTGCGAGAGTGCACACCTACAAGTATCCGCTCCCCGGCGATCCATTACCGCAGGCAACGTTCGTCGCCGTCCACGTTCCCTCCGGGCGAATGGTTCGGTTTGAGACGGTTCCGGCCGAGGTTGCGGCATTCTCCCCTTTCTTTACGCGCCTTGTGTGGTTTGGCGAAACGGAATGCGCCTGGTTCATTCGCTTTGACCGCTACTGCAAGCGGGCCGAGTTGGTCGAGCTCGACTTGCGCACTGGCATGGCACGGATCGTGTTGGCGGAAACAGCTCCATCAACCTACCTCGACCTGCACCCCATCATTACGGTGACACCCAATGTCAGAACGCTGGGCTCCTCGAACGAGGTCATCTGGTTTTCAGAGCGCGACGGCTGGGGGCATCTTTACCTTTACGATTCGCGGACGGGGTTGTTGAAAAATCGGATTACGGACGGCGAGTGGTTGGTGCGTGATATCGTCCATGTCGATGAGAGCACGCGCCGGGTGTTATTCCTGGCAGGTGGGCTCGATCAGGACGGCGACCCTGGACGCCGAGCGCTGTGCGCCGTCAACCTGGACGGTAGCGGGTTCGAGGTCTTGATCCGTTACGACGGCGATGTCTTCGTGCCTCGTACCGAACCTGCGGGCCTGGAGCAGGATGTTCCTAATCGCCCTTCGTATTCACACACCGGCGTCTCACCGGGGGGCCGCTTCGTCGTGGTGCGATATAACAGTCTCGAACGCGGTAACCGGACCGACGTGGTGGAATTCGAGCATAGGGTCACCTTGACGATCGCCACCTCGTCCCACTCAGAGGAGCGCGGTGCGGTTCGCCACTTTCGCGCCCTCGCTGCCGACGGAGTGACCGCGCTCCACGGGGCGATGTTCCTGCCTTCCGATTTCGACGCGCAACGACGCTATCCGCTCATCGATTACATCTACCCCGGACCGCAGATTGTGCACAAGCCGCAGGCCTTTGGTACGGTGAATGCCGCGCAAGCGCGTGCGTTGGCGGAGCTCGGCTTTGTGGTCATTATGCTGGACACCCGAGGCATGCCCACGCGCAGTCGTGCGCTGCATCAGATCGGCTATGGGCAGCTCCTGCAACCGCAATTGAGCGACCACGCGGCGGTCTCGTGGCAGCTATGCGAGCGGTATGCCTTTCTCGATCGCCACCGCGTCGGGATGATCGGTGAGTCCGCAGGTGGCGCGGCTACTGTTCGCGCGATGTGCGAATACAACGATCTCTACAGCGTTGGCGTCTCCGTCTGTGGCAATCACGATTCGAGCGGCTATTCTTCCTTTTGGTCCGATAAATATCGCGGCCCCGCGGAGCCGGATGCGTGGCGCGAACAGTCAAACATGGCTGTGGCACAACAGCTTCAAGGCAAGCTGCTGCTGATTTCCGGGGACATGGACGAGAACGTGTGCGTGAGTCATACGTTTCGTCTGGCCGATGCGCTGATCAAGGCGAATAAAGACTTCGATCTGTTGATCGTTCCCAATGCAGGACACAACGTCCTGACGACCAACGGCTACGCTCAGCGACGCGCCTGGGACTATTTCGTGCGCCATCTCTTGAGTGAGCGACCGCCGAAGTTTGAGATCCGCTTCGATCCAGAGGACATCGCGCGATCCGAGCGCCTCTTCTGGCGAGAGATACGCCAATGAATCGGCGCCAGGCACATTCGGAGAAACGCCGATGACGACGCGAGCGGTTCGAGCCCGTGACTTGGGTATCCCCTTTCCGGGCACACCAGGCCATCATAACGCGATCACCGATGTCGGCGGAGTCGAGGTTGGGCACACAACCTTGATTAGCGGGGACGGCCGACTGGAGGTCGGTAAGGGCCCAGTGCGTACCGGGGTAACTGCGATCCTTCCACGAGGCAAGGGCGATTCTCGGATGGCGTTCGCTGGCTCGTTTGCGTTGAACGCCGGCGGGGAGATGACAGGGCTCGCGTGGCTCGAGGAATCCGGTTTCTTGATGGGGCCCGTCATGATTACCAACACACACAGCGTTGGAGTGGTTCGGGACGCAACCATTCAGTGGATGCTCCGCCGTGGATGGGAATTCGATTTCACGATGCCGGTGGTTGGGGAGACCTTCGATGGAAGACTGAACGACATTAACGGCTTCCACGTGGAAGCGGAGCACGCGTGGAGGGCCCTGGACGAGGCGACCGGAGCGAACGTAGCGGAGGGCAATGTCGGCGGGGGCACCGGGATGATGTGTTATGAGTTCAAGTCGGGTATCGGCACCTCCTCGCGCAAATTCTCGCACGCCGATGGCGGTTACACTGTCGGCGTTTTAGTGCAAGCGAATTACGGGTTTCGCGCACAGCTGCGCGTTGCGGGAATCCCCGTTGGGTTATCGCTGACGGACGACATGCCATATTACACGGATGCCTCCCTGCGCCCAGCCCATGCGCACTACCCGTATCGGCCCGCCGGCG
>Ga0105240_10013256_pt1 | contig 11336 bp, 4 predicted proteins | sample KBSC54metaG_FD_80426 | JGI IMG/M metagenome (GOLD analysis project Ga0105240, IMG submission 80426) | Corn rhizosphere microbial communities from Kellogg Biological Station, Michigan, USA - KBS C5-4 metaG | ecosystem: Host-associated > Plants > Roots > Rhizosphere > Soil | place: Michigan, USA...
AGCGCGGAGCCCATGCAGGACACCATGTCCGATCTGACCCGATACGTCGAGTCAGGCGCCATCCGGCCCGTGGTTCATTGCGTCTATGAGCTAGGGCAAATCGGAGAGGCCCAGGCCTCCGTCGAGAGAGGCGGCGGAAGAGGGAAACGCGTGCTCCGCCATTTCAGTTGAGATGGAGCCGAGAACCACCGAGCGGCTCGGCTCGTCACTGAGCCGGTCGCTTGGTTTTGCGTGCTCGCGATTGCTGCCCCTCACGAGGGCCCGGTGTCCCATGCGCGCGTCACCGACCAGGAAGCCAGCCAGCCCAAAGTCGGTTGTGAACTGCACCCGCAACTGATGCGGACTTCGTGGCGCAGCGTCGCATCCGCGAGCTCTGGAAGCTTCGATCATACCGCTGGGGCGCAGCCCCCCGGCTCAATCGCCTGCGTCACGGCGCTCCCCTCCCCTTGGTTCGCCTTCGCCTCGCGGTAAGCGGTGCCTGCGGACGCTTCGGCGAGGCAAGACCTTCGAGGATCAGATCGATTCCCGACAAAAAGTCGCAACGGTCGTCGTGTTCCGGCAACCGCTTGGCGACGCTGCGCGCGAAGGGAAACTCGTCGGCATCGAGCTGTAACCAGGCGCACGGTACATCATCGATTCGGGTGGCGGTCAGCGGAAGCGCAAGTCCGCAGCGGTGCCTCGCGTCGTGCCTATCGCGTCGCCGCCGGCCGCGGAATTTCCGACAGGGCCTTGCTCCAATCGCCGACGCGATCGACGTCTTTTCCCAACGTCCAATACTCCGTGATCTGGCCATCGCGGAACGCGACCATATCCATCCCGCACATGACGCGCGTCACGCCATTCACGACCACTTCGGCCGTCCAAGGCCCCGCCACGACGCACGCGCTCGTATCGACGAAGGGCCCCGCGTCGTAGAAGAACGTGAGGCGCTCGTACCGCGCGCAACTATTGGTGACCCAGCGAACCATGGCTTCGGGATCAACGATGGTTGCGGCGTCGGTGATACTCGGCAGCGGCAGGTGGAGGGCGAAGAGGGATGCCACGAGTTCGCGAGCGAGTTCGGGTCTCCCATTCCACATCTCCATCCACCGCGCCCACAGACGAAGACCGACGTAATAGAGGTCGTTGTTCATGCCGAGGAGTCTGCGGTGCGCTGTGACAGCGGTGTGTCAGTAGCCGAACAGGTCCTCCGCCATGCCGCGATCGCGCTCGATGATCGAGTCGAACGAGAACCCTTCGCGCGGCTCGAACGCACCCGCGGACTTCCATTCGGTGATGGCGTCGACCCGGAAGGCGCGCGCGCCCTGCCGCATGCGGCAGAAGGCGACGATCCACCAAGCGTCGACTCGGCATACGAGACCGACGGGCTCGATCGTTCGGCGAGTGCGCTTGCCGCTCCGCGGGTCGACGTACGCGATCGAGGCGGCCTGTCGTTCGCGGATGGCCGCCAGCATCGGGGCATTCGGGGCGGAGGCGCGCACGAAGGTCGGCACCACGATCCGCGCCTCGATCTGCGCGACTCTGCGTCGGACCGGGGGGCGTAGCGCGGCGTCGAGCTTCGCCATCGCGCGCGCGAGCACCTCGCGGTCACGGCCGTCAACCGATGCGGCCATTGCGCGGCTGGCCACTGCGAGGAGTTCGGCCTCCTCCTCGTCGAAGGCGAGCGGTCGCAGGTACGACTCTTGGTGCAGGCGGTACCCATCACCGGCGTTGCCTTCGAGGGGAAATCCGGCGTCCGTGAGCGCGCGCATGTCGCGGTAGACGGTGCGCAGGCTCACCGAGAAGCGGTCCGCCAGGTCGCTTGCCCGCACTCGGCGGCGCGCGCCGAGGAACAGCGCGAGCGCCAGGAGGCGATCGAGACGGCGCACGCGAGCCGTCAGCTCCCGAGCCGGTCCGCGACCAGCCAGAATGTGGAGATGGAAGTCCCATGGGCTGTGACGATCCCCCACCGCACGAGGCATTCTTACCACGGGGCCGGACAGCCGCTCCCGCTATCAGGGCCGGCAAGGCGCCGTACTTGAGGACTACTTGGCCGACGGATGACGCCGAGGTGGCGTCGGCGAAACGCATCGCGGGACATCCCCCAAGGAATCGCTTCGCGCCCCGATAGCGCGCGAACCCCTCCGAGACGGAAGCATCACCTGGTACGGCTCATCCAGGCCAAGATCTAGGCGAGACGCGCTCGGCTTCGTGCGCGTCGCACGAGTCGCCGAGGGGATGTAGTAGATTGGAAAAATGATCACGATCCTGGCGCGCGTGGCGGTTGCGGCGATCGCTGCGCTGCACGTCTACATTCTCGTCCTCGAGATGTTCCTGTGGACGACGCCGAGGGGGCTCAAGGCTTTCGGCCTGACCCCGGAGCTCGCGCGCGCGACGAGGACACTGGCCGCCAACCAGGGCCTTTACAACGGCTTCCTCGCGGCCGGGCTCGTGTGGGGGCTCGTCCTGGGAACCGCCGGGCGCACCGTGGAGATCTTCTTCCTCGCTTGCATCATCGTTGCCGGCGTCTTCGGCGCGGCGACGGTGTCGCGGAAAATCCTCTTCGTTCAGACCGTGCCCGCCGCCGTGACCCTCGCGGTCGTCCTCGCCGCGGCCTGATGGAGCTTATTTTTTTTCACTATCGTACGCAGAAGCTCGGGCGACGCTGGGCCGCGAGCGGTTCACGTTGATGATCCAGTAGCGCGGCCGCGTCTCGTCACCAGCCGGTGCTCGTGGCGTCCTTCGTCACGTCAAAGCCTGGCGCGATCATGGACGCCGGTACGGCACGCGACACCGTCACGGCGTCGAAGGTGCCCGAGCCGGCGCTTCCGATCTCGATCCCGACCTGGGACGCGCCGTCGATCCTGACGCGCGCGAGCTGCGCGCCGTCGACGCGCTTCGTCCCGCTGATGAGCAGGCCTTGATACGTGCTGTCGAGGACGTCGAGGTCCTGGACGCTAAGCCCGGGGCCCAGGGCGGATCCGTCTGCGAAGATCCACAGACCGCCGAACGCCGTCTTCCAGTTCGGCTCGTAGCCCCCCGTGCGCAGGAGCGTGCCGCGCGCGACATTCGTCGTCCCGCTGAACGGCAGCGGGCTGAACTCGGCGCGCGTGCTCACGGCGATCCCGGCCGAGGCGACGACGGTGTCGGCCACGACGACATCGGTCACGGAATTGTCCGAACCGCCGTACAGCGCGACACCGTTCGCGAGCATCGGCAGCGAGACACTGGCGAACCGCACAACGTTGCTGGCGTCGGCGGTACCAGTCGACCACAGCGCGATCCCGTCGTCACCCGTGTTGCGGATCGCGACGTGCTCGATCATCGAGCGCCGCGTTCCGTTCGTGAGGTTGATGCCGTCCGCGAAGGTGTCGCGAATGCGGCAGCCGACGATGAGGGCGGTGTTGCCTGCGATGGTCCAGATCCCCACCTTCGTGTGCTCGAGCCACACGTTCTGGATGAGCGATCCCGGCCCCAGCGTACCGTCGACGCCGGCATCGAAGTTGGCATCGTCACGGTAGCTGACGTCCCCGAAAAGCGCGAAGTCGATCAGCCGGACCTGTGGGCCCGTACCATTGAAGCCTCCCTTGCCGTTCGACCCGTGAAGCACCGAATGCCAAGGGCCCGCGCCGCGGATGGTGACGCCGGCGACATCGACGCGGGAGAAGAGCGAGTAGTCGCCCGCGGGGATCCAGACGTCCTTGCCGTGCGCCTTCGCGTCGGCGATCGCGGCCTTGAGCGCGCTCGTGTCGTCGGTCGAGTCACCGCTCGTCGCGCCGTAGCTGTCGATCGAGAGCGCGCCGGGCGGCGCGGTGTACGGGGCAGGGGCGGTCTCGAGCTCGATCAGATCGACGAGGTAGTAGGGCGCCTGGTCGCCCGGCTGACGCTGGAAGCGAACGGTGGCGCCTGCGGGAACGTCTCCGATCGAGGCACGCACCTCGTCGAAGTAGCGATGCGGCGAGCCCTGGCCGGGATCGTTGCCGTACGGATAGCCGCCGTAGACCCACGCGTACTTCGACGTTAGCGCGAGCGTCGTGCGTTTCTCCTGGCCGACATACACGTCAAGCGCGCCCTTCGTTCCACCCCCGCCGGGCGCGTCGGGCATCGAAAAGCGTACGACGACCGCGTTCGCCGGGTACGCGCTGGTCAGCTCAACGAAAGCACCGTCCGCCTCGAGCCGGATCGCTTTGCGCTGGGACGCCTCTGCGGCCGGTGTGCCATAGGTGCGGTCAGGACCGATGACGGCTCCGTTTGTGCGTCCGTCTTCGGCCTCGTAGGTCGTGTAGGGCACGGTCGCGCCGCGCGCGGCGAGCGCGGCGTCGCCCGCGACCTGCAACGCATCGACCGCCACGTTCGGCGCAGCGCTGGCGCCGACGGTGTACGCGATTGTGTTGAGACCCACGCGCAGATCGATTTGGTCGTCGTGGGTGATATAGCCTTCGGCAGCTGGCAGCGCGCTCGTGCCTGCGGGTTCGCCGTTCACCGACACGAGGAGCATCGCGACGGCCGATCCGGGGTTGCGATAGCGCAGAGAGCACCTCGTTCGACCCGCGCTCGCGACGTTCACCGTGAAGACGAGCCCGTCCCCCGAATTGGTCCATCCGTTCACGACGCCCCGGCCCGAAAAGCCGACGGGTGTCGTCTGAACCTGAAGAGCGCCCATCAGGAAGGCGTCCTCCGCCTCGTAGGCTGTGAGAGACGCGCCGGCGTCCGTTCCCGGGCGGGCATCGATCGTGGCGTCGGAGGTGGTCTCGTGGTCGGCGCCCCCGGAGTCGGTCGCCGCGTCGGGGTTGGGGGCGCCTCCTTCGGTGTAAGTCTCCGCAGCGTCGACTCGGGTGTCGGGCATGGCGGCGTCCGTCGCGCCGCCGCTACCGCCGGGGGTACATCCGCTCATCGCGCGCGAGCCACCGCACGCGACGGCAGCGAGGCCGAGGGCCCCACCCAGGACGGAGATCGCTAGCCCACGTACTCTCGAAATCTCCACAGCGTCTCCTCGTAGTTGCGCCCACGCGCCGTTGTGACGAGCGGGCGCGAGTCCCTATATCGCGTGACCGTATGGCCGCGCCATCGCGCTTTCGTCATACGGCGCCCCTCGAAGCACCGGCCTTAGGGAGCCGACATTACGAACTCGCTCACGGCAGCGACCTTGCCTACTCGGTTTCCTTCGGGTGTCCGACCGACGCTAGAGTCACGTACACAATGCGATCTGCGTCATCGGGGCAGTACCAGATTCGGCCAGCACCGGTGACTTCGTATTGCCACTGCTCAAGCGTGCGGCCCTTCACGACGCGCTGACCGAAGTCATGGCGGAGCCGCGCGACGCGCCCTGGGTTCACGGTGCGAAGCCCGAGGTTGACGAGCGCGACGAGTCAGCACCCGTTCGATCTCGGTGTCGGCCTCCTTGACCTTGGTCTGAAAGAAGCACAGCCAAGCTATCCGACGGAGTTTCTGCCTCCAACAGGAGGCGTCGGCCCGCTCGATAGTTTTTTTGAATCTCCGCGATGGCCTCGGCGCGCTCGGCACGCGTCGTCAGCTCGGCGTTCTGGCGCTCGAGCTCGGCGATGCGCTTGTCGCGAGGATCTCGGTCACCTCGCCGAGGGACGTTATCGCGGTCGCGGTGATGGTGGGATCCTGGCTCGCCCTGCTCAGTACGGCAGTGACGGCTGGCGCCGCTTCTGCCGCTCCAACCACCTCTAGCCGAGCATGAGCCGAAAGGCCAACTGCTGGGACAATGCCGTCGCGGAGTACTCCTTCAGTAACGTAAAAAAGAAGCGGGTCAAGAAGCAGATCTACAAGAACCGCGATCTAGCGAGAAGGACATCGCCGACTACATCGATAGCTTCTGCAATCGAATCCGCCGCCATAGTGATCTCGGCGGCGTGAGCCCGGAGCAGTTCGAATTAGCCCAGAAACCTCGGTGACTGGGTGTCCATCGAATCCTGGGAACTCAAACCCGACAACAGCTAGGATTCCCTGATGGGCGTCGCGGTCATTCCTGGGTACAGCGTCTTGGACACGGTTCAGGAGGGCCCCGAGCTGGTCCTGGTGAGATGTAGAAGGGATGCTGACTCGCGGCCGGTCCTGATTCGAAGCCCGACCTCCAGCTATCCTCCTCCTCGCGTGCTCGAGAAGCTCGAGCACGAGTTCTCACTCCGCGCCGACCTCGACTCCACCTGGGCCGTGATGCCCTTGGAATTGCAGCGAAGTCATGGCCGGTCTGCGCTCATTCTTCAGGATCCCGGTGGTGCGCCGCTGGATTCGTTTCGCGGGCGAGCTTGGCCTTTGTCCGAAACGCTCCGTCTGGGACTAGGCATAGCGCGCGCTCTCTCCGGAGTGCACGGTCGGAATCTCATCCACAAGGACGTCAACCCCGCCAATATCTTGTACGCCCCGGACACCGGCGACGTGCACTTGACGGGGTTCGGAATGGCCTCGCGCCTCCCTCGTGAACGCCAGAGCCCCGATCCTCCGCAGGCTCTCTCCGGGACCCTGGCCTACATGGCTCCCGAGCAGACGGGGCGCATGAACCGCTCCGTCGACTCCCGGAGCGATCTCTACTCGCTGGGCATGACCCTCTACGAGTTGCTCACCGGAGTGCCCGCATTCACGGCTTCCGATCCGATGGGGTGGATTCACTGCCAAGTTGCCCGTCAGCCCATCGCGCCGCGAAAATTCGCAGCGGCGGGGAAATCGATTCCCGACTCGGTGTCCGACGTCGTCCTGAAGCTCTTGGCGAAGGTGGCGGAGGAGCGCTACCAGAGCGCGGAGGGACTGGCGTTCGATCTGTCACGGTGTCTCGAACAATGGGAGGCCCAAGGCCGCATCGACGCTTTTCCCCTGGGCGAACACGACGTCTCATCTCGGCTGCGCATCCCCGAGAAGCTTTATGGCCGCGAGCGCCAGAGCCAGGCGCTCCTGACGGCGTTCAGTCACGTCGTGGAGCAGGGCGTCTCCGGAATGGTGCTGGTCTCCGGAGCCCCGGGAATCGGCAAGTCTTCCCTCGTGAACGAGCTACACAAAGTGATCGTGCTGCCCCGCGGCCTTTTTGCGTCGGGCAAATTCGACCCACACAAGCGCAACATGCCTTACGACACGTTGGCCCAGGCCTTCGGGGCCCTGGTCCGACAGATCCTGGCCAAGAGCCAGGAAGGCGCAGCTGCGTGGCGAGAAGCGATCTCGGAGGCGGTCGGGCCCAATGGCCAGGTCATAGCGGAGATCGTTCCCGAGCTGGAGCTCCTGCTGGGGGCGCAGCCTCCCGTACCGCGATTGTCTTCCCAGGAGGCCCAGAACCGTTTCCACTCGGTGTTCCGGCAGTTCCTGGCTGCCTTCGCCCGCAAGGAGCATCCCCTGGTGCTCTTCTTGGACGATTTGCAGTGGGCGGACACAGCCAGTCTCACGCTCCTGGAGCACCTGATCTCCGATCCGGAGGTGCGGCATCTGCTCCTCATCGGCGCCTACCGCGACAACGAGGTCGACCCCTCCCATCCTCTCGTGCGCACCCTTGACGCCATCCGCAGGACGGGCGTCAGGATGGAGGAGCTGGCGCTCGGGCCCCTTTCTCTCGAGGACGTGGGCCGTCTGTTGAACGAGGCTTTGCAACTCGGAGACGGTGAGTGCGAGTCCCTGGCGCTCCTGATCTACCGGAAGACCGCGGGCAATCCCTTCTTTACGGTCCAGTTTCTCTCGGCACTGGCCCAGGAACATCTGCTGGCATTCGATCTCAAGGCGGCCAGATGGCGCTGGGATGTCGATGGGATCCGCGCCAAGGGATTCTCGGAGAACGTCGTCGACCTGATGGCGGAAAAGCTCCGAAAGCTGCCGCCGGAAGAATTGCAAGCCTTGGAGGTGTTCGCGTTTGTGGGCGACACCGCGGAGCGCGCCACGTTGGCCCTCCTGCTCGGCGAGACCGAGGAAAAGACCGATGAGCTCTTGTGGGAGGCGCTGCGTTCGGAGTTCATCTTGCGCTTCGGGAGCGCTTACAAGTTTCAGCATGACCGGATCCGGGAGGCGGCCTACTCCCTCGTCCCTGAGGCGATGCGGGCCGCCGAGCATCTCCGCATCGGCAGGCTCCTGCTGGAAGGCATGAAGGAAGAGGCCATCGAGGAGGAGGTCTTTTCCGTGGTGGGGCAGTTCAACCAGGCGCTCGGGCTGATCTCCGAGACCCACGAAAAGGGCGCCGTTGCGCGATTGAATGCCTTGGCCGGTCGTAAGGCCAAGGCGTCCGTCGCGTACGCCTCGGCGCGCGACTACCTGGCCCAAGCGATGGCGCTCCTGCCGGCGGACACGTGGAGCACGGAATACGAGGAGACCTTTTCCGTCGCCCTCGATCTATCCGAATGCGAATTCCTGATCGGCCGCTTCAAGGAGGCCAATGGGTTGTTTCGGCTGCTTCTCGAAAAAGCGCGCAACAACCCCGACCGCTCTGAGGTCTACCTCTTGCGCATGAGGCTCTACCAAGCCTCCGGCCGGGTGGACAAGGCTTTGGAGGAGGGGTTCCAGGGACTGGGGCTTTTCGGGCTGGTTTTCCCAAAGTCGGAGGCGGAGATCAGGGACGCCTTGGCCGAAGCCATCCGCGGCATCGTGTCGGGCCTGCGGGGCCGCGGCACCGCCGAACTTCTGGCGGCCCCCCCGCCCGCCGATGCGGACGTGCGCGCCATCCTCGCCTTGATCTCCGAAACGTGTACGCCGGCCTATCTCATGCGCTCCAACCTCCTCTCCATCCTCATTCTCAAAGGACTCGACCTTTCCTTCCGATACGGCAATACGCCGGCGTCCTGCACCGTCTACAGCTCTTATGCGCTCATCCGCTCCACCTCCCTGGATCTCCCCAACTCCGACCTGTTCCGGAAGTCGCTGTTCCCCCAGCTTCCCTCGGCCCTGGAAATCTCCGAGCTGTCTCTTCAAATCAACGCGCGCTTCAACGACGTCAAGCGGAAAGGGATGTTGCTGTTCCTTCACGGCGTCGCCGTCACTATCTGGCGCAAGCCTCTCGCCATCACCCTCGCCATCCTTGAGCAGGCGTTCGCCGCCGCCTTGAATGGAGGGGATCCGCTCTATGCGGGTTACAATCTTCCCTGGTTGGTGTGGTATGGGATGGAAAAGGGCAAGCGGCTGGATGAGATCCGCAAGGAAACGTTGAAGTACCTGGATTTCGCCAAGCAAAGCCGCAACGAGATGGTTTACCAGGTGTTGGCGCTGGAGCGCCAATTCATAACCGCCCTCATGGGCTTGACCCTGGATCCGCTCCGCTTCGAAGACGAAGGAGTTCAGGAAGCCGAGGCCCTTGCCTACCTCCAAAAGACGCAATATGGCACCGGCATTGCCAACTACGCACTCTCTAAGCAGGCCCTGGCTTTCTACTATGGGCGATATGACGAGGCCTTGCATTATTCCCTGACGTCCGAGTCGCTGCTCATCGAGGCGATGGGCACCTTAGGCGAGTTTAGCCAGATTTTCTTCCACGCGCTCACCTTGGCGGCGGTGTACGCCGAGGCATCCGAGGCACAAAAAAAGGAGTATGCCGCCTCCCTGGCCCGCAAGCTGGAAACCTTGCGGCTCTGGGCGAATGACTGCCCGGAGAATTTTCAGCACCACTATGCCCTGGTGGCGGCGGAGGTCGCCCGCATCAAGGGCCGGGACCTGGAAGCCATGCGCCTCTATGACGAGGCGGTCCAATTGGCCCGCAACAACGGATTCGTCCATATCGAGGGTTTGGCGAACGAGTTTGCCGGTAGGTTCCATCTCGACCTCGGCCTTAAGACTAACGCCCAGACTTATCTACGGAATGCGCGTTCATGCTACTTCCAGTGGGGAGCGTTGGGAAAAGTGAAGCAGCTCGATCAACGCTATCCGGGACTCCAGGCGCCGGCGCCCATGGGCGCCATGGCGACCATGGATGCGCCCCAAGAGCAACTGGACTTCTTGACGATCATCAAGGCCTCCCAGGCGGTGTCGGGGGAGATTGTCCTGGAGACGCTCAGCGAAAAGCTCCTGGCCATCCTCGTCGAACATGCCGGGGCCGAAAGGGGACTGCTCATCCTGCATCGGGGGGAAGCCGATGTCGTCGCCGCGGAGGCCACCACCGAGCAGGATCGGATCGACGTCCATTTCCGGAATGCGCCGGTCACCTCCCAAGACCTCCCTGAATCCATTTTGCACTTCGCGCTCAGGACGCAAGAGCGCGTGCTCCTCGATGACGCTTCAGTTCCCAACCCTTACTCGGACGATGAATACATCCGAAGGAGCCATCCGAGATCGATCCTGTGCCTTCCCTTGGTCAAGCAATCCAAGCGGGTGGCTCTCCTTTATCTGGAGAACAACCTGACCTCCGGGGCTTTCACACCGGATAGGATTGCCGTGCTCGAGATTCTTGCCTCCCAGGCCGCCATTTCCCTGGAGAACGCCGAGCTGTATTCGAACTTGCAGGACAACCAGGCCCGCCTCAGCGCGATTATCCGGCAAATGCCGTCCGGACTGGCCATCGCGGAAGCGCCTGGCGGACGCCTCGTCACGGGCAACGATCAATTAGAACGTATCCTGCGACAACCGTTCCGGGCCTCCGGCGCCATCGAAAATTACACCGACTATACGGGGTTCCACCCGGATGGGCGGCTTTATGAACCGGAGGAGTGGCCGCTGGCCCGTTCCATCCGCAACGGTGAGATTATCCAAGACGAGGAGGCGGAAATACTCCGGAGCGACGGCTCCCGGTGCTCGATTTCCCTGAGCTCCGCTCCCATCCGGGATTCCCGAGGGCGCATTACCGCCGGTGTCGTCATGATAGTGGACATCACCGAACGCAAACACGCCGAAGAGCGCTTTTCCAAGGCCTTCCACGACAACCCCACTCCCATGGGCATAGTCCGGTTGAACAGCGGCCTGTGGGTCGATGCCAATGAAAGCCTGCTGAAAACCTTTGAATATGATCGCGGGGAAATCATCGGTCGAACCTCCCTGGAGAACGGGATCATTGACGCGGAACAGTACGAGACCATGCACAGGACGCTGGCGGCAAAAGGAACCACTCGCGACTTGGAGCTCAACCTTCGAACCAAATCCGGTCGACTCCGCAGCGTACTGACCTCCATCGGAATCATCGAATTAGGCGGAGAGAAATGCATTCTCGGCTCCTTCGTGGACATGACCGAGCGGCAGCAGGTGGAAGAACAACTCCGGCAATCCCAAAAAATGGAGGCCATCGGGCGCTTGGCGGGCGGCGTCGCGCATGACTTCAACAACCTCCTGACCGCCATCAACGGTTACAGCACCATGGTCCTGGAAGAGATGGATGCTGCCGATCCCCACTTCGATTCCGTACGCGAGATCCTGAAGGCGGGGGAGCGCGCCTCTGGACTCAC
>Ga0105240_10013257_pt1 | contig 11336 bp, 10 predicted proteins | sample KBSC54metaG_FD_80426 | JGI IMG/M metagenome (GOLD analysis project Ga0105240, IMG submission 80426) | Corn rhizosphere microbial communities from Kellogg Biological Station, Michigan, USA - KBS C5-4 metaG | ecosystem: Host-associated > Plants > Roots > Rhizosphere > Soil | place: Michigan, USA...
AAAGGTGCACTCCGGGTAATAGAATCAATCCGCGAACCGCCGGTGCTTAGCTAATTTGGACAGCTGTGGCGCTTCCGCCTGTCCACTCTCAGTCTGTGACAAGCACCGCTCCCTCGCGGTCGCGGCTCGGTAACGCTCTATTCTTCGTGCTAATTCGACTTCCGCCACAGACGCCTACCGACCTGGAACGCCCATCACACCGCGAGTCGCGAAGTCTGTCAGGGTCATGGACAGCATGATGCCCAGCCACAAGAGCCCGCCAATCAAAATCAGCTTCGTCAGTCTGCTGCTGTGCCGAACGTGCATGAAGAACAGCGAAACCAGCATCATCTTGCAAACCGCGATTCCCAGCGCCACCACGACGCTGAAGGCTCCCAGGTCCACGAACGCCACCGCCGTGGTGACCCCGGTGAGAACGATCAGGCAGGCAAAGACCAACAGATAAGTTTTGAGACTATCGATATGTTCGCTCATAACGGTGGTTGCTTCATGTGGCGGTCAATCAGGTATAGCAGCGGGAACAGGAAAATCCAGACCACGTCAACGAAGTGCCAGTAGAGTCCCGCGACATCCACTGGCGTCATGTAATCGGGGGTGAACTTCCCTTTGCGCGCCTGGAAAATCAGCGTGATCAGGATGCCAGCGCCGATCACCATGTGCAGGGCGTGCAACCCCGTCATCGCGAAGTACAGCGAGAAGAACAACTGAGCGTGACCCTGCTGGTCGTCCGGTAGACCTTCCAGGTGGAAGGTCGGACCAGGGATGTGATGCTCATCGAACTTCTCTTTCCATTCAACCGCCTTGACGCCCAGGAACACACCACCTAAGAGCAGCGTCAAGATCAGGAAAATAACGATCGCTCTTTGCTGCCCCAATTGCGCTGCGCGAACCGCTAAGACCATCGTCAAACTGCTGCCCAGCAAGACGACCGTGTTGGCTGCGCCGAGGAAAATCTTGATGCTCGAGCTGGCGACTGCGAAGACTTCCGGGTACGTACCGCGATAAATCGTGTACGCCAGGAACATGCCGCCGAAGAACATGATTTCGGTGATGAGGAAGATCCACATCCCCAGCGTGGAGGCGTCTTTTTGCTGCGCCTCTGTGTCGAACTGCTCGCGCAGCGCGAGAGTCTCTGCATGCCCGTGACTAGCCAACGTGAGTCTCCTCCACCACCGTGCTGTAATCGTACGCCTCGTGGTTCACCACTGGCATTTCCACGAAGTTGTGGACCGGCGGCGGGGAAGGCGTCTGCCACTCCAGACCTGTCGCGCCCCACGGATTGGAACTCGCTACTTCGCCGTACTTCAACGACCAGATGAAGTAGATCATCGGCATCATGTAACCCACTGCGAGCACCGAAGCGCCGGCGCTCGAAAGAACGTGCAGCACCTGGAATTCGGCCGGGTAAACATGATACCTTCGCGGCATCCCGAGGTAGCCCAGGATGAACTGCGGGAAGAACGTGAGGTTGAAGCCCAGGAAGATAATCAGGGCCGAGAGCTTCGCCCATCCTTCCGGGTACATGCGTCCCGTCATCTTCGGCCAGTAGTAATGGAGGCCGCCTAGATACGCCATAATCGTTCCGCCCACCATGATGTAGTGGAAGTGCGCGATCACGAAGTAGGTATCCGTAACGTGAACGTCCATGCCAAGGCTGGCCACGAACAACCCCGTTAATCCGCCAATCGTGAAGAGACCGATAAAGCCGAATGCATACAGCATCGGCGTGGCGTAGGAGATCGACCCTTTATATAAAGTCGCCGTCCAGTTGAAAACCTTGATCGCCGAGGGAATCGCGACGAAGTAGCTCAGGAACGAGAACACCAACCCGGCGTAAACCGATTGGGTGCTGACGAAAAGGTGGTGGCCCCAAACCAGGAAACCCAACACCGCGATCGCCAGGCTCGAGGCAGCCACGAAGCTGTAACCGTACACCGGCTTGCGCGAAAACGTCGAAATCAATTCGCTGATCACACCCATCGCCGGCAGCACCATGATGTACACGGCGGGGTGCGAGTAGAACCAGAAGAGGTGCTGGAAGAGCACCGGATCACCGCCTAGCGCGGGATCGAAAATACCGATATGGAAGACGCGCTCGCAGAACAACAGAATGATCGTCACCGCGATCACCGGCGTGCCGAGCACCTGAATCAGGCTGGTGGCATAGTTCGCCCAAACGAACAGCGGCAGACGGAACCACGTCATGCCGGGAGCACGCATACGGTGAACCGTGACGATGAAATTCAACCCCGTCAGAATCGACGAGAACCCTGCGATGAAGATCCCTAGCGCCGTCGCGATCACCCAACTGTTGGAGTACGTCGTACTGTATGGGGTGTAGAATGTCCAACCGGTATCCACGCCGCCTGCCAGCATCGCGAACAACGCCAGCAGACCTCCCACAACCAACAGGTACCAACTCAACAGATTGATCTTGGGAAACGCCAGATCGCGAGCGCCGATCGCCATCGGCAGAAAGAAATTGCCCAGCGTGGCCGGTATCGATGGGATGAGGAAGAAGAACACCATCGCCACCCCGTGCATCGTGAACAGCTTGTTGTACGTCTCCGACGAGACCATGCCGCCCTGCGGGCTGATGAGCTCGATTCGGATCAGGGTCGCAAACGCGCCGCCCAGAAAGAAGAACAGCGTCACCGTAAACAGATAAAGCAGGCCGATGCGCTTGTGGTCCTTCGTGAGAAGCCACGATTTTATGCCGTAACTGGCATTTAGGTAATGCTCTCGTTCTTGAACTGCTGCGGTAGCCATATTAATGATTTCTCGGTGCAGCCCCGGACATGCCCTCCGCGGCGGATCCCGCGTTCGGTTTCGCTTCCAGCGACTTCACGTACTCCACCAACTGCAATACCTGTTCTTCCGTCACGATTCCCTGGAATGTCGGCATCATGGGCTCGTAACCGGAAACTACCTTGGAGGCCGGATGAAGGATCGACTCACGGATGTAGCCGTCGTCCGCCTTTACCGTGCCCCCGCCACTCAAATGCACATCCTTGCCATAGAGCCCAACCAGTGAGGGACAACGCCCCGTGCCATCCGGTTTATGGCAGTTGCTGCAAGCCAGATCCTGGAACAGCTTCTCGCCATTCTGCGCCAGCGTCATCTTGGGATTCACGCCTGCCAGCCAGTTCTGGTAATCCTCCGGCTCCATGACATAAATCCAGCCGATCATCTCGGAGTGCCGCGTGCCGCAATACTCGGCGCAGAACAGGTGATACTTCCCGGTCTTTGTCGGCGTAAACCACGTCGTCGAGTAACGGCCCGGCACCGCGTCCTGCTTGGTGCGGAAGGCCGGCACGAAGAAGCTGTGGATCACGTCTTCGGAAGTCAGCGTCAGCCTCACCGGGCGGCCCACCGGAATGTGCAGTTCGTTGATCTCGCGCTGCCCTTCCATGTGCTGCAGCTTCCACATCCACTGCTTGCCCACCACATTGATGTTCATCGCATCGTCCGGCGGACGGCTTTCGCGGAAAAAGATGCTCGCGCCCCAACCGAACATGATCATCGTGAGACCGAACGGAATCACGGACCAAATGATTTCGAGGGCCATACCGGTGTGCTGCGAATGCGGCAGCTCGTAGTCCGAGCGCCGCCGGTAGCGCACTGCGAAGTAGAAGATCGCGCCGAAGATCACGACCGTGAAGAAAATCGAAACGATCAAAAGGAAAAAGAGCAGTTGATCCACTTCGGGAGCGAAATTGGATGCCTGTTCTGGAAGAAAGTGCATTGTACCCATCTCGAGCTATCCAGCTCGCCTCATCTGCTGTTTATCGTGTTTGAAATCGCGCCGGAAAACTACCAGCAGGAACATTCCACAAACCACTACGAACGCCGCCCCGGCGAATCGCACCATATTCATGGCGATCGCACCGTACTTTCCCGTGGCCGGATCGTAGTGATAGCAGAACAGAAGAATCTGATCGACCGGATTGCCGATCTTCCCCTGCGATGCCTCGACCAGCCCGAGGCGCACATCGCGCGGCGCATACTCCACGCCGTAGAAATACTTCGAAAGCCGCCCGTCCGGAGTCACGATCATGATTCCGCTGGCGTGCGCGAACTGGTCGGTCTTGGCGTCGTACTTATAATGAAAACCGACGGCATCCGTCAGGGCTTTGATATTCGCTTCGTCGCCCGTCAGGAAATGCCAGCCGTTTTGCGTGTTGGGACGGCCGTAGCGTTTCAGGTACGTCTGCTTCTTGGCCGCCGCAATCTCAGGAGTGTCCTTGGGATCGAAGCTCACGCTGACCACTTCGAAATCCTGCCCTGGATTGAACGACACTACCTTCAAACTGCTTTCCACACCGGTCAGGATTTGCGTGCACAACATCGGGCAGCGATAGTAGACCAGCGCCAGAAGGACCGGCTTGCCGCTGTGAAAGAAGCTCGACAACGGAACGTCCCTGCCGGCTTCATCCTTGAACGTCAGGTTGAGCGGGAGCGCACTATCCAACTTCTGGTCGATACCCACGCCGTTCAATGCCCCGGGCAGCGCCGGTTTCAAATTCGTATCCTGCATGCTCCGCGACGGCAGCATCGGGGCCGGTTGGCCCGGCTGCGCGACAGCAACCGTGGTCAAGATCGCGGAGAATGACAAGAACGCGGCAAGTCTCATTTCATCTCCCCTGCCAGCGGGCCGCCGGATGGCACCATCTTCATGCCGAGGCCGCTCTCCGTCGGAATGCTGATATCGCGGGAAAACTTCTGCATATCCGCGGGAGGCCGTGTGGTCAAGCCGCGCTGCACAACCAAGTCCATCGCCTTCGCGATCGGCAATCGAACCACACCCTTCGGCTGATCGACCCAACCGTAAGTAGTCAGCGCCTGGTCTTCCTCCGCGCGCACCGCCTTCAAATCCTTCACAGGAGTCTTCTGCAGTTGGGGCACGGGAGGGGCCTTCGCGACCGGTTTCGACACGCCGCCTTCCATCGAAAGCAGGTATTTGAACATCCCGAAAATCATGCCGATCAGCGCGATACAAATCAGCGTCATCGCTAGCGCCGATTTACCGATCGCTATCGTATCGACGTCGGTCTGTTCGTGCCCGACGCGTCCGCCAGCGTTGTGGAACTTACTCTCGTCCATGGTCCAAAGCCTCTACTAATTCGGGTTCGTTGATCGGAATCAGCGGCCGCTTCTCCAGTTGGAACAGAAAGAGCGACAGCCAAAGCCCGATTAGCCCGATCGGCACCGTGAAATCCATCCAGCTCAACCCAAACCCACTTCCTTTGAAATAGGGAGTGACCTGCCAGTACAAATCCACGCAGCGGATGAAGAGAATGAAGACCGCAATGCGCGCCAGCAGTTTAAAATTGCGCTTCAAATCGCGCGACAGCAACAGCGCGAAGGGCAGAGCGAAATGCCCGAACACCAGGGCCAGCGCTACATATTGCCAGCCGCCATTCAGACGCGTCATATAATACGGAATTTCTTCCGGCAGGTTGCCCGCCCAGATAATCAGGAACTGCGAAAACGAAAAGTACGCCCACACCATCACGAGCGCGAGCATGAACTTGCCCATGTCATGAAGGTGCCGGGGCGTGAGCACTTCCGACATCGGACGCCGGGAGGACAGAAACACCATCACGGTGATCAGGAACGCCATCGACGTCAATCCCTGGCTAGCAATAAAGAGCAGTCCGAACATCGTCGAGAACCACTCGGGCTTCACGGAGAGCACCCAGTCCACCGCCATGAAGGTTACAGTGAGCGCCCAGAAAATCAAGCCCGGCCCCGCCCAGAAGGTCATCTTGCCGTGCGCGACGCGATTCCCGTCGCGATCCTCCACCGTGGACCAATGATTGAAGTGCCATGAAAGCAGCAGCCAGCCACCGAAATAAACGGCCGCGCGAATCAGGAAGAACCTCAGATTCAGGTAAGGGGCCTTGTGCGTAAGCATGGCGCTCGCGGCCACCTTATCGGGATGCATCCACTCGTAGAGATTGTTCATGCCGATCAAAATCGGCACGAACATGACCGCCACCAGGGGCAGGGTCCGCGCCGCGGCCTCGCAAGCCCTGCGAGTTACCACTCCCCACGCGCCGCTGGTTACATACTGCAGCATGAGCCAGGCCAGTGATCCAAGGCTTAGGCCGAGAATCAGCATGTACGACCAGAGATACGACTGGTAAAACTGGTTGGGATTTGAGAAGAGGCCGACCACGCTCAGCACGGTCCCGATCACACCGGCGATCAGCGCGCGCATGCGCAACTTCCCAAGATCGCTTTTCAGCTCGGTGGTGACGTTAAAATCGAGCGCTGCCGCCGTCACTTTGCGCCTCCCTCAGCGGGCTTTGCGCTCCCGTTCAATTGTCCGCGCGCGTCGGCCGGAACATCGTCAATCTTCCCGTTCTGGCTCAATTGCAGAGCCCGCACATAAGACACAATCGCCCACCGATCGTTCGGGGCTACTTGCGCCGAGTAATCTTGCATCGCGCCGAATCCATTGGTAATCACGTCGTAGATATATCCGTCCGGAACCTGGCGCAAGCGATCGATGTGATACGACGGCGGATGACGAAAACCGCGCTGTACGATCATGCCGTTGCCAGTGCCCTGCCGGTCATGACAGGGACTGCAATATACGTTGAACCGTTCCTGCCCACGCGCCACCACTTCCTTGGTGACCGGGAAAGGAAACGAGGGAAGCGGCTTTCCATCCGCACCCAATCCGGTATAGAGTGCGGCGTCTTCGTTCAAGTGTCCGCGCGCTACCGTGCCCTCAATCAGAGGACGTTCGGAACGCCCATCCGCAAAGAAGGTGGTCGGGCGCAGCGGGATGTACTTGGGCTGGTCATGCATGTCCTGGCGGCACGCCGCCGTGGTCAGGACCAGAATCGCGGGAGCCAACATCAGCAGTTTAGTGCGCAACTTCGGACACCTCGCGAGGCTCGAAGGCCGACAGGAAACTGCTCGTTTTGTCGCGGTCGAAAAGAGGGTCAGTCGCTTCGATACACAAGAAGAACTGATCTTTAGACGCCATCGCGAATCGCGGCACATTGAAGGTCGGATGATAGGGCATCGGTAAGCCGCAGAGCGCCAACATCCCCAGCACTGCCGTCAGCGCCGCGAACAGAATCGTCATCTCGAAAGTAATGATGATGTACGAAGGCCAGCTGTGCAGCGGCCGTCCCGCAATGTTGATGGGGAAGTACAGCACCGTGACGAAGTACTGCAGCATATAGCCGCTGAGGCCGCCAATGATCCCGCCGCACAAAACCATGAGCGGGAGCTTGTTCTTGTGGAGGTGCAGCGCGTCGCTCAGCTCTTCAATGGGAAAAGGCGTGTAAGCGTCCAGTTTGCGATAGCCCTTCTCACGGGCAGCACGCGTTGCCGCTACCAGGTCGGAAGGATTATCGAACTCAGCCATCACGCCGTAAATCGGAGGTTTCAATGTTTCGCCACCCCCTTCTTCACAAGAGCCTGGGGCAGCAGGGTGCGCACTTCGAAGATCGAGATCATGGGAAGCAGGCGAATGAAAAGGAAGAACAGGAATAGGAACAGGCCGATCGTTCCAAAATACGTCATCCAGTCCCAACGCGTCGGGACGAACAACCGCCACGAAGAGGTCAGGAAGTCCTGCGCCAGGCTGGTGACGATGATGACATACCGCTCGAGCCACATGCCGACCAGCACCACCATCGACGAAATGAACAGCAGCACCGGCGACGAACGCACCTTCTTGAACCAAAGGACGTTGGGTCCCACCACATTGCAGGTAATCAACGTCCAGTATTGAAATTTGTAGGGGCCAGTCATGCGATTCCAGATCGCCGCGCCTTCATATACGTTGCCGCCGTACCAGCCGGCGAACGCTTCCATAATGTATGCGTAACCGACGATCAAGCCGGTAGCCAGCATCACCTTTGCAGCGTTGTCCAAATGCCTGTCCGTGATCAGGCCTTCCAGCTTGTACACCGAGCGCAGCGGAATCGCCAGCGCCAGCACCATCGCGAAGCCCGAATATATGGCGCCCGCCACGAAGTAGGGCGGGAAGAACGTGCTATGCCAACCGGGAAGAATCGCGATTGTGAAGTCGAAGCTGACGACGGTGTGCACGGAAAGCACCAGCGGGGTCGCGATGCCGGCCAGCAGCAGAGAAGCCGTTTCGTAAACGCTCCAGTGCCGCGCCGAACCGCGCCATCCCATTGCCAGAACACCGTAAATGAACTTCACCGGACGGTGCGGGGAACGATCGCGCAGGGTCGCCAGATCGGGAATCAGCCCGACAAACCAGAACAGCGCCGACACGGTCGCGTATGTCGATACCGCAAACACGTCCCACACCAGCGGACTGCGGAAGTTGGGCATGATGCCCATCGTGTTGGGATAGGGAAACAGCCAGAACGCAAGCCAGGGGCGACCTAAGTGAATCAACGGGAACATGCCCGCGCTGGCAACCGCAAAGAGCGTCATCGCTTCCGCGAAGCGATTGATCGAGTTCCGCCAGCGCTGATTGAGCAGCAACAGAATCGCCGAGATCAGCGTGCCGGCGTGACCGATACCGATCCACCACACGAAGTTCGTGATATCGAACGCCCACATGACAGGGGTGCGTTCGCCCCACACGCCGATGCCTCTGGCGAACAGGACCGAGACCGCCATCAAGAACCCAAACAGCAGTGCCAATCCGACACCGAGTCCTCCGAACCAGAACAGCGGCGTGTGCTTCTTCAGCACTACACTCGCAATCTGATCGGTGACCGTGTCGAACGTGTACCCGCGGGCGATGATTTCGTGTTCCGCCGGTTTTTCCAATAACTGTTGATCGTCTGCCATGGCCTAATACCGAACAGGGGCAAATGTGCCCATGCTACTCAACCTCCCGGTTGGGATTCCGCAGGGACCCCAGATAAGTCGTCCGCGGCCGCGTGTTCAAATCCTCGAGCAATCCATAATTCCGCTTCTCGGCCTTCAACTTCGAGACCCGGCTGTTCGGATCGTTGACATCGCCGAAGACAATCGCTTCCGCGGGGCAGGTAGCCTGGCAAGCCGTCTGGATCTCGCCGTCCGCCACCTTGCGCTCCTGCTTTTCCGAATCGATCTTGGCTGCGTTGATTCTCTGCACGCAGTACGTGCACTTCTCCATTACGCCGCGGCTGCGCACCGTCACATCCGGATTGCGCATCAGCTTCAGGCTGGGAGTTTCGAAATCGGAGAAAAGATAGAAATTGAAGCGCCGCACCTTGTAGGGGCAGTTGTTCGAGCAGTAGCGCGTGCCGACACAGCGGTTGTACACCATATCGTTGAGGCCCTCGGAGCTGTGCGCGGTGGCCTGCACCGGACACACCAGCTCACAAGGAGCGTTCTCGCACTGCATACAGGGCAACGGCTGATTGTAAAGTTCGGGTTTGTCGATCTCGCCGCTGTAATAGGAATCGACGCGAATCCAGTGCATCGCGCGGCCGCGGCGGACCTGGTCCTTGCCGACCACCGCGATATTATTTTCCGACTGGCACGCCGTAATGCAAGCGCCGCACCCAGTGCAGGAATTCAAATCGATTGACATCCCCCACGCGTAACCCGGATATTTCCATTCCGGATAAATCGTCAATTCCTTAGGCGGCGCTTCTGCGCCCGCGTGGATGCTCTCGGGCTCCTTCTTATACTCTTCAATGTCGCCTTTGTGGATGATGTGGCGGCGCTCATCGAGCACGTTATAGTCTTGCGTGCACGCGAAGAGATAAGTGCCATCGATCTTCTGCACGTCGAGTCCCGTATCTTGCCAAAGCGCCTTCGAAGTGCGCAGACCGTAGGGATTGAAACCCATGCCGGTACCGGCGCGTCCTGCCTTGGTACGGCCGTAGCCCAGGTACAGGGTCGCCGATCCCGCCGCATGTCCCGGCTGAATAAAGACCGGCGCCTTCAGCGTATTTCCCTGGTAGGTCAACTGCAGCATGCTCTGCTTCTCAACACCCAGCCGGAAGGCCGTAGCAGGAGACAGAATCACCGCATTGTCCCAGGTAAGCTTGGTAATCGGCTTGGGCAATTCCTGCAGCCAGCCGTTGTTGGCGAAGCGCCCGTCGTAGATTGTGGGGTCGGGACGGAAGATGACTTCCAGTTTCCCTTCGAGCATCCGCTTCTGCACGTGCTCGGTAAGATTGGCGCCTTTGATCGCCGGCGTCTTCTGAGGCAGCGCGGTATTCGCAACCACGCCATCATGGATCGAACGCCGCCACCACGCTTCGAAATCGCCCTCTTTGTGCTGCGATGCCCAGTAGCCCTTCACGATCTGATAGGGGGTCATCGCCGCGCTGTCTGTGAACAACTGCAAAACCTGATTGGCGGAGCGGCCGTTATAAAGCGGCTGAATCAGCGGCTGCTGAATCGTCACGGTGCCGTCGAAGGCACGGGCATCGCCCCACGTCTCGAGAAAATGCGCTTCGGGCAATTGCCACTGGCAGAGTTCCGAAGTTTCATTGGGAATCAAGGTCAGGTGCGCGCGAACCGTCGCCTTCTTCAAGCGATCGCGCATACCCCAATCCACGGGACCGTTGAAGGCCGGATTACCGTCGAGAATCAGCAGAAAGTCCACTGCTCCCGCGTCCAGATCCTTCACCAGGTCCTGCAGTGAAGCGAGCTGATCCACAGGCCGAGCTTCAATCGAATCCGTGTAGAAAACGGTCTTGCCCACATTGCCCAGCGCCGCATTCATCGCGTGCGCCAACTTATGTACGCTCGGCGGCTGGTAGTCGCCCGCAATCACCAGGCTCGCGCCTTTGTTGTTCAGCAGGTCGCGTGAGATCGCGCCGATATTCTTATAGATGTCGGCGTTGTCGCCGCTCTTCGGACCGTTGGCCACACCCAGGCCGGTCGCCAGCGCCCAGGCGAACTCTTCGATGTCGCCGGCACGCAGGGCAAAACGATGATCCGCTTTAGTGCCGGTCGGCGTCGGCATCGGCTCCACCACGTAGAGCCGGTTCATTTCGGTCTTCTCGGGACTGACGCGGCGGCGCGCCGAAAATTCACGCGTATACCTCAGCGTGGCAGGACCCGAATTGAGGAAATCGGAATCCAGCGAGACCACTACGTTCGCATTCGCGAAGTTGTAATAGGTATTGATGTTCTCGCCAAACGCTTCGGTGGCCGCGGTCCGCGCGCTGTGCGGTCCGGCGGGTTCCCACTGATGCCACTTCGCCCCGGGGAACTGCTTCTCGAGCGCCTTGATCTGATCGAGCATCGTCGGAGACGTGATAGTCTCCGTCAGAATTCGGATGCCAGCGCCGTTCTTCGCCTTCTGCGAATCGATCACACCGCGGAGCATCCCCATGAACGCGTCCCAGGTGCTGATCTCGTCATCATGCTTCACGGTTTGCGCA
>Ga0105240_10013258_pt1 | contig 11336 bp, 7 predicted proteins | sample KBSC54metaG_FD_80426 | JGI IMG/M metagenome (GOLD analysis project Ga0105240, IMG submission 80426) | Corn rhizosphere microbial communities from Kellogg Biological Station, Michigan, USA - KBS C5-4 metaG | ecosystem: Host-associated > Plants > Roots > Rhizosphere > Soil | place: Michigan, USA...
AGCAGGCCGCCGACTATGCCTCGCTGCTCGATGCGCTGATGCGCCTGGCGCCAGGGGATCGCAACCGCGAAGCCCTGCTGCGACCGCTGTTGGAACTGGGCACGGTCGCGGTCGATGACGGCGATCCCGCAGCCATCGTCGCTCCCTGGCACCCATTGCGGCTTGCGGCGATGTGGCGCAAGGCGCAGCTCGTCGGATCCGTCGTTCGCATCGCGCTCTCCGGGCGGGTCGAGGAAGGCGACACAAGACTCTATTTCCGGGATCTCGCGGCCGATCTGGCCCATCCGCTCTACCCCGAAGTCGTCGTTTCCTGGACGGAGCGCAAAGCGGATCTCCTGTCCCTCGTCGATGCCCGCGCGGATTATTCCCTGCACGAGCTCCCGGTCTGGCGCGGCGATGCATCAGCCGACGTCAACGACGATCCCGCCGAAGGCGCACAGGCAGTGCTGGACTTGGTCCGCCGTTATCTGGCGCTGCACCCGCATGAACGCGCGAACATGTCGGTCGTTCTCTTCAACTGCGATTCCGCACGTCTGCCCCAGCAGGTGGTCCAAGGCATGGGCGGCATCAACGATGATGCCGAGGACGTGCGGTGCCAGGTCCTGCTACGGCATGTCGATCCGGCCCGCCTGCGCGATCTCTATCGTTCGATCCTGATGGATGACGAAGATGCCGATGCCTATTCGGCGTCGGAGGCGACGCAAGACTTCATGGCGCGGCTGCGCATCAGCGTGATCGCCGACGAAGCGCCGCCGCCCGACCCCCGGGATGGCCGGCCCTATGATATCGTCTTCAGCCAGGACGTGATCTCCCGCCACGCCATGCTGGAGTGGCATGCCGAGAACGCGCGCCCCGCCGATCTCGAGACGCTGCTACCCGCGCGCTGGTCCCGCCGGCGACCTGCCTCGGCCGACGACCTGAAATCCGCCGTCTACCTGTGCTGCCCCGTGCAAAGCGTCGAAGGCTGGGCATTTCTCTCGGCCGCCACGACCTTTCTCAAAGGAGACTTTCTCGAAGATGGCGGGCGGCGCCTCCTGCCGACCCGGCAACTCGATTTTCACGATCCCCAAACCGCGCGCATCTTCTCAGAGACCCACGATCTGGGCGCATGGGTGGTCAACTATGACGAGCTCCTGGACCGGCGGCAGCTGCGCAACCAGAACGTTCGGGTCATCCGCTACAAGCAGTCCGCCACGCAGGGCCGCAATGTGGTCATCTCGTCTCAGGCACCGCTTGGCCTGCTGCGCGCAATGGTCCGCTCGCGCCTGACAGACCTCAACCTGGGGCTGGGCGAGGATGAACTGCGCGCGCTGGCCGACAAGCTCATAGATGCGGCGAACGACGTGTCGGGCGATATCGTGCTGCGGGCCGCCAAGCGAGGAGAGGCCGCCAGCGAACTGATTGGCGTCGTGCTGAGCCGCTATCTGGCGAGCCGGGAACTGGGCGTTCAAGCCCAAGTGGGCTGGTATTTCCTCGATGACTATGCGGCCTGGCTCGGTGCACGCGAGGAAACCCAGGCGGACATTCTGGCGCTCGCACCGCGCGAACAGGCGGACGGCTGTCTCGAACTCACCATACTTGTCACCGAAGCCAAATATGTAAGCGCCGGAATCCTTGCAGCGAAACGCAAGGAGTCAGCCCGTCAGGTGCGCGATACGGTCAAACGAATCCGCGAGGCGCTCCTTGGTGAGGGCGAACGGCTCGACCGCGAAGCGTGGCGCTCGCGCCTGGCGGACCTGGTGCTGGACGGCATCCAGATCCCCGCTGCAAGTCCCATCGATCTCAATGCCTGGCGGCGCGCCATTCGCGAGGGCAAATGCGATGTGCGCGTGCGCGGCTATAGCCATGTCTTCGTCCCCACTGCTGGGGACGGCGCCAGCCCCACCGATGTCGCGCCCATTACAGGCGTTGACGGCTGCGAGCAGGAAGTCTTCGGCCGTGCCGATCTCAAGCGTCTGCTCAAGGCATTTGCATCGAATGAGGATCCCACCCCGATCCGCATCGAAGCCGGTTCTTCGGCCGGCCTCGTTGCGCCGGTGCATCCGATTGTCGTCGTTTCGCCGCCTGCGGTGCCGGAAGAACCGGTAATGCCGGACCCTGAAGTCTCCGCACCCGAGCAACCGGCTTCGATCGACAGGCCCGGGACAAGCGATGCGCAAACAGCCGGAATCGAACAGATCGTCCGCGCGACACTGCAGGTCGAAGAAGAGGATGATGCGTGGCTCGCATCGGTCGCGACCGCGACGCGCAGCGCGCTGCAGCACCTGTCATTGCAAGCGAAACCGGTGGGCCAGACGCTGACTCCCAATTCGGCGATCCTACGATTTGCCGGCAGCGCCAACCTCACCGTCGACCAGGTCAACAAGAAACGGTCGGAACTCCTTACCACCTTTGGGCTCAACATCATCTCCGTCCGCCCTGAACCCGGTGTCGTCGCAATAGCGGTCGCGCGCCCGAAACGTCGCTTGGTGACGATCGGGCAGGTTTGGGACCGATGGTCGCCGCAGGTCCACGACGGCACCAACCGGGACATCGTCATCGGCATCAAGGAGGAGGATAACTCACTCCTCACCTTCTCGCCCGGCAATCTGCATGCACCGCACACTCTCATCGCGGGCAGTACCGGTTCGGGCAAGTCGGTGCTCATGCAGTCGATCCTGCTGGGTCTCGCCGCCACCAACTCGCCCCGGCAGGCCCGCATTATCCTCATCGATCCCAAGCAGGGCGTCGACTATTTCGCCTTCGATGCCCTGCCTCACCTGGATGGCGGTGTCGTCGATACCCAGGACGCGGCGATCCAGAGGCTCGAGGCGCTCGTCGCGGAAATGGAACGGCGATACCGGCTGTTCCGCGAGCAACGCGCCAATGGCGTCGCCACCTACAATGCCAAAGTCAGCGAACAGGAGCGGCTCCCGGTCTACTGGGTCATTCACGACGAATTCGCGGACTGGATGCTGACGGACGAGTACAAGGCCGCGGTGACCTCGACCGTCGGGCGCCTGGGCGTCAAGGCGAGAGCGGCTGGCATCCATCTCATCTTCGCAGCACAGCGGCCTGAGGCCAATGTCATGCCGATGCAATTGCGCTCGCAGCTGGGCAATCGCCTCATCCTGCGCGTGGATTCTGAAGGCACCTCGGAAATCGCGCTTGGCGAGAAAGGCGCGGAAAGGCTTTTGGGTCGGGGCCACCTCATCGCGAAGCTCGAAGGCGAGCAGGACCTGATCTACGCGCAAGTGCCCTTCTCGTCGCCCGAGTTCATCGAAGCCGTCGTCGAGCATCTGGCGACGCGCTGGACGACACCATGAGTAAGCATTGGACGTTTCCCCCTAAATCGCTACATTAGGGGCGGAGATACGAAATGCGTTTGAATACCGCCAAATCTATGAAGCTTGCACGCCGCGTCAAGGGGCAGTTCGGCACATGGCAGGCCGTGCGAAAGGCGGCCCGTGTCGAAAATGGCGTCTATATCATCGAGCGCGGTGATACGCATGACGAGAAACCCAGCCAAGAAAGCTTGCAGCCCGCCGGGGTCTGACATCCTTGGCCTTCAGCTACACGCTTTTCCTTGTCCTGCTGCTGATATTTCCGGGACTGTGCTTCTGGGCAGGTTGGCGGTTCGGCGAGCGAACCGATTTCCTGACGCCTTCCCCTGACGTCCCGAACTCGACCCTGACCCTTTTCATTGTCGTCATCGGTACTCTTCTCGGCCATTTTCTGGGCACGAGCGTCTATACGCTGCAAAGCCTGTGGTGCCGAACCGGCCTGTGCGTCTCTATCTCCTTCGACCCGAACATATATCGCGCATTGGTGAAAGGAGTCGCCGGCGCCGATACGGCCCCTGACGCCGCTTTCGAAATCTGGCTCTTGTCGATGTTGATGATCGGCCTGGGAACGGGGGCCTTCGCCTACTGGATGTCGCACTGGAAGTGGATCACCGATCGTCTGGATCCCATCGCATTCGGGTGGCTGACCCCAGCCGTACAGGCCGTGAAGCGGGGCGACTCTTTCGTGGTCGCCTATGTTCTGACCGGCACCAGTCACGACGGCGCCTCGATTGCTTATGAAGGCACGGTCCAACAGCTTGCCCTCGATGGCGACCAGTCGATCAAGCTCATCGTCCTCAACGACGTCGATCGCTTCCTGGTGAAGATCACAGCCTCCGGGCTCGAGCGAATGGATTCCGAGACAACCCCCATCACCCAGCTGCAGATCGCCGGGGACGAAATCGTCAATGTCGCCCTGGAGATCGTTCGCGCGCCCGAGCAGGATGTGGCGGCGATCGAAGATGGGGGTGAAGCCGAGCCTTCACACCCTCCCGAAGCTTCCGTCACGACACATACAGGGGACTGAATAGCTCAGAGCGAACAGATCAGGCATCCGTCCCGCAGCCCCGGTTCATCCTCGGGTTCCAGTCCGCCCAGCGTTTCGACAAGGGCGACATTCTTGCGCTTGGCACGCTTGCGGGCTTCGGAAATCTCCCAGTTCTTCTTGATCTGATCCCGGCGTTCAGGCTTGGCCAGATCAGCCAGGGTCTCGTTCTGGCACCAGTAGAACTGCTCGCCAAATTCGACGGCCTTCTCTTCATAGCCTTGCGCCAGCGCATAAAGATCGGGATGGGTCTCATACAGACGGACCCACTCGATCTTCTGCTGATAAAAGCAGAAATAGCAGCCGGACCGCGAGCGCCCCCATTCCATATACGGCGGCAGACCAAGGCCTGAGTCCTCAAGTATCTGCATGATGTCCTTGCGCACCAACCCGTCCTCGATGAACGGATAGACGGCGGTAATATTGGCCTTGGTGCTGATATAGCCCACGCGCTTCTCGTCGGCGCGCAGACCCACATAGTTGATGACCGGGCTGTCACCGACATAATTCTCGAAGGGCTTGAGCTTCAGCATCTTCGTGCACCAGCGCCGGTGATTGGACGGCAGCATCCCGCCGAACACGGCAAGCCAATGATCGAACGTATCGACGGGCGAGGTCCGGATGATCGGCTTGCCCAGAATCGCCTCGAGCCGTGCGAGATAGTCGTAGGTCTCCCTGAGCTCCTTGTCGGAATCATGGAAAATATACTCCATTTCCGGCACGCGATCACGCAGGTAGATCGCCAGCGCGGCACTGTCTTTGCCACCCGAAAGGCTCAGAATATGGCGGACCGGCTCAGCTCCCTTGTTGTCGCCCATCGTCATGCGGCACCCCGCCGATCGGTTCTGGCCGGTTGGCCCGGTGCCTCCTCGCCTGCCTGACCATCGAGCTCCCGCCACATCAGTTCGGCAAGAAGACGCCGCCGCAGCTGAGCGTCCTTGGGCAAGCGGCCGCTCAAAAGCTCAGCTTCCTGGCGAAGGTCCTCATCCTCGCCCGGATCGACGATGCAAACGAGATCCTCGCCATCGCCCCTGGTGAGGTTGACACGCACCGCGTCGGGCCGCGGCGCCATGTCGGCCCGCGAGAAGGCCGCAGCCTCGGTCTTGCGGAAATGTTCGGACAGCGCTCCTGCCTCTTCGGCGAACCGGGCCTCATCGGCCGCCAGCCATTTGGAGGGCGGCTTGGCTACGACATAGCTTGCCAATGCCTCCGCCCATGCCGTGTCCGAAAGCCCCGGATCGCGCAGTCGCAGGGCGAAGGTGCGCAACCTTGGCTCGCGGGCGACAAGCGAGACACGGGACGCGCGCGCCGCAAGCGCGACACGATCGAAACCTTCGGGTTGATCGAGGGCTTCCGCGACCAGGTCCATGATCCGCTGTAGTAGGGCGTCATAGGTCTGCCGCAGCTCGTCGATGGCATCCTGAAGGCCGAGCGCGAAAGCGCGGACCGCCTCGCTGCCCATGTCATCCTCGAAAGCCTCAAAGCCGCAGGCCAAAGGCAGATCACGGAACAGGAGGGTGATCGGCTCCCGCGCCGTCAAAAGCGCATCGCGCACCCCTCGGGCCGCGGGGCTGAGGCCGGTCGATTTTTGGCTATAGGCCGGTAGCTGCGCTGCAAACTGACAGAGCGGCCGCACGACATCGAGTAAATCGACGGAGTGAGCCTGTGCTTCCCTGGCGAAGGTTGAGACCAGCGCGTCGAACACTTCCAGCCGAACGCCCGAGACACGGCAATGCTGGATCTCGAAATAATGTGGTCCCTTGATCAGCCGCTGGAAGTCCGATGGGCCGAAACGATGCAGGAACGTCCCATGTTCATAGACCGCAAGCTCATGCGCGTTGGTTCGCAAGAGGATCGCCAGAAGGAGCGGTGCGACGCCATCGCGAACACCGTACGGCGGCCGGCGCAGATGTTGAAAAAGGTCGACGACGGCCACTCGGTCGCCCTGCCCCGCTTCGATGCGTGTGCGCAGCTCTTCCAGGGCCGGCGCGAGCTGCAGCGGATCGTCCGATGCGGGCAACGTGATCGCATAGCCATCTCCGGTCGGGACATGGATGCCGCCTGCCTTGAGCACCGAGAGATAGATCGACTTCTCCGGCGGCGCCTTGTCGGGGTCCATCCCAAGGTCCGGCGCTTCGGCGAATTGATACAACCGTTCGATCAGGCGCATGCGCGCCGCAGCCGCCGGCGTGCTCAACGCATTGCGGTTGAGCAGCTCGTTGGTGATCCTCGGCGCCTTGCCAAACATGTCGTCGCAGATCGCGGACAATGCGGATGAAATGCCTCGCCGTCGACTGGCGCTCGGCACGGCCTTGCCATTCCAGATACAATGCGTCGCATCGCTTGCCTGCCGCATGCCGATAAGGGTTTCCGCGCGTCCAAGAAGAGTGCGGCGCGCTGCAGCCACCTGGCGGGCCACCTCGGCCGCAGCGAATGTATCCTCCGCAAGTTCCGGGGTGTTCTGCGCGACCCAGGTCCAGAGCGACAGATCGCGCAACTCGCCCGCCAGACCGGCAACAGGCGGCGGCAGGCAAAACACGAGGTCAGCCCGCGCGGCGGCAACCGGCGAGGAGGCGATGTGCAAGGCGCGGTCCGCCGCCGCTTGATCATCGGCCAGAGCCACGATCAGCAGGCCATCGGCGCGGTGCTCCCGCGGCAGATGGCTCTCGAGCTCCGCTGCTGAGCAGAACGCCACCTCGAAATAGCGCAGCGTCCCGGTCTCGAGATAGTGGCGGCGCGCCAGGATCGGGTCGGTGGACAAATGCGGGATGAGCGCCCCGGAAATCGTACGCAGCTCACCGGTCGAGCGAGCCGCGGTTTCCAGCGCGACCTCGAGATTGACACTGGCATTGGGCCAGAGACGATAGCCGCCGGCAATGCCGCGCCGGAAAATCGCGCCCTGTGCGCAAAGCGCCGCAAGCGCTGTTGCGACCCCACCCTCGGATGCGGGCGCAAAGCATGCCACCAGGGCCCAGTCAGTCGGAAGAAGATCCTCCGCATCGATGAGGTTCAGAAGAGCGATGGCCTTGAGCAAGCGGAGCTCGAAGGCGGCGACGTTGACCGCGGAATCGATCGTCTCGACGATGCGAAGCCAATGCGAGCGATAACTGGCTCCGGCGAGGCGGTGCCCGAAACAGGCCCGCACATAATCATAGAGATCGTCCAGGCGGTACCAGCAATCGCCAGCGACGGCCTGGGTCGCAAAGCTCTGCAGGCCGAACGGCTCATTCGACAGGAGAAATCCGAAGAGCGAGCGTTCATGCTGCCCGAAGCGCGCGAAAAAGCGCACCAGCACCGGCAAGATCGTGGGATGCAGTGGATAGAGCCGGGTGATGTCCAGGTCGGCGGCACTGACCGTCCCTCCCGCAAGCCAGCCCATGTCGGCCGTCGCCGAAGCGATACCGGATGCGGCTGACCGAAGCGATGCAGGAAGCCTCGGAGTTTCCACCCGAAGGGCACCGGCCACCAACGCCGCCATGTGCGCCAGGGGCTGGTCGAAAACGATCTCCTCGAAGCGGCCCGCGACCTTCTCCCACTCGTTCCGAGAGGCCATGGGCAGCTTCTCGGCATAGGCGTGGAAGCCCTGATGGAGCATGGTCACCAGTACGAAGGGCTGTTTGCCGCTGCGCGACGCGGCCTCCGCCAGGCGTTGGAGGATGAAGACATCCTCGATGCCATCATTCTGGGCGACGTGCTCCAGGAACTTGCCGAGTTCGTCGATGACCAAGAGCACGCCCTCGCCCTGCTCCGCCGCCAGAGCCCGGAAGCTCCCAACCAGCGTTTCGAGCGCAGCCGCATCGCCGGACGCAGCGACATCCGCAGCTTCAGCGAGAAGCGCGGTATGCGAGCGCGGCACCTTCCCGCGCGCAGGTCGCCGTGCTTCGACCGCTTCGCTGATCGAGCGCGCCAGATTGGGCACGATCGGCCCGCGGCTGCCGGTCAGCAGGATCGACCAGAAGCGCGGAATCTCGTCGCCTGAGGCATCCCAGCCCAGACCGCGGCCGATGCGCGCGACATTCTCATCGCTCTTGCGCGCGAGCATTTGCGCCACGACCAGCGCGAAGGAGGATTTGCCGACGCCATAGTCGCCGGTAATGCGCCAGGCGCGGCGCCCCGATGCTGGACGCAGCCCTTCCGTGATGCGCGCGAACGCCTGCGCGATCGCCGGCGTCGCGATATAATCGTCGAGCGCGGCCGGATCGAGAAAATCGCGCTCAAGCTGGACCGAGCGGACGAAACGTCCGGGAACATGGAAGAGGCTGGCGATGGTTGCGGGGGATTTAGGCATCGGCCAGCTCCTGGGCATAGACATGTTCGAGCGAGACGGCCTCCGGCGTCCGGAACAAAAGTCCCTGCACCGCCGAGGGCTGATAGGTATAAGGGGCCGGATAGCTGCGCCCATGCGCCTCCAGGCGAGCCCGCACGTCGTCTTCCGGCAGCTTAAAAACCTGCCCCGGAGAACCCGGCGCCATCGCGATGTCGCGAAGGGTCAGACTGTTCTCGCCCGGGTGATTGCGCTCCCAGAAATCGAGGACGCAATAGTCGAACAGGGCAGCGGTTATCTCTGCCTTGGGTTCCCGGCGGAACCCGTAGACTGGCTCGAACCGCCCGCCTTCACTCTTGCGCTCGCCAAGCAGCTGCAGGAGTTCAAGCTCCACTAACGGGCCATCGAGAGAATCCTCAAGGGCGGTCTTCCCCGAGCGCGCACCCAGATAAGTGTGGAGGAAGACGTCGAGATGCTGTGCCAGCGTCACCTGGGAATGGTCGTGACCCAGCTTCTCGGATTCCCGCATGAACGCATTCAGCGCCTCGGTTCGCGTCAGCTCGGGATAAGGCCAGCGGCTGAACAGATAGTCCCAGGCGAACAAAGCGCCTTCATCGCGTGAGCTAAGCTTCCAGTGGAGCAACCAGAGCGTGCGGCGATCTTCCAGGTAGCAATCGGCCCCCTCCTCACCCAGCAGCGCATCGCCAAAAGGCGTGGTCCGTAGCCCCCTCCCACGCTCAGGGTCCGGTTCGGCCAGGCTCGCAACCTCGACCCAGAAGCGCAGCGAGCGCACCATATTCTTGCCGAGCCCCAGCTCGACCATGGCGCGCGGCTCATCACTGAAGATCAGCGGATCATCGCGAAGCGCGCGATAGGCCTTGGGCAGCCAGGCGTAGCGGCAGGCGAAGCTTTCGTGGCCGGAAAAGCGGTAGTGGGGGCGGGCAGAGGTCAGCATGGAATATTCTCCTGGCGCGCGCTGAGAATGGCGCGAGCCGCGCCAACGAGGATATGAACGGCACGATCGACGTCCTGTTCGGTGGTGAAACGACCGACTGACAGCCGCAGGGCCGTTTCGGCAAGCGCTTCGGGGAGCGCCATGGCGCGCAAGACATGCGAGGGCTCTTGAGCGCCCGAGGCGCACGCGGCGCCCGTCGACAGGGCAAGTTGGTGACCCACCCTCGCGAGCACCGCATCATTGGGCACCCCGGGAATCGCCACATGCAGGCTGTGAGGCAAACGATTACCGGTATCCCCATTGACGACCAAGTGGTCGAGCGACAGCCGCAAACCGGCTTCAAGGCGATCACGAAGTTTCAGCACGTGGGCGCACTCGATCGCCCGTTCCTCGCAAGCGATCCGGCACGCGGTACCAAGACCGACGATCGCCGGCACATCCGGCGTTCCCGCCTGGGCGAAGATCTCTTCAAGGTGGGGCCCCGAACGGGGGGCGGCGAGAACGCCGATCCCCTTAGGTCCGTAAATCTTGTGTCCGCTGAGGACGAGATAATCCGCCAAGAGTGCGATGGGGACGAGATCGATGCGACCGGCGGCCTGCGTCGCATCGACCAGCGTCAAAACCTCCATGTCGAGGCACGCGGACAGAGCCTGTGCGACCGGATAGACCGTACCGACCTCGTTGTTGGCCGCCATGAGGCAGACAAGGTCCAGGCCCTGACGTAGCGCCGCGTGGAGGCTGTCCATGCAAAGCTGCGCGCAGTTATCGACCTTGAGCCAGTGCAGCGACGCCAGCCCCTGCCGTTCCAGCTGGCGCAGGGCATGGATCGTCGCGGGATGTTCGACAGGCATGGCTGCAATGCGCAGCCGGCCTCGCGCTGCGAGCGCCAGTTGCAGCGCCTTGCGGATGGCGTCGGAAGCCGTTCCGGTAAAATGGACATCGTCCGGATCGCAGCCGACGAGGCTGGCGACATCGGCTCGGGCCGTCGTAATGGCGGCGGCTGCCTGCCTGCCCAGACCATGTTCCACGCTGTTGGGATTGGCCGGAAGCGTGCGCATCGCTTCGCACATTGCGTCGATCACGCGGGGATCGACGGGCGTGCTCGCATGGTGATCCAGATAGACCGGAGGGGGCAGAGGCGCCGCGCGCTCAACCATGGACGCGCCTCCCACGATCCGGCGTTGCCGCTGGGCCCGCCACCTTGACCTTGACGTCGACCGTCCGCCCCAGGCGACTCAACCAGCGGATCAGTCGGTCCAGGCTGACGCTGGTGCGCCGTCCGGATAGCAAACGGGACAAGGTCGGCTGATCGGTCTCTAGAAGACGCGCAGCGGCCACCTGGCTCAGGCCCAGTTCCGATAAGGCCGATCTGAGGGCTTCGACCAGCGCCTCACGGGCTTCTGCTTGCGCGCCGTTTGTCAACTGTGGCTCCTGCCCCCGAGCACCCCGATAGGGAGTTCCGAGCCCTATGGTACATTTACCATAGGTGCAATATGGTACATTTACCATAGGTGCAATACGGGGTGTAGAAAAAATGGACCTCGAATCCCGAGCGGCAATCAGCTCTTCATGCTGCCCACCGCGCAAGGTCTCGACGCCATCGATATGACAGCGTGGCTCGCAACGCTATGTCTCTGGAAGACCCGGCGGGGTTCAGTCTCATCTGCACACTCTAGGCAGAGCTCACTGCGCTGGCGTCGACCTGAATCTCCAACTCGACCTCCGCAGACTGGTCCGCGTTGCCGGCGG
>Ga0105240_10013260_pt1 | contig 11335 bp, 9 predicted proteins | sample KBSC54metaG_FD_80426 | JGI IMG/M metagenome (GOLD analysis project Ga0105240, IMG submission 80426) | Corn rhizosphere microbial communities from Kellogg Biological Station, Michigan, USA - KBS C5-4 metaG | ecosystem: Host-associated > Plants > Roots > Rhizosphere > Soil | place: Michigan, USA...
AGCTGGGATGCGGGTGGTCTACGAGCCGCGCGCGCTGATCTGGCATTTCGAGTTCGGCAGCGCCTCCAGCGCCGAGGCCGCCCTGTCGCTGCAGCGCGAGCATCACCAGGTGTTCGTCAGCCGCCACCGGACGACGCTGCAGTCGGCGCATCGTGAACGGGGCGCGCCGGGGCTCGAGGCGCGCATGCGCTCCTCCCAGCGCCGGCTGCTGATCGTCGAGGACCAGGTGCCTTACGCCGACCTGGGCGCCGGCTATCCGCGGGCGCTCGACCTGATCGGCGCCGCCCGCGCGGCCGGCTGGTTCGTTACGCTCTACCCGACCGTCTACCCGGACGCGGACTACGCGACGGCCTACGCCGCCGGGCTGCCGCCCGAGGTGGAGATCGCCGCCGAGCGCGGCGCGGCGGGGCTCGCGGCGTTCATGCACGAGCGGCGCGGCTACTACGACGCCGTGATCGTCAGCCGACCGCACAACATGAAGGTCTTCAAGGCGGCGCTCGCCGAGATGCGTCCCTTCATTCCCCCCGGCCGGTTGATCTACGACGCGGAGGCGATCTTCGCGGCCCGCGACGGCGCAGGCCTCCCGCAGGCCGAGAGCCGGGCCGCGCTGCGAGCCGAAACCGCCTTGGCCAAGCGCGCCGCGGCGGTGCTGGCCGTCAGCGAGGCCGAGGCCGCGCAGTTCCGGGCCGCAGGGGTCGCGCGCGTCCGGGTCCTGGGCCATGCGGTGGAGGCGCGGCCGACCGCGCCCGGCTTCGCGGCGCGGCGCGACCTGCTGTTCGTGGGCGCGCTCGACGAGGACCATTCGCCCAACGCCGATTCGCTGCGCTTCTTCGTGGACGAGGTCGCGCCGCAGCTGGACGGTCTCATCGGCAAGGATTGGACGCTGTGGGTCGCCGGCCGCAACGGCGCGGCGGGCGTGCAGTCGCTCGCGGGCGACCGCGTGCGCCTGCTGGGCCGGGTCGCGGACCTGAGCGACCTCTACGCCAAGGCCCGGTTGTTCATCGCGCCCACCCGCTTCGCGGCGGGCATCCCGATGAAGGTTCATGAGGCCGCCGCCCGCGGGCTGCCGGTGGTCGCCACCTCGCTGCTGGCCCGCCAGCTCGGCTGGGCGGACGGCGACGCCCTGCTGGTCGCCGACGACGCGGCCGCCTTCGCCGAGGCCTGCGCGCGGCTATACGCCGATCCGCAGCTCTGGGCGCGGATTCGCTCAGGCGGGCTCGCGGCGGCCGAGCGGGACTGCTCGCCGGCGCGATTCCGCGCCACGGTTGCGGAGGTGCTGGAGGCCGTGGCTGCGCCTCGTCGCTAGGCGGCGAGCAGGTCGTCGAGCTTGCGGATGTCGGCCACCGGTGAGGCGATCCCGCCCTTGAGCCGCATCACCTTGTTGCAGTAGAGCCTGAGAAGGTCGGTGTCGTGCGAGGCCAGCACCAGGATCCCGGCCCGCTCCACCAGGCTCAGCAGCCGCTTGTGGGCGAGCTTCTGGAAATCGGCGTCGCCCACCGCGATCCACTCGTCCATCAAGAGCACGTCGGCCTCGACGGCGGTGGCGGCGGCGAAGGCGAGCCTCGCCTGCATGCCCGCCGAATAGGTCTTCACGGGCATGGAGAGGAACGGCCCAAGCCCGGTGAACTCGGCGATCTCGTCCATCCGTTCCTCGATCTCACGCGCCGAGAGGCCGGCGATGCGGCCGCGCAGGCGGATGTTGTCGTAGCCGGTGGCCGCCGGGTCGACGCCGAGGTTGAGGTCCAGCAGGGCCGCGATGCGGCCGTGCACGTCGATCGAGCCCTCGTCCGGCTCATAGGCTCCGGAAAGCGCGCGCAGCAGCGTCGTCTTGCCCGAGCCGTTGTGGCCCACGAGGCCCAGCCGGTCGCCGGCCTTCAGCTGCAGGTTCAGGTCGGAGAGCGCCGTCACCTCGGTGGCCCCGGCCAGCGACGAGCCCAGGCGGCCGCCCACCGTCACCCGCGCCAGGTGCTTCTTCAGCGACTTGGCGTCCACCCCGTAGACCGGGAAGCGGACGGTGAGGTTCGAGACCGAGATCGAGACCGGATGGCTCATAGGTAGTGCACGATCCGTCGCCTGGTGCGGGTGAAGATGGCGAAGGTCACCCCCCAGCCGGCGAGCGCCATCAGGGCGAGCACCAGGTAGCTGTGCGGCTCCAGCTGCTTGCCCAGCAGCGGCGCCCGGACGGCCTCCACCAGGTGATAGAAGGGGTTGAAGTCCAGCACGAAGCGGCTGGAGCCCAGCCGCTCGGGCAGCCAGAAAACCGGCGTGAAGAAGATCGCGAACTGCATCAAGGACTGGACGATCTGCGGCACGTCGCGGAACCGCGCGGAGAAGATGCCGACCAGCATGGCGGCCCAGGCAGAGTTCGCGACCAGCAGCACGAGCCCGACGGCGGCGGAGGCGACGTCGGCCTTCCGCCAGAAGCCGTAATAGACCAGGACGGCGACGATGATGACCATGTTGTGCGCCAGGTTGATCAGGTTCCGAAGCACCGTGCGCCAGACGAAGGTGAACATCGGCAGGCTGGTCTGGGACAGGATCCCCGCCGCGCCCACGAAGGTGTCGCAGCCCTCGGTCACGGTGCCGCTGATCGCGCCGAAGAAGACGATGCCGAGCGCCACGAACGGGATGAAATCGGGCACCGCCACGTTGAGCAGCTTGGCGTTCAGAAGCCCGATCCCGGCCACCATCAGCCCCATGGAGAGCGTGATCCAGAACGGGCCGAGGATCGAGCCGCGATAGCGGGCCACCACGTCGTGCGAGGCGAGCGACCAGGCGAGCCCGATCCGCTCGACGGAGCTCCTCAGGTCCCGCAGCGCCATGTTGACCTGGAACAGCGCGCCGCGCTGGCCCGTCCGCAACATGTGGGTGGCGGTGTCCATCAACACTCCCCGCGAAGGCGCCGGCTGGTATCAGGCGCCGATTCGCCGCGCAAGGCGGCCGCCTTGCCGCCTTCACGCCTCGTTGCCAGTTGATGGGGGCGTGCTCAAGGCGTGGCGCTTGCGGCCTTTTGCCAGCCTCGCGCCTTCCGTGTTAGCCCGATGGCGAGGCATGGCTGGAAGCGGATGACGTCCATCGACCAGATCGCGCGCGAAGCTCCGTCGCCCGCCGGCCGGCGCAGGACGTCGCCGGCGGTCAGTCCCAGCCTTGAGGGCGCCGGCGTCTGGCTGGTCATCCCGTGCTACCGCGTGAGGGCCCACATCCTGGATGTCGTCGCCAAGACCCCGCCGTGGGTGGAGGGGATCGTCTGCGTCGACGACGCCTGCCCCGAGCACACCGGCGACTTCCTGGACGCCAACGCCAAGGACCCGCGGGTCGCCGTCGTGCGGCTGGCGAAGAACCAGGGCGTGGGCGGGGCGACGCTCGCCGGCTACGCCGAAGCGGTGCGGCGCGGCGGCCGGATCCTGGTCAAGGTCGACGGCGACGACCAGATGGACCTGGGCTACATGAGCCAGCTCGTGGCCCCGATCCTGCTCGGCGAGGCCGACTACGCGAAGGGCAACCGATTCACGTCGGTAAGCCACCTGCGCGCGATGCCGGCGGTCCGGGTGTTCGGCAATGCGGCGCTGTCGTTCGCGGCCAAGCTGTCGACCGGCTACTGGAACATCTTCGATCCGACCAACGGCTATACCGCCATCGAGGCCACGGTCGCCAACCTCGTGATGCAGAAGCGGGTCTCGCGCCGGTTCTTCTTCGAGACCGACCTGCTCTACCATCTGGGCACCCTGCGCGCGGTGGTGCGCGACGTGCCGATGCCGGCCCGCTACGCCGGCGAGGTCTCGAACCTGCGGATCGGCGCGATCGTCGGGCCCTTCGCGCTCAAGCACCTCCGCAACTTCGTGCAGCGCGTGCTCGGGCAATACTTCGTGCGCGAGTTCAACGCCGCCAGCCTGGAGCTGGTGTTCGGCCTGTTCGGCATCCTGTTCGGCCTGGGCTACGCGGCGCACTACGTGGCGACGCGCGTGCCGGGCCAGGTCGCCTCGGCCGGCGTGGTGATGGCCGCGGCCCTGCCGATCATCCTGGGCGCGCAGTTCCTGCTGCAGGCGATCAACTTCGACGTGCTGAACGCGCCCAACCGGCCCATCCACCCCTACCTGCGGACCGTCCAGCGGCTGGAAGCCGGAGAGCCGCTCCCGTGAGTCCAAAGGACATCGCGCTCTGCGCGAGCGTGGCCATCGCCCTGCCGCTCGGTCAGAGCCTGTTCAAGTTCGCGGCCCTCTACGACCAACGGCTCTCCGGGCCGATCGTGATGCGGCTGGTCGCCAACTGGCCGCTGATGGCGGCCCTGGCCTGGTACGGCCTGGCGGCGATCCTGTGGTTCTACGTGCTGACGCGGGTGCCGCTGTCGACCGCCTACGCCTTCTCGCTGGTCGGCGCCTGCCTCGTGCCGCTGGTCGGCTGGATCGTCTTCAAGGAGCCGGCCAGCTGGCAGATGGGGCTCGGCTACGCGCTGATGACGGTGGGCTTCTTCCTGGTCCTGGCGCGGCCCGGCCTCTGAGGCGCCGGGGCGGCCAGCGCCCTATCGATGGCGGCGCGCACCGATTCGTAAGGCGTCCGGAACATCGCCTCGTAGTGCAGCCGCCCGGCATGCGGGCGCTCGCCGATGCGCTCGGCCGAAAGCGTCTGGGCGGCGAAGCCGCCGCGGACCAGGAAGGTCAGGAACATGGCGGGCCAGAGCCCCAGCCAGTTCCAGGTCTGCGAGGGGAAGAACCGGACCGCAGCGATCCAGGCGAGCCATTGGTCCAGGCTCAGGCCTACCCGGACCTCCGGCCCGTTCTCCGGGATCGGCGCGCAGGCGCGGTAGAGCGGCCCCAGCGGCCAGCGGCCGTTGTAGAGCCCGAACTGCTGGACAGGGACGCCGCCGCGTTCGGCCGCCAGCCTCACCGCGAGCGCCGCGCAACCGTCGTGATCCGGATGGCCGCCTTCCCAGGCCGGCGTGACGAACCGCGTGATGGGCGGCAGTTGGCTCAGCGCCTTGCGCAGTTTGGCGAGGGCGATGTCCAGGCCCTTGACGACTTCCCCGTCCAGCACGCCTGAGCCGGCGCCCACATGGATCGTCCGGCCCGGCGCGAAGCCGAGGCTGGCCAGGAAGGCTTGTGTCTCGGCCCGTCGCCGTGCGGCGGTCCGCCCGTCGCGATAGTCGGCGACGTAGAGGAACCAGCAGGCCTCGCCGGCGGCCCTGGCCTGCAGGATCAGCGGCAGGGCGCAGTACTCGTCGTCGAAGTGCGCCAGGAGGAAGGCTACGGCCATGGCTTCGCAATCCCACGCCGGCGCGACGGCCTCAATAGGGCTTCTCAGCCGTCGCGGCGCGACATATCGCAGGGGCGGGTCAGCGGGGACGAGCATGCGCAGCGTCAGCTTCAGGTCGGAAGCGGGGGTTACGGCCGGCGTCGGCGCGCGGGCTGCGGCCTGGCTGGCGCTCGCCGCGGGCTATGGCCTGATGCTGTGGCAGAACCTGCCCGGGCACCTTTCGGTCGATTCGGTGATCGAGCTTCACGAGGGCCGATTCCACGTCCGGGAGACCTGGGGCCCCGGCATCTTCCCGTTCATCCTGGGAATCTTCGACCGTATCGCGCCCGGGACCGCGCTCTACGTGATCGTCGGCGCGCTCCTGCTCTACGGCGGCTGGGCGTTGTTGCCGCAGTTGCGGGGCCGGGCGTCCTGGTGGTTTCCGCTCGTGGCGGCGGCCGCAGTGCTCACGCCCAACATCCTGATCTATCAGGGAATCGTCTGGCACGACGTGTTGTTCGCCAACGCCGCCATGGCCGGCTTTCTCTGTCTCGCCTTCGCCGACCGCGACTGGCAAAAGCCGCGCCGCCCGTGGGTTCGGCTCGCCCTCTCGGTCCTGCTGCTCGCGGCGGCCGGGCTCCTTCGGCAGAACGGCATCGTCGTGCTCGCTCCAGCCGCCGCGGCGGTGGCCTGGATCGCGCGAGGGGGCGGCCGGCGCCGCGCTGCGGCCTGGGGCGGGGGCTGGTTCCTGGCCGTGGTCGCCGCCACGGCCGTGCTCTCGGTCACCGCGCTCCCTCAGGGCCCGACCTTCGAGAAGGCGGACGCACAGGGCATGCGCGTGCTCGAGATCTATGACCTCGCGGGGGGGCTGGCGCGCGATCCCCGTCTGCCGCTGCCGCACATCGCGCAGGTCGACGCCGCCACCGCCGCCGCGCTCAGGGCCACGGCGCCCAAGTTCTATTCGCCCCAGCGGGTGGACTTCATCGACCAGGTGGAGCGGTTGCAGCACCGCCTGGTCCGGCTGCCCTCGCGGGCCATCTTCGGCGATTGGCTGGACATGGTCCTGCACCGGCCGGACCTCTATCTCGCCCATCGCATCCAGGCGTTCCGATGGGTGTTCGCGACCCCGGTGATCGATCGCTGCCTGCCCGTCTACCTCGGCATCGACGGACCCCCGCAGGAAATGGCTGAGCTCGGCCTGGAGAAGGTCTGGGGCGACCGGGATCAGCGGCTCTACAACTACTCGACCTGGTTCTACGACACCCCGGTGATGTCGCACGTGGCCTATGCGGTGCTGGCGCTCGCCCTGCTGATCCTGTTCGTCGTCCGGCGCGGGCCGGCCGACGGTCCGATGGCCGCGTTGCAGGCGGCCGGCCTGGTGTTCGCCGCCAGCTTCTTCCCCGTGTCGCTGGCCTGCGACTACCGCTACCTCTACTTCCTCGACGTGGCCGCGCTCACCGGCCTGCTCTACTTCGCGGCCGATCCGCGGCTGCGGGGACCGGAACGGCGCGCGCCGCCGGCCTGACGCCGGCGCGTGGTGTAGCGCTCGATCCAGGCGCGGGCGAGGTCCAGCCGGGGCATGCGCGCCTCGATGAAGCGATAGAGCGAGAGCTGCCGCCCAAGCCCGAAGCTCCTCACCCGAACATACTGGAACAGCCCGCCGACCAGCGCCTCGATCTCGCGGGCGGTGTTGACGTGCTCGTGACGCATGAGATCGCCGTAGTCGAGCCCGTGGCGGAGGCGGAATTCCAGGCCGGTGGTCAGGCCCCAGCCCAGTCTCCACAGCAGGCCGCCCTCGGCCGGGATCGCCGCCCGGAAGACGCCGTCCGCGCTCAGCATCTGGGCCGAGCGCGCCAGAACCAGCGGCAGGTCGCAGATGTGCTCGAGGGCCGCGACGCTGGTGATCCGCTGATAGCGCGCGTCGCGGGGCGCCTCGGCGATATCGGCATAGGCGCGGCGGATGCGGCCCCGCTCGGGCGCATCGGCGAACAGCTCCGCGAACGGCTCGACGATGTCGTAGGGGGCGGTGAACGGCTCGTATCTCAACTGATTCAGCGTGCCCGCGCCGAGTTCGAGGGTTGCGCGCGATGCGCCCCCGGCGACGTCGCGGGCCACCTGCCGGTGCATCCACGCCTCCAACCACTGCGACAGCGAGGCGGCGGTCGTCTCGCCGGTACGGTTCGCCTTGTACTGCAGCGCATAGATCTCCTGGATCGCGGGCGGCAGCGGCGGGCGCAGCTTCGGATAGCGCGCCAGCAGAGACTCGAGACGGTTCGGTCGGCTGGCCATCGGCGTACTCTCCTCATGGCGCGGCGAGCGCCGCGTCCAGCTCGGCCTCGGCTTCATCGACCGCGCGAAAGAAGGCCCTCAGCTCCGCTTCGAAGTGTTCGCGCTCGCGCGCCGCAGCCTCCCGCAGCTCGCCGAACTGGGCGCGAGCATACGCCAGTTCCGCGCGTGTCTCCCGCAGCTCGCCGCGCAGCTCGTCAGCCTCCCGCGAGGTCGACGAGACCAGCGGACCCATTTCCTCGGCCCGCCGAACAAGCTCCTGCGTCGCGCGGGCGAGCGGCGCGGGATCCGGCGGCTGGTCGGCGGCGGCCGACTTGAACCAGGCGTAGACCTCGGCGGTCAGCTCGCCAGCCCAGCCGAGCGGGCGCAGGCTCCCACCTCCTTCGTTGTGCCGCAGAGACGGCGAGAGGAAGCGGTCGATGGCCTTGCCGGCGCGTTCGGTGAGTTTCGGCAGCGCCGCGCCATGAGCGGCTTCGATCCGCACCGCTTCGGCCCGCCAGTCCGTGAGCAGGGCGTCGTAGGACACGAAGGCTCGCGGCAGGTCGCGGCTATAGGCTTCCGCCGCCAGCATGTACGAAGACCACAACAGCACCGACTTCTGCGGCGGGAATCCGTTCCTTCGCTCGAGCGAACCAGCCACCGCCAGCGGGTGGCGCACCGGGATGACACAGCGCGCGCCGATCTCCTGGTCCGCCAGAACCGTTCGCCAGAACGGCAGCAGGATGCTGACCCTTGGATCCTTCAAGAGCGGATGGGCCGCGCCGGCATACTCCTCCTCGAAGAGCGTCGTGGCGCGGTTCACCCAGGCGCGCTCCGCGCGCCGGCCCAGGGGCCGGAACGGAAAGCCGAAGACATCCTCCCACGCCCCGCCGGCGGCTCGCAGGCGCTCGTCGTTGAACAGGGCGATCTTCCAGGGCTCGAAGTAGCCCTTCGCGTTGTGCTCGTCGCCGGGCATGAGGTTGTTCGGCAGCTCCGCCCCGGCGAGCGCCAGCAGCTGCGCCGCGGCCGAGGTGCCGGACCGGTGCATTCCGAGCACCAGGTAGGCGGTTCGCGGCGGATCGGAGCTAGCGGCCTTGTCCGGGGTCATCTCACGTGCGGGTCGGGGCGGCGGCGCGAGCGCCTTGCTTAGGAGCCGCCGCCGATGGTCGCAAGCGCCGTGGGACGGTTGATCGGCCGGGACAACTGTTGCACACGATCCGTCACGCCGCCGCCCAGGATCTATCGCGCATGGCCGTCAAGGCGCCACCCGAAGACGCGCAGCAGATCGTTTCGCTGGCCCTCGACGCGGCGTTCTATCGCACGATCTACGCCGATGCGCCCGGGGCCGCCCGCGATCCCCTCAAGCATTACGTCGAGCTAGGCTGGCGCGAGGGACGCGACCCGGCGCCGTGGTTCTCCACGCGGCGTTATCTGGACGCCTATCCGGAGATCGCCAACGCGCGCGTCGATCCGTTTCTCCACTACCTGCGGGAAGGCCGCCGGGAAGGCCGCGACGTCTTCCCGTCCGACCACGCAGCCCGTTACTTCACCCCGCAGCTTCGCGCGGGACGCGCGCCGGCTTGGAGCCTTGAGGCCCTGTTCGAGCCCGGATCGCAGGCGGCGCCGTCGGCGCCGCGGGTCAGCGAGGAGGACCAGGCGCTGGCGGCGACCGATTTCGACGCCGACTTCTATCGGGCCGCCAATCCCGACGTGGGCGGCGACGACACGGAAGCGCTGAGGCATTTCCTGGCGCACGGCTGGCGGGAGGGGCGCGATCCGAACGCCCGATTTTCCGTCAGGGACTATCTCGAGCTCTACCCGGATATCGAGGCGGCGGGGATCAATCCGTTCGTGCACTTTCTCCGCGCCGGCCGCGGCGAGGGCCGCCAGCCGCGCCATGCAATGGGGTTCCGCTACCGCATCCTGGCCGACCTTGCGCCGATAGAGGCGCGCATCCGCGGCGCGGCCGAGGCTTCGGCGCGCGTGCGGGCGGGCTCAGCCGCCGCGCTGCGAGCGGCGCTGGCCGCCTCGCGCACCGGCCTGGCGGGTCTGCACGTCACCTTCAGCCACGACGATTACACGGCCACCGTCGGCGGGGTTCAGGCCTGCCTGCAGCGGGAGGCGGCCGCTATCGCAGATCTCGGGCGAGACCATCTCCACGTCCATCCGGCGGCGCCGTGGCCGCTGCTGCGCGCCGGCGAGCGCGCGCCGCTCGGCCTGGTCTGGAACGGGTCCGCCATCGGCGCCTATCGGCCGCAGACCATCGCAGGCGTGCTGCGCGAGCTGGTCCGCAAGGCCCCCGCCGGGCCGAAGTCTTTTGCGCTGCACAACCTGCTGGGCCACGCCGTCGGGGAGGTCACAGCCATCCTCGACGCCCTCGGCCAGCGGCGCGGGTACTTCTGGCTGCACGATTTCGCGAGCCTCTGCGCGGGCTTCCACCTGATGCGCAACGATGTGCAGGACTGCGCCGCCCCGCCGCCTGAGAGCTCTGCCTGCGGGATCTGCGTCTATGGGCCCTGGCGCGCGCGGCATCTGGCCGAGCACCGGGCGTTGTTCGAGGCGCTTCAGCTGACCGTCGTCAGCCCCTCGCAGACCACGCTCGAGTTCTGGCGCGCCGCCTGGGCGTTCCCCGCCGATCGCGAGGTCGTGCTTCCGCATGCGAGGCTGAAGGCGAGGGGACCGGCCCTCACAGGCGGAGCCCATCCCTTCCGGCTGGTCTTCCCGGGCTTGCCTGCGGCCCACAAGGGCTGGCCCATCTTCAAGGAGCTCGCCCTCCGGTTCGAAGGCGATCCACGCTATGAGTTCCTGCACCTCGGCGCGCTGCCGGCGCGGGGGCTTCCGATCGATTTCGTCGAGACGGCGGTTACGGCCGAACGACCGCGCGCCATGCGCCAGGCGTTGGAGGCTAGCGAGGCCGACGCCGCGCTGATCTGGCCGCTCTGCCGCGAAACCTTCTCCTTCACGGCGCACGAGGCGGTCGCGGCGGGCGCGGCGGTGATCACCAACCCGGACAGCGGCAACGTCGCGGCCTTCGTCAGCTCGGGGCGGCATGGCCGGATCCTTGCCGACGAGGCGGCGCTGGTCGCGGCCTTCGAAAGCGGCGAAATCCTCGCGCTCACGCGAGGCGCGCGCAAGGCGCGTCTCTACGACCTCGCCTACAGCCGCATGACCGCCGAGCTGCTTGCGGCGGAGGCGGCGCCGTGAAGGTGCTCTGCTACTCCAGTTTCACCTTTTCCTACCTGAACCGCGCGCGGGTGCTGTTCCAGACGCTTCGCCGGTTCCATCCGGACTGGGAGCTCGTGGCCTTGGTCACCGACCGGGCCCCGGCCGGCTTCGTCTTCGATCCGGACGCCGAGCCGTTCGACCGGGTGGTCTGGGCGCAGGAGCTCGGCGTGCCCGAGTTCCAGAGCTGGCTGTTCAAGCATGACGTCGTCGAAGCCTGCACGGCGGTGAAAGGACCATTCCTCCACCAGGCCTGTGCGTCCGGGGCCGAGGCCGTGATCTATCTCGATCCGGACACCGCCCTGTTCGCGCCCCTCGATCCGCTGCTCGCCTGGCTCGAGGACCACGACATCCTGCTGACGCCGCACCTCGTCGATGCGAACGATGCGGCCGCCGCGATCCTGGACAACGACCTCTCGGCCTCGCGGACGGGCATCTTCAACCTGGGCTTCGTCGCGATCCGCGCCGGCGGGGAGGGCGCCCGGTTCGCCAAGTGGTGGAACGAGCGCCTGCTCGACTACTGCTTCGACGACATCCCCAACGGCCTGTTCGTCGACCAGCGCTGGTGCGACCACGTTCCGGCCTTGTTCGACAGGGTCAAAGTCGTCCGCGACCCCGG
>Ga0105240_10013261_pt1 | contig 11335 bp, 13 predicted proteins | sample KBSC54metaG_FD_80426 | JGI IMG/M metagenome (GOLD analysis project Ga0105240, IMG submission 80426) | Corn rhizosphere microbial communities from Kellogg Biological Station, Michigan, USA - KBS C5-4 metaG | ecosystem: Host-associated > Plants > Roots > Rhizosphere > Soil | place: Michigan, USA...
TGTGCTGATCGAGCGGGGATCGATTTACTTGACGCAAAAGAAATACGATTTGGCGCGTGCAGATTTTCAAGCCGCGATTCACCTGAGACCGGAACTGGATTGGGGCTACGTGTCCGAGGCTGCCGCCAATCTAGCGGAGGAAAGATACGACGACGCCATCAAGAATTACGACGACGCGCTTGTCACCTCCCCAGATCATACCAGTCTGATCCTGATGCGCGGAGAGGCGAACCGATTAGCTCATCGCTATGCGCAAGCGGTCGCCGATTTCAACGCGGCAATTCACAAAGACTCGAAATACGTTGCGGCCTATCGCTTGCGTGCATTTGCGTACCTGGAATCCGGCGACGCGCGCCAGGCTGTGTCGGACTACGAGCAGGCTCTTGACCTCGACCCAAACGATCTTGCTCTACGTGAAAATGCTGGCATTGCGCAGTGGGATAATGGCGACTATCGAGACGCGGCAAAAAACTTCGAAAAAAGCGCGACCGATCCGAAAAATGCCAAGCGCGTCATGTATTCCGAACTGTGGCTACATCTTGCGACCGTCAAGCGCGGAGACGACGATACCGAATTGGGTCAGCGCACAAACAAGTTGGACCTAAAGACCTGGCCTGGTCCGCTCTTGAGTCTCTTTATCGGCACAACGACCGTGGACGACGTACTTTCTGTCGCCAAGCACGCCGATGCAGATGCACGGAACGACCAATCCTGCCAAGCGAGCTTTTTCGTCGCGGAATGGCATCTCGAGCACAGCGAAATCGGCGCCGCTGGACCACTGCTTGAGCAAGCCAGAGCTACATGCCGCAGGGAATTGCCGGAAGCCAATGCGGCACGCGCGGAACTGAAAAGGCTCGCGCCATGATGCTGCGCCGGGCGCTGAGTTTGGCGATCGTAGCGGTTTGCGTCACCGCGCACGGGCACGCCGATGAACTCACCCCGTCGCAGATTTGCAATTTGTCTCTTCTCGCGTCGTTAGACGTCGAAACGACGCCAGAAGGAATGATCCTCGTGCCGGCCACGATAGATGGTCATAAGGGCAGCTTTCTTGTCGACACCGGGGGCCTTGCTGGCGTCCTCGGTCGGGCGACAGCCAAACAATTGACCAATTCTCCCTACACCTCGTCATTTGCCGGCGTTTTGACTGGCGGAGCAACGCTTAGCGCCGGCATCACGGTGGACCGGTTCGAACTCGGACCGCTTGTCTTTGAGAAAGTCGGCTTTCTCGTTGCGCCAGATCGCATGCTGGGGGGTGATCAGATGGGCGTTCTGCAGCCACGCGCGATCACTGGTCTCAATTACGAGATCGATTTCGCGAAGGGCAAGCTCAATCTGTTTCGGCAGGGCGTTTGTCCCGGCCACGAAGTATTTTGGACAAAAGCCGCTTATGCGAAAATTCCGATGCGTGCAGATCCGAGGGGGCACATCCGTGTTGAAGCGGTGCTGGATGGAAAGCCGCTGAGTGTGCTAATCGACACGGGCGCCCAAAGTTCGAGTATGAGTCTCAAAACCGCAAAACGCGTCTTTAATATCGATGAGAGAACGCCCGATACAAAATTGGTTGGACATGTCAGTGTGAACAATCTCGTAAGTGGGACAGCCTATCGCTACCCGTTTTCATCTCTGACCTTCGGAGGTATCGCCATTGATCGTCCCGATATCGTGATCATGGATACCGGCAAATCCGACGCGGACGATGCCGAGATGGTGGTGGGCATCGGCGAATTGCGGCGGTTCCATATTTTCATCGCCTACGACGAAAACGCTGTCTACTTCGCACCCGCAGAGGCCTACTGACGTTCAACTCCAAATCGGTCCTTCGCCTGCGCGAGCCGGCCTTCCGCCGGCACATGCGAGGTCGCAGCCGCAAGACCGAACAACGGCATGTTGCCGTAGACGCATTCGAACTTGCCGGGCTCGATCAGATAGGTCTCGTGCCAGATGCCGATGTTTTTCGACTGCGTGATGCGTTTGTTGAATTCCGCCCACATCGGAAAGTGATGGCCGCTCTTGTCGTGTGCATACGCAAGCAGCTTGTCGAACGATTCCCAATATTGCTGGACATTGATGTAGGGCAGCGAGAGTTGCTGGCGATACCAGAGCATGCCGCTGTCCTTGTTCGCGGACAGTTCCTTCAGCATCGCCGGCATCGTCTTCGACATGAACAAGATGTCGCCGAGCGCGAGGAAATTGTTGATTCGCATGCCAATCAGGAACAGCACGACCGGCTTGTCGGTCTGCGCGGTGAAGCGCCCCTGAAATATCGGCATGTCTACCCCTTTGTGGCCGAGCCCCAGTAGTTGAATCCGGCAAAACGCGGCGTGCCGGGCAGGTACATGGTCTGCATGTCGTCTACGCGAAAGCCGCCTTCTTGGATCATCTTCGGGATCGGACGCCCGACATGGCAGCCGCCGCCGATTACCTTCCACGCTGGCGTCAGGCGCCGCTGCCATTTGCGGACATCGTCGTCCGGCGCCTCGCCATGCTCGCAGAAGATCATGCGCCCGTTGCTCTTCAGCACGCGCCGCATCTGGCCCAGCGCCGCCATCACATCGGGAATGGTGCAGAGCGTATAGGTGATGAGGATCGTATCGGCAGAGTCATTGTCGAGCGGAATCTGTTCGCCGGGCAGATCGAGAAATTCGAGCGGGATCGGCGACGCCGCCACACGCTCCGCCGCGCGTTCGCGCATCTCCTTCGCGGGCTCGAGCGCCCAGATGTGACTGACCTTCGAGGCATCGTAGTAGGGAAGGTTGTGGCCAGCGCCGAAGCCAACTTCGAGCACACGGCCCTCCGCACGCGGCACGACCTTCTTGCGCTGATAGCGGATAGGTTTTGTGCCCATCGCCGCATTCAGCAGCCGCGGCAGAATGAAGTGATCGTACAGGCCCATATCGGTTCGCTCCCGAACTGAAGCTAGCACAAACGCGCGCGGCCAGAAGCGTCAATGGTCCGGATCGGTATAGATCGGCGGCGGATCGCCGTTGTTGGGAATGTGCGTGTCATCCGGTTTGTCGCTGTAGTCCGCCTGTTCGTCAGGATTGATGCCATCGACGAGCCCTTTGGCGACACACAAAGGGTTGGGCACGGTGATCCCCCGATTGCTCATGCAGGGAAGGAGGGCAGGGCTGTTCTTGCGCGCTTTTTCGCGTGCCCAGCGCTCGGCCCCAGGAATTTGATCGGAATGATCCGCGTAATCGACGTCGCTATCGTTGCCCCTTTTGGGGCCAATGGCGGACTTTGCGCATTCTGCTCGCTGCTCTTCCGTAAGCTTGGGAAGATTGGCGGCACGGCAATCAAAGCGCTGATATCCAGGGCGTGAATCCGCGCTCGGCGTTTCAGCGTTGGTCTGCGGCACGGTCGCCCTTGGACTGCTTTGCAGTTTTGCCACCGGTGCAGCCTTGCGAACCGGCGGCACAACGGGCTTTGCCGGTGCGTTCACCTGAGGCTTGGGCAGAGGCCGCAACAACAGGATCGTTTCGCGCGGCGCGGGTTTGAACATCCGTTGCACGAGCGTCGCGTTCAGCAAAAGCGCCACGATGGCGATATGCAGAACGACTACCGCCGTCGCGCCAAACATCTTGCGCCACGACAAATCAGGCAACGCAAACAAACTCATCTATTCTCCCGGACGGTATTCCAGAAGCTCGCCGGGCTGACAGTCCAGCACGGCGCAGATTTTTTCCAGCGTGGAAAAGCGCACACCTTTTACCTTGCCGGATTTCAGCAGGGAAAGATTGGCTTCGGTGATGCCGATGGTTTCAGCAAGATCCTTGGACCGCATCTTGCGCCGTGCCAGCATCACATCGAGGTTGACGATGATCGCCATCACACGAACGCCGCGTTTTCGTCGGCAACGCGCCGCGCTTCTCCCATCACGCGTGCTATGACGAGTACGGTCCCTGCGATGAACAACCATGCCGCATCGCCCGAACCGAAGCTCAGCGAGATTTCGCGATGTCCCGGCGGATTGTGGAGGCTGAGCAAATAAGAAATTGGCGCTTCCATCACAAGGCCGGCGAGAACTCCTAGAAACAGGGCCGTCGCGACATTGTTGAGGTGGCGAAGCGGTTCCTGTGAGAACACGCGGCCCTCTGCATAATTTGCGAACAGTTGACGGAGCGACCACATCGCCCAGACCGTGAAGCCGAGTGGCACCGCTTCGCAAACGAGCGCATCGACGCGGTATTGCAGCGGGATCTGGCTGTTCAGATCGGCGCCGAGATGATCGAGCCTGAACATCAGAAACTGTGTGGTGTCGGGATGCAGGAAGATCGCAATCACCAGCGCGGGAATCGCAATCATGCCGAGCAGCGACAGAACAGACATGACGCGGCTCAGCCGCGCGAGCTTGGTGGGAGGCATGATCGCGGTCTCCTGATGAAGGGGCAGGAGCATCGTTACACGATCAGAAATTATTGTAAAACGATAATTCTATTCTGGCGCCACAGTGACTGCGATACCATCCAGGTCCGGCCCGCAGGTGATCTGGCAGGACAGCCGCGACGTCGGCTCAACCGCCAGCGCCATGTCGAGCATGTCGATCTCGGCATCGGAAGGCGGCGTGAGTTTTTCGTACCAGCCTTCCGTCACATAGACGTGGCACGTCGCGCAGGCGCAGGCGCCACCGCATTCCGCCGCGATATCGAAGCCTGCGTCGCGCAGGATCTCCATCACGCTCCAGCCATCGCGGCCTTCGACCTCGCGTGTCGCGCCCTTGCGGTCGGTGGCAACGATCTTCATCAGGCGACTCCGAGTTTCTTCTGCAGGCTCGACGACGATGTCGTGTACTGGAAGCGCAGCTTCTCATTCGGCTTGACGATATGGAAGGCCGCTTGCGCCATCAGTGCCGCTTCGTGGAAGCCGGAGAGAATGAGCTTCAGCTTGCCGGCATAGGTGTTGATGTCGCCGATGGCGAAGATGCCCGGCGTCGTGCTTTCGAATTTCGCCGTGTCGACCGCGACAAGATTCTCGGTGAGGTTCAGACCGAAATCGGCGATGGGGCCGAGCTTGATCGTCAGTCCGAAGAACTGAATGAACGTATCGCAGGCATGCTCCCATTCCTTCTTTTCCGGATTGGCGAGCGTGACCGCGCTCAGCTGCCCGTCGCTGCCGTGAAGCGCTTTCACGCTGGCGACCTCGAAATTGACCTTTCCGTGCGCTGCCAGTTCGCGCATCTGGTTGACGCTGTGCTGCGCAGCCCGGAAGCCATCGCGATGATGCACAAGCGTAAGCTTCGCCGCGATCGGCGCGAGATTGATCGTCCAGTCGAGCGCACTATCACCGCCGCCCGCGATCAGGATGTTCTTTCCGCGGAACTGTTCCATCTTGCGCACGGCATAATGCACCGACTTGCCTTCATAGGCTTCGATGCCGGCGATGGGCGGACGCTTCGGCACAAAGCTGCCGCCGCCAGCCGCGATCACAACGACAGGCGCGATGATCTCCGTGCCCATATCGGTCGTGAGCTTCCAGCGTCCGTCATCGAGCTTTGTCAGCGCGCTCGCCATCTGTGAAAGATGGAAGGTCGGATTGAACGGCTTCGCTTGCTCAAGAAGGCGATCGGTCAACTCTTGCCCGGTGACGATGGGAAGCCCAGGAATGTCGTAGATGGGCTTTTCCGGATAGAGCTCCGTGCACTGCCCGCCCGGCCGATCGAGGATGTCGATCAGGTGGCATTTCAGGTCGAGCAGGCCAAGTTCGAACACCGCGAACAGACCGATGGGCCCGGCTCCGATAATGGCGACATCGGTTTCAATGGGGCTGCTCATTTCACAGGCTCTTTGTGTATGAAATTACGACCTACGCATCCGACAAGTAGAAATCGGGTCAACACTATGCAAGGTGCATAGCGTCGCGCGGCGAGGTAGGGAAAAAGGCCTTTAGCGTCAAGCGCCCAGATAGGACTTGATAAAAAACTGGACCGCGCTGGTGTTGGACTGCAGCGATTGCAGGGCAGCTGCTGCGGTAATGCTGTCGGCCGAGGGGTCGATGGGTTCGGCAGCGGCGGCCGCATCGCCCAGACTGAAAGCCCCAATTCCCCGTGCCGCACCCTTCAGCGTATGGGTGACTTCCCTCCAGGATTTCGCATCGCGCGCATCGATAATCGACTGCAGGCGCGCGACCATTTCACTCGCCTGAGTGTCGAAAAGGCGCAGGATTTCCGCATTCAAAGCCGCATCGCCGCCGGTGTAGCGGGCGAGATGAGCGAGATCGACGGCGGCGTTGGCCATGGCGGAGTCCTGTTACCGGGACCGCCATATTGATCCGTATCCATCAAAGTCCGGTTAAACGCGCGATTGACGGCGCTGGTCCGCCCCGCTTTTGAAAGGCCCCTCGCCTTCAAGGGCTTGGATGGTTAAAGTGCCGCCTGATCTCACTTTTCGGCGGCTTAGGGGTTTTCGATGGCGACGCCACAGTTCGAGCGCAACCAACCGGTCCTGTTATCGGGTGGCGAAAAGCCGGCCCCTGAGCTGGTTTCGGTGCAACCGCGCGAAAGCCGCTTCGGCCTGATCACCACGATGATCGCCTCGGTCTGTGCGGCGCTGTGGGTTGGCGCTGCGGCAGCCTGGCTGTGGGGCTATTTTGGTCCGGCCGGATTGGCAGCCCTCGATATCCAGCAGATGGCGCTCTTCGCTATCGCGACCTTCGTCCCTGCCTTTCTCATCGTCGCGCTCGCCTGGGCGCTCGCGCGTGGCCACGCCATGAGCCTCGCGACGGACGCACTTGTAGATGCCACCGACCGCCTGTTCACCGCCGATGAAACCGCAGCACGTACCGCGGCACGCCTAGGCCGCGCGGTGCGCAAGGAACTCGACGCATTCAACGCCGGTCTCGACAGCGCGTTCACGCGCATGCGCGCACTGGAATCGACCCTCGAAAACCAGATCGGTGCGTTGGACGAAGTCGGCGCGCGCACGGAAGTACGCGGCGAGTCTGTGGCCTCGCGCCTGTCGAAAGAGCGCGAGCGCATCGAGACCATGACTGGCTCGCTGTCGGATGCCGCCACGCGCGCCGGCGAAAGCATCGCCAATCGCCTGACGCAGGAACGCGAGCGTCTCGACGCGGTGGCGGAATCCCTGACCGATGCAGCCTCGCGCGCCAGTGAAACCGTTGCGGGCCGCACAGCACAACTGAAGGCTACCATCGAAACCGCGGAGACCTCGCTCAAGGCCGCCGGACAAACACTCGATATACAGGCCGTGGAGTTCCGTGCTGCGGCAAATGCCGCCGCCGAAGCGCCGCGGCAAGCCGCTGTCGAACTCGACCGCCAGGCCAAGTCCATCGAAACCATCTCCGAAGCAACGATGGCGCGCGCCGAATTTATTCTCGGCCGCCATGAGCGCCATCGCGGAGCGATGAACGACCTTCTCGCCAAGCTCAAGGAAGAAAGTGCGGCGTTCGAAAGCTCGGTCTCTCGCGAAAGCGCCGCAATGACGCGTGCGCTGGAATCGCTCAGCAGTGAATCGCAGAAATTCGAAACCGCGTCGGGCAACACCGAGCGTCATCTTGAAACATTGGTCGCGCAGACCTCGATGCGCACGCGCGAGATGATGCAGAGCCTGACGGAAGAGGCGCAGCGTCTGAAAGAAACGACCGATGCCGCCAACACGATGCTCGCGAAGCTCGCCGATACGGTGCGCGAGGCCAGTACAGGTGCCAGAACGCTGATCGGCGAGACGGTCGGTCATGCCAAGAGCGACGCGCATTCGCTGGTCGGCGAGGCGATGGCGGAATGCGAGCGCTTGTTGCGTACCTCCGGCGAATTGTCGGCGAAAGCGGTGGAGATGCGCGCGGCGCTTGCCGCCGTGACCGAAGAAACCCAGCGTCATGTGCTTTCGCTGCCGGGCATCGCACAGCAGGAAGCGCAGCGTATCCGCCAGATGGTGCGCAACGAGACCGAGGAAATGCTCGACATCTCCGCCCGTGCGCTATCGACGATTCGTGCGCGTACCGCCGCAAAGCCCGCACCGGATGCACCGCCAACGGAACAGACGCGCGAGGAACGCGAGCGCGAGAGCATGTTCGGTCTGGCGCGCAAGATCACGGGCCGTCAGAAGCAAAAGCCGCGCGCGGCGGGCGATGACGGCAAGTGGGAAATGAGCAAGCTGCTCGCAGCCGCTGAAGGCAGCAACGAGAACAAGCCAAGAGACTTCAGGGCTTCCACCGCCGCGGCGCTGGGTGCGCTGGAAGCGGCGCTCGCCGATATGGCGGTCGATCTTGGCGCCATCGCCGGCGACACCGCCCCAAGCAACGAAGACTGGCGCCTTTATCTCGCCGGCGACCGCGGCGTGTTCGCACGCAAACTCGCCGCCGCGACCGACAGCGGCACCGTCGACCGCATCACGGAGCTTTATCGCGAGGACACGAAATTCCGCGACGCCGCCGATCAGTACATCAGCGAGTTCGAAACATTGCTGACGCGCGCGCGCGAAGGCGACGGCGGAGGCTTGCTGACGCCGACGATCCTGAGCGCCGACACCGGAAAGATCTATCTGACGATTGCCTACGCACTCGGGCGCCTATGACACGCGCCTGAGGCGCGCCGCGTAGAAACCGTCCATGCCACCCTGCTCCGCGAGATGGCAGGGCAGCGTACGCAGATCGCCATTCGCGTCGATGAATTCGCCGTGCCCGAACACATCGTCCGGCGTGATTGCCACACGCTGAAAGCGGACGTCGCGGCGCAGAAAATCGGCGATCTGTTCGGGGCCTTCTTCCGGTTCCAGCGAACACACCGCAAAAACAAGCATGCCGCCCGGCGCAGTAAGGTCGGCGGCACAATCGAGCAGTTCAGCACTCGCAGCCTGACACAGCGTGATGTCCGACGCCCCCTTGATCAGCGGAAGTTCGGGATGCCGGCGGATTGTGCCGGTCGCACTGCACGGCGCATCGAGCAACACGAACGGCGCGGGTTTAACGCGAACATCGCGTACATCTTCGTTCAACAGCGTCGCGTCCAATTTTAATCGTGCGAGATTTTCCTTCAGCCGTTCAAGCCGCGTAAATTCACGCTCAACTGCGGTAACGTCAGCGCCTGCGAGGGCAAGCTGCGCGGTCTTGCCGCCCGGTGCAGCGCAGAGATCGAGGACGCGCTGCCCCTTAACATCGCCGAACAGATGCGCGGGCAGAGTTGCCGCCACGTCCTGCACCCAAAATTCTCCTTCCGCGAAGCCGGGCAACGCATCGACACGGGACGAATCCTCCATACGCCATGAGTTTGCGAGCAGATGCGTCGCACCTTCGACCGCGTCACTCTTTGAAACGATATCGAGCGGTGCCTGTTTCAGATGCGCGCCTGCGATTTCGCGCGCCGTGTCCTCGCCATAGGCCTCAGACCAGCGCGACCACAGCCAGTCCGGCGTGTTGAGGCGCGGGGCATCCTGCTGCGCGACGACGTTCTTGCCATCGCGCGAAATCTTGCGCAGCACGGCATTGATCAGCGGCTTGAAATGCACCGCCTTGTGGTCGGCCTGCGCCAGACAGTTCGCGCCATCGACGGCGGCATGGGGCGCCACATCGAGAAACAGAAGCTCGCACGCGCCCGCGAGCAGGATGTCATAGGTAGGACCGGAGCGATGCGGCGAGGGCATCTTGTCGACGAAGGCGCGCAGGACGGCGTCGAGCTGGCCGAAGCGACGCAGTGTCTCGCTCGCGATGGTACGCGCGAAGCCTGCGTCACGCGGCTCAAGATCGATGGAGGAGCTGAGTGCGAAATCGAGCGGACGGCGCTTGCGCAGGACTTCCGTGAGGATGTCTTGTGCTGCCTGCCGCGCTTTCAGTCCCTGAATCTCGCTCACCCCCAGGGACCGCGTTTTGGTGCATCCGTGGCATTTGCCATCGCGCGCAAACGCGCGACGCGCTCCGCGGTCGAGGGATGACTCGAAAACAAGGTGGAAAGTCCGCCGGCATGCAGCGGGTTGATAATGAACATATGCGCGGTCGCGGGATGCTCCTCGGCTTCGACATTGTCGATTCGCTGCGCCGCATGGTCGATCTCTTCGAGCGCCGAGGCGAGCCATAGGGGACGCCCTGAGATTTCCGCGCCCGCCTTGTCGGCGTCGAATTCGCGCGAACGGCTGATCGCGGATTGCACCAGCACCGCGGCCAGCGGAGCAAGCAGCATCACCAGAATCATGCCAACCAGTCCGAGCGGATTGTTGCGGCGATCGCCACCCAGAAAGAACGCGAAGTTCGCGAGCATCGACACCGCACCCGCAACCGTCGCGACGATTGTCATGGTCAAGGTGTCGCGATGTTTTACGTGGCCGAGTTCATGTGCGAGTACGCCGGCAAGTTCTTCATTGTTGACGCGCGAGAGCAGACCGCTCGTCACGCACACCGCGGCATGTTCAGGATCGCGCCCGGTCGCGAACGCATTCGGCTGATCGCTCTCGATGATATAGACCTTAGGCATCGGCAAACCTGCCTGCCCGCTCAGCTGTTGCACAAGGCGCACGAGTTGCGGGTCGCTTTGGGTATCGACCGGGCGCGCGCCATACATCGACAGCAGCGCCTTGTCGGAATTCCAGTAGGCCCAGAGATTGGTGCCCGCCGCGAACAGGAAGGCGATCAGCATCCCCGGCACACCGCCGATGAGGAAGCCCGCGACCAGGAACAACCCGGTCAGAACCGCCATCAAGATGCCCGTACGGACGACATTCATGCGCAAAACTCCTGGCGCCTGATGTAAGGTTCGCCGCCATGCCGTCAAGCAAGATGACAAAAGCGAAGCAAATCGCCGCCAAGATCCGGGAGGCCGGCGAACGCGCAGCCGCGGAGGCCGAAGCGCGGCGCAATGCCCAAACGCCGGAACCGCTGCCGGAAGAATTGGGCGGCCAGAAAGGCCCTGAACCCACGCGCTATGGCGACTGGGAGAAAAAGGGCCTCATTTCCGACTTCTGAACGTGGTTGATCGAAGGCCACCCAAGGTCCATCTAAAGGTCGCATTGGAACAGTTCCAGAAAGCACGCTCATGTTCATCCAGACCGAATCGACACCGAATCCCGCGACACTGAAATTCCTGCCCGGCCGCGATGTGCTGGGCGAGGGCGCCGTCGCCGACTTTCCGACGCATGAGAGCGCAAACCGTTCGCCATTGGCCCGCGCGCTGTTCGCGCTGCCCGATGTATCACGCGTGTTCTTCGGCTCCGATTTCATCTCGGTCACCAAGAGTGAGAAGGCCGACTGGAAGCACATGAAGGTGCCGGTGCTGGCCGCGATCATGGATCATTTCACGCGAGGCCTCCCAATCATGGAAGGCACGAGCGAGGAGGCCGACGATTCCGCGCAATATGGCGAGGCCGATCCGGAGATCGTCGCGCAGATCAAGGAA
>Ga0105240_10013262_pt1 | contig 11334 bp, 9 predicted proteins | sample KBSC54metaG_FD_80426 | JGI IMG/M metagenome (GOLD analysis project Ga0105240, IMG submission 80426) | Corn rhizosphere microbial communities from Kellogg Biological Station, Michigan, USA - KBS C5-4 metaG | ecosystem: Host-associated > Plants > Roots > Rhizosphere > Soil | place: Michigan, USA...
CGACCAGGATAGCTAATCGAAAAGGAACCCTTGCGTGAGGGGGCAGGCTTCGCGAGTCGCGTATTTACCGGACTCATTTCACGAGGTACGAATCAGTTACGCGCGCTCTGCCCAGCTAATCAGAAACTCAGGAAGCGGAATAACCCCCGACAGCCAAATTGCCATCAAACCCCGAATGGCTTCGGAAGGCGTATGCGGGAGGGTTAAGTGGCTTCGCTCGTTGTATTGATGATGGAAGAAGAACAGCCTGAAGGACTTTCAGCTCGCAAGCTGGTGGTGGAGACGGCGAAACACAACGTTCTGACAGCGTACAACCTTCCGGATGGTCTTGATCTGCTTCACAGATTTCCCAATGTCGATGTGATTATGGTGCATTCCAGGCTGCTGGAGCAGAAGCCCGATCTGCTATCGGATGTGAGGCGCAAGTGCCCGGGTAAACCGATCATTCTTGCAACGCCGTTCTCGAACGATCATCGGCCAGAGGCAGATTATGTGGTGGATAGCCACAAGCCTCACGAATTGATCCGGTTGTTCGCATCTGGAGAGTTGCGGCTGAGGTCTTGCTGATCTAAAGCATTGGCGATTCTTCTATCGGAGCTATTTCTTGAGCAGCTGACCATTGTCCAGATCGAGCGCGAACGGTGTTTCTTTGTCGGTGATCATGTTCCACCCCAGGCCATAAAGAACGCGCCCCTCGATTGAGGTCACGGTGATTCCCTCATCGGAGAGTCTTTTCGATTGCCATGCTTCGCCGTGGTTACCCCAGGCGAGGATGGCTTGATGTCCGACGAAAAGCAGGAGTCCGGCCTCGACTGCGGTATGAACTTGAAAGACCGGGCGGTATGGGAGCATGGTGAACCGTTCGGGCGCGGTGGTCTCGATTATGTACCCGTACCCGCCAGACATAGCGCATAGCGCGTCCGGGTTTGGCGTGGACCAGATTCCAGTGGGGACAATGGGATCGTGGAAACCGAGCGCACAGGTAGCGAGGAACGGGTCGGCTGCGCTGGGCTGGATGAGGACTTCAAGTGCGCCGCGTTCGACCTCATCAACCTGGAGCGGATAAACAAAATGGCGTGGCGGCAGAATGAGAGGGCGGACCCGCAGAACTTCCGTCTTCCAAGTGTGAGGAAAGGTTAGGTCAGTGCGGACTACGCCCTGCATAAGCGATCTACTGGAACGCAGCGATGCGTTGTCCGACGCTTGGAATGCCGATGTTCAGAGCTGCTCCCTGATCAAGTACCGGGATCAGCGTATTGAATTCCGGACAGGTAGTTGATCCGGTGAGCGCGATTCGCACTGGATCATAGAGTTCGTTTACGGAGATTCCTGTTGTGCTGCTGATCTCATTCATCCAAGTGTTGAAGTCAGCCGCGGAGAGCGGACCGGGCTTGGTGCGGATGCGGGATGACAGTTCGGAGAAGACGCGGCGCGCCGATTCTCGTTCAAGAATTGCGGCGTTCTCGCCGTCGGCGCGCGCCAGGTTGGGGTTCATATGAAAAATGAATGCCGCCTTCGCCGGGATCTCGCCTAGTCGATTCACTGAAGGAAGGAACATGGCGATCATGTGGAAGAACCAGACGAGTACGGCGTCGGGGGTTTCTTCTTTCTCGGGGAGGAGACCTCCAAAGTAGTCCCAGCAGAGAGCCGCGAGGCGGGCGGGAGTGGCCAGCTTAAGGTAATGCCGATTGAGGGTGTTGAGCTTCTCGAAGTCGAAGATCGCTGGGCTGGCGGCAATGTCTTCGAAAGAAAATGCGGCAACCAGTTGATCTGGATTCAGAATTTCTGATTGAGCGTCCTTCGGATTCCAGCCGAGGAGCGCCAGGTGATTCACAAGAGCCTCCGGCAGGTAGCCCATCTCACGAAAACCAGACATTGATGTGGCGCCGTGGCGCTTGGACAGGCGCTCACGATCGGGCCCGACGATGGTGGGAAGATGCACAAACTCAGGGACCTTCCAACCGAAAGCCTCATAGATCGCGACCTGCTTGGGAGTGTTGGCAATGTGATCGTCGCCTCGGATCACATGAGTGATTCCCATGAGCGCATCGTCGATGGTCACGACATAGTTGTAGACGGGCGTACCAGGGCTCGCGCCGGCAGTGCCGCCCTGTGCCGAGCGGACAAGAACCGGATCGCTGATGGTTTCAGGAGCGAATTCCAGGTTTCCGCGGATTGCGTCATGGAAACGGACAGGCTTGTCGGGGATCTGCAGCCGAATTGAATATGTCTTACCGCGCAGCAGGTTCTCTTTGACGTCGAACTTGTTCATAACGCGGCAGCGGCCGCTGTAGACTTGCGGACGCCCCTCCGCAATGGCCAGTTGACGCTCCTCTTCAAGTTCTTCGGGAGTGCAGAAACAGCGGTAGGCTTTGCCCTCCGCCAGGAGCTGCGCCGTGTGGGTTGCGTACATCTCCATCCGTTTCGATTGACGATAGGGGCCAAGCTCCCCGGTCTCGCTGGAGTCATTTTCATTGGGACCTTCATCCCAACTGAGGCCAAGCCAGGCCAGTTCCTGAAGTAGATGTTTCTCGAAGTTCGTCTTGGTCCGGTCGAGATCGGTGTCTTCGATACGGATAACGAACTTCCCCCCGCTGCGCCTGGCAAACAGCCAGTTGTACAGAGCGGTCCGCGCATTGCCGACATGGAGCATGCCGGTGGGGGACGGCGCGAAGCGCACGCGTATACTTTGGCTTTCCATGCACTCCGATCATAATCCGCAATTCAACCCAAGGTCAGTAACTACTCTGGTTTGCCGTCAGGGTTGGAAGTGCTCCCAGCCGCGTGGCTGAAGTGGCTTCTTGCCGCCTGAGAGATCCACAAGAACTGCATGCGAACCCGATTTGAATTTTTTGACGACGATGCCGATGGCCCTAACCGGAACGCCTGAGATGCGGCGAGGAATGCGGGAGGACGGCGGAGCCGTGAAGAGCAGTTCGTAGTCTTCTCCGCCGTTAAGGGCCTCTTCGAGTGAGGCGCCGAGGAAGATCGGCAACCTTGAGGAAGCAATTTCGGCGCTCACATGCGATTCCTCGCACAGGTGATTGAGATCGGTGGAGAGGCCGTCACTGATATCAATGGCAGCCGAGGCGGCACTGTGGCGGGCCAGCCATAGTCCCTGAGCGACGCGCGGCTGCGGCCAGAGGTGAGAGGCGAGTTCACGATCCGAGAGCGTGCGCGGAGCCGATTGGAGGCGGCGCAGACCTGAGGCCGATCCGCCGAGTGAGCCGGTCACGTAGATGACGTCGCCGGGCAGCGCTCCGGAGCGGAGCAGCGCTGCGCCTCGCGGAACTGCGCCAATGAGAACGATGTCCGCGAGGGCGATGGGGGCCTGGGCGAGATCACCTCCGGCGAGGGGAATCTTGTGCTGGTCGGCGAGGGGTAAGAAACCATCGAGGAAACGATCGATCCAAGCGCGGTTTCTGCGCCCAGGAGTGTGTGTCAGTTCGGGGGGCAGACCAAGGGAGAGGAATGCGGCGACGGGACGGGCACCCATGGCTGCGAGATCGCTCAGTCCGCGTGCAAGGGCGCGGTGGCCGATGGCTTCTGGCGGATGCAGGTTGCGCAGGAAGTGGCGACCCTCAATTGAGAGGTCGGTAGTGACAGCGGCTTCCTCGCCAGATCGAAAACGCAAAAGGGCACAATCATCGCCGATTCCTAGACTTAGAGCGCGAGCCGAGGATGAGGCGACCCGCCGCCGGATCGTATCTATGAGGGCCAGTTCGCCCCGAGCTGCCGGGACAATTCCGACTGGTCTACGCCGCATGTACTTGAGGATAGGGCAAAGCGCATCAAATGACCGAAGAGGGCCATTACTCAGGGTCAATCCAGGCGGAAAAACGGGTGGCCTCTGGCGGTTTTTCCGTCACCAATTAATTGACCCCCCAAAGGGGCGACTGCTAGCCTAAGTAGACGTTCAAGAAGATGCGCTCAACGAAGAGCGTACGCAGTAGGGCGGGGCTCCCCCGGTACCTGCATTCATTGACCAACCTGGCTACGCGGGTAAGTAGCACCTTGCAATTTGAAGTGAAGGCAGGATCATGCTGCGAAAGCGCTATTACATTCTTTTTGTTGCCAGAGATGAAGATGGTCGAGTAAGGAAGATACCCCTTCCTCTGCAATATGTGTACGGATTTGTGGCAGCTGCGCTGGTGGGTGCATTCACTATCGTCGGCCTTGCCGGATCGTACACGCGTATGCTGCTTAAGACTGAGCGCTTCAATCAAGTCAGAGAGGACAACCAGAAGCTTCGCAAAGACGTAAACCAGCTTGCAAAGGTGGCGCATGATCGCGACGTGCAGGTCGCTTCGCTTGGGGCGCTGGCTAGCGAAGTGACCGCGCTATATGGTTTGCGATCGCACAAGGTTCTTCCTGCGAAAGCGACGGCGAACCCTGCCGCGGGCAGCACGCCTGCAAGTCTCGTGCTGAGAGACGAAGTCAGCAATGCCGATGTGAAGATGACTTTCGAGCAGTTCAATGCGCTTCGCGAACAAGCAATGTCGGGTCGCGTCACCAGAGCGCTTGAGGGCGGGTTGACTCCGAGTTTCCTAGGAGATTGGACGCAGATTGCAGATGCTCCTTCGATGTGGCCGGTGGAAGGACGCGTAGGCTCGGGCTTCGGACAGCGTGAGGATCCCATCAACGGAGAGGGCGCGTTTCATCCAGGCATGGATATCGAAGCTGCCTACGGAACGCCGGTTCGCGCGGCCGCTGATGGAAATGTGACGGGCGAGAACATGGGTTCCGGATACGGGCGGCAGGTGGTGCTCGATCACGGGCACGACCTGATCACGCTGTATGGCCACCTTTCGTCGATCGCAGTCGTGCCCGGACAGCATGTACAGCGCGGACAGGTGATTGGCTACGTTGGCCAGTCTGGGCGTGCGACCGGTCCGCACCTGCACTATGAGATCCGTGTGCATAAGGTGCCGGTGAATCCGCACAAGTATCTGCGGCTGACGTTTGAACAGGCACTCCAAGCGGACACGACGCAGCACATTGCCAGCAAATAAGAGACCGGAAAGTCTCATGAGAAAAGCGGCTCCAAGCGGGGCCGCTTTTCATTTGGGCTGAAGACCAGAGCCACGGGTGTTGGACGATTCTCTCCGACTCGTCACATACCTGTTTCGGAATAGTATTTCCGCAGTAGTATTGCCAGCATGGTGAATCGGTCTGAGTACCGTGACCTTTTTCCTGGCGCGTTGGAGATGATGATTCTGCAGACGTTGAGCCGCCGCCCGATGCACGGGTACGCGCTCGCTCAGCACATCAAATCGGTTTCGGATGATCTGCTCCAGATCGAAGAAGGGTCGTTATATCCGGCACTGCAAAGAATGCTCAAGGCGGGCTGGCTGAAGTCGGAGACGGGAGTCTCGGCGAGAAAACGTCCGGTACGGGTTTATAAGTTGACCCCCGCAGGTCGTCGACGGCTTGAACAGGAGCGGTTGAGCTTCGAGAAGATGTTCGCTGGAATCAACCGCGTCCTTGCAGTGGCTGAATCGTAGAGGCTGAGAATGGGTTGGATGAAACATCTGTTCACGCGCCGACGCCGGTACGACGAGTTGTCGGAAGCGATGCGCGAACATCTGGAGGAGAAGATTGAGGATCTGATGGATCGCGGCTTGTCGCGCGAGCAGGCCGAGAGAGCCGCTCGGGTGGACTTTGGAAATGTCGTGGCCATACATGAGCGAAGCAGGGAAGTGTGGGAGTGGCACACGGTCGAGTCCTTGTGGGCTGATGTGAAGTTCGCTGGCCGGCAGATGTATAAGTCGCCGGGTTTCACGTTGACTTGCCTGCTGACGCTGACGCTAGGGATAGGAGCTAATAGCGCGGTATTCAGCGCGATCGAGATGATCCTGCTCCACCCTTTGCCGTACAGGGAACCTGGCCGTCTCGTGCTTGTGTCGGAAAGCCTACCTTTGATGGCCGGCAGCAGCGATGTTGGGGTATCAGCGCAGGAGTATCTGGATTATCGGCAGCAGAACACCGTGTTTGACGACGTCGCAGCTTTCGAAACGGATGAGTTCAATCTGACAGGAACGGGGCAGCCGCAGCGAGTCAAAGCTGCGCGCATCTCAGCGACGGCTCTGCCTCTGCTTGGTGTGACCCCAAAGATAGGACGGAACTTCACGGCGGAAGAGGACCATCACGGATCAGATCACGTCGTGCTCCTCTCGCGTGCATTGTGGCAGAGCACGTATGGCGCGGATCCGGCCATTGTTGGCAAGATGATCCACCTGGATGAGACAGCTTATACAGTAGTCGGAGTGATGCCGGCTTCATTCCGGTTCCCAATGGATGCAGCGCCGCCGTCTGAGCGCGCGAACCTTTGGCTGCCGATCGCCTTTGCCCCGAACCTTCTCAAAGCTGAAAACCGTACCATGGAATTTGGCGTAGGGCTTATCGGCCGTTTGAAGCCGGGCATATCGACGAAGCAGGCGCACAGCGACATAGACCAGATCGCATCTATCTTTATGCGCCGGTACGGGTACAGCGGAACCCTTCATGTATCGCCGCACGTTTATCCATACGCGGCTCACGGTGTTGAGGGTGCTCGTTCGCTGCTGATTTTGTTAGCGGCCGCTGTTCTTTGTGTCCTGCTGATTGCAAGCGCAAATGTAGCGAATCTACTGGTCGCTCGCGCCACAGCGCGTACGCATGAGATAGCTCTTCGACTCGCAGTCGGCGCAGGTCGAGTCCGTTTGATTCGGCAGTGCCTTGTAGAGAGTTCGCTATTGGGCCTTCTTGGCTCGATCGGGGGTATAGCGCTCGCATTTCTGCTTGTTGCCGGGCTTCGAAGTTTCGGTCCCGCAAGCCTGCCACGACTGCAGGATGTCGAGGTACATCCAAGCGTGCTGCTATTTGCGGTGGGCCTCTCGCTGATCACAAGTGTATTTTTTGGATTTGCTCCAGCATGGCGGCTCTCACGCGTGCCGCCGGAAGCTTCACTACGGACGGCGAGGCAGGCGGGCGCAGATCGCGGGAGCCAACGATTGCAGAATTCGGTCGCTGCCGCCGAGATCGCGCTGACGTTCGTGTTGCTAATCGCGGGAGGGCTGTTGCTCCGCAGTTTTGTGAGGCTGTTGGAGTCGCCTTTCGGGTTCAACCCAAAGAATGCCTTCGTTGTCCGAACTGTATTCGATCGGGTGCGCTACCCCGACCCAGTGAAGAGGGACGTCGCGCAGAAGGAAGTGCTGGACCGGCTTTCGCGCCTGCCTGGAATCGATGCTGTCGCCGAGGCGAGCCACTTGCCGTTGAGCGACACCCGTCAAATCGGATTCCGGCTTGAGCACGCGGCGGAGGACGACTTCAAAATGGCGGAGAACTCGCTGGTGAGTTGGGGATACTTTCGCGCGATGGGAATCTCTCTTCTCGTTGGGCGCGATTTCAACTCCGCAGACAGGCGGGATTCCGTACCGGTTGCCATCATCAATCAGGCCCTGAGCCGCAAATATTTCGCCGGGCAGAACCCGATCGGAAAGCACTTCGACTGGGGCGGTCGCGGCCTTTTCACGATCGTAGGTTTGGCGGCAGATGTGCACATCTCGTCGCTCGACAGCGATCCTCCGCCAATGATCTATTTCGACATGTTTCAGATTCAAAGCGGAGTGAGCGGGAATACGGCATTTGTTTTGCGCGGGCCAAGAGCAGGTCCTGAACTTTTGCCGTCGATACAGCAGCAGGTCTGGACGATGGACAGGGAATTGCCGCTCTACCAGGCAGCGACGCTGCAGTCCCTGATCTCCGAATCGCTTGCGCAGCGTAGTTTCACGCTTGTGCTTGTCGGCGCCTTCGCCGCGACTGCGCTGCTCCTTGCAGCGGTGGGTATTTTCGGAGTGATCTCGTATCTGGTTACGCAACGTGTGCGCGAATTCGGCGTGCGGGTGGCGCTCGGAGCAAACCGTTCGCAAATCGCGCGCCTGGTGCTTGCGCGCGGCGCTTCGATAGCGCTGGTGGGTTGTGGATGTGGACTCGGAGTTTCGCTCTTTGGATCGAGGCTCGTGCTGACGAGTCTGTACCAGACGAATCGGTTCGATCCGGTGCTGCTCTTCATGGTGCTCGGCCTGCTCTTTTCAGTCGTATTGCTGGCATCGTGGATTCCCGCGCGAACTGCAGCCAAAGTCGACCCGATGCGTGCTCTGCGGATTGATTGAGGCGGATCATCATCTTGCCAGCGCGGGGCACTGAGGAGCCGATTCAGACGTAGTATTGTTTCCTGTTGGATTCTTTTGCACTCAACAGGAGATGAATTGTGGGCTATCAGATTCGTTTTAGCTTTCTTTTTGCCTTGATGGCGTTTGCGATCTCCGCGATCGCGCAAGATCGCGGCGCCGAAGTTAAGCTGGCATTCACACGGGCTCAACATCTGCGTCATGGGATCAATGCATCGGAATGGTTTGCGCAAAAACCAGGACACTATTCCGCAGCGGAGACGAATGCGTACACAGATGATGCGGATATCGCGATCATGGCCCAGATCGGGTTTGACAATGTTCGGTTGAGCATTGATGCGGAGCCTTTGGTAAGAGGGTTTAACGGGCACGATTCAACTGATTTCATCGGCAGACTCGATCATGCGGTGGACCAGATGCTGTCCAAGGGAATGGCTGTTCAGATCGACATTCATCCTGAGAGCGACTACAAGAGGACCGTAAGCACGACGAACGAGGGTGTGGATCGGTTCGTGATGTTATGGCGCAAGCTTGCAGCACATTATGCGGATCGCAATCCGGATCTGATCTTCTACGAAATCATGAATGAGCCGGAAGAGCGTGATGCATATCGCTGGCTCGGAGTTCAGGCACGCGCGGCGGCAGCGATTCGGGAGGTCGCTCCGAAGAACACGATCATCGCTGCAGGAGGCAACTGGTCTGGGATTGGCGATCTGCTGATGCAGCAGCCATTGCGCGACGGAAATGTGATTTATACGTTCCATTTCTATGAGCCGATGCAGTTCACGCATCAGGGCGCGAGTTGGACCGGTACGTGGCCGGTGCTGACTCACCAGATTCCTTATCCTCCTACGGATGAGAGCTTGCAGGCGTCGCTGGCGCAGGTTCCAGATGCGAGGAGCAAGTACGAGCTGGAGCAGTACTGGCTTGATCACTGGGATGCACGCCGAATCAAGATGCAAATGGACGCTGCCGCAGCGTGGGCGAAGAAGAATGACGTTCCCTTGACCTGTAACGAATTTGGTGTGCATCGTCCGGTGGCGCCGCCGGACTCACGGATGCGCTGGATCCATGATGTGCGGACCGCACTGGAAGCGGATGGCATCGGTTGGACCATGTGGGATTATCGCGGCGGGTTTGGCATTGTGTGGAAAGAGAACGGCAAACCGGCAAAGGTAGACGACGCGGTTGTGGAAGCACTGGGTCTGAAGCACTGACCTAAGCAGAAGTCGGTTCCGGGCTGCCGTGGTCGCTGCCCGGACTGACGAGTTCCCGTTGTTTGCGTTGGAGCGCCGCGCGGCGAACTAAGTTTCGATCGCGATTTTCGTCCTCCTCTTCCGCATGCGGAATGTTGCAAGCAGGTATGCGGGCAATCCGCCAAGCGCGATGGTGATTGCGAAGGCGAATGCTGAGATTCCTGCTACGGTTTCGGATCGTGACGCTTGAAGAGCGTAGATGATCAGGGCGGTTGGACCGAGGCCGAGCAGGATTGGGAGCCAGTCGGGACCGGGAATTCGAAATGGTCTTTCAAGTGAAGGCTCTTTGTGGCGAAGGATGATGAGCGCGACGAACTCGAGGATCACGGACATTCCCCACAGAACCAGGTCGATGGTGATGAGGCGTTCGAACGTGAAGCCGAGCGCGAGAGCCCAACAGGAAGCGCATGCGAGCACTGATACCCAGGGTGATCCGTTCCGTAGCTTTTTCGTGAAGGCGCCGGGTAAGTAGCCGTCTTCGGCGAGGGCGTGCGGCAGACGCGTGTACGAGAGCGTGAGATTGCTGAAGGTGCCGAAGCCGTCCATCAATCCGGCGATGACGACTGCCGTTGCGAGCACTGGTCCGCTGAGTACGTGAGCGGCATCGACCCATGCGCCGGTTGAGAATCTCGCGGCGGGAATTCCGGCCCATGCTACGGCGGTGACCGGAATAGCGTAGGTGAGCATCACCATCACGATCGCGAGCAGAGCGACGCGCGGGTAGTTGCGTTGCGGATTTTCAACTTCGTTCGCGATGGTAGTCGCGTTATCCCAACCCATGTAGTTCCACATCATCACCATGATGGCCGTGGAGAAGGCTGCGCCGGCAGGATGCGCCATGGAGGCGTGGCCGCCGAAGGGGCCATGAGCGCCTTGAAATCCGGCGTAGACGGCGATGCCGACGATGACGAAGTAGGGCGAGATGGAAACGATCCAGAGCCTAAGTGATCCTTCGCCTACGGCTGCTGCTCCGAAGAGATTCCAGAGGACTGCGGCCGCGACTACGGCGAGTTTCAGGAGGAGGCCTCGGTGTCCTTGTGTCATGGCTGGTGCGAGGCGCTCGAGGTAGAGGACAAAGATCGTGGGGTAAATGGCCATGTCGAAAACAGAGGCCGAGAGCGAGAGCCATACTTCCTGGAATCCCCAGAACGGCCCCATGGCGCGGCGCACCCATGCGTAGAATCCGCCTTCGTCTGGTATTGCCGAGGCGAGTTCGCCCAGCATCAGTCCGGTGGGGAAGCTCCAGAAGAACGGAATGATGAAGATGAGCAGAAGGGCGCGACCGTAGCCGCCATAGCCGACGACGTCTTCAATGCCGTACGGACCTCCGGAGACCATGAAGTAGGTGGCGGCGAGCAGTGGAAAGAGGCGGAGCTTGCGCGGGCCGGAAGGGCGGGTGCTAAGGGACAACTCTCTCCTTGTAAGTACGGATGAGATGGGCTTCTCATTATTTCTACAGGAGAAAGAGGGTTCGGTACGACAGGACGGCTGGTCGAGCGAGGATCGCCGGGATCCGGGCGGGCCATGGCGGGCGATAAGGCACCCGCCGGTGTGGGAGACTCGGCTTCGGCGCGACACGCCGGGAGATTGTTTGTGGGCCGTGGGAGATCTTCGTTTCCCATGTCTCCAACAACGGGGATCCTTCGGCTTCGCTCAGGACAGGCTCCGATGAGGTCGGGAGTGCATGCGGGTAGGAGAGTGTTGCTCGTGACTTCGTTCAACTCGTCGAGGTACTGGAGGTAGGCGGACATGGCTTTTCTGCGTTCGGCTGTTTCTGTCCTGGGGCTATCGATCGAGGCGACTCGGTCGCGTTCGGGGAGACTGGTTGGAGCGGCGTTGGACGCGAGGGTTGGGCTGGGGGAGATTTTGGTGTCCCACGTCTCCAAAATCGGGAGACATGGGGCACC
>Ga0105240_10013263_pt1 | contig 11334 bp, 14 predicted proteins | sample KBSC54metaG_FD_80426 | JGI IMG/M metagenome (GOLD analysis project Ga0105240, IMG submission 80426) | Corn rhizosphere microbial communities from Kellogg Biological Station, Michigan, USA - KBS C5-4 metaG | ecosystem: Host-associated > Plants > Roots > Rhizosphere > Soil | place: Michigan, USA...
AATGCTGAAGATCCGTCTCGCCCGTGGCGGCGCCAAGAAGCGCCCCTACTATTCGATCGTCGTCGCCGACAGCCACTCGCCCCGCGATGGCCGCTTCATCGAGAAGGTGGGCTCCTACAACCCGCTCCTGAAGAAGGACGACCCCAACCGTGTCGTGCTGAAGGTCGAGCGCATCCAGGAGTGGATGGGCAAGGGCGCCCAGCCCACCGACCGGGTCGCCCGCGAGCTCGGCAAGCTGGACCTGGTGAAGTGGGAACACGGCAACAACCCCAACAAGGGCAAGCCGGGGACCAAGGCCCTCGAACGCGTCGAGGAGAGGACCAAGCGCGAAGCCGACCGCGCCGCGGCCATCGAGGAAGCCAAGAACAACCCGCCGCCGGCGCCCGAGCCCGAGCCGGTCGTGGAAGAGGCCCCTGCCGCTGAAGCCGCCGCCGAGGAAACCCCGGCCGCTGAAGAGGCGCCCGCCGCTGAAGCCGCCGCGGAAGAGCCCGCCGCGGCCGCCGAAGACGCCCCGGCCGCCGAAGCTGTCGCCGAGGAGGCTCCGGCCGCCGAGGCCGCCGTTGAAGAACCCGCCGCCGAAGCCGCCGCTGAAGAGCCGGCCGCCGAGGCCGCGGCCGACGAAAAGACCGAAGGCTAGGTTATCTGCCGCTCATCCCCGCGAAAGCGGGGACCCAGGCTTTTTCGTAGCTGCGATTGAGACTACCGAGGTTCTGCGGTTGCTGGCGCCGAAACACAAAAACACCTGGGTCCCCGCTTTCGCGGGGATGAGCGGATTGTTCGGGCTGACCCCGCCATGAGTGACGATCTCATTCTGGTGGGGCGCGTCGCCGGCGCGTTCGGGGTGAAGGGCGAGGTGCGCATCACCGCCTTCACCGCCGAGCCGCTGTCGCTGGTGGACTACAAGACCCTGCTGCGCGAGGACGGTTCGCCCGGCCTCACCCTGATGGGCGGGCGCGTCGCCAAGGGCGGCGTGGTGGCCCGCGCCCGGGAGATCGAGACCCGCGAGCAGGCCGAGGCCGCGCGCGGCCTGCAGCTCTTCATCCCGCGCGCCCTGCTGCCGCCGGTGGAGGACGAGGACGAGTTCTACATAGCCGACCTGATCGGCATGAGCGTGGTGAGCGCGCAAGGCGACCTGCTGGGCCAGGTGCGCTCGGTGCGCGACTTCGGGGCGGGCGACCTCCTGGAGGTGGCGCCGCCCGCCGGCGACAGCTGGTGGCTGCCCTTCACCAAGGACGCCGTGCCGGAAATCCGCGTGGGCGAGCGGACCCTCGTCGCGCTCAGGCCCGACGAGGTGGAGTAGCCTTTTCCCTCCCCTTCATGGGGAAGGTGGCGAGGCGAAGCCGAGACGGGTGGGGATGTGTGGGTCGGCGCGCCGCGCCAGCGCTTGATTGCGGTTTCCCCACCCCGCTCGCGTTCCGCGAGTCTCCCCTCCCCATAAAGGGGAGGGAAAAGGGCTATTTCGCCTTGCGCATCCGCATCAGGCCTTCCTGGGCCACGCTGGCCACCAGGGTCCCGTCGGCGGCGAAGATCGAGCCGCGGATGAAGCCGCGGCCGCCGGAGGCCGAGGGGCTGTCCTGGGCGTAGAGGTGCCAGTCGTTGAAGTTGATCGGCTTGTGGAACCACATGGCGTGGTCGAGGCTGGCCGACTGGAAGCCCGGCGTCTGCCAGTGGACCTTGTGCGGCCGCATGGCGGTGGAGAGCAGGTTCATGTCCGAGGCGTAGGCGCAGATCACCTGGTGCATGTGCTGGTCGTCGCCGATCGGCTCGCGGGCGCGGAACCAGACCTCGCTGGTCGGGTCCTTGGCCTCGCCGCCCTGGAAGTAGCTGCGCGCGTCGGCCGAGCGCATCTCGATGGGCCGCGGGCGCGACATCCAGCGTTTGGCCTCCTCGGGCATGTCCTTCATCTGGGCCATGGCGGCCTTCTGCATCTCCGCCTCGTCGGGCAGTTCGTCCCAGGTCTTGACCGAGGGCATCTGCGCCTGGTGCTCGAAGCCCTCCTGCGGCTCCATGAAGGAGGCGGCGAGGTTGAAGATCTGCTGGCCGTGCTGGATGGCGATCACGCGGCGGGTGGTGAAGCTGCCGCCGTCGCGGGACCGATCGACCTCGAAGACGATCGGCACGGTGGGGTCGCCCGGGCGGATGAAGTAGCAGTGCAGCGAGTGGCAGATCCGCCCCTCCACCGTCTCATAGGCCGCCAGCAGCGACTGGCCGATCACCTGGCCGCCGAAGATCCGGCCCGGCGAATTGTCCGCCGTGGTCCCGCGGAACAGGTTCACCTCGATCCGCTCCAGCTTCATGGTCTCGGTCAGGTTCTCGGTGTCCATGGTCGGTCCATGCTGCGGCTGCGAAGGCGGGTGGATTACGCCCGGCCAAGGTTGCGGGCAAGTCGTAGCGCCCGCATGCTCTGGCCATGGCGGGGACACCAGGATTTCAGACGCCGGTCTGGCGCACGTTGCTGGCGAAGACGCTGGCGGTATGGATGGTGATCGCGCTTGTTTCCTTCCTCGCTGCGGCGCGGCTCACCGAGCTCCTGCCCGTCTGGGCGTTCAGCGCGTTCATTGTGATGCTCTATCTGGTGGCGCCGGTAGCGTTGCTCGCCTGGAGCACCGCCATGCTCATTCGCCGCCCGCGGGTCAATTGGCCGGCGTTGGCCGCCTTGCTGACATGCTGCGTGGGGCTCTTCGCCTCCGAGCGGATGTTGTTCGATGCTGGCGTCCATCTGAATTTCCTTAGCCACCGGTCCGCCTACGACCGCATCGTCGCCGACGCCCGCTTCGGCCGGCTGGATGGCTCGCCAGACGCTACCGGGCGCATGTCAGGCGAGCGCGACGGGATCCGCTACATTGTCGACAGGCGCGCGCCGCTTGAGCTGGAGTTCGTGTGGTCCCGCGAGGACAGCATGATGCTGTCCGTCATCTACGATGAGCGGGGATGTCCCCGACCGCCCGCCCCGCCGCAGCGACCATCGGCCAAGGCGCCAACGGCGGTGCAGCGCGCTGGCGCTTCGCATCACCTCGCGGACCACTACTGCCTGATCCAAGGTATCGCCTGAGGCTTGACCTTCGCCGCCAGCCGCGCCCTTAGGACCGGCCATGTCCTTCGACGCCACCGTGCTGACCATGTTCCCCGAGGCCTTTCCGGGCCCGCTCGGCGTCTCGCTGATCGGGACCGCCTGGCGCGAGGCGGGGCTTTGGACGTTGGAAACAGTGGACATTCGGGCGTTTTCCAAAGATAAGCGCGGCTTCCTCGACGACACCCCCGCGGGGGGAGGTCCTGGACAGGTGATGCGGGCGGACGTGATCGCCTCTGCGCTGGACAGCGTGGAGCGGCGCGGCCGGCCGTTCTTGTACATGAGCGCCCGGGGCAGGCCCCTGACCCAGGCGCGGGTGCGCAAGTGGGCCCAAGGGCCCGGGCTGGTCGTCTTGTGCGGCCGGTTCGAAGGGGTGGATCAACGGGTCATCGAGGCTCGCGGGTTCGAGGAGGTCGCCGTGGGTGATGCGGTCCTGGCCGGTGGCGAGGCCGCGGCGCTGGTGGCGATCGAGGCGTGCGTTCGGCTGGTCCCAGGGGTCCTGGGGCAGGCCGGGAGCTTGCACGAAGAAAGCTTCGAGGACGGGCTCCTCGAGCATCCGCAGTACACGCGGCCGCGGACGTTCGAAGGGCTGGATATCCCCGAGGTCCTGCTGGGCGGCAACCACGCCGAGATCGGTAAGTGGCGGCAGGCCGAGCGGGAGAAGACCACGCGGGCGCGGCGGCCGGACTTGTGGGCGCAGCGATCCGCCAATCAACAGGCAAAGGGCGATTAAGCCCAGTAAGGACGAAGACCATGAACGTGATCGAGACCCTCGAGAAGGAAGAAGCCGACCGGCTTCTGGCCACTCGCAAGATCCCCGAGTTCCAGCCCGGCGACACCGTGCGCGTGAACGTCCGCATCAAGGAAGGCGAGCGCGAGCGCGTCCAGGCCTATGAAGGCGTCTGCATCGCCCGGGGCGGCCACGGCATCAACGAGAGCTTCACGGTGCGCAAGATCAGCTTCGGCGAAGGCGTCGAGCGGCTTTTCCCGGTGATGAGCCCGATGATCGAGTCCATCGAGGTCAAGCGCCGCGGCGTCGTGCGGCGCGCCAAGCTCTATTACCTGCGCGACCGCCGCGGGAAGTCGGCCCGCATCGCCGAGCGCTCCATGCAGGCGCGCACGGACGAGGCGGCCCCCGAGGCCGAGACGTCGGAAGCCTAAGCGGCTTCCTCCACGGATTTCGAGCGGCGGCCGCAGCGATGCGGCCGCCGTTTTCGTTTTGGGGATGGTCACGAAGCGGTGTCGGAGCCGCGGCTCCCACGGTGATTGCCCACATCCTCGTCCGTGGCGCGCGCACGCGTAACCACCCAGCCTTGCCATGTCGGCTCGACCGCGCCGCCACCGAGCAGCAAAAGGACCGCACTGCCTATCAAGGGAGACAGACCGGCTACGAATTCACCGACGATAAACTTCCCGGCGGCGTCCAAAACGCCCAGGCATCCGATCAGGAATGCGAAAATCTGCAGCTTCCAGATCAGCGGAGGGGTCGGCCGCGGCGCATAGGCCAGCGGCGATCGGCTTCCCGAACCGTCCGGCTCGACCGGCGGACCTCCCGTGCGGCGCGGATACCAGAGGATATCGCGGAACCTCGGGTCCTGGGCCAATTCCCTGGCGAACGCCTCAGCGAGCTGGGCATAGGTCACCGGCTTCTTCAGGGAAACCCTTCCGTCCGGAAAGCTATCGAGGCGTAACACAAGCATCGCAGGGACGGAGACGAGCCGACACACGAAGAGTTGCTCTTTGTAGCGCAGGTCAAAGGTCCATCGATCCTCCTGCGCGTCCGCGACGAACACCTCGGCGCCGCATCGGATGAAGATGCCCCGAATGGCCTCGCCAAGCTCACTGTTGGCGCCAAGGCCGCCTTTGGAGGCGCCGCCGGCGGAGCCCACCAAGTGAAACACGGCCCACGGTCGGACGCTCATCGCCGGCTCCAGTCGTCGAGATAGCTGTAGCCGGCGCTACCGGCGAGCTTGACCTTAGTCAAGAACAAAATAGGAACCAACGTCACGATCCGCTCTATCCATACAGCGTGAAGAACCGCCGGCAGACTTAGGCTTAAATCTCATGGCGGCCAGTTTGCCTTGGGGTCCCGGCTTCTCAAGGACGCGCCGAAGGCGCGCCGCGGCGCGGCCGGCCAGGGGCCGGTCCTTGACAAGCCGGGACCCCAAGGCTCGCATCATCCATGAGATCTAAGGCCGGGTGGCATCTCTGGGAGAGATGCTCCCGCTGGCTGGGCGCCGGGTCGTTGGGGGCGGCTCTCTTTCGTTCCGGACCGAGGAAAAAACCTGGGTCCCCGCCTTCGCGGGGATGAGCGTGTGGGGTGGGGTTTCCTCAGGCGCCTTCCGGATGCTGCGGCAGGCCGTCGTCGATCCGCACCCAGGGGAGCTTCCGGCTGACCCAGATGTGCATCTGCGGGGTGAGCGCGGCGGGATCGTCGAGGGTGGCGAGGGCGACGCCCAGCCGGGCGGGCGGGTCCTTGGGGTGGGCGAAGACCGGGGTTCCGCACCGCGCGCAGGACAGGCGGTCGACGCGCGGCGAGGTGGGCCAGCGGGTGGTCTCGCCGGTGCGTTCGATGTCGCCGGCGAGGAAGACGGCGCGGGCGAAGAACGGGCCGCCGGTGGCGCGCTGGCAGTTGCGGCAATGGCACAGGCGGACGTTGATCGGCGCCGCCGTGGCCCGCCAGCGCACCTGGCCGCAGAGGCAGCCGCCGGCATAGGGCCCAGCCTCCTCAGGCGGGGCGGCGCTCACCAGTCGCGGCCCTCGCGCACATAGGCGGTCACGCCCTCGACCAGGTGGTCGAACATCAGGCGCATGCGGCGGCTGCCGCGCAGGTTCTCGTGCATGACGATCCAGACGCCGAGCTGGAAGACCACGACATTGGGCATCACCCGCACCAGGCCGTGGCGCCGGGCGATGGTCGGCTGGCAGACGCCGATGCCGAAGCCGGCGCGCATCACCGCCAGCTGGGCCAGGTCGCTGTCGGAGCGGAAGTCGAAGGTCTCGCGGCTGACCGGGATGGCCATGCCGGCCAGGTCCTTGATGCTGCGCGCCGGCCCGTCGAAGCCGATGATGGTGTGGTCCTCGAGGTCGCTCATGCCGCCGGGCGCGCCGTGCCGGTCGAGGTAGCGGGGCGCGGCGTAGAAGCCGAGCTGCACCTCGCCCACCTTCTTGGCGACCAGGGCGTTCTGGGTGGGCGGCGCCATGCGCACGGCGATGTCGGCCTCGCGGCGCGACAGGTCGTCGAGGATGTCGGACATCATCAGCTCGATGACGATGCCCGGATGGGCTTCGCGGAAGTCGGTGAGGATCGGCGGCAGGACCTCGGCGCCGACCAGCTCGCTGGCGGTGATGCGGATCGAGCCGGTGAGCGAATCGGCCGAGCCCGAGGCGTCGCGCACCGCGGCGGACGCCGCGGCGGCCATGTCGTGCAGGTGCGGCTTCAGCTCGATGGCCAGGTCCGTCGGCTGCAGGCCGCGCGGGCTGCGCAGGAAGAGCGGCGAGCCCAGGCGCTGCTCCAGGGTCTCGATATGGCGGCCGAGCGTCGGCTGGGTGAGGCCGCGCAGGCGCGCGGCGGCCGAGAGCGTGCCGGCCTCCAGCACCGCGTGCAGGCTTTGGAAGAGATCCCAGTCGTTCGGTCCAGGCATACGCCGATGTATAGCCGGCCCAGAGATTTCGGCAATTCTGTTTGACGGCGCGGGACCGGCCGGTGCTGCTGGACAACGCGCGGCTGGTGGCGCGGCTGGGCGGGGAGCCGCACACGCCGATCGAGGTGGCGCTGCGGACGGCGCTGGCGGGGATGGGGGCCTTGCCCGCGCCGATCGCGATGGCGGCCTGAGCCCTACCTCCCCCATCGCGGCAGCGATGGCGGGAGGGGGACCGCTCGCCGACCCCGGCGAAGGCCGGGGGAAGAGCGAGGGGTGGAGGGGGCAAGCCCCATCAACGGAGTCCACGACCGCCCGGTCTTCCCGCCGAGCTTGCGGCTTGCCCCCTCCACCACGCCCTCTTCGGGGCGCGGTCCCCCTCCCGCCGCTTACGCGGGGGAGGTAGGAAATTGCGCGGGTCGGGTGAAATCTGCGGCGCCGCAGCACTAGACGTGCGCAGGGGTGCGGACCTACATGCGGCCCATGCCCGGCCAACCCTCTTCAGGCAAGACGCTCTACGACAAGATCTGGGACAGCCACCTGGTGGCCGACCAGGACGGCGAGGCGATCTTCTACATCGACCTGCACCTGATCCACGAGGTGACCACGCCGCAGGCCTTCGCGGGGCTCCGGGCCGCCGGGCGGCCCGTGCGCCGGCCGGACCGGACGCTGGCCGTCGCCGACCACAATGTGCCGACGCAGGGCCAGGCGCTCGGCGTCGAGGCGGTGGCCGACGAGGAGGCCCGCCTGCAGCTGCAGACGCTGGCCCGAAACGTCAAGGACTACGGCATCGAGTTCTTCCCGATGGGCGACGTCAGGAACGGCATCGTCCACGTGGTCGGCCCCGAACAGGGCCGCACCCAGCCCGGCATGACCATCGTCTGCGGCGACAGCCATACCTCGACGCACGGCGCCTTCGGGGCGCTGGCCCAGGGCATCGGGACGTCGGAGGTCGAGCACGTGCTGGCCACCCAGACCCTGCGCCAGAAGAAGTCGAAGAACCTGCGGGTGACCATCGACGGCGCGCCGATCCCCGGCGTCGGCGCCAAGGACTACGCCCTGGCGGTGATCCGCGAGATCGGGACCGCCGGCGGCACAGGCTATGTCATCGAATACGCCGGCCCGGCGATCCGGGCGCTCTCCATGGAAGGGCGCATGACGCTCTGCAACCTGACCATCGAGGCGGGCGCCCGGGCGGGCCTGATCGCCCCGGACGAGGTGACCTTCGACTACCTGCGCGGCCGCCCGGCGACGCCCAAGGGCGCGGCCTGGGAGATGGCGCTCACCTATTGGAAGAGCTTTTTCTCCGACCCGGACGCGCATTTCGACCGCGAGATCGTCATCGACGCCGGGACGATCGCGCCGCTGGTCACCTGGGGCACCAGCCCCGAGGACGTGATCGCGGTGAGCGACCGGGTGCCCGACCCGGCGAGCTTCGAGACCCCCGACAAGCGCGCCTCGGCGGTGCGCGCGCTGGAATACATGGGCCTCGCCGCCGGCCAGCCGATCACCGAGGCCAGGGTCGACGTGGTGTTCATCGGCTCCTGCACCAACAGCCGCATCGAGGACCTGCGGGCCGCGGCGAAGATCGTGGAGGGCCGCAAGGTGGCCGGCCACGTCCGCGCCATGGTGGTGCCGGGCTCGGGCCTGGTGCGGGCCCAGGCGGAGGACGAGGGCCTGGACGCGATCTTCCTGGCCGCCGGCTTCGAATGGCGCGAACCGGGGTGCTCCATGTGCCTGGCGATGAACCCCGACAAGGTGGGGCCCGGGCAGCGCTGCGCGTCCACCTCCAACCGCAACTTCGAGGGCCGCCAGGGCCGCGCCGGGCGCACCCACCTGATGAGCCCGGTGATGGCCGCCGCCGCCGCCATCGCCGGCCACATCGCCGACGTCAGGGACTATCTGTGATCGGCCTCGCATGATCGTGGGGCTCGATCACGTCGCGGTCGCGGTGCGCGATTTCGAGGCCGCGGTGGATGGCTACCGCCGGCTGTTGGGCCGCGAGCCGGAGCTGGAGCCGCGGGACGGTGCGGAGCGGGCCTGGTTCCACCTGGCCAACATGGCGCTGGAGGTGATTGCCCCCGCCGGCGACGGCCTGGCGGGCGAGTGCGTGCGCGCCCGGCTCGAGTCGGCCGGCGAGGGGCAGTGGATCGTCGCCTTCCAGTCCGACGACGTGGCCGCCGACGCGCGGCTGCTGGCCCGCCGGGGCCTGGAGGTCGAACCCTTTCGCGACATCGCCCGCATAGGCGCCGCGGGCCTTAACTTCGTCCTGACCCCGGGGCGGATCGGCGCCCAGGACTCGCCGCCCACCGCGACTGAAGCCGCCGCTGTCAGCGCGCTGGACCACGTGGTGGTCATGACGCCCAACCCCGACCGCGCGCTCGGCCTCTATGGGGCGAAGTTCGGTCTGGACCTGCGGCTCGACCGGACCAACGCACAGTGGGGCGCGCGCCAGCTGTTCTTCCGCTGCGGCGGGACGGTGTTCGAGGTGGGCGCGAGCCTGAAGGCGCCGGCGACGCCCGAGAGCCTTGCCGCGCCCGACCGCTTCGGCGGCCTGGCCTGGCGGGTCACCGACCCGGACGCCGCCCAGGCCCGCCTGGCCGCCGCCGGCTTCGACGTCTCCGAGGTCCGCACGGGCCGCAAGCCGGGCACTCGTGTGTTCACCGTGCGCGACGCCCCGGGCGGCGTGGCGACCCTGATGCTGACGCCCTCCCCGCAACCGGAAGCCGCCTGATGGACGCCTTCACCCGCCTGGACGCCAAGATCGCGCCGCTGCCGCTGGCCAACATCGACACCGACCAGATCATCCCCAAGCAGTTCCTCAAGACCGTCGAGCGCGAGGGGCTGGCCAAGGGGCTGTTCTACGACCTGCGCTTCGACGGCGAGGGGCGGCCGCGGCCGGACTTCGTGCTGAACCGGCCGGAGTTCAAAGGGGCCGGCGTGCTGGTGGCCGGCGACAACTTCGGCTGCGGCTCGTCGCGCGAGCACGCGCCCTGGGCGCTGATGGACTTCGGGATCCGCTGCGTGGTCTCCACCAGCTTCGCCGACATCTTCTACAACAACTGCTTCCAGAACGGCCTCCTGCCGGTCGTCCTGCCGGCCGAGCAGGTGCAGGCGCTGATGGACGAGGCCAAGGGCGGCAACCACCTCGTCACGGTCGACCTGGAGGCCCAGACGCTCGTCTCCCCGTCCGGCCAGACCTTCCGCTTCGAGATCGATCCGGTGCGCAAGGCCAAGATGCTGAAGGGCCTGGATTCCATCGGCGAGACCCTGCAGGCGGCCGACGCCATCGACACCTACGAGATGAAGCGGGCGCTGGCGCAGCCGTGGCTGGAAGACGCGTAGGGCTGGAGGACGCATGACCGTCACCATCGCCGGCACGTTCCGCGTGCCGCCGCAGAACCTGGCGGCGTTCAAGCCGCACATGGCCGCGATGCTGGCCGCCAGCCGCGCCGAGGACGGCTGCCTCGTCTATTCCTACGCCGAGGACGTGCTGGAGCCCGGCCTGATCCGGGTGTTCGAAGCCTGGCGCGACCAGGCGGCGCTCGACGCGCACATCAAGGCCCCGCACATGGCCACCTGGCGCGCGGCCTGGCCCGACGCCGGCGCCGGCGAGCGCAATCTCAAGCTCTACGAAGTGACCGCCGAGCGGGCCCTCTAGCAGGTCCGCCCGGCGGCCGCGCGCCCTCGCGCCCTCAGTGTGGGGTCTTGAGCGGAGACTCGCCCGGTCCCGGCTCGCTGGTGGTGTGCTTCTTCTTCATCTTGTCGGCCTTCGCCTTGTCGTCGGCGTCCTTGGTCGTGGCCGACGCGTCCACGTCGGCCTTGGCGTCGACGGCCGAGTTCGGCGCCGCATTGTCCTTCGCCGTGTCGGAGGCGTGCTCGGCGGCCTCGGCCTTATCCTTCGCCGCCGCGTCGGGCAGGGTCGGCGTGGCGGGCTGGGCCTTCGCCGGCGGAGCAGCCGACGAGCCCGGCTGTTGGGCGGCGGCCGCGCCGGCGAGCGCCAAACCGGCGCCGAAGGTGATCACAGCGATAGGGGTCAGTCGCATCAGCGGTTCCTCTCTCTCGCGTCCCTGGAGCGGACGCGTGGATGAACCCCCGCCGACTGCATAGCCATGTTCTGTGTCGAAAGTGGTCGAAAGGCGGCGCTGGCGGGGCTTCCCCGCGGCGGCCGCATCCCCTAGGACGCGGGCCATGACCGACCTGCTCCTCCTGCCCGGCGACGGCATCGGCCCCGAGGTGATCGCCCAAGTCCGCCGCATCGCCCAGCGCCTGGCCAATGACCTCGTCATCGACGAGCGCCCGTTCGGCGGCTGCAGCTTCGACGCGCTGGGGACGCCGCTCAGCGACGAGACCCTGGCCGCCGCCAAGGCCTCGAAGGCGGTGCTGATGGGCGCGGTCGGCGGTCCCAAGTGGGCCAGCGCGCCGCGCGACAAGCGGCCGGAGGCCGGTCTCCTCGCCCTGCGCGCCGGCATGGGCGTGTTCGCCAACCTCAGGCCCGCGCTCTGCTTCCAGCCGCTGGCCGGCGCGTCCAGCCTGAAGCGCGAACTTGTCGAAGGCCTCGACCTGATGATCGTGCGTGAGCTGACCGGCGGGATCTATTTCGGCCAGCCCCGGTTCATCGAG
>Ga0105240_10013264_pt1 | contig 11334 bp, 10 predicted proteins | sample KBSC54metaG_FD_80426 | JGI IMG/M metagenome (GOLD analysis project Ga0105240, IMG submission 80426) | Corn rhizosphere microbial communities from Kellogg Biological Station, Michigan, USA - KBS C5-4 metaG | ecosystem: Host-associated > Plants > Roots > Rhizosphere > Soil | place: Michigan, USA...
GGCGGCAGCGCAGAAAGTTGCCCGCGAACCTCGGCCTTTTGCTCGTCGCTCAGCTTCACCTTCGACCGCGCCATCGGGGCAACAGACAGTTTTGGCGAAACCCAGTTGTCGAGGAGCCATTGCAGTTCCCACAGGGCGGAAGCCAATTCATTTTGTCCCGCGAGTTCATAGCACGGCACTTCAGCCTTTCGGCTTGCCTGCCAAACCCTGACCGCTTGAGAATGGAGTTGTGCGAGTTCCGTACGCCACCTGCTCTCCGCGGCGGGATCAAAAATCACTTCACCGGAAAAAACATTGAGTGCCCATTCCTTCACTGCTTGAACAAACTCAAAGCAAATGGACGCGCAGCATTTCAAGTGGCTATCAATTGTCTCGCACGCATTGCCTTCGCCATGCGTGCAGTCCTCGAATTTAGCCTTGAGAGGAGCGATGACGGTACCGACTTGTTCGTAGTCGAAAGTCTTCATGGCTGCTCCAACTCGACCATTCCGATTGGGCCCCGTCAATGATCGGCAAATGCTGAGGCCCGCAATAATATCCCAAGCGTCAATCATAGGCCAAAAGCCGGTGCCGGCCAAATGACCGTTGATTTGTGTCTCCCATCAAAACCTCCTGACCATCGCAATGAACATATGCAGCACCGTGGATCGAAAATTCATTCCACTTCCCATTCTTTTCCCTTTTTGCTCGCCGCGGTTAAATTGAACCCAGCTCAGCCGTTTTTTCGCGCATCGTTAAACGGATCGGGCGCTTATACTTCGATGTGGTTTGACTGCGAGGCGGCTTAGCCCCCCGCGTCGCATCGCCGGAAGGTCTTGGCTCGAGGCCTTGGTCGGCGGACAGGGATTTGGAGGACGGGCATGAGCATGATTCCCGCGCGCGCCATCGACGAACTCGAGCAGTCGCGCGCTTATTGTGAAGCCTTGACCCGTACTCAGGCCCGCAATTTCTATTACGGCTTGAAGTTGCTCCCTGAGCCCAAACGGTCGGCGATGTTCGCCCTCTACGCCTACATGCGCCTCGTGGACGACCTGGCCGACGAGGAGGATGAAACCAGTTCGATCGAGCAACGAACGGAGAACCTCGAAACCTGGCGTCGCCAGACGCATGAAGCATTGTCGGGCGGCGAAGTAGCCGACTTCGATCACCCGATCTGGCCCGCGCTGGCTGATACGGTGCGCCGTTATCGCGTGCCGACGATGGTGTTTGATGAAGCGATCGCCGGTCAGCAGCAGGATCTGTCATTCACCGGCTTCGATACGTTCGATGAAGTTCGCTCCTATTGCATTCGCGTTGCCGGCGTGGTGGGCCTGGCCAGCATCCACGTCTGGGGATTCGAAGGCGGAGCCGAGACCGAACAGCTTGCGCTGGATCGTGGCATCGCGTTTCAATTGACCAATATTCTGCGCGATCTTCGCGAAGATGCCGGCCGCGGCAGGATTTATCTGCCGCGCCAGGAGCTGGCTGAGATGAACGTGAGCGAGCGCGATCTGCGAGCTGGCGGAAAGCGATTCCGTGAGATGATGCGTTTCCAGATCGATCGGGCTGCGTCTTATTACCGCAGCTCGGCAGAGCTGGATCAACGGATTTCGCGCGACAGCCGGCCGACGTTGCAGGCGATGACCGACATCTATCGCCGACTTTTAGCAAAAATTGCAGAAGATCCCGAACGGGTGCTGCTGGAGCGTGTCTCTGTTTCTGTGCTGCGGAAACTATGGATCGGATGGCGCGCCGTCCGGGCCGGATAAAAACAATTTTGCAGTGGTTTGCCGCAGCGGTCACGGCACAGGTATTGCCGGTTTATCAGTCGAAATCTGATTCCATAGCGCCTTCGCTGGAAGATAAAGATGTGATCAAACAAGATTAGTCGCGACGCGAAACGAAGATTTTGCCTTACATTCCGCTTCGAGTTCCGACTAACCTGAGCAAAAGACAGCTTGCCGCGGAACGCGCGGTAAGGAGCTGCTCATGTGGTTCCGGACAATCCATGCACTGCAATCGACATTGGCCGCGCATCCAGGCGTTTATCGCAACGATGCGCCCGTGCTAGTCCGCCCGCGCTCGCGAAGCACGCGGGTTGCCCTGATTACCGGCGCTTCCAGCGGCATCGGCCTCGAACTGTCGCGCATCTTCGCCCTCAATCGCCATAACCTGGTGCTGGTCGCCCGCGACCGCAATCGGCTGCTCGCGCTCGCAGCCGAGTTGGAAAGCCGATATGGCATTACCGTCACTCCGATTTCCAAAGACCTGGCTGTCCCCGGTGCTTGCGATCAGATCCTCGCCGATCTTCGGCAACGATCGATCTCGGTCGATATGCTGGTGAACAACGCCGGGTTCGGAACCAGCGGCCCATTCGCCCAGACCGATGTGAGCCAATGCCTTGAACTACTGCAAGTCAATATCGTCGCCTTGACGCATCTGACGCGACTGCTTGTGCCCGGCATGATCGCGCGCGGCTTCGGGAAAATCCTGAATGTCGCATCGATTGCCGCCTTCTACCCGGGCCCCCTCACCGCCTGCTACAACGCCAGCAAGGCTTTCGTCGTCTCCCTCAGCGGCGCGATGGCCAACGAACTTCGCGACACCGGCGTCACCGTCACCGCCCTCTGCCCCGGCCCCACCGACACCGGCTTCGCCCAGCGCGCCGGCCTGACCCACGCCAAGGCCTTCAGCAAAAACGTAATGGACGCGGGAAGCGTCGCCCGAGCCGGTTACGATGCCATGATGTCCGGGAAGCTGATTTGCGCGCCGGGAATTCGAAACAAGCTTCGCATGCTCCCGCTGCCACTGGTCCCGGCGCGCGTGCTGGCGCATTTCTCGCGGAAATATCACGAGATGGCTGCACAACAGGCGTGACCTTTTGCTTCGACCAAGTCTGTCTCACATGAATTGGCCAGGCTGTGAATCGCTTGCGCCTTTTCTAAATAATTCTTCATTGTTTGACGTCAAAACAGCGAACCGCTCACCATCGCCCCAGCTTCGCGATCGCCGCGTCGCGGGCGTTGTTTTGCTTGGTCATCTCGGCCAGCACGTTGTTGATGTGCTGGATGGCGTTGTCCCGCGCGATGTTGTGGCGCGTCATGTCGGCCAGGATCCGCTCCAGATAATCGTGATGCTCCGTGATGTCGTGATTGAGCTTCAGGAACTGCTGGTGCTGGCGCATGATCGGCCCCAGAAGCGTCAGCGGAAGCTCAGCGGGTGGCTGCAAATCGAAGATTCTGGGCGAGAGCGGATCAGGGTTTTCGCTGCCATCGAGATACTCTGATACGAACACATCGCCGCTGGCGATCACCTGATCGATCGGCATGTGCGTCAGGCACAGCCGCTGGTCGAAGGCACATTCCCAGCCGCAGCCAAAGCAGCCCAGTGGCATCCTGATCGCGGCCGCTTTCTTTCCGACCGGCAGGAACCGGCGCGGATCGCTGCCAGCGCCAAAACGACCGATGGTTCCTCCGCCGAACACTCCGAGGGTCGGACGATTCAAAGCGGCGGCAATGTGCATCGGGCCGGTGTCGGCGCCGATGTAGCCGCTTGCCATCTCCAACACGCCGGCAAGCAATCCCGGCCTATTGCCCAGCAAAATTAATCTTTTGATCTCTTGCGAAAGTCCGGCGGCAGCGATGGCTTCCATCGCCGGCGCATCGGTTTCACTTCCCAGCAAAACGAGATCGCGCCGCTGCGCCAGATGTGCCGCCCAGCGCGCCCAGGCGCGGGCCGGCAGGCTTCGTAGCAGCCCGTCGCCGGAACTGGGAAACAGCACCAACGGCGTCTTGCCTGGCGGAAATCCGCTATCGCTCCAGAAAGCCGCGGCGGCATTGCGATCCTCCGCCTGCATGTGAACGATTGGCAGATGTGGAGCCGGGTCGATCCCAAGCGCCAAAAGCATCGCGTGATATTTTTTCACTTCCGGCCATTCGTAGCTGGTTTTGACCAGCTCCCAGCCTTGCGGCTTTGGCAGGCCCAGCCGCTCGCGGATCGGTCGATTGGCAACATTGAGGCCGGTGCAATTGTCGAACGCGATTACGCGCGGCACGCCGCACAGCATCGCAAGCATCTCGGCCGCCCAGGCGCGGTTGTATTCCGAGAGGATCATCAGATCTGGATGAAGATCGCGCGAGACTTCGCGCAACAGATCGGCAATCTGCTCTTCCTTGCCCTGCAGCGGCGCGTAAGAATCAAACCCCAGTGAAATCACCTGCACCCAGGCCGGCAGAATCTGATGAAGTCCAATGAGTTTCGGCCGCACCAGCAGCAGAATGCGCGCCTCAGGCCAACGCGCGTGCAGGCCCGAAAGCAACGTCGTGCCGAGCACGGCATCGCCCAAACCATCCAGTCGTGAAACCAGAATCGTGCGCGGTGAAGTCTGTACGTCAGGAATTTGATCCATGCGGGGGTGCATCATACGCATGGAAAAAAGTCAATCCAGATAGGGAATTGGAGGAGTTCGAGGGAGCTCACAGTTAGCAACAAAAGAAGCAATGTCCGGAGTAAATGCGCAAATCTTAACTTGAAATGGACCAGTTGTGTGCTGCGTGATCGCTCTAGTCCTATTTCGAATTACTTTTGTCCGGGAAACGTGGAAGCACCAAGAATCCCGGCGTGATGACATCGTGATGAAATGCCCAGCGGAACACGACAATCGTTGCGGCTATCAGCGCCGCGAGTCCACCGAACGCTGTCCAAAGGCCACCTGGAAGACTTCCCATTTCCCATGGGACAAGCGCGCTGCAAAACATAAAAAAGAGCACGATGAGTGCAAAGAGGAACGCGGGCACACCGACTACGAGTGTGACCGCAATCCTGGCACGCCGTTTCATTCATGCATCTTATGTACCGCGAGGTGTTCTCTGCACTGCGGAATTCTGCTGCGCGAGGATCGACATCGCCGTCTTGAGCTGGTTGACCGTTTCGTCGCGCGTGCGATTCTGGCGGGCCATTTCGGAGAGGATGTTGGTGATGCTGCTCAGCGCATCGCCCATTTCCGAGACTCGCCCCTGGCGATCCGCATTGACGCGAGCCATGAAATCCTGGTGGTCGCGCACTTCCTTCTGGAACTGGTGCATGGAGCGATGCATGCGCATGATCGGCCCGAGCATCATGACCGGCAGATCTGCCGCGGCAGGGAGATCGTAAACATCCGGCGCGGCCGCTTCATGAAAAGTATTGGTGGCGCGATAGCGCGCGACAAATTCGTCGCCGGTGGCAAGCAGAAGCTCGATGGGCATGTGCGACAGGCAGAGTCGCGAATCAAACGGGCAATCCCAATCGCAGCCATAGCAGGAAATGGGCATGCGAACAGCAGCGGCTTTTCGTCCGGTGGGCAGATAGCGTTGTCCGCGATCGCCGCCGCCGAAGATTCCGAGTGTCGGTCTTCCCAGTGCGGCGGCAATGTGCATTGGCCCGCCATCCGCGCCGATGAAGGCCGAAGCGGTTTCGATCAGGGCTGTGAGTGTTCCAAGTTGGTCATTGGGTAGAACGATCTGCTTGACCTGCGACGGCAGATCGCCGGCGACAATCGCGTCGATCGCGTTTTTGTCGACCTCGCTGCCGACGATCAGGACCGAATGTTTTTGGCTCAGATGTGCCGCCCAGCGCGACCAGACCGCCGGCACGAGGGTGCGGGAAAGATCGGGGCCTCGGCCGGGGAAAAGGAGAATCGTCTCCGTCCCTTTCAGACCCGTGTCTGCCCAGATTTTGTCGGCGGCATTTTGATCCTGCGTGCGCAATACAAAGCCGCCGGGTAGAAACGCGCTCGGATCCAGCCCCAGCGCTTCGAGCATCGCGCGATATTTCTCGATCTCAGGCTGGTGCGGATAAACCGCGAGCCGCTGCCAGGGCTCCGACATGTCCACTTCCAGCGCATCGGCCACGGCTCGATTGGCCGGGTTCATGCCGCTGGGCCCATTGAAGGCGACGATCAAATCGGAACTGGCCATGTTGGCCAGGATTTCGCTGGCCCAGACGCGATCGAACTCGGCCAGCAGCGTGATGTCGGCCTGGCAATCTTCAGAAATGGTCCGAAGCTGGTCGGCCAGCATCTCTTCGCGCCCCGCAACCGGCTCGCGCGGATCAAAAGGCAGCGGAATGACTCGCACCCACTTGGGCAGGATGTTGCTGACTGCCGCCATCTGCGGGCGCACGAGCACTTTGATGTAGGCGCCTGGCCAGCGCCGATGCAGGCCCGATAACAACATCGTTCCCAGCACGATGTCGGAGAGGCCATCGAGCTGGGTGATCAGGATGGTGTTGATGGCTTGGGGAAACAATGAAGGGTCGAGCATGGGGCCTCGAAGTTACGGGGATTCTTTGGCGCACTTGGCCGATAGATAAAAACAAATCGACCACTCATTGAGCAATTTCAAACCGAAGCGCTGAACCTTATGTCGGACAACTCATCGCCCTATCTCAGCATTATTGTGCCGGCTTACAACGAGTCGGCAACGATTGCCGACACCCTCGCCAGGGTCAAGGCATTTCTCGATGCCCAGTCTTACAGCTATCAGGTCATCGTCTGTGCCGACGGAACCGATGGCACCCGCGAGCGAGCCGCTGAATTCGCGGGCAACGATCCGCGCTGGATTGTACTCGGATCTGCTCAGCGCGGCGGCAAGGGAAAAGCCGTGCGCGAGGGCGTTTTCCATGCGACCGGCCAGATCGTCGGGTTTATCGACGCAGACTATAAAACGCCGATCGAGGAACTCAAAAAACTGCTGCCGTATCTGGAGGGTGGGGCCGACGTGGTGATTGGGTCGCGCAGGATGGGTGAGACACAGATTCAGGTGCCGCAGCCGCTGTATCGGCGATGTGGGTCGCGGGCGTTCGGCGCGGTGATGCGGCGAATGATCGGCCTCCAGGGCATCCGGGATACGCAGTGCGGGTTCAAGTTTTTCAGGCGCGAAGCCGGCAAGCGGCTGTTTTCGCTGCAGCGGGTCGATGGGTACATGTTTGATGTCGAAATCCTTCGTCTCGCACGGCTGCTGAATCTGCGCATCCGCGAAGTCGGCGTCTGCTGGCGCGACGACGGGGATAGCCGATATAACCCGATTATCGGAACCTGGCGAAATGCCAGAGACCTACTGCGGATTCGGGGGATGAAATATGACCTGTCAGAAGACGCACCCTATTCCAGTATAGAAGCACTTCGAGCCGCATGAGGTATGGCGGGTAAGTTACGTCCGAAAATAAAGGCGCGACGGAAGATTCATTTCAGTCAATCGCGAACGCCGACTCCAACAGGCCAGCGTAAGTAAATGGCGCGGCCTGAACGTATGACGGTAGCGGCTCATCCAATTCCATCCCTGTCCCATGAGGCCTCGTCTGGTCGCGCGCGCCGTAGCGTAGCGGCGACTGAGTTGCTCTGCATCCTGCCGGTATTCGCGATTTGCCTGCTGTTCTGCTTCTGGTTCATCACCTGGGGCAGCGGGCATCTATTCGTTGTCGATCGGTTTGGCGACTACTACGACGCCCAGGCGCGGGCGATGCTGCATGGGCATCTTGATGTGCCGCCCGAGGCGATTGGATATGAGGCCTTCGAGCGGGATGGAAAATTCTACGGGTATTTTGGGATTACGCCGGCGCTGCTTCGGATCCCTTTCCTGCTGGTCGCTCCGCAAATGGACGGCATGTGGAGCCGGCTTGCGATGCTGGTGGCGTGCTTCCTAAATTTGGTTTATGCGAAACGATTGCTGACGTTGGCACGTCAGGGCGATAGCGTTGCTAAAACAACGCGTCACATATGGCACGATTGGTTGTTTTTGCTCGCCATCGGCATCGGATCGACCAATCTCTTCATCATCAGCCGATCCTTCACCTTTCATGAAGCGATCATGTGGGGAAGTACCTTTGCCCTGATGGCTGGGTATTATCTGATTCGATACCTTCGGGGCGGCCAGATTGCAGCGATCGGTCTCGCGGGTTTATTCGCGTTACTCGCATTTTTGGCCCGTCCGACGGCTGGTGCTGGGGCGGTTCTCGCGGTTGGAATTACGAGCCTTTATATAATCTATCAATCGATTCGCGCCCGCTCAGGTCTCAATACAATGCACGGTCTGCTGGCTTGCGGCATCGTTGCCTGCGGAGTCGGCATCTTCTGCGGCATCAATTACGCGAAATTTGGTACGTTTCAGGGCGTGCCGCTCAAGTACTACCTGCCTTACGCCATGGAACCGCGGCGGATGGAATTGACCGGCGGAAGTCAGATCCACCCGGCAAATCTTCCAACAGGAATCACGGCTTATTTTGGCGTTGCGGGTTTCGACACGAATCCCACGTTTCCCTGGATTTATCTGACGCAGCGCGTTGCGGTCTTACCCGGGTCGGCAATCGATATTGTCGAGCCGCATTCGAGCATTCCCGTAAGCATGCCGGCGCTGTTTCTGCTGGCCTGTTTCGGCGGGCTCGCGATCGCACGTAAGGGAAATTTGGTAGCGAGCGCTGCACGTCTTCCGGCGGCAGGTTTGCTCATTGGAGCTAGCGTCGTGCTGGTTACGGTCGGAATCACCCAACGCTATTTGCACGATTTCTTTCCGGTCCTCGTCTTGGCCGGGGCGTTTGGGATGGCGGAGCTGGAAAGGCGCAAAGGTAGTGCTAATTCCGCTGCCCTGCGTACCGCGATGTTGACGGTATTGGTGCTTCTCAGCGTCGGCATCAACTGCGCCTTCGCCTTTGACCACCAGGCCGAGATTGCCAAGAGCGCTCCGCCGAGCCAGCACCAGCGATTGGAGCACATCCGCGCGATACTGGGAGAGGGGCCTTCTGCACAATCGGCGGTTTCTTCTCACTCCCGCCCCTGGTACTCCGGGGGAGGGCTGGGGAGGGGGTCGATCTATCGGGAGATGACAGATGACCCCCACCCTAACCCTCCCCCGGAGTACCGCGAGAGGGAATTAGCCAGGTACCGCTCGTCACTCCGCGCGCCCCTGGGAATAGGGGGGCTCCGATGACCCGCTACTTCATCACCGGCGGCGCGGGGTTCATCGGGAGCAATCTTGCCGATCGGCTGCTTGCGCTGGGAAATGCTGTCACGGTGTACGACAATTTCTCGACCGGGCAGCGACGGTTTATCGAACCGGCAGTCGCGCAGCCGAATTTCCGTTTGATTGAGGGCGACACGCTCGATGCGTCGTCGCTGGAACGTGCCATTCAGGGGCACGATTGGGTGTTCCACCTCGCTGCCAATGCGGATGTGCGATTTGGTACCGATCACCCTTCGCGCGATCTTGAGCAAAATACCATTGCCACCCACAACGTGCTGGAGGCGATGCGGAAGGCCGGCATCAAGCAGATCGCCTTCTCATCCACCGGCTCGGTCTATGGTGAACCCAGCGTCTTTCCGACGCCGGAGGATTGCCCGTTTCCGGTTCAGACTTCGCTGTATGCGGCCAGCAAATTGGCTGGTGAAGGTCTGATCAGCGCCTACTGCGCTGGCTTCGGCTTCAAAGCCTGTATGTTCCGCTTTGTCTCCATCCTCGGCGAGCGCTATTCGCATGGGCATGTGTTTGATTTCCTGCGGAAGCTCAAAGTTGATCCAACGCGCATTGAAGTCCTCGGGAACGGCAAGCAGCGAAAGAGCTATCTGTACGTTCAGGATTGCATCAGCGCGATGCTGCACGCGATTGAGCGCATCGACGCGGGTGTGCATGTCTTTAACCTGGGCGCACCAGAATATTGTACGGTCGATCAATCCCTTTCATGGGTCTGCGAGCGCGTCGGCCTTCAGCCTCGGCGCGACTATTCCGGCGGCGAGCGCGGATGGATCGGCGACAGCCCGTTCATTTATCTCGATACCGCGCGCATCGCGCAGCTTGGCTGGAAGCCGCAGCTCGGCATTCGCCAGGCGGTGATCAAAACCGTCGATTACCTGCAGGCCAATCCATGGCTTTTCGAGGCGCGATGAGAGATGAGGTCGCAATGAAACAACCGCTGGGCGGAAAAGTCGCCTTAGTGACTGGTGCTTCGCGCGGGCTCGGGTTGGAAATCGCCCTGCGCCTCACGGCTGATGGAGCATCGCTCGCCCTTGCGGCTCGCGATCGCGAAGCACTGGAATCAGCATCGAAGCGGATCATCGCATGCCATCCCGATTCGACTGTTCAAGTATTTCGCGCGGATTTCACAGTCCAACGCGAAGTGGATGCCTTGGCCGACTGGGCGCTGGAGCAATGGCCGGCGATCGACATCCTGATCAACAACGCCGCGATTCAAGGACCCATTGGGCGCTTCGAAGAAGCTGACTGGTCGCAATGGAAAGCGGTGTTTGACGTCAATGTCTTTGCGCCGGCGCGCCTTGCGCAGCGGTTGATTCCAATGATGCGACGTCAGCGCAGTGGGAAGATCATCAACATCTCCGGCGGCGGCGCGACATCGCCGAGGCCCGATTTCTCGGCCTATGCCGCCAGCAAATGTGCTCTCGTGCGCCTCACCGAGACGCTGGCTGAGGAATTGCGCGACAGCCGGATTGATGTGAACGCGGTTTCTCCCGGCGCGATGAATACGCGCATGCTCGATGAAGTCATCGCGGCTGGCCCCAATGCAGCCCGACGCGAATACGAGTCGGCCCTGAAACGTCAAAAAGAGGGCGGCACAAATGCGACTCGTGCGGCGGGACTCGTGGCTTGGCTTGCATCCTCTGCCAGCGATGGAATCACCGGAAAGCTCATCAGCGCCGTCTGGGATGATTGGGAGCGCCTCGATCAGCGACGGCACGAGTTGGAAAAGACGGAGCTATTTACCCTTCGGAGGGTGAGCTAAGGAAGCCGAGGTTAGCCGCGACGCGACAGCGGAGCGCTTCTCCAAGCGCTCCGCTGTCGCGTCGCGGCTAACCGGATCCATTAAGAGGTCTTGAAGGAATATAATGCGGATTGCGATCGTTGGATGCGGATTGATTGGGCGGAAGCGCGCCAAGGCGCTGGGCGATGATGTACTTGTTGCTAGCGCCGACGTGGTGCTCGATCGTGCGCAGTCCTTGGCGATGGCTCATCAAGGCTGCACCGCTTCCTCTAATTGGCGGCAGGTCGTAACGCGCAAAGACATCGATGCAGTCATTGTCGCAACGACCAATGATGCGCTTGCAGAGGTATCGCTCGCGGCGGCGCAGGCCCAGAAGCATCTGCTGGTTGAAAAGCCCGGGGCTCGCAATTCAGCCGAGCTAGCGCCGGTCATCGAAGCAGCAAACCGAGCCGGCATCATCGCAAAAGCGGGATTCAACCATCGATTTCATCCTGCACTGCTCAAAGCGCGCGAACTGGTCGATCGAGATGCCATCGGCCCGCTCATGTTTGTCCGCGGCCGATATGGTCATGGCGGACGCCTCGGGATGGAAACTGAATGGCGCGGAAA
>Ga0105240_10013268_pt1 | contig 11332 bp, 10 predicted proteins | sample KBSC54metaG_FD_80426 | JGI IMG/M metagenome (GOLD analysis project Ga0105240, IMG submission 80426) | Corn rhizosphere microbial communities from Kellogg Biological Station, Michigan, USA - KBS C5-4 metaG | ecosystem: Host-associated > Plants > Roots > Rhizosphere > Soil | place: Michigan, USA...
CCATATCGACGGTCGTGCCGTCGATGCGGTTCAGACCTTCGACCGAACCGTGCAGCAATACGCGCCCCGCCAGCACGTTGAGCCGGCGCGGCACACCGTCCGAATGCTTGTAGAGCGCATCCCACGCATCCTCGGTGAAGGCGGGGTTGTTCTCCCAGCCGACCAGCTTCAGGCGGTGCTGGATGTATGGCGCGATCTCGTCCGCCTCCATCGGGGTCAGGTGATGGGTGGCGATCACGCGCTGGCGAAGCTGCTCGAGATGCTGCGAGGTCTGGAAACGCTCGCGGAACTCGGGCTGACCGAGCAGGAAGATCTGCACCAGCGACTGCCCGCCATTCTGGAAATTGGACAGCATGCGCAGCTCTTCCAGCGCCGAAAGGGCGAGGTTCTGCGCCTCGTCCACGATCAGCAGTGTCTGCCGACCCTCGGCGGCGTGGAGGCGCAGCGTCCGCTCGATCCGGTCGAGCAGTTGCGCCTTGGCCAGCCCCTCCGTCGCGAGACCGAGCTGCTGGGCGGTCAGCCGCAGCATGTCCTCGCCCTCCACCTGCGTGGAGACGAGGCGGATGGCATGCAGGCGCTGCGGATCGATCGAGGCCATCAGGTGGCCGACCAGCGTCGTCTTGCCCGCGCCGACATCGCCGGTGATGACGATGAAGCCCTCGCCCTGGGCAAGCCCGTAGCCGAGATAGGCCATGGCGGTGCGATGCGTCTTGCTCTCGAACCAGAAGCGCGCGTCGGGCGTCAGCTGGAAGGGGCGGTCCGTGAAGCCGTAGTGGCGATCGTACATGAGACCCTTCCCTTACATCGTATAGCGGACGGAGATCGTGCCTGTGCCGACCACGTCGTTGCTGCGATTGTCACCCGAACCCGACGAGACGCTGACCGATGCCGAGCCCGACAGGTGCGGCGAAAAGCCGCGATAATAGCTCACCGCGCCACCATAGACCCAGTAAGGCGACGATCCGAAACTGTCATCGTCGTCCCATGTCGCCAGCGCGTTGAACGCCACGCTGGAAACCGGCGATAGCGTGCGGATCGCCACGGCATCGATGTTCACCATCTGCTCGTTCGCGCCGGTGAAGCTGAACAGCGCCGGACCGAAATCGGGCTGGAGATAGTGGCGGTGTTCGTACCCGACGCCGAGGCCGTACTGCCAGAGCCCGCGGCTCCGTGACCAGTTGGCATAGACGCCGCGCGAGCGGTAGAAATCGGAATTGACCGAAGACAGCGCCGGAAGGCACCCACCCTGCCCGCCGTTGGCGCCGAACACGCAGCCCGCGAGAGACGTCGGAATCGGCGGCGCGTAGCTGTTGAAGCTGGTCGGCAGCGCGCCGATGCCGCTGCTCAACTGGCGGCCGAAGCTGGTGTGATCGTCATAGGCGACGACCTCGACGCTGCTGTCCGGATCGATCTGGTGCAGGAATCGGCCGGTGACGACCGTTTCGCCATAGCGGCGCCCGCCACGCACTTCCAGGCTGGTGCGCGCACTCGGCCGCCACAGCACGCCGACATCCCAGATCAGGCCATCCTGATCGTAGGTGAGCAGGCGTTTCTTGCTGCGATCGGCCTGGAGATGACGATGGTCGTCGAGGATCGCGTTGCCGTTCGCGTCAGTCAGGATCTGGTCCGACGTGGCTCGGTTCTTCTCGTAACCGGCCCCGCCTTCGAACGCGAGCGCGTCGCTGACCGGCAGGGTGACGTCGACCCGGCCGTAATAATTGTCCATCCGTGCGCCGAGGAAATGGACCTCGTCGCGGTTGGCGCCGCCCGACAGCTTGATGCCGACCGGCAGACCGAGGCCGCCCGGGCGGGTGCCGATCGAGGCATCTACCGTGTGATCGATGGTCGTGAAGTTGTTCGTCAGCACCGGCTGGCCGGGGCCGAGATCGAAATCGTCGCCGTCGGACGAGCGTGTCCAGGCGAAGCGATAGTCGGCGTTGAACGAAAGATCGCCGAAGTTGGTGGCGTAGCTCGGCCCGATCTGGGCGGAATAGATCTGGTTGGTGTTGCTCGTGTCGCCATCGACGAAGCCGGCCGAGCGGCGGCCGAAGCCACCGCTGGCACGCGTCGCGATGCCTGCCGCGTTGAGCGACAGTTCCTGCGTCGGCTGCCAGGTGACGACGCCCAGGCCCTGGTGAACCTCGGTATCATCGAACCGGTGGGCCCACGCAAAATAATGGTCGTACTGATAGCCGATCTGGCCCTGGACATGCGCGCCCTCTAGCGTCGCGTCGACGCCGGCGGTGACGCCGGTGTACGTCACCGCATCGCTGTCGTGGCCGCTGAGATCGCCGGTGATGGTCTGGTCCACTTCAAGATAGGGATGGATCGAGGTGCGCGCCTCGGCCGGCGCCGCGGCGAAAGCCGGCAACATCAGCAGGGCGGCGCAGAGAGCGAACCGCTTCATCCGTCGATCCCGTAATACTGGCCGAAGCGGCGGCTGGATCCACCGAACTCGACGCCATTGAGGAGGAGCTGCGGTTTCGGGCAGGCCGACAGCAGCTCGAGCGCTTCGCGCAGTTCGGTCTCGCCGGTCTTCTCCGCGCGCACGACGAACAGCAGCTGGCCGGCGTGCATCGCCAGCACCGATCCCGTCGAGGCGGCGAGCGCGGGCGAGGAATCGAACAGGATGATCCGGCGCGGATCGCGTGCCCGCAGCCGCTCCAGCACCTGGGTGGTGCGGGCGGATGCCAGCAGCTCGGTCGCCTCGTTGGTCTGACGGCCGGCCGGCAGCACGGAGAGGCCCTGGATGTCGGTCCGCACGATGCAGCCCTCGACGTCCACGGACGGATCGGCGATCGCGTCGATCAGGCCGGGGCCGCCTTCGAGGCCGAGCGTCGAGAGGATCTCCGGCTTGGCGACGTCGGCATCGACCAGCACCACCTCGACATCCTTCTCGGCCGCGAGGCTGAGCGCGAGGTTGACGGCGCAGAAGGTCTTGCCTTCGTCGGGCCGGGCCGAACTGATCAGGATTGTGCGCCCCTTCGGGCTGTCGTCCATGCCGCGCAGGAGCTGGCGCTTCACGATGCGGAACTCTTCCGCGATCGCGGTCGCACCGCTGTCCGGCACGATGAAGCCGCCCTCGCGGAGATCATCGATCGCCACCGTGCCGAAGCGCGGCTCGGCGGCCGGCCCGAAATTCATCGGCTGCGGCAAGGCCGGCACGAAGGATACCGGCGCGACCGTCTGCTCGACGGGCTTCGGCGCCACTTCGGGCTGGCCTGGGCCGCGCAGATTGGAGCCGAAATCATAGACGTTCGCCGCGCGCTCGACGAGCGACGGGCCGCGCGGAGGCTTCGGCCGATTGCCGTCGGGATCGGGCGTGATCGGGGTATGCTTGCTCATCTCGTCCCCCGTCACGCCATCAGGCCGCGCTGAACGAACTCGACCGCGAGCAGAAGCAGGAAAGCTCCTGCCAGCGCGCCGCCCGCCCCCGCGAACCATTTGAGCTGCTGCGCCTCGGCCGCCTTCTGCTTGGCGCCGCGCACGAAGCTGACGGCGCCCAGCACCGGCAGGCCGCTCGCCGCCGCCAGCGCCGCCGGCGTCGAATAGCTCGACTGCATCTTGTGCTTGAGGAAAGCGACGGCTGCCCCGCCCAGCGCCGCCGCCAGCAATACGCCGGTCAGCAGCAGCGGGCGCATCGGCTTCGACGGGACCTTCGAGAAGCTCGGCGGGGCGACGACTCGGAACTGGACGCTGCCGTCCTGGTCCTGCGCGTCGGCGCGAAGCTTGATGCCCTCGCGATCCTGCAGCAGCTTGTCATAGGCCTGCTGGAGCACGTCGTGATCGCGCGACAGCTTGGCCTGCTCGGCGGTGATCTCCGGCGCGCCCGCCTGCTTGGCGGCGAAGGTCGCGAGATCGGCCTGGAGCTGGGCGCGGCGGGTCGAGAGCGCCGCGAAGGTCGCCTGCTTGTCCGCCTGCATCGAACGCAGCGAGAGATAGGCCGGGTTCGGCTGGCTGTTCGCGCCACCGCCGGTATCCGCCGCCGCCGCGCCCGAAATGCGCGCGATCTGCTTCTTGAGCGAGATCACGTCGGGATGCTGGTCCGTCCAGCCCTGCGCCTGATCGGCGGCGAGCTGGCCCTGCAGCTGCGCGAGCTGCTGGCGCGGGCCGCCGACGTTACCGGCAACGGGAACGCCGGGGATCGTCGCGGGCGTGCCGGCCATCTGGCCGTTGACCGCCGCAAGCGCGCTCTGCGCGGCGGCGAGCTGGGTCTCGACATCCTGAAGCTGCGACTGCGCCGCCTGCATCCGGTCGGCGATCGAGCCGGTGCCGGGCAGCATGCCCATATATTTCGCCTCGAACGCCTGCTGCTTGTTCTCGGCGTCCTGCAGCTGGGCGCCACGCTGGGCGAGTTGCGCGTCGAGGAACTTGAGCGAGCGCTGCGCCTCGTCGGCATTGCCGGCCGAATAGCTGGCGTAGAAGGCATCGAGCACCTTCTGCGCCACGGTCTGGGCGAGATGCGCGTTCTGCGAATCCGTATAGCCGCCGCCCGAGAGATCGACGTCGAGCTCGAACAGATTGTCCTGCGTGGACTTGATCGTGATCGCGTTGGCGAGGCGCGCCACCTGCGTCGCGAGATCGCGCGGGGTAGCCGCCTGCTTCGCCAGCTGCGGCGTGGACTTGATCACGCCCGTCAGATTGTCGGACGAGGACAGCGTCTGGCGGAAGCTGTCGATATCCTGCTGCTGGTCGTTGGCACTGATACCCACCGCCTGCGGCAGGATCGATTGCGGCATGACGTAGACCTTCGCGCGGCTCTCATAGGTGTTGGGGATCAGCGAGACGGCGAGCCATCCCACCAGCGCGATCGCCCACGCCACCGCCAGCGCCAGCCAACGGCGGCGCCAGACGGCGTGGATGCCCACCCGGATCTCGTCGAGTATCGCCTGCATGTGTGCGCCTAAACCTTGCTACCGGTCGCTCAGAACATGCTTTCGGGGATGATGATGACGTCACCGGGCTCGAGCTTCACGTTCGCGCGGACGTCGCCATGCTTCACCAACTTCGCGATCTGGAGCGGAAACTCCTTCTGCTTGCCGGTAGTTTTGTCGAAGCGCACCAATTTGGCACGGTTGCCTGACGCATATTGGGACAGTCCGCCGACCGCGATCATCGCATCCAGCAGGGTCATGTTGGCGCGATAGGGCAGGCTCGCCGGCTTGTCCGTGGCGCCGACAATGCGGACCTGCTGCGAATAGGTGCCCTGGAAATTGTCCACCATCACCGACACCAGCGGGTCGGAAACGTATTTGGACAGCGCCGCCTTGATGTCCTCGGAAAGCTGCGCGGGCGTCTTGCCCACGGCGGGGAGGTCGGCGATCAGCGGCGTGGTGATACGGCCGTCGGGACGGACCTGCACCTTGCCGCCCAGTTCCGGATTGCGCCACACGAAGATGGTGAGCTGGTCCATCGGGCCAATCACATAGGCCTCACCCGGTTCCTCCTGCGTGGAAACGAAGGTCGCCGGCGGCAGCGCGGGGCCGCCCGCCGTGCTCGCGCATCCCGTCACGACACTGCACAGCATGGCCGCCAGCACCGTCTTCGAAGCGCCTTCGAACCGCATGTCTCAATCCCCTTCGTTCGCCGCGAAGGGGCGTGCACCGAAACCCTCGGCACGCGCTTTCGCGGGTCTTTCGAAGGTCGGCCTACGCTGCGAGGGGTTATTTTTGCGTTAGGATAACAGCGCTTTCGGAGGAAATCGCGATTTCGAGCGGAGCCGGATGGCCGAGGAACGCGGCCGGCGATGCCGTCGCGCCATAGGCCCCGGCGAGGAAGACGGCGATGACGTCACCGGGCCCGGCGCAGGGCAGCATGGCGTCGTCGGCGAGGCGATCGAGCGGGGTGCAAAGACAGCCGACCACGCTCACCTCCTCCTCCGGTTCTGCCCCGAAGCGGGTGGCGACGGCGACCGGGTAATTGCGGCGGACGACCGTTCCGAAATTGCCGGATGCGGCGAGTTGGTGGTGGAGGCCGCCATCCGTCACGAGGAACGTCTTCCTATGGCTCTCCTTCCGGTCGACGACGCGGGTGAGGTACACGCCCGCCTCGGCCACCAGCCAGCGGCCCAACTCGATCGCATAGCGTGAAGCCTCGTCGCCGATCTGCTCGATCAGCGCCGCGCCGATCGCCTCGACGTCCAGCGCGACGTCACCGGCGAAATAGGCCACGCCGAAGCCGCCGCCGAGGTTGACCAAAGGTGCGCGGGCGCCGGTCTCCTCGTCGATCCGGCGGGCAAGCGCGACGCTGTTCGCCTGCGTCTCCATGATGGCGTCCCGATCGAGCGATTGCGATCCGGCGAAGATGTGGAGGCCCCGATAATCCGCCCCGGCCTTCACCAGCCGCTTCACCAGCGGAGCGACCCGCTCCTGATCGATGCCGAACGGCTTGGCCCCGCCGCCCATCCGCATGCCCGATCCGCGCAGCTCGAACTCCGGGTTGATCCGCACCGCCAGGCGCGGCGTCAGCCCCAACGCCTCGGCGATCGACAGCGCGCGATCGGCCTCATGCTCCGATTCGAGGTTGATCGCGGCACCGGCGCGGATCGCCGCCTCCAGTTCGCGAGCGCGCTTGCCGGGACCCGCGAAACTGATGTGCTTCGCCGCCATGCCTGCCTCGATCGAACGGGCGAGCTCGCCTTCGGACGCGACGTCAAAGCCATCGACCATGCCCGCCATCGCCGCCATCAGCGGCGGATGGGGATTGGCCTTGATCGCGTAATGGATCTCCAGCCCCGGCGGCATCGCGGCGCGCAGCCGCTCGACGCGGCGGGCGATCATGCCGAGATCATAGACGAACAGCGGCGTATCGCCGGCCGTCTCGATCAGCGCGGTGACATCCTGGCCTCCGATCAGAAGGCGGCCGCGTGGATCAGCCTCGTAACCGGGCGGAATGGGACCGAGCGGCTTCACGCGGCATGATCCCGCACGATCGCGACGCGATCGAGCTTGCCGTTGGGGTTGCGCGGAAATTCGCCCACCCAGACCACTTCGCGCGGCTGCTGAAAGCTCGGCAGTTCCGCTTTGAAATATGATAATAATCGCGCGTCATCGCCTGCCCCGCGCACCACCAGCCGGATCGCCTGGCCCAGCCGCTCGTCCGGCACGCCGATCGCCACCGCTTCCCATGCGGCCCCGCTCGCGATGGCCGCCTCCTCGATCTCGGTCGGGCTGACGCGATTGCCGGAAACCTTGATCATCTCGTCGTCGCGCCCGACGAAACGGAGCAGCCCCTCCGCATCGCGCACCACGCTGTCCCCCGACCAGACCGCCGTGCCGCCGAGTATCGAAGCGGGAGGCGCCAGCCGGAAACGCAGTGCCGTCCGTTCGGCATCGCGCCAGTAGCCCTGCGCCACCAGCGGCCCGGCATGAACAAGTTCGCCGGGCTCGCCGTCGTCCGCCAGGCTGCCGTCAGGCCGCGCCACCATCACCTCGGCGAAGGGAATGGCGCGCCCGATCGATTCGGGATGGCGATCGACCAGCGCGGGATCGAGACGGGTCGAGCGGAAGGCTTCGGTGAGGCCGTACATCAGTGTCAGGCTGGCCCGCGGAAAGAGCTCGCGCAAGCGCCGCACCAGCGGCACCGGCATCCGCCCGCCCGTCGCGGAGAGAATGCGCAGCCCGGCCGCGGCTTCCTCCGGCCACCTGGCCTCGGCAAGTTGGACCCAGAGCGGCGGCACACCGGCCAGCGCCGTGATGCGGTGACGCTCCACCGCGCGGATCACGTCGTTTGCCATGAGATAGTCCAGGGGAACCGCGCAGGCGCCGGCGGCCCAGGTCGAAAACAGCTGGTTGAGCCCCGCATCGAAGCTCAGCGGCAGCACCGCGAGAGTCCTGTCCGTGGGCTCAACACCGAGATAATGCGCGACCGAGACCGCCCCGAGCCACAGGTTGGCATGGCTCAGCATCACGCCCTTGGGGCGGCCCGTCGAGCCCGAGGTGTACAGCAATGCCGCCAGCGCCCCGGTGTCACCGCTCGATGGAGACAAAGGCGCAGGATGATCGAGCAGGCCTTCTTCGTGCAAGATCGCGCAATTGCCCGGCAAGTCATCGGTTTCCAACAGCTTTTCCCGCGCAGACTGGGTGATCAGCAACCTCGCACCGCTGTCCGCGAGGATATGGCCCACCTGCGCGCGCTTGAGCAACGGGTTGACGGGGACGTGCACCAGCCCCGCCCGCGCGCAGGCCAGAGCCAGCATGCAGGCCACGCGCGTCTTGTGTAGCCAGCTCGCGACGCGATCGCCGGGCTCCGCCCGCTCCGCCAGATGCGCCGCCAGCGCGCCCACCACCCGATCGAGACTCGTGAAATTCAACTGCCCGTCACGATCGATCAACGCGACGTCGTCGGGCCGCCCGCAAAGCGCGAGCCGGTCCAGTCGCTGCGGCAACGGTTCCAGGCCGTCCCATTCGCTTGCGACTTGCAAATCCATCCCCCGGCACGCCACAGATTGCGCATGGGGATAGCGCGATGACCGTCTCGGTGGAATGGCTGGATGACTGGGACCGCATCGCCGCCCGCGCGGCCGGCACGCTGGACCGTGCGCGCCAGCCATGCCTGTTCGATCGGCTCGACTGGTATCGCCTGATGGGCGATCACCTTCATGCCGGCGCTAGGCCGAGCGTTCTGCGCGCGGAATCCGGATCCGCGAGCGGTTGGGCGTTCCTGCTGAACGAGGGCAGGCGGAAAGGCGTCGCGCTTTCGAAATGGTACGGGCTGTCCTGGGCTCCCGTCTTCGCGGGCGAGGGGCAGGAATTGCTGCTCTCGCTGCTGCGCGAGACTAGCCGCCGCTACGATCGCCTCGTTCTCCATCCTCTCGATGCAAACCGGGCGGCCAGTCTCGGCGCGGCGCTGCGTCATGCCGGATGGCAGGTGTTCAGCGATCGTGTGTCCACCAACTGGACGATCGACGTCGGAGGCAAGAGCTTCGCCGACTATTGGCGCGAACGGCCCGGCCAGTTGCGGAACACGGCGGCCCGCCGGATGCGGCGATATCCACTCGGCATACATATTCATGATTATTTCGAACAAGATGCGTGGCGAGATTACGAAGCGATCTACGCCGACAGCTGGAAGCCGACGGAAGGCTCGATGCCCTTCCTGCGCGCCTTGGCCGAGCAGGAAGGCGCCGCCGGCACCCTGCGGCTCGGGATCGCGAGGGATGTTCATGGCCGCGCCATAGCCGCCCAGTTCTGGCTGGTGGAGAACGGCATCGCGACGATCCGCAAACTGGCGCACCGGGAAGGCGCGAAAGAAATCTCGCCGGGCACGATCCTCAGCCACGCCATGTTCCGCGCGGCCATCGATCAGGATCGCGTCCACCGGATCGATTTCGGTCTCGGCAACGAGGCCTACAAGGCCGAATGGATGGACACGGCCAATCCCATCTATCGCATCGACGCCTATCGACCGGGGAGCGTGCGCGGTCTCGCCGGGATCGGGCGCGAGCGTGCAGGGCGGCTTGTCCGGCAGCTCCGGGGCCGCTAGGCGGGCGGCGATGACGATCGAAGACCAACTTCGTGCGATCCTGCGCGACGTGCTCGGCCTTGGCGCCGAACGCGCCGCAGCGATCGAGACGGATACGCCTCTGTTTGGGGCGATGCCGGAACTCGATTCGATGGCGGTCGCGGGCCTGCTCACCGAGATCGAGGATCGCCTCCACATCCTGATCGAGGACGACGAGGTCGGCGGCGAAATGCTGGAGACCTTCGGCGGCCTTGTCGACTTCGTGAAGGCCAAGCGCGGCGGATGACGGCGGCGCGCTGCCCGCGTGTCCATCCTTATGCCGATGGCGAGTTCATGCTCGCTTATGGTCCGCCGGACGGGCCGCAACTGCTTGTTCTGCAACCGCTCTTCGAAGAAATGAACCGCTGCCGGGCGATGATCGCCGGTATCTGCCGCGCGCTCGCCGAACGCGGGATCGGCTGCTGGTTGCCGGACCTTCCCGGCACGGGCGAGAGCTTGCGGGCGCTGGATGACATCCGGTGGGAAGATTGGCTGGCGGCGATCGAAGCCGCCGCCACGATGGTTCGGAACGAGACCAGCACACTTCCCTCCACCTTCGCGATCCGCGGGGGCGCGTTGCTGGATCAGGCGGCTGTCTCACGACGACTCCGCCTCGCGCCGACGACCGGTCGCTCCCTGCTCAGCGACCTGCGTCGCAGCGCGCTCGCCAGCGGCAGCGACCCCGCTCGCCCGGCCGGCTATACCTTGTCTCCCGCGCTGGTGGATGCGCTCGCCAATGCCGAGCCCTCGGCCGATGGAGACGTTCGAACCCTCCGCCTCGCCTCGGATGATCGCCCTGCCGACCGGCGCATCGACGGCACTCCGCTCTGGCGCCGGCCGGAACCCGCCACGGACAAGGGCATGGAAGTTGCCATCGTCGAGGAAATCGCATCCTGGATAGCATCTTGAGGCGGATCATTCCCCTGATCTGCGAGGGACAGGATCTGCTTGCGACCTTGGACGGCCCCGCCGACGCCAAGAAGGGCTGGCTTTTCGTGGTCGGCGGCACCCAGACTCGGGTGGGGCCGCATCGGCTCTACGAGCGCCTCTCCGCCCGCCTTGCCCAAGCGGGGCAGGCTGTCATCCGGTTCGACTGGCGTGGTGTCGGCGACAGCGGCGGTTTGGACTCCGGCTATCTGGAGAGCGCGGCTGAAATCGACGCTGCCGGCGATGCCTTGAAATATCACTTTCCTGATTTATCAGAGATATTTGGCTTCGGTCTTTGCGATGGAGCCTCGGCGATCGCCGAGGCTGCGCCGAGCCTGTCCGGCGCCGTGCTGGCCAATCCCTGGGTGGTAGAACCGACCGACGACCTGCCACCCGCCGCAGCGATCCGAGGTCATTACGCCAGGCGCCTGCTCGACCCGCGCGCATGGGGCAGATTGCTGGGCGGCGGCGTGAACCTGCGCCGGCTCGCCCGCGGACTGCTGCGATCCGGCGCGCGCGCGGACGACAGCCTCGTCCGCCGCTTCGCTGCCGGGATTCCGCAAGACAGCCGCATCGTGCTGGCCGAGGGCGACGGGACGGCGCAAGCCTTCTCCGCCGCCTGGCGTGGCCTCGCCGGCAAGAGGCCGAGGGTGGAAATCGTCACCGTCTCCACCGCCAGCCACAGCTTCGCCGATCCGCCCGCCTTCGAAGCGCTGGCGAAGGCGCTGCTCGATTATTCGGCGGCGACCGCTTCCTCGGCCTCGAAGTCCATCTCGGCCAGATAGCGCTCTGCATCGAGCGCGGCCATGCAGCCGGTTCCCGCCGCCGTGATCGCCTGGCGGTAGATCTTGTCCATCACATCGCCGCAGGCGAACACGCCCGGTACCGAGGTGCGCGTCGTGCC
>Ga0105240_10013269_pt1 | contig 11332 bp, 8 predicted proteins | sample KBSC54metaG_FD_80426 | JGI IMG/M metagenome (GOLD analysis project Ga0105240, IMG submission 80426) | Corn rhizosphere microbial communities from Kellogg Biological Station, Michigan, USA - KBS C5-4 metaG | ecosystem: Host-associated > Plants > Roots > Rhizosphere > Soil | place: Michigan, USA...
ATGGCGCAGATGCAACTGATCTCGAACGATCGGCAAACCGACTACAGCGTGAGCGTGCTGGAGGACGTCGTCGATGTCTCGTTCAAGGTGCCGGCGAGCACGGCGCCGCGGATCGACATCCTGCTTGCCGATCTAAAATCGGTGCGGCCTTCTGACTTTGGGGAGAACGATGATGAAAGGCTATTGGCAGCGCGATTTTTCGGCGCTGAGTTGGTTGCAATCTAAACCTTGAAGCCTTAGGAGCGCCGCGCTGCATGAATACCGAACTGACGGTCATCATTTGCACCCACAACCGCTATGAGGTGTTGAATGATGCGATTGCCTCCATCGAAACGCAGGATTGCTCCGAAGGGCTGTTCGAGCTTCTGATTGTCGATAACTCTACGGACCTGGAAGCGCAGCAAGCTTTCCTCCGCGATGCGGATATCTCGTGTCCACATCGGATCATTGTCGAGAGGGTGCCCGGACTGTCTCGAGCGAGAAATATCGGTGTCAGGGCTGCGACCGGAAACATCGTCGCTTTCATGGACGATGACGCAAGAGCCACTGCGTGGTGGGCATCGAGCCTCGTCGATACGATGAGACAATCACCGCAAGCGGGCGTTGTTGGAGGGCCGGTACGGCCAATCTGGCCTGCAAGCAGGCCTGCGTGGCTGCACGAGTGGCTCGAGGGATACCTCACCATCGTCGACCGTGGAAGCAAAGTGCGCGTGCTGGCAGATGGTGAATGGCTGGCAGGGACCAACATCGGCTTTCGGCGCGAGCCGCTCCTCGAGGTAGGCTTATTCAACGAAAACCTCGGCAGGGTGGGCAAGCTGCTGCTATCTAACGAGGAGCTCACCGTCACGGAGAAGATTCGGAAGCTCGGCTACAGCGTCGTCTATAACCCTGTGATCGAGATGCACCACAAGGTGCATGTCGATCGATTGAATCAAGCCTGGATGAGACGGCGCGTCATGTGGCAGGTAATCTCGGATCTGTTCAGTGAGACAGCGGGAGCCCCCTCTTTGGAGACCGACGTGGGCAAGATATTGGACTTTCAAATGCGTCTGCCGCCGAAGGACCGTGGGCTGTCCGGCTTGTTCTTGGATGTCGACTCTTCGGAGCTGTTCCTGCAGCAGACCGACGCGTTGGCACGCCTTGTACGGCTTGTTGCGACCGACGGGCGGGATTGGCGCGGCTTCCTCGAGACGAAAGCCCCGTGAAGAAGGTCATCAAGAGAACCGCGCTCGTGCTCAGCACGACGCCGCCGATCCCACGCGAATATGGCAATCGAAACCGGGTCTTCCAGACAATTTCCTTCCTGGAAGGACTGGGTTTCTCCGTTTCCTTCCTGCTCTATCCATTCGACGAGGAGTGGGAGGTCTCGATTCCCACTTATTACAAGGAGCTGTCTGACCGGTTCGAGTACTTCTCAGTCATTCCCAACAAGCGCCGGCTCCACCAGGGGGCGCTCGGGCGTCACCACGAGATCGATGAATGGTGGGACGAAACCATCGGCGACCACCTGAGCTGGCTCTTTAAGCGGCAGAAGTACGACGTCTTCTTCGTCAACTACACGTTCTTCTCGCGTGCCTTCGAGTACGCGCCGGCACACACGCTGCGCATTCTCGACACACATGATCTTTTCACCGGCCGGCGCGAGGCGTTCGAGAAGTTCGGCGTCGATGCGGAGTTCTTCTATACGACCGCGGATGAGGAGAGAAAGGCATTTGACCGTGCCGATGCCATCATCGGAATCAAGGAAGCCGAGTCGGCCTATATCCGCACCCTGACACAGAAGACGGTCATCACCGTTCCCTATTGGGCCGACGATGTCGATAAGGATGCAGCAGCGAGTCCGGAGCGCGCGCATGTCGTTTTCTCCCACGACCGTCCATTGAAGTTGGGCTTCATCGGGGCCCAGAACTCGGTGAACGTAGTCAACATGCGGAGGTTCCTACATTTATTCGACCGATATGTGCGTCTCTACGACCTACCGGTGGAAGTTGTGGTCGCCGGGAACGTGTGTCGACAATTGCACACGACGTACTCGTTTGTCAGGTTGGTCGGGAGGGTGCCGGACATAGCGGACTTTTACGGCGCCATAGACGCCGTCATCGCACCGCTGGAATTTTCCACGGGCATCAAGATTAAAGTCGGCGAGGCGTTGGCACGTGGGCTGCCGGTGCTTGCGACCGAGAACGCTTTCGACGGGTTCAGGGCCTACAGCTCGTTTCAAGTCGAGAAAGACGTGCCCAGCTTGTGCAGAACGCTGGCAAGGCTGGCGACAAACGAGATTAAGCTTGCCGATGTCAGTATTGCCTCTAGGCGCGCCGCGACGGCGGCAGCAAAAGCCCGGGACAAGGGTTTTGCGGAGCTGAAGTCCTGGATACATGGCAAGACCCGGCGGATTGTGGTCATCACGGATCGGCCGTTCTGGTATCGCGGCACCTGGATCGACGAGCTCATCGCTCAATCCATTGAGTACGTCTCCAATTGCGGCAAGACCATAGTTCTGTCGATGTCAGGTGAGGCTGTCAAACCGTCTGGCGTTTATTCGAGCGCGCAATACATCAGCGGATGCGCTGTGAACGACATCGAGGCGGTCGTGCGGCAAATCGGGGAATCCTGTCGAATTGCAGGGATCATTGCTTTTCTCGACTCCGCGGATTCCGCTAAGGTGCTAAAAGGGGTGGACCCGGCCAGCGTTCAGATGTGGATCGGGCAAATCGATATTGCCCCTCGCCGAGCTTCGGTAAAGTTTCTACCCGTCCATTCTGGAGCCGCCGAGATCAATGTTGCTCCCCTCAGATACTTGCCGGCGCGGGCCTCGAAGACTTTGAATGTTAGCCAGGTCACTATTCTGTCCCCTGACTCGTCCTCCGAATGGGAGAAAACCGTCATCGGCCATATCGAGGACCAGTGTAGAGCGCACTCACTTCAATTACAGACCATCCGCGTACCCTCTTATGCGCAGTACGATCCAGACTTCATGGGCCGCTGCACCGGCGACACCGCTCAGCGGGTTATCGTGCTCGAGTCGGATCGTGTCAGTCGCCTCTTCGTGCCTCATCTAACTGAATATCGGGGCGCGCAGTGCCTGATTCTGGGTCCCACAGTAACCTGTCCCCTGGCTATTTCCGCCAACGAGCGTTGGCCGTCCGTAATGACATCGATTGAATCCTTTTTGACCAGCGCCGTGTCAGCCCGTCCCGGCTCCGACGCCAATAGTGGATGGGATCATGTTTGGGCGGCGCTTGCCTAGCCTGAATGTTCGCAATCGAACATACGCTTGCGGAGAAGGAACAGCACATGACGATCGTTCGCTCTTGGCTATGCTGTCTCACTGCGCTTCTTCTCGGCATTCATCCGGTCCACGGCGCCGCTGCAAACGCTGCCGGTCCGGCACCTGAGGTGACCCTCCACGGGAAATCCTTTTATGAAAATGGCCAGCCGTGGATCGCTAAAGGTGTCGTAATCGAGGGCTTCAATGCACCTCAATCGGCTCGCAAAGGGGCGGCCAAGGCGGCTGCCTATTACGGTGCAAAAGAGCTCGCCGCGGCGCGGGAAGTGTTTGGCGCAAATACCATTCACTTCAAGATAAGTCAGCCGGGGCTGGACCCGAAGTCCTCTATTTTCGATCCCGCCTATATCACCGAGCTCAAAACTGCAGTGGAGCTGGCCAGGCACTCCGGCTTCGTCGTGATCCTGTCGATGGACTCTCAAGACGAGAACGGAGTTCACGGCCTGCCTTGCATGCCGACGGACGCCACACTGCGGGCATGGGGCTCCATAGTCAGTTGGATTCGGTCAGACCAGGGAATCATGCTCGAGGTATTCAACGAGCCGTGTAAGCCGAACAACCCACAGAGCGAGGCAGAGTGGGTCCGTGTTATGCAGGAACTCGTGCAGGGACTAAGAGGAATGAAGTCGAGCAATATTCTGCTTCTGAACGGACTGGTCTATGGTAGGTATGTCAGCGGGCTGTTCGCCAAGGTCCATGACTCCATCCCGGATCACCTCGCGTTGTCCGTGCATCCCTACCTGATGAAGGGATTTGCTACTCGGCAGGACTGGGATCATTATTTCGGCACGAGCGCGCAGCAGTATCCGATCATTGCCACCGAATTTAAAGCGACTGCGAAAAATGGCTGTGTGGGTGCCGACACCCCGCAGCTCACATTGCAGATGGTCCGTTACCTGCAGGAGCGCCACATAGGGTTGGTCGTCTGGGCAATCGACTCCTCATTCGGACACCTGGTGAGGGATCACGAGAAATTCGAGCCGCTCGGATATGAGTTGTTCAAGGGCTGCGGCGATGGCTCGGTGGCCGGAGCCGGCAAGCTGCTGGTCAAGTTTCCTAACAACTGACGCTCCAGGGAGAGTGCGCGTTCCTGACATGATCAAGTTATATGCTTGGACCGATTGGCCGAACTTCGGCGATGCGCTGTCTCGAGATGTGGTGGCGTGGGCGACGCAGCGTCGCATTCAGCTCGTGCCCGGGGATGAGACGGGAAAGCTGCTCGCCGTAGGATCCGTCCTCCAGCACGCAAGATCCGGCGATGTCATCTGGGGGACGGGTGTTAATCCCTACGACTACCAGGATTTCTGGCTCAATTATAAGAAGGCTACGCTATCGCTGCATGTTCTGGCCGTTCGAGGCCCGATCACTCGGGATGTCCTGATTGCAAGACAGATCGCCTGCCCGGACGTCTTTGGCGATCCGGCCATACTGCTTCCGCTGGTTTACCCGCAAAGCGTGACGGGGGGGCGAGGTGGGCTGTTGATTCCGCATCTGCGGGACTACCCGCGGTTTAACGCAGATAGCGCGTTCCGCCGTGGTTTGCGGATCGTCAATCCTGCATCGGACTGGCGCGAGGTCGTAGACCAGATCGTGTGCGCGGAATTCGTGGTATCAAGCTCGCTACATGGAATCATTGTGGCGGAGGCCTATGGGGTCCCGGCGATCTGGTTTCGACCCAGCCAGGGTGAAGGGTATTTGAAATATCAAGACTACTACGGAAGCACCGAGCGTGCGCCAGCCCCGGTCTACGAACTCGAGAGATGTCTCAAGTCATCGCCGAAGACGCCTCCCGACTACACGCAGATGCGTAAGGCGCTCGTTGCGGCTTTGGATATGACACTGATCGATGCGGTCTGCGGCATCCCGGATTGACCTGTTGGTCGTTGGACTCGTATGACGTTATCGTTTGACTTGAAAACGCATCGGATTGTGTGTCTGGCGTATCCTCTGGGAGCGCCGGAGCCGGTCTTATTGGCTTCCAACGGCAGCATTGAAATCATCGCGGCGGAGCAGTTCCTCCTCATGAAGCGCCATCTGCCGGACTCGGAGATCATCTTATACAACGATTCTGTCGTTCCACGGCAGACCGACGTCCTGCTCCTGCTTCTGCCATTGCCTCTGGTGCCCGTGGCGTTGATGGAGAAATTCGAGCGGGTTGTCTACTACTTCGATGACCTGACAGTTCACAAATGGCGGCAGGATGAGAGCTATTCGCAGCGGGTTGCGCAGCTGAAGGCGATTCTGCATCCGTTGAAGGCGGAGGCAGAGGAGTTGCGCCGCCACACCGGGATATTCGCGGGCCACGTGCCATGGTCCATCGCACGGTTGCCGAATGATGTTGCGCCGAAAAGCGCCAGGCCGAGCGTCTTCGTAGATATGGACGATCGCAGTGTTTATGCGGACTCGTTGGTGTCGGCCGCCAAATTCATCGAGTCCATCAGCGAGGTCGATGTCGATATCCACATCCCTGAGCGCGGGCTGCCTCACATTCCTGAGGGTTTGAAGCCGCGAGTCAATGTCGTTCGCTTCATGCCGCACGAGCAATTCTTGCGGTTTGTCGGGCGCGCCTGGTACTACGCCTCAGGCATTCGCGGATCGTACGAGTACGTCGTTCTCGAGTCGGCCAAACTCGGATGTGGGTTGATTTCCTTGTTCTCCGCGGTAAAGCCTGAGCATAGAGCCCGAAGTCAGTTCCTGGCATACGCAGGAGAGGGGGGCTTTCCTGAAGCGCTCAGGGAAAGCATTTCCCAATTCGAGCCGTCGCGAATTCTGCGGCAAGCGAGCGTCCTTTATCCGGAAGATGCGGTATCACGTATTCCGGCGGTGTTCTGCGAGGCGTTTCAGTAAACGGATCGGCTATTTGTTAGGCACCGCAGTCCCATGACTGCGTGCTCCGATCGTCACGGTTCCGTCTGATTCGTCTCTCACCTCGACCGGCAGCGCCGCTGCCAAACTCTTCAGCCACTGATCGATATTGTTTTCAAACACTGCTCCCGAAATCGTCAACTCCCCGGTCTGCCTGTCTTCAATCACAATCTTCCGTTTCGAGTATCGACTCAGGTCTGCCACCACATTCACCAGCGGTTCTCCAATGTATTGCCGTCGGCCTTCCCGCCACGCCGCGACCGCTTCGATGGCAAGCGGCACGGGAGCGTCCAGCTGTGCTGATATCAGTCGCAGCTGGTGGCCCGCCGAAACTCGCTCTGTCAACGGTGCAGCCAACTCTTGCGACCCGTTCGGCACGGTCGGCGGATGAGACCGCTCTACCTCGACCGCCCCTTCCGCCACCGCGACCGTAACATCGCCTCCCGCTCTCCGGACGTTGAACGCCGTCCCTACTGCTCGGATCGCCGTCGGTCCCGCGTGGACAATGAACGGACGACGTGGGTCTTTACCGACCTCAAAGAAAGCCTCTCCGTGTTCGAGCGTGAGCTCTCGCTGCGCTTTTCCAAGATCGACCGTCACCCGCGAGTCACCGTCGATGGTCACAGTCGATCCGTCGGTCAACTGGACGCGGCGCAGCTCCCCGACGCCCGTATCTAGGACGGTTCGGTGAAAGATTCCGGGCAGCCCCATTCCGAATACGCCCGGCAGACTGACCGCCGCGACCGCCGCCGCTGCGGCCGTTGCGAATGCAGCAGTCCAAACGAGGCGTCTGTGTCGTTGTGAATCACGCCGCATGCACTCGAGCCCACGAGCGAACTGCGACACTGGTATAGAGCCGTCATACACGTCCGAAGCCAACGCCTCCTCCGATGGCCACGGAAGATTCCGCACTCCCTCGATGCACTCCTGAAGCGCTTGCAGGCGATCAAATGCCTGCCGGTGCTGCACGCTCTCGGACAGCCAGCGCTGCCACGCCGCGATCCGCTCCTCGCTCAGGTCACGCCCTTCTAACTCCAGCAGCCACTTCGCTGCCTGTGTCGTCGCCAGTTCCCGCTTCGAGGTTCCCATTGACCTATCCATGGCGATCACCCCGCACCTTCTCGGATTCTGCTGCATCGAGTCCCGCGCGGCAGTGGCTAAATGCTTGCAGGATGTAGTGTCGGACCGTCCGCTCCGAGACGCCCATTTGGAGCGCGATCTCACCCGGGTCCAGCCCCTGCACCCGGTTCAGTAGGAAGGCCAGCCGGCACTTTGGAGGCAATTCGTGTAGCAGCCGTTCAACGATCTCCACTCCCTGAGTCCCCACCGCCGCTCGCTCCGGCGAGGGTGTGTCCCGAAACTCCTCGAAGAGCACAGACTCCCGCAACCGTTCGCGGCGTCCTCGGCTCCGCATCCGGTCGACGGCCAGATTCGCCGCCGTCTTGAACAGAAAAGCCCGCAGGAAACTCACCGCGCCCGGTTGGTGGAGGTCCAGCAGCCGCACATACGCCTCCTGAGCGACCTCGTTAGCCTCCTGACGAGAACGCATGCGGGCAGTCAGGAAGCGGATCAGGGACTCGTTATGTTCTCGAAACAGCTCGGCGATCATTCTGGCATGCGAGCTGTCGCGAGCCTCGACGGCCTTTGTTTCATCTTGGGGAGCGTTGCCGGAAGGGGAGGTCAACGTCTGTCGCTCCGAAATCGCCTTTATCCGCGGTTGCGATGACTATGACGTCTGAGAGAGGTTTTTTGGCAAAGCGTGAGGGCTTGCCAGATTCTGGACTTGAAGCGTCTTACACGCCACTAGAACGTGGCACAAGCCGAAGGGCGAGGGGATTCATGCGTACCTTTTCTGCATCTCTACACACAGCCCTGCGGGGTCTTGTAGGCGGCTGGCTACTGATGCTGCTGCTCTGCACGGCAACGAGTGCGGCGTGGGCCGACGAGCTCGTCGGGAATGCGCAGTTCGATATTCCCTCTCAGTCGCTCGCGACAGCGCTGTTGCGTTACTCCCAGCAAGCGAGTGTTCAGGTGGTCGTGTCCAACGAGGTAGCCAAGACTCGTACGTCGACGGCCGTGCAGGGGGAGTACCCCAAGGCGAAGGCGCTCGAGATGCTTCTGCGAGGTTCTGGGCTCACATTCCATGTGACAGCAGAGCGGACTGTGGCCATCAGTGAGGAAAAGACTCCCACCGCGTGGGAAAAGAATCAGGACGAGTTTCGGGTGGCGCAAATGGATCAAGGAGAATCCGCCGCGGCAGGGGCTGCAGGGAACTTGGAGGAGATCATTGTCACAGCGCGTAAGAAAGAGGAAAAGCTTCAGGAGACTCCAGTACCGGTTTCAGTGATTGACACGCAGGCGCTAACTGAAAGCAACCAGGTAATGCTGCGGGATCTCAACGGCACTGTGCCGGCGCTGAGTGTGACGCCGGGCATAGAGAATCAACAATCCGTGACCATTAGGGGACTCTCGACCGGCGTCTATGGAATTCCAACAGTCGCCATTACCGTCGATGATGTTCCCCTGACAAACATCGTCCCCGATTTCGATCCCGGCGACATCACGCGAATCGAAGTCCTGCGGGGACCGCAGGGCACGCTCTATGGCGCCAACAGCATTGGCGGCTTGTTGAAGTATGTGACGACCGATCCATCCACCGGCGCCTTCAGCGCCCGGCTACAGGCTGGAACCAGCCACGTGTCCAATGGGGCGGAGCCCGGATACAACTTCCGAGGCTCCATCAACATGCCGGTCACCGATACACTGGCGCTTCGCGCGAGCGCATTCACGCGCCAGGACCCTGGCTACATCGACGATGTGCTTACAGGACAGGATGGAGTCAACAAGGCGCATGTCTACGGCGGCAAGGTCTCGGCGCTCTGGTCGCCGTCCCAGGCATTCTCCTTGAAGCTGAGCGCCGTGTACGAGCACATGGAGGGCGGCGAACCATTGGTCTATCTGCCGACACCTGGCTACCCGGGTACCGCGGGCCTGGGTGACCTCCAACAGAATGAGGTGAATGGGGGTGGTGACTATACGCGCGCCTTCGAGCTCTATAGTGCCAACATAAAAGCTCATCTCGGCGGCATCGACCTCGTTTCAATCACCGGTTACAACATCACCAAGTCGAACTATTCGTGGGATGGTACCTGGGCCTACGGATCGGCCTGGCAGGCATTCCTCAATCTCAACTATCAGCCCGGCAGCGAGGTCGCCGGTCCATGGACGGAAAAGATATTCACCCAGGAGGTTCGAGCTGCCGCGCAGATCGGGAACAAACTTGATTGGCAGCTGGGGGTTTTCTACTCCCACGATGTCATCCCTGTGGGCGCGTATGCCGTGCTCAACTATGCCGTGACTCCCATTACGGGACGGTATATCGCAACCGGGGCTTACTTTGGGTTGCCCGCGAAATCGCTGGTTGACTATGCCGCATTTTGCAATCTGACCTATCGCTTCACCGAACGACTTGACGTCCAGGTTGGGGCTCGAGAAAGCGTGGACCAGCCGCATACTGGAGAGTCAGTTACTTTGGCGCCGCTTTTCAATTTCAACAGTTCCGTGGCGGGGCTCTCGGGCAACGTCAACCACGCCACGTACTCGTTCACGCCCAGGTATAAGATCGCGGATGACCTGATGGTGTATTCGCGGATAGCCTCCGGATATCAGCCGGGTGGACCCAATTCAACGGTTGGTGTCCAAGGCGTACCGCAAGCATATGGCGCGTCAACTTCATGGAACTACGAGGTGGGCTTCAAAGGCGAGCTTCTCGACCATAGGTTGTCGGTCGATACCTCGGTGTATTACATCGACTGGCAAAAGCTCCAGGTCGCCTTGACCGTTCCACCAGGTATTTCGTTCACTGGCAATGCGGGTGCTGCTAAGAGTGAAGGCGTGGAACTCTCGCTCACTGCACGGCCTTTCTCGGGCCTGACGATCAGTGGTTGGGTCACGTATGACGACGCCTCGCTGACCGAAGGGTTCCCCTCTACCGCTACTTCAATTTATGGCTATCCGGGTGAGCCTCTGCCGTATGCGTCTCGTTGGTCCGGAAACATTTCCCTCGAGCGGAAATTCCCTCTGAGCAGCCAGGTCACCGGGGTAGTCGGCGGCACGGCCAGCTACATTGGCGAGCGTATGGGTACGTTCACCGGAGGCGGCGGAGTGTCAGCGCTGCGAGCAGAGTATCCAGCCTATACAGAGGTCGGCCTGCATGCTGGCGTGAACTATGCGTCCTGGAGCGCGAATCTTTTCGTGACCAACCTCGCCGACCGGCGCGCAATCGTAGGAGGTGGCGTCGGCGATTATCCGCCATTCGCTTATCAGTACATCACGCCGCGTACGGTAGGACTGAATCTCGTTGCGACCTTCTAGCTGAAACGAGCATGCATCACTCGAGCGTGACGGCCAGGCGGGCCGATGCGCACGGACTGTGGGGCCAGCCGCGGGGCCTGTTCTTCGCGGCAGGCACCGAGCTCTCGGATCGCGTGTCCTTCCATGGGATGCAGGCACTCCTGATCCTCTACATGGTTGGGCAACTTCTCCTTCCCGGTCACATCGAGAAGGTCGCGGGCTTCGCACGGGTGCGAAGCGCTATTGAGGGGGTAACGGGTCCGCTGTCGGTACAGGCCTTGGCCTTACAGATCTTCGGGCTCTACATCGGCTTCGTATCCCTCACTCCGATCCTGGGCGGGCTTCTCGGCGACCGGGTTCTCGGACGGCGGCGGGCTGTGACCTTGGGTGCCCTTCTCATGATGATCGGGCACTTCTGCATGGCATTCGAGCAAACATTTCTGATCGCGCTGCTGCTGTTGATCACCGGCGCGGGCGCGCTGCGCGGCAATCTGATTTCCCAAGTGGGGGATCTCTACTCAAGGGAGGATGCCCGTCGCGAGAGCGGATTTCAGATCTATTACGCTGTAGCCAACACAGGTTCATTCATTGCGCCGCTCGTCACGGGGACACTCACCCAGCTCTACGGTTGGCACTACGGATTTGGCTTTGCCGGAATCGGCATGTTGGTGGGCCTGGCCGCTTACCTCTCCGGACGGCGCCACCTTCCACAGGATGCGCACAAGAAGCGCGGCCCGATGCCCGCTAAACTAACACCCCGCGAGCGCCGCATAGTCGCGGTCCTCACACTGATGCTGCCACTTCTGAGCCTCTTCTGGGTCGCACAAG
>Ga0105240_10013270_pt1 | contig 11331 bp, 8 predicted proteins | sample KBSC54metaG_FD_80426 | JGI IMG/M metagenome (GOLD analysis project Ga0105240, IMG submission 80426) | Corn rhizosphere microbial communities from Kellogg Biological Station, Michigan, USA - KBS C5-4 metaG | ecosystem: Host-associated > Plants > Roots > Rhizosphere > Soil | place: Michigan, USA...
CGTCGCGGCAGATGCGCATTGGAGTTGGGCGACTTTGACAGAGGCTCAGCGAGTCTGCAGAGATTTAGACGAATTCCAACTCGACTTTCTCGAAGACCCTTTCCCCGCGGCGGACGTTCACCTAACGCATGAACTTCAGAAATCGTTAACAACGCGCCTAGCTGCGGGAGAAGACGTACTCGGAACTCGCACGTTGCTCGAACTGGTTAAAGGTATTGGTATTTTACGCGTCGATGCGACTACGTGCGGTGGTATCAGCGGGGCCGTGGAGGCGATTCACCATGCATGGGGCGCTGGCCGCACGGTATTTCCCCATGTCTGGGCACCTATACATATTCACCTGGCTTGTGCGTTTCCGAACGTCGAAGGTGTGGAGTTTATCGCAGCTGAGATTGGCGCAGACCCCATTGAAAAATTACTGAAGAATGTCCCGAAGGTCGAACACGGGTATATGCGGCCAAGCGAGGAACCAGGTGTGGGTATCACGTTGGATTGGCCAGCCATTGAAAAACTGTGTTGTCGAAGCACAGTTATTGAGCCTTCGTAGCGCTCGCCCATGGAACTTGCTCCTCCAAATCGTGCGGGAATCCGCATGGGACATGTTCATATCATGCTGTCCGATACTACGGCTGTACGGCATGCCTTCTTGAAGTTGGGCGGAGGGTTAGTGCGAAATCTCGGCTCGTTTGAAATTATTCCATTCCCCGGTGCGTACATACTCCTGACTAACAGAGAATCACTCGGCGGAAGCGCAGCTTCCGTCGTAAGTTCTGTTTCATTTCATGTACGTTCCCTTCAAACGATAGTCGATACGTGTCAAGAGGCGCGAATTAAGATCGCGAGATCAGAATCCGAATCGCAATGCTCGATTAACATGCCGGGCGATGTTGTCGTGGAATTACTCGAACTTCCGAACCTCAACTATCCAATTCAGTTTCATGCGATCAATTTTTCCTCCCGTGACACGGAGGCTATGGCGACTTGGTATGGCCGCTTCCTCGGCGGAGAGATCATACCGGGCACGGGGCAACTCGTTACGGTCAAAATTCCTGGGGCAGAGCTGAGACTAGAAAAGAAGAACTCTGCGGGACTTCCGACGAAAGGGCGATCGCTCGATCATGTCGGATTTGATGTGAACGATCTTGGCCAACTTTACGAACAGTACTTAGCCAGTGGCGTTGAGTTTGAATCTCCTCCACGAGTAGCTCCGAATGGCATCACACGAGTTGCCTTTTGCAATGACCCATGGGGCACGAGGATTGAGTTAACCGAGAAGATCAGCGCACTGCTCTGAGATTCGCCTGCCGAAGATCGAAGCATATGAGCTTCGACGCCGATTGACGCTAATCAAAGTTATCGAGAGTCTACAACGGGGTCTAGGCGTGCGCCAACCCTCCTAGCTCGCGGGCTGCATTTCTCCCAGCAGTTCTTATAGCTCTATGATCGTTATAGATTGCGGCACAGGAAACATAGCGTTCATTTGAGAGAGCATGAAGTTCGGGACTTAAACGGCTAAACGGATGACTATAAAATCCAAAGATTTTGACGCGCTTGTAATCGGCTCCGGGCCCAACGGGTTGGCGGCGGCAATTACACTTGCGCAAGCCGGACGCTCGGTCGTCGTGTACGAAGCGGAGGAAAGCATCGGAGGCGGAGCGCGAAGCGCTGAGCTTACACTCCCCGGATTCGTTCACGACATCTGCTCTTGCGTTCATCCGATGGCCGCGGGTTCACCTTTTTTCCGCGGGCTCAATCTCGAAAGATTTGGTTTGCGCTGGATCTTTCCTGAAATCGCTCTGGCCCATCCCTTTGATGACGGCGATGTGGCCGTGATCGGGAATCCTTTCCAGCAGAATCTCGAACAGTTTGGCCAAGACGCGAAAACGATACGCGGTTTATTGGAAGGGACGGTTCAATCGTGGCCAGAAATATCACAGGAAATTCTGCACCCGCCACACATTCCCAATCGTCCCTTGAAGATGGCAATGTTCGGTTGGCGCGCTATTCAATCGGCGCGAAAGATCGCGAGCAGGTTCCAAACGAAAAAGGCCCGTGCAGTTCTTGCGGGGATGGCTGCGCACTCGATCTTACCGTTGGCTAAACCTGTGACGGGCGGCTTCGGCCTTATCCTCTGGGCCACTTGCTATGCGGTCGACTGGCCTTTCGCGGGAGGCGGCTCGCAGTCGCTTGCGAACGCCCTAGTCGCGCTGCTAGAGAGCTTGGGTGGTGAAGTGGTCAGCGGCATGCGAATCCGCAACCTTGCCCAGCTTCCGAAAGCGCGAGCTGTGCTTTGCGACATTACGCCGCGGCAATTACTGGCGATCAGCGGAGCAAAACTAGCGAAAAGCGAGCGCCGCCAGCTTGCAAGATATCGATATGGTCCTGGTTCATTCAAGATGGACTGGGCGCTGGACGCGCCCATCCCCTGGCGATCGGTCGATTGCCGAAGAGCAGGAACTGTTCACGTCGGCGGTACGTTCGAAGAGATTGCGGAATCCGAATCCGCGGCATGGAAAGGCGTGCCTTCTGAACGTCCGTTCGTCCTTGTAGCCCAACCATCACTGTCTGATCCGAGCCGTGCGCCAGCCGGCAAGCATACCGCATGGGCTTACTGCCACGTTCCTCACGGCAGCAACGTCGACATGCGCGAGCGTATCGAAGCGCAAATCGAACGCTTCGCTCCTGGTTTTCGCGAGCGAATTCTTGCACGTTCTGCGAAGTTTCCGCGCGATCTCGAAGCTCACAATGCCAATCTGATTGGAGGAGACATTGGGGCGGGTTCCGTTGAATTGGGGCAATTCTTTCTGCGACCGAATCGGCGTCTTTATTCCACGTCTGCTCCTGACGTGTTCCTCTGCTCCGCTTCAACCCCGCCAGGTCCAGGTGTTCACGGTATGTGCGGTCATTTTGCTGCAAAGCTCGCGTTGAAAAAATGTTTTTGAACGCGAGTACAGGGAATCCCGCGGACCGGTACACAAATCGCTGAATCGTGCTCCCTCCCAGGCGCAATTACAGTCAATTCTTAGCCATGGCGGCGCTGTCAGTCGTCGATAATGAGGAGGTTGTCGCTCTCATGAAACATGCAAAAACAAGAAGTTCCAAAATTAGATCCAAGGAACCTAGCATTGCTGACACGTCTCGATCTCCGAATCGCACGGCAGATGATTCGCCGGGCACGGAGGATTTGGCGCGCAGAACGGATATCCGCGACCCTCTTCGGGCGCCGGGGCAACTGCCCGCATATGCACGGCGCAAGAATCATCTCGACTCGGATGAGGTCTATGGAAATACCGAAATCCCGCATCGTTCTAGACAACAAAAACCCCGCCCACAGCCTGCGGTTGGCAAACGCGGCCGCTAAGGCTGTGGCATTTGAACCTAGAGCACCGCGGAGGATGTGATGGCTGCGATTGAGTACGGCAGTTATTATTGGTGCGTTGTCTTGAAAGAGACAGCGGCAGGCGCACCCGCCGAAACGATTCATCTACATGCGGACAGATTAGCCGTCGATTCTACCGGGGCATTGACTTTTATGAGCAAGGGACGGCGGCCCGCTGGCACGGAACCAGAACACGTACAGGAACCCGACGGCGGTTCGCCCGGCGGGGCAGCCAGATCGGATCGGCAAAGTCCCGAACCGGGCAGCATGGTTTATTTCGCAATCGCCCCAGGTTCATGGAAACTTGTCTATGCGGCCAAGCTTCAAGACGGGTCTCCCGCATCGGTGGAACACTGGAACGCCAGAGAAGGAAGTGCAGGGGCTGCTATGCTCACAAATGCCGGTACAGGTCCAGCAGCCTAAAGGATTCTCGCTGCAAACCAACATACGCCACAGTATTCACCGCTACAACAAACCCCGTAAGATGTTTATTGTTAACCGCTTGCGTGATATCTAACCGGCACCTCTCTACTCCGCCGAACATCTAATAGCTTAGGTGGGAAACTTAAGGAGGTGTCTTGTGAGTACGCATAAGCTGCCACTTCCAGCCGTGTCCAGCCCACAGGTAATTGCAGTCGTTCCGAAGCTCACGGGTCCGAACGCAGAGAATGATACGTTTCTGCACGCCATGTTGGAGCTGCCCTCAGTTGAGGGGCGGAAATCCCGAGGCCCATTGAAAATGGCAGTGTCCGTGGCGATACACGCCGTGGTCATTGCGCTCTTGATTTTTGTGCCGTTGTACTTCGCGAAAAACGTGATTGCGCCAAAAAAGCTGGTGGAGCCGACGTACATATTTACACCTCCACCGCCCCCAGCACCACCTCCGCCAGCTGGCGCAACGGAGGCACCCAAGACCGTCGTGCAGCAGCCTAGAATCGTTGAGCCCACACCGCTTGTGGCGCCCAAAGTTGTGCCTAAAACTGCGCCAGATACCGCTCAAAATAATACGATGGCGGCACCTGACTTGGGCGAAGCGGGCGGCGTTCCAGGCGGAATGCCGGGGGGCGTGCTTGGAGGAGTGCTAGGTGGAACAGGAGCCGTGCCAGGACCACCGGCTCCGCCGAAAAATCCTGCTGTCGTCCGGGTTGGGGGTAATGTAAAGCCGCCGCAGTTGGTTCAAAAAATTCAACCCCAATATCCAACCGTAGCTAGGATGGCGCATGTCCAGGGCCAAGTGGTAATTGATGCTGTCATCAGCAAGAATGGCAGCGTCATCAGCGAGCACGCCGTCAGCGGGCCGAGCCTGCTCGTGCAGTCAGCGCTAGAAGCAGTGAAACAGTGGAAATATAAACCCACGTACTTGAACGGACAACCGGTCGACTTGGCGATGGAAGTAACGGTCGACTTCCAATTGGGCGCCTGAGCAGCTCAAGCTAGATAGGAGGGCCTTGTCGGCCCTCCTGCAGGATCGTTGTGTTACCGTTGGACGCGAATCATGGCAACGCCGTGGGGCGGAACCTGGGCGCTGTATTCGTTGGCAATTTTACCGAGGTCTGAGTGTGCCCATAGATCACGCACCTTCAGCTTGCCGCTCAACTTGACGTCTGACCATTTCACCGCGATCGTGGCAGGATCACTTCCGCGATTGAAGAGTCCGATGGCATACGCACCTTTCGCAAGCGGCCTTGCCCAAACTTCCTGGTCGCCATTTTTCGAAATACGGTTCCCCTCAACGCCCATCGGATCCTGGTCAACCGCAATCACGTCTTTGTTGAGAAGGATGGCTTTCGTCTCGTCGGAAAGATTCCGAACGTCGTTACCGGCGATCAAGGGCGCGGCGAGAATTGCCCATAGACTGAAGTGGGTCTTGTATTCGTCGTTCGTCATACCGCCGTTACCGACTTCCATCATGTCGGGATCGTTCCAATGGCCGATGCCGGAAGCAGACATATACGGCTGTTGTTTGTCAAAACCGATCGAAGACATGCTGTTCCAGTTGTCTTGAATGTCGCCGGTGGTTCTCCAAAGATTTCCGCCCACGCTTGCGCCCCATTCTTGGACGTCGACCTGGCCATATTGGCAGAGGCTGAAAACGATCGGGCGACCGGTGGCCCGCAACGCATCTCCCATGATCTGGTAAACGGCATGTTCGTCAGTTGGCTGGAACATAGCGGCGGCACTGCACCAATCGTATTTCACATAATCGATGCCCCACGCGGCCCACGTCTTCGCGTCCTGCTGCTCGTGATTGTAACTTCCCTCAAAACCAGCGCACGTCCATGGCCCCGGCGACGAATACAGTCCGAGCTTTAATCCTTTGCTGTGAACGTAATCGGCAAGCGCTTTCATGTCCGGGAATTTGCTATTCGGTTGAATGTTGCCTTCAGCATCACGCTTCCCTTCCCACGTGTCATCAATATTCACGTAGACGTAGCCTGCGTCGCGCATGCCATTCGACGCCATTGCATCCGCGACCCCGCGAATGGTGGCATCGTCAACTGCGCCCTTGAAGTGATTCCAACTATTCCAGCCCATTGGCGGAGTCCGAGCCATGCCGCCATCGGATACTTTGTGAAGCGCCGGCAACGACACTTTGGGCAAATTATCAAAAGGTCCTACAGGGGTTGCGTCGTTGGACACTTTCTTTGCAACGAGCGGACCTCCCCGGCCACGGAAACCTCGCCCCGCTGCGGGAGAATTGCCGCTTGCTGTCGCCCGCCCCGCGCCTCCACGTCCTCCGCCTGTGATGGTGACCGTAATCTGATCGCCTTCGAGCGTCGCCTGGTACTCGACCTGGCGCTGCTGGTCACCGGTGCCCATCGTCACTACCCAAGTGGCCTCATTGCCGTTCACGTTGCCTTCTGTGATATCGGTCATACGATAGCCATTGAGGATTTTGCCCGTGAGAGTGCTGCCTTGCTGCGCGAGGAAATATGTGGTCTCGCGCGAGATATTGTTTGCCGTCGTTTGCGAGACCCACTTACCAGTGAACGGCGCCGCGCTCTGATCAGCTTGCCGTGCCGAGGCGACCGCGACAACAATCAATCCGAAGATCGCGGACGCGGCGAGAATTAATTGTATTTTAGGCTTCATCATTGTTTTCAAGTCTCATCCTCCCGGGATACTTAAAAAATCAATTTGAACCCGAGCTGAATTTCACGATTCGGAAACGCCGAACCGTTTTGCGATGTCGATTTAGTGATCGAGCCAAAACTACCGCTCGTGAGCGAATTGCTGAACTGCGTTCCAGCGAGCCACGGAGTATTGAAGGCATTGAACGCTTCGGCCCTGAATTGGAATTTGAAACGCTCGGTGATCGCGAATGTTTTTGCCAGGGACATGTTCGCGGTGAGCGCGGCCTGAGTGTGGATCAGAGTCGTGCGCTGGTTTGCGAGCGATATTGGTGCATCCGACGGAAGCGTCAGGAAGTTGTAGTTCGGCAATGGAGCGCCGCTTCCTGGCTCGTACGTTGTAGTCGTGCAACCGTAAGGATTGCCATTTGCTGTGCTAGGCGTGCCGGGCTTAATTTCTCCGGTATTCGACATCACACCTACGCAAGGCCTTACGCCTTGAACCACATTGGGACCGCCCTTCCACGTAACGGGAAGAGCTACGGGCGACGAACCATCCATGCCTTTCGGGAAAAATTCTATACCGCTCGGCAAATTCCAAGGGCGGCCGGCTTGATAGAGTGCGTTGATATTGTATTCCCATCCGCCGATTGCCAGATCCACAAGCCGGTTAGCGCCCCCGAAAAACCTCTTACCCTTGCCAAATGGCAGTTGATAGACGCCGCTGATCGTAAGGACGTTCGGGATGTCCCACGGGACCACGCTGCGTTCAAGTATTCCGCGCTGCACATCGATATAGGCCTCGCCGGCGTCGCTGTTTGCGTTGCCGCCGGAGCCCACAGACGAGTACCCGCCTTGCTCGATCGTGTTGGACCAAGTGTAGTTCACGCTCAAATTCAGATCGGCGCGTGCGCGAACGCTGTATGCAACAACCAAGCCGTTGTACCACAGCTTGCCCAGATTCAGACCACTTTCCGTGCCGTTGCCAAACTCCGGGAACGGCAGAGAGAGTTGAGCCACCGAAATGGTGGGCGTGTTCAACGCAGTGCCTGTGGGACCAAATTGCGGTAGTCCATAATAAGGATTTGTCACAGTAGCATTGCAAATTCCCGGTGGCCCATTGCTCGTATATTTGCCGCTATTGAGAGGCGCCAGTGAGCCTGGGTTAAGCTGCAGGACTTCGAACGCGTCGCATTGCTGGCGTAACCCAAGCGGCATGACATTGTAAGTGTTGTTGGTCTCAAGCTTGTATCCACGGTTTCCCACATACGTGACCTCAATCCGAGAGTGAGCCGGCAGAGCATACTGGATGCCCGCGGAAAATTCGCTCACCCACGGCACATGAAACCTGGGATTGAAGAAATTCAGCGAGTTGCCTAGAAGAGTCTGTGATTGCAAGGCGTTCCCGGTCGGAAGCGGTATCCCGGCGCCACCAAAAATCGTAAAAGGATTACTAAGAAGATTTCCCGCGCATCCAGTCGGGTCCGATGAAGAGCATGGCGACCCGAACGGGACCGCACCCGCCGTGTAATTCGGATCCTGCAAACCTGTTGTCGTACCGAAGCTCGTGTTTTGGTTGTAGCCGGGCGGAGGATTTTGATACCAATCGTTCGTCGGATCTACCATGTATCGCGCCCAACCGGCCCGGAACACCAGTTTCTGATTGACTTGGTATGCCAGCCCGAGACGTGGCTGAATTCCCGTCCAATCGGTGATGATATTGTTCTGGCCGGCATTGTTCACGTACAGCAGCCCGCCAGTGAGCGTGGGAAAGTTCGTGGGCAAACCAGCCGCTTGCATGGCTTTCACGTACGCAGACATTTGCGTCGATGTGAAACCGTTGAAAGCGTTCTGGACAGCCGTGTTGATTGGGTTCACTTGCCCGAATGCCCAACCATCTGTTAGCGCGTCATGGCGTTCCACGACCGGGGGGTGAATATCATATCTGAGGCCAAGATTGAGGCTTAGCTTAGGACTTACTCGCCAATCGTCCTGAAAATAGCCTGCGAAATACCGTGTTAGGTATGAGGGTTCTATAAGATTGTCCGATTCAAAGGAAGTGGGCAAACCCAATAGCAAACTAGCCAGTCCGTCGCCCTGCGAGGAAGCGCTTCCTCCGACAACGGGGCAGTTGCCAGTGGTGGGGAACACACATTGAGTCCAGTTATCGCCGAAGCTCAGGTCAAAATTGTTGCCCGTGTTTACGAAGTTCTCTTGAATCCAGCGCAAATCGGCGCCCACTTTAAACGAATGCGCGCCGTGAACCTTCATTACTTTGGCTGCGACCGCGAACGTATTGGTGTAATTGCCGCTATGGATGACGTGACCCAAATTCGAATAATTGGTCACATTGTAGATTCCAAAGCCCTGAGGCGAATCGATCTGTGAGACGACAGAGGAGTTAAACCCTGCTGCCGTTGGAGTGACGCTAGCATCGATCGCATTGTTTACAACCTCTACGTACTGCGATTCCGAAAGTCGCAAATCCGTGATCAGCGTGGGACTGACCGTTCGAGTCCAATCCGCTGCGGCAGCATAGTTGGCGCGTATCAAGGGAATCTGACCGGCATTGCCGATTCCCCCGACTCCATTGGCAGGCAGATTGTGCTGATGCCGGTCGTTCGTTCCGAACCGGAAGAAAACGTGATCCTTGGTTCCAAAATCCTGGTCCACTCTGGCGATGTAGTTGTGGAAGTGATCTTCGCCATTGCCGATAAATTTATTCGCTGCAGCGGAGAGGAAATAGTCGCTCGCTCCGTATCGTGTAGCGCCGGCGGCGGTGACACCGTTTCGATTTGCACGCGGCAGGAAGCCGGCAATCTGCAAACCGATGGGATTGACGACGTTTGAAGGGATACCCTGAATCGTTTGTGATGTCGTGTTGCAGGAAAACGTCCCTTCGGGAATTCCAGTCGGGGTACTTGGACACGTTCCACCATAAAAAGGATTCGCGATCAGCATCGGCGGGCGATTAACGCTCGTCTGACCGCTCGAATTCGTGGTAATCGTCGCCGCGGGAGTATAGGCGTTGAGCGCAAACGGAAACGGGTTGTAAATTGTGATTGGAGTGCCACCGTCAGTAGCCGGATTATCAAGGCCACTGAAATCGTAAACGCCGGTCTCTCCTGGAGCGAGTCCCAGTTCCTGCAAAGTTGGAGCGCTGGAAACCTCCGCCTGCGGATTCACTTGATGATATTTTTCGAGATTAATGAAGAAAAACGTTTTGCCATGAAGCAGCTTTTGCAGCTTTGGCAGCTTGACCGGCCCACCCAGTGAAAATCCATATTGATCCAATTGATCAACCGGCACGCCCGACGTGTTGCCAACTGCTTTGTCTGCGGGAGGAACTGCGTCCATTGATGTGCGGCGGAGAAACTCATAGACAGTTCCGTGGAATTGATCAGTGCCGCTCTTTGTGGTTAGGTTGACGATGCCGCCGGCCGTCTTGCCGTACTCAGCGTCATACGTGGTGGTCTGCACCTTAAACTGCGATACCGAATCGACGGGCGTTACCCACGCAAGATTGTCGCCTCCGGCCTGGGCGTTATTCGGTGCGCCATCGAGTAGAAATTCGTTTTTACTCGAAAGCCCGCCATTGATTGACCATTGGGCAATGGCGCCATTGTCAAAAGGTCTCTGAAACTGCTGTGAGCCCATGTAGTTCACGCTCGGCGAAAGCGTCGCAAGCATGTATGGATTTCGTCCATTCAGCGGTATCTCCGTGACTGCCGTCGTGTTTACGACAAAACCCAGCGTGGCCGTTTGTGTCTCGATCGGAGGCGTTTCGGCGCTCACCGTGACTGTCTGCTGAACCTCACCCACTTCCATCTGAATGTCGACACCGGTTCTGTCCCCGGTGTTCAGCACAATATTCGCGTGTACATAGTTTTTGAAGCCGTTTGCGTTGGCGCTCACGGTGTAAGTTCCCGGTTGGAGCAACGGAATAGTATAAATTCCGGCCGTATCGGTCACAGTGCTGGCCACCTGACTTGTGGCTTGGTTCGTCGCGTCTACTTTGGCACCGGCGATAATCGCTCCGGAAGCATCTGTAACGCGCCCTGTGATCGTTGCCCGGAATTCCTGGGAGTGAATGACTGACGGGAAAAGGACAAATAGGGCCGCTAAGCAAACCAGCTTGAGACGCATATTCCCTCCGGTAAAGACCCCACCTTACTCTGACGTAGGAATGTAATCGCTTACATACGCCGATGGCCGCGCATACTAGAACACCCCGCGGCGGTTGTCAAGAGGTAATCGTTTACATCGCGCGTTGCAACGAAACTGCTGACGGCTTCGGGCTTGTCAGCTCAACGAACGCCGTCAGTTGCGAGGTCGAGATAATGGTGCTCACTCTGGGCGCGCAACTTCTTGGCTGCGGTCTCAGGCGTTAGGTCTCGCTGTGGAGTGCCGAGGAGTTCGAATCCAACCATGAACTTTTGCACGGCGGCCGAGCGAAGCAGCGGAGGGTAATAATGCGCGTGCAAATGCGCCTCCTCATGAGGTTTTCGGTCCGTGGGCCGCTGATGGAAACCCATCGAGTAAGGAAAGGCTGTCTTGAACAAATTATCGTAGCGGCAGACGATCCGTTGAAGAATGTCCGCGAGATGCGTTCGCTCAAGGTCTGACAGCTGTGGGAGGTCCTGCACGTGTCGTTTGCTGAGCAGCAGCGTCTCAAACGGCCAAACGGCCCAGTAGGGCACGACGACGATAAATGAATCGTTCTCGCAAACGATTCTGTCCCCGCGTTCTTTCTCTAGCCGGAGATAGTCACAGAGCAGGCATGCTTTTTTCTCAGCGTGGTATTGAACAAAAGACGCGATTTCCTTTGCCGGCTCAATCGGTAGACTCTCGGTGGCCCAGATTTGGCAGTGCGGGTGAGGA
>Ga0105240_10013271_pt1 | contig 11329 bp, 6 predicted proteins | sample KBSC54metaG_FD_80426 | JGI IMG/M metagenome (GOLD analysis project Ga0105240, IMG submission 80426) | Corn rhizosphere microbial communities from Kellogg Biological Station, Michigan, USA - KBS C5-4 metaG | ecosystem: Host-associated > Plants > Roots > Rhizosphere > Soil | place: Michigan, USA...
CGCCGTTGCTGGTCGCCCCGCCCGACGCGGTCGTCCCGCCCGAGGCCGTCGTACCCCCAGAGGCCGTCGTACCGCCGCCCGAGCCCTTCGTGCCTCCCGACGCCGTCGTGCCGCCTGACGCCGTGGTCCCCCCCGACGCGCTCGCGCCGCCGGATCCCTGGCTCGGCCCGCCCCCCGACCCGCTGCTCGACGTGCCGCCGGAGCCGCTCGATTCGGCCCCCCCCGTTCCGGGGGAGCCGCCGGTGGAACCCGAGCAGGCGACACCCATCATGCACAGGGACGTGGTCAGAATGCGAAGCGCAAACCGTTTGGTCATGAAGTCTCCTCGCGAGAGGGCGCCGCCGCCGCGTCACGCGGCAGCGCGGCCCTATCGAGGGTGACTGTCTCGGCCGGACGAATGTTGTAACAAATTGTTGGCGTCGGTCCGGCGCGGGCTGCGATCCGTCAGTTGCTGGCGGGGGTCGCGGGCTGCAGCACGGTATCGGCCGCGACGACGTAACAGGCGCACGCGTAGTGCATGACCGTGAAGTGCAGGTGGGCCACCTCGCTACTACCGTCCGCCAGTTGCGCGACGACGTCGCAGTCTCCGGCGCCACCGGTCCGCGAGACGAGAACTTCGTTCGCGTAGGGCTGGTAGGTCGCCGTGCAGGTGCTGGTCGCGGTCACCCGAGACACAGCCGCCAGGCCGGCAGGGACCGAGACCGATGCCGTGCCCGTGGAGCAGCTGAAGTCGCATCCCTCCTCCGGGCAGTGGCACACCTGGCTCGAGGAGGAGCAGCCCACCACGGCGACCACGATCAGTCCCAGGACAATCCTCGTGGCTTCTCCCGATGCCCACCGACGAAGAGAAGACACGAGACGATGATGATAGCTCACCGGAGCCGCTGGGTGAGGACCAGGACCGCCCGGTCGAGCGCCTCGTCCGCCTCGTCGAGAACACCCGCGAAGCTCTGGAACACATGCGGCACGTCAGCGGTGACGTCCAGGATGACATCCACCCCTGCCGAGCGCGCACGGGCCGCCATGCGGGTGGCGTCGTCGAGCAACAGCTCGTTACCGCCGGCCTGCAACAGCATCGGGGGAAAGCCGCGCAGGTCGGCCCGGACAGCCGGGCTCGCGAGCGGCTGGTCCGGATCCTGTCCGGCCAGGTAAAGGGCGGCCGTATGGTTCAGGCTCTCGCGCGTGAACAGCGGGTCGATGCCCGCCTTCGTGCCCATGCTCTCGCCCGTGCGGGTGGCGTCGAGATCCGGGGAGAAGGCCACGATCGCGGCCGGCATCGGCAGCCCCGCATCCCGGGCCAGGAGGCACGTGGTGATGGCGAGGCAGCCGCCGGCCGAGTCCCCGGCGAAGGCGATCCGCGACGGCGCTTCGCCACCGTCCAGCAACGCGCGATAGGCGGCGAGCCCGTCGTCGAGGGCGGCCGGGAACGGGTGCTCGGGGGCGAGGCGATAGTCGAGCGACAGAGCGCGCATCCCGCTCCTCACCACCAGGTTCGCCGTCAGCGAGAGCGCCGTCTCGGGTGAGCCGATCACGAAGCCGCCGCCGTGGAAGTAGAGGACGGTCCCGGGGCGCTGACGGTCCAGGGCTTCGACGAGGAGCGCGGGCCGCGCCCCCAGCTTCGCCGCGGAGGTGCGGATCCCCGGCGGAACCTTCATCGCGCTCATCCTCTTCTTGAACCCCTCCCGCAGCTCCTCGATCGAGCGGCCGCCTTCAGGACGAGGCTGGCGCAACATCGTGTCGACCTTCGCGCGTTGTTCCTTGCTCATGGCGTGCTCCTTCCCCTGTCGGTCAGGTCCCCATGTTAGCAATCCCGCGCAGGCCAGCCGGGCCCGGCCGGGCTGCCGCTCAGCGGCCGTAGCGGTCGAGGAAACGCGCGATTCGGGAGATGGCCTCGCGCAGCTCGTCCTCCTCGGGGAGGAACACCATCCGGAAGTGATCGGGCGCGGGCCAGTTGAAGCCCGAGCCCTGGACCAGCAGCACGCGCTCGCTCTCCAGCAGTTGCAGGATGAAGCGCTGGTCGTCCTGGATCACGTAGCGCTTGGGATCGAGGCGCGGGAAGATGTAAAGGGCGCCCTTCGGCTTCGCGGCCGTCACGCCGGGGATGGCGGTCAGCAGCTCGTAGGCGACGTCGCGCTGGCGCCGCAGCCGCCCCCCGGGGGCGACCAGCGCCGCCATCGACGCGCGGTCGGTCAGCGCGCTGCGAATGCTCAGCTGGCCGGGCGAATTGGCGCACAGGCGCATCGAGGCCAGCACGTTCAGCCCATCGACGTAGCCGAGCGCGGACGCCTTGGGGCCCGACAGGACCATCCAGCCCGCGCGGTAACCGCAGGCGCGGTAATTCTTCGACAGGCTGTTGAACGTCAAGAACAGCACGTCGTCGGCCAGGGAGGCGATGCTGGTGTGGGTCTCGCCGTCGTACAGGATCTGGTCGTACACCTCGTCGGCGAAGACCACCAGCTGGTGTTCGCGGGCCACCTGCACCACCTGCTGCAGCACCTCGCGCGGATAGACGGCGCCCGTCGGGTTGTTGGGGTTGATGATGACGATCCCCTTGGTCCGGGGGCTCACCTTTCGCCGGATGTCGGCGAGATCGGGCTGCCACCCCGACGCCTCGTCACAGCGATAATGGACGGGGGTGCCCCCCGACAGCGCCACCGCCCCCGTGTACAGGGGATAGTCGGGGCTGGGGATCAACACCTCGTCGCCGGGATCGAGGAGAGCGTTCATGCTCATCACGATCAGCTCGGAGGCGCCGTTGCCCAGCCAGATGTCCTCGACCGTGACGCCGGCGATCCCCTTCTCGACGCTGTACTTCTGGATGGCGTCGCGCGCGACGAGCAAGCCCTTCGAATCGGTGTAGCCGGCGGTCTCCGGCAGGTGGCGGATCATGTCGTCCACCATCTCGCCCGTCGGATTCAGGCCGAACGCGGGAACGTTGCCGATGTTCAGCTTGATGATCGATTCGCCCGCGGCCTCCATCTGCTTCGCTCGCTCCATCACGGGTCCGCGGATGTCGTACGAAACGTTGCGGAGCTTCGATGACTTTTCGAGCGATTTCACGATGTTGTCCAGGGGGGCTGGCGGTGGGGAATTGGGGAAAGAGCCGCGCGACGACGTGCGCTTCACGACCCGCGCCGGCCGAGGCCGCCGACGGCGGGCGGGGATGATAACACGTCCCTTCAGCCCCGCTCCTCAATCCCGGGCGGCCTCACGGGCAGCTGTTGATGAGCACCGCGACGGAAGAAGCATACCCCGCGACCACCAGGTCGGGGTGGCCGTCGCCGTTCAGGTCGCCGACAGACAGCGAATCGGACGTCGCCCCGTACTGGAGGCTGGGCGAGAAGGTTCCGTCACCATTGCCCAGAAAGACGACCACGTCGGGGCCGGCCGCGACGACGTCGAGGTGCTGGTCGCCGTCCAGATCCGCCAGGGCGACGTCGCTGGCGCCGGTGCTGATCCAGTGGTCATCGACGGGTCCCAGCGTTCCGTCGCCGCGGCCGAGGAGTACGCTCACGGTATCGCCGGCGGTCGCGTTGGTGAGCACCGCGTCCAGCCTCCCGTCCTCGTTCACGTCCCCCAGCGCGACCGCGGTGGGCCCGACGCCTGACTCGTACTCGACCTCCTTGGCGAAGGTCCCGTCGCCGTTCCCCAGCAGGACGCCCACCGACCATCCGCCGTCGACTCCGGTATTGGCCACGACCAGGTCCAGGTCGCCGTCGCCGTCCAGATCACCCAGCGCGACCGCCTGGGTGTCGATGCCGGTCGGGTAGTCCATGCCGTCCCCGAAGGTGCCCTGGCCGTCGCCCAGCAGCACGGTGACGCTGCTGCGCTTCTCGGTGGCCGGCGAATCAATGAAAAAAAAAATCACCAGGTCCAGCCGGCCGTCGGCGTTCACATCTCCCAGCGCGATCGCGTAGGGGTTCGCGCCCGTCGGAGAGGCCCGGGGCGCGGCGAAGGTGCCGTCGCCCGCCCCCAGCAGGACGTTGGCCGCGCTCGAGCCGTTCGTCGTCGCGATGAGGTCGGGCCTGCCGTCTCCGTTGACGTCACCGAGCGCGAGCGCGGCAGGCGACCGCACGTCCGCCGACGTCCCCAGGGGATACGTCATGGCCGCAGCGAACGTGCCCGCGCCCGTCCCCAGCAGGACGCTGATCGTGTTCGCCCTCGCGTCCGCCGTCACGAGGTCCAGCTCGCCGTCGTCGTTCAGATCGCCGAGGGCCTGGGCGTCCGCCGGCGCATCGAGCGGATACTCCAGGCTGGACGCGAAGCTTCCGGGGGTGGTTCCCAGCAGCACGTTCACCCCATTCGAGGTCGACGTGGCCAGGTCCAGCGTGCCGTCTCCGTTCACATCGCCGACCACCACCCCGTCGAGGCCAGTGCGCGCGGGGAAGTAGCGAGGCGCGGTGAAGGTGCCGTCGCCCTTTCCGAAGCGGACGGATACCGCCCCCGTGTAAGTCAGGCCGATCGTGAGATCCAGGATGTGGTCGCCGTTCAGATCCACCAGCGTGGTCGAGGCCACGTACGTGCCTCCCGTGCTGTCCAGCCGCGCGGCAAAGGTTCCGTCGCCATTGCCGAGCAACACGCTCACCGCGCCCAGGTAGGTCGCGACGACGACGTCCAGCTTGCCGTCGCCGTTCAGATCCCCGGCGACCACCGAGGCCTTCGCCGAGGCAGCGTCGGCCAGGGTGACCGAATCCACCTTGGCGGCGAACGTCCCGTCGCCTTTTCCTGGCAGGACGCTCACCGTGCCGGCCTGTCTGTCGAAGACGGCGAGGTCCGCCTTGCCGTCGCCGTCGAAGTCCCCCGTCACGACCCCGCGCGGACCAGCGCCGACGGCGTAGTCCCTCTTCGCCGCGAACGCCCCGTTCCCCTGCCCCAGCAGCACGCTGACGGTCGCCGCCTGGTCGTTGGCGGTGACGATGTCCAGATCGCCGTCACCGTCGAGGTCAGCGAGCGCGAGCGAATACGCACCGTCCCCCGCCGGGTAGTCCACCCTGGCGGCAAACGTGCCGTCGCCGTTACCGAGCAGGACGCTCACCGAGCTGGTCGAGGCGACGTACTCGAAGTAGTTCGCGATCACCAGGTCGAGCGCCCCGTCCTCGTTCACGTCCCCAGCGACCACCTCCCGCGGGCCGCTCGCCAGCTGAAAGGCGGGGGCCGCCGTGAAGGTCCCGTCCCCCTTCCCCAGCAACAGCGTGCCGACGTCCCCCGGCCACTGGCCGGGCGTGGCGACCCCCGCCAGATCCAGCTTCCCGTCGTCGTTGAAGTCGCCCTGGATCGAAATGGTGCCGGGCACGGCCGCCAGGCTACCCAGGACCAGCCCGGCGTTCCCGCACGCGCTCGGGGCGACGACGCCCCCGCCGGCGCCGCCCGCGCCCCCGCCGCCACCATCCCCGCCGATGCCGCCAGCGCCGGCGTCCGCGCCGTCAGCGCCAGCGTCCACACCAGGTGAGCCGGCAGCGCCGCCGGTCTGGTCGACACCGGCGTCGACACTACCGGCGTCGCCCGGGCTACCGGCACCACCGCCCGCCGGGTGACCGGTGCCCGCGCCACCCCCGGCAGCCCCTCGTCCCCCCTGTCCTGCGCCGCCTGCACCGGCCTGCACGCTGCCCCGCAAAGCGTTGCTGGAGCACGCCAGGCAGGCCAGGAACGCGACGCCCATTATACCAACCCGCCCCATGGGAAATCCCATGGTACCTCATGGGAACCTGTCCTCGAAACCTTCCAGGCCCCCGCCGTGCAATCGGCCGCGCCGGGTCGCCTGCTCGCGGAACACGGCGAGCCGCCGCACCCCGCCTAGGTCACTCGCGGCCCAGGTCGTACTTCAAGCAGAACAGAGCATCCGGCGAATAGATGTAGTACCCGTCCGCCTTGCCGGCGCCGTCGATGATGACGACCTTGGTCTTCCCCGACATCACGCCCGCGCGCGCCTTCACGGCCATCCCAGCCTCGGGGATGTTGTTCTCCCGCACGAAGCGGCTCCACCGGTCCTTCTCGGCGGGATCGATCTTCTTCCCCGAGTCGGTGGCCCGGCGATAGATCGCCAGGAACTCCTGATAATCGATCTCGATGATGCTTGGTTGACCCATCTTGTTCCTCGGACCGGCCCGGCGACCGTCTTGCTACGCTGCCTTGCAACTTGCGTTTCTGCAAGTGATTGGGCCGGTTTCGGTCGTCAGTCGTCTTCGACGGGCCGCGTCGCACCCGAGGCCTCCCGCTGGGAGAATGCGTAGAGGGCGGCGCCCCACACGGCGCAGGCCGGTCCCATCATGGCCCAGCGGCTGATCAGCGCCGTCAGCGTGGCGCCCGCCAGGGCTCCCAGGATGAACGTGGTGGCGATGGTCAGCAGCAGCGTCGTGCCGGCGTGGGTCAGCGGCCGCACCTCCTCGTCGACGCCGGCCCCTCCCGGCGACCGCCATCGCCTGGCGCGCCACCGCAGCCAGTGGGCCGCCTCCATGCCCAGATCGGTGATCACGCCCGTCAGGTGCGTCGTCCGCACCACGGCCCCCGACAGGCGGGTCACCAGGCTGTTCTGCATGCCCATGGCGGCGCACAGGATCGCCGCCTCGGCGTCGCGCAGGCGCGGGTGACTGGTCTGCGACAGGCCGGCCACGAAGATGAACCCGGCCAGCAGCAGCGCCTCGAGGAACAGCGCCGTGCCGTAGGCCCGCGGCAGCCGCTCGGGCCGCGGCCCCTGCAGGATCAAGCTGGCCGACAGCGACCCCGCGAAGAACGACGCCACCAGCAGCGCCGCGAAGAACGCCGCGCCGAAGTCCCCCCGCATGACGTCGGTGCTCAGCCGGCCCACGCTGCCGGTCACGTGCGAGGTGAACGAGCCGATGAGGACGAAGCCGCCCGAGTTCACGAACCCGGCCACGAACGCCAGGTACCCCGCAAGGATGGCGTTGTTGCGGGGAGAGCGGGCCGGTCCCTCCAGACGGAACACGTCGCGACGTTACAAGATTCTTCGTGAGGTGGTAACAGCCGGGGCTGCCCAGCAGCCCCGGCCTGGTCGCGCCTACTGCCGGATGATCTCGATGCCTTCGATCGTCGCGTTGTCCGTGACCGTCGTCAGCTTGATGACGATCTGCCCCGACGAGGTCGCGGTGGCCGTGAAGTCACGCACGACCGCCTTGAACGCGGCCCCCGCCGTCGCGAAGATGTCGAAGTTCGTCAGCACCGTCGTGCCGTTGATGGCCACGTTGAAGACGCGCTTACCGCTCGCCGTCTGGAACAGCTCGGCGAAGTGCAGGCGCACCGTGTACTTCGCGCCCGCCACCAGGCTGGGCATCGTGTACGTGACGTTGCCGTACCGCTCGCTCTGGTACACGCCCTGGGGCGCCGCGTTCGTCACGCCCGAGACGGTGATGGTGTTCGTGACCGTCCGGGTGGTGCCGCCGCTCGAGAACTGGTCGGCGGTGAACGGCGACAATCCGCTGGTGCTGCCGCAATCGATCCGATAGACGGTGGTCGCCGCGGCCGACACCGTGACGCTGGCCGTGCCGCTGACGCTGCCGGCGGCGGCGGTGACGGTGAACGGACCGCCGGCGGTGGTTCCGGCCGTGAACAGGCCGCTGGTGCTGATCGAGCCACCGCCGGTCACCGTCCAGGTGAACGACGGCTGGGCCGTCAGGGCGGTCCCGAACTGGTCACGCGCGGACGCCGTGAACTGCTGCGTGGCGCCCGCGACGACCGTCGCGCTGGTGGGCGAGACGGCGACGCTGGTCGTGGTCGCGTTGACCGTCACGGTGACGGCGCTGGTGACGGTCAGGTTCCCCTGATCCTTCACGGTCACCTGGAAGCCATAGCTGCCCGCCTTCGTGAACGTCGCGGTGCTGTTCTTCGCCGCGTTCGTGCCGTTGGCGCTGAAGGTGACCGCGGCTGGCGGCGTCCCCGTGGTCGCCCACGTGTACGTCAGGTTCGCTTCCCCGTTGTCGTCGGCGCCCAGCACCGACAGCGCGGTCGTGGTCCCGGTGACCGGGCTGGGGCTGGCGGCCGCCGCGGTGGCGATCGTCGGCGCCGCGTTCGGTACGACCACCGAGACGGTGGCCGTCCCCGTGACGGTGCCGGCCTGCGCCGAGACCGTGAAGGGGCCACCGGCGGTCGCCCCGGCCGTGTACAGGCCGCTGCCACTCACCGACCCCTGCCCGCTGACCGCCCACGTGAGCGACGGCTGGGCGATCAGCGCGGCCCCGAACTGGTCACGCGCCGTCGCGGTGAACTGCTGGGTGGCGGACGGCGCGATGGTGGCGCTGGCCGGCGTCACCGCGATGCTGGTCAGGGTCTGGTTCACGGTGACCGCCACCAGGCTGGTCACCGTCAGACCCGCCTGATCCTTCACCGTCGCCTGCAGGTTGTAGACGCCCGCCGCCGTGAACGTCGCCGTGGTCGACTTGGCGGCGTTCGTGCCGTTGGCGCTGAACGTGACGGCCGCCGGAGGCGTGCCGGTGGTCGCCCAGGTGTACGTGAGGTTGGTCTCTCCCCCGTCGTCCGCGCCCAGCACGGACAGCGCGGTCGAGTTCGCCACCACCGGATTGGGGCTGGCCGCGGCCGCCGTCGCGATGGTCGGCGGACTGTTCGGCGTCGCCGGGAGCAGCTCGATCCCCTCGATCGTGGCGTTGTCCGTGACGGTGTTGAAGTTGATGACGATCTGCCCCGCCGAGGTCGCGGTCGCCGAGAAGTCGCGCACCACCGCCTTGAACGCGGCCCCCGCCGCCGCGAAGATGTCGAAGTTCGTCAGCACCGTCGTCCCGTTGATCACGACGTTGAAGACGCGCTTGCCAGCGGCCGTCTGGAACAGCTCGGCGAAGTGCAGGCGCACCGTGTACGCCGACGACGCGGGCAGGCCCGTGACCGTGTAGGTCGAGGTCCCGAAACGCTCGGTCTGGTACACCGCCTGGGGCGCGGCGTTCGTGACACCGGTCGTGGTGATGGTGTTGGTCACCGAGCGGGTGGTGCCGCCGCTGAAGAACTGATCCGCCGTGAAGGGCGAGACGGCGGTGGTGCTGCCGGTGTCGATCTGGAACTTGGGGGCGGCGCTGCAGGTGGCGTTCGCGCAGCAGACCGAGCCGACGCAGAAGCCGGAGGCGCACTCGTTCGCGGCGGCGCAGGCCTGGCCGTTCGCCTTGTCGTCACGCGCGCCCGACTGGACCCAGCCGCACAGCGCCGCCACGGCCGGCGCGTTGCGCACGACCGGGTCGGTGGGCATGAAAGCGACCACGCCCGGGGGCGTCGTGGGACGGCCGAACCAAGCCAGCGGCGACTGCTCGGGATCGGTGAACGGCGAAGACGTGGGCGCGGACGGCGTGATCAGGCCGGCGTTGACCAGCCCGGTGTAGCAGGCGTCCTTGTCGGCGCCGCAGGCGAACCCCGCCAGCGTCGAGCTGTGGCACTCGGAGCAGTGGCCGGCGGTGGCGCCGGTGGTCGTGCCCGCGAAGTACGTGTTGTAGACGTACGTCCAGTTGGTCGGCTGGGCCGCGCCCCCGTCGACCGTCGCGCAGGTCAGCGTGGGGGGCGGACCATCGGCCCCGCCGTCGACGGCGCCGGTGCCGCCCGCGCCGCTGCCGCCCGTTCCGGTCGAGCCGCCCGCGCCACCATCCGATGGATTGAGCAAGCCGTAGACCGCCACTTCACCGCCGCTGCTGGGCGCCGCGCCCAGCGTCCCCACGTAGACCTTGCCGTTGGCGATGGTCGGGGCGATGTACTTCGGCGCGTTCGCCAGCTTGTCGGCCGCCACCATGGTGGAGTCCCACAGCTTGGTGGCCACGTTCTCGGCGTTGAACGCGTACAGGGCGCCCCCCACCGGGTTGTTCGAGTTGAAGCCACCGCCGCCGGTGCTGCCCAGGGCGCGCGTCGCCCACACGATGCCGGTGCCCGACGTCGAGCCGTTCGCCGACACGGAGATCTGCGCGCCCTGCGAGTCACCGCCGGTGGCGACGTCGGACGAGCGCGCCGCGGCCGTGGTGTTGAACAGGTTCGTGGTGCGGTTGAACGAGAACGCGCCCAGCGTCGAGCCCCCCGGCCAGACGTACATCAAAGATCCCGACGGGCCGTCCCACCACGCCGGACCGCCGACGATCTGACCGTTGGTGCTGGAGCCGGAGAAGCGCTGGACGATCTGCGTGTCGGGCGGCGAGCCCGACTTGAAGTGGCCCATCGAGTCGCCCGTCGTCTGGACCACGTACAGGATGCCGTTCTTGCCGCCGCCGACCAGCAGCGACGTGCCCGGGATCAGCAGCGGTCCCGAGCTGCCGATGTCCGTGTCGGCGTTGTCCAGCGACGCGACGTCCGACGGCATGAACCAGGAGCCGACCGTGGGCGTACCGGCGATGCCGACGTTCGTCAGCTTGATGAAGGCGTTCGCCAGCTGCGTGCCGGTCGTGTTCGTGGTGCCGGAGCGTCCGTCGCCGCTGACCATGTACAGGTTGCCGGACGAGTCGACCGGGAAGCCGCCGCCGCCCTGCCACAGGCCGCCGTGCCCCGTGTTGGGGTTGGTCATGTAAGGCGTCAGCGGGCGAATCGGCGAGGACGTGGTGTCGAAGCGGAGGACCCAGCCGTGATAGTTGTTCTGGTCGCAGTGTGAGGCGAACCCGACGGTCAGCACGCCCTGGGACAGAGTCAGCGCGACACGGTTCTGGTGCTTGATCGGATCGAACACGATCTTGCCGCTGCTGACACCGTCACCGGAACCAGCCACGGCCAGCGGCTGTCCGCTGGCGTCCAGGCCCATGTCGATGGGGCTGCCGGGCTTGTCGGCGCCGGTCGTCAGGTCCAGCGCGTGCAGCATGTACTTGAACGTGCCGCTGACGTTGCGCTTCGCGGTCAGGTAGATGGTGTTCGTCGAAGGATCGATGACCGGGGTGCTGCTGATGCCGATCAGCGGCTGCGTGTTCACGCAGGTCGACGCCGACATCCAGGGCGTCTCGATGGTGGTGCGCGACCAGATCAGGTCCCAGGGGCTGTCCGCGTTGTACGCGTAGACGTTATTCGCCTCGGTGGCGATGTAGACGACGTTCTTGCCCGAGATCGCCTGGGCCACGTACAGCGGCTGGGCGTAGACCTGACCGGTCACCGGGTACGAATGCAGCTTGCCGAAGCTGCCCGTGCGGACGTTCGACGTGGTCAGGATCGTCTCGTTCAGGTTCGCGCCCGTGCGCGACAGATCGTTGTGCTGGGTCAGCACGCCCGTCATCGGCGCGAGGCTTCGCTCGGTGGCCGTCAACTCGGAATCGGGCGCCGTGCCTTGCTGGAAGCAGCCCGACAGGCCCGCGCCCACCAGCACCAGCAACGCGGCCTTGCGGGCCCCCGCCCCCGCCCCTGCCCCTGCCATCCC
>Ga0105240_10013273_pt1 | contig 11326 bp, 11 predicted proteins | sample KBSC54metaG_FD_80426 | JGI IMG/M metagenome (GOLD analysis project Ga0105240, IMG submission 80426) | Corn rhizosphere microbial communities from Kellogg Biological Station, Michigan, USA - KBS C5-4 metaG | ecosystem: Host-associated > Plants > Roots > Rhizosphere > Soil | place: Michigan, USA...
CCCCTTATTCCCGAACAAGCATCGACCATGGCCTTATCGGTCGATATGTTGACTATTTTTCTGTTAATTGTGACAGCGTTCTTTTCGCTTTTAATCGCGGGATTAATTGTTTTCTTTGCGGTGAAATACCGCCCCAGCAATAAAACCGTTAACCGCGAAGGCGCCCCCGATTCGCATTTATTGTTGGAAATTATATGGACTGGAATTCCGCTGGCCATTGTGATCGTGATTTTTTTCTGGGGAACGGGCGTGTTTTATCAGTTACGCACGATGCCTGCAGATGCCGTGCAAATGCATGTCATTGGCAAGCAATGGATGTGGAAGATTCAGCATCCTGAAGGTCAACGCGAAATTAATGCCTTGCACATTCCCGTAAATAAAGCCATCCAGCTGACCATGATTTCCGAAGATGTGATTCATGATTTTTCCATCCCCGCGTTCCGTGTGAAGCAAGACGTCTTACCGGGCCGCTATACGAAGCTCTGGTTTCAGGCCACCAAAGTCGGGCGCTATCACATTTTCTGTGATCAATATTGCGGCACCTTGCATGCCAGCATGATCGGTGAAGTCGTGGTCATGGAGCCTAAAGATTATGCCGCCTGGATCAGCAAAGGCGCCTTTCCCACGGAGAGCGGCGCTTCCAGCGCGCAGCCGACTCCGGCTAGCGCCGGCGAAGAATTGTTCACCAAGATGGGCTGCTCTAGCTGTCACATTGGCACTGGTGAAGGACGCGCACCCTCTTTGGTAGGCTTATATGGCAAAAAAGTTGTGCTTAGTAATAAGCAAACGGTGACGGCCGATGATGAATATCTGCGCGAATCCATTTTGAAGCCGGCGGCTAAGGTGGTCGCTGGATATGAACCGATCATGCCGCTCTTCCAAGGGCAATTGACGGAAGAAAACGTGTTGGAACTCATTCAATACATCAAGTCTCTGAAAGGCACCTCTGATGCAATCGCTCGATAATACAGAAAGTTATTTGGGATCGGAATTCAACTTAAAATCCTGGCTTTTGACGTTTGATCATAAGCGCATCGGAATTCTTTATTTGCTCACGGTGACTTTTTTCTTCCTTATGGGCGGTATCGGCGCGATGTTGATTCGCTTAGAACTTCTCACCCCGCAAGCCGATATTTTGCAGGCTGAAATGTATAACCGAACTTTCACGCTTCACGGCGTCACGATGGTATTTTTCTTCATGATTCCTTCTATCCCCGCGATCTTTGGTAATTTCTTTCTACCGATGATGATTGGCGCGCGCGATGTGGCATTTCCACGTCTGAATCTCACGAGTTATTACTTACTTTTGGGCGGAGGATTGTTTGCCTTAGCCGCTATTCTTTTGGGCGGGGTGGATACAGGCTGGACCTTCTATACGCCCTACAGCAGCACCTATTCCAACTCCAACGTGATTTTAATGGGACTGGGAATCTTTATTGCGGGCTTCTCTTCCATTCTGACAGGCCTTAATTTTATCGTGACGATTCACAAAATGCGTGCTCCAGGCATGACGTGGTTTCGCTTGCCGCTCTTTGTCTGGGCGCATTATGCGACGGCGGTTATTCAAGTTTTAGGAACGCCCGTAATCGCGATCACGATTCTGCTTTTAGCTGTCGAGCGCGGTTTGCATTTTGGCATCTTTGATCCCAAGCTGGGTGGCGATCCGCTGCTTTTCCAACACCTCTTCTGGTTTTATTCCCATCCTGCCGTCTACATCATGGTGCTTCCGGGCATGGGTGTTGTCAGCGAAATCATCGCCTGTTTTTCGCGCAAGAAAATCTTTGGTTATAGCTTTATTGCCGCCTCGAGCTTCGCCATTGCTCTCCTTGGATTTTTCGTCTGGGGCCATCATCTTTTCTTGAGCGGCCAGTCGGTCTATGCGGGTGTCGTATTTTCTTTCATCACCTTCTTGGTGGCCATTCCGTCAGCGATCAAAGTATTCAACTGGATCGCCACCCTCTACAAAGGAAAAATTTATTTAAAGACACCGATGCTCTATGCGTTGGGCTTCATCGGACTTTTTACGATCGGTGGCCTAACCGGCGTGATGTTGGGTACCTTGGGCATCGATGCGCATGTCCATGACACCTATTTTATCGTCGCACATTTCCATTACGTGATGGTGGGTGGCACGATTATGGCCTATTTAGCCGCCATTCATTTCTGGTGGCCCAAAATGACCAATCGAATGTACCCGGAATTCTTCGGTAAGTTATCCGCGCTTTTAGTATTTGTGGGTTTTAATTTGACCTTTTTCCCTCAGTTTATTTTGGGATATTTAGGGATGCCACGACGCTATCATGTATATCCGCCCGAATTCCAAGTCTTGAATGTATTTTCTTCGGCCGGCGCTTCAATTTTGGCGGTCGGATTTACGTTACCGCTTTTTTACTTGCTGGGTTCGTTGGTCTGGGGTAAAAAGGCCGGACGCAATCCCTGGGGAGCCACCGGTTTAGAATGGCAAACCGCTTCTCCCCCTCCGACTTTAAATTTTGACAAGACGCCGCTGGTGACGGAAGAGCCATACGAATACCATGGCGAGGATATGCCCAATGAGTGAGGCCGCGCACGACGTGACATTGTCGCACCAGTTTGACGATTTAGTCCAACAACGCGAATCCGCGCAATTGGGGATGTGGTTGTTTTTAGTCACAGAAGTCCTCTTCTTTGGCGGGCTGTTCATGGCTTACAGCCTTTACCGGATGGAATATCCCGATGCTTATGCGGAATGCAGCAAGTTAATGAATATGTCATTGGGGGCTTTAAATACCGCGGTACTTTTGACCAGCAGCTTAACCATGGTTCTTGCCGTCATGGCGGCGGAGCAGGGACGCATCAAGGCCTTGATCCGCTGGCTGATCGTGACCATTGGCTTTGGCGGCGTCTTTTTGGTTGTTAAAGCTTTTGAATACCACCATAAATTTGTCGAACATTTGGTTCCTGGTCCTTACTTTACGCATGAGGTCCATAACCGCGAAGCCTGCCAACTCTTTTTTTCGCTTTATTTTGCAATGACGGGATTGCATGCGCTGCATATGGTGATTGGCATTGGTCTTTTATCTACGATTGCCTGGATGGCGTCGCGCAATAAATTTACGCCGGCTTACAATAATCCGGTAGAAATTTCCGGTCTTTATTGGCACTTTGTAGATTTGGTTTGGATTTTCTTATTCCCACTTTTATATCTGATAGGGAGCCGCTAACATGGATGCGCACGCTACTGCCGCCCCCCAAACAGGACACGATTCGCCCTTGGGTCTGTATTTAAAAGTCTATGTCGCGCTCATGGTTCTTTTAGTCTTAACCGTGGGGGTGGCGTATTTAAACATTGGTGCGTGGTCACTGCCCGTCGCTTTAACTATTGCCGCTATTAAGGCCGTGGTGGTTGTGATTTATTTTATGCACATGCGTTTTACAGGAAAATTGATGTGGGTGTACATTTCGGCTTCTGTCGTATGGTTAGGCATGCTTTTATTTGGCGTTTTAATCGATGTGATTATGCGGACGCGCTAAAACTTCAATTCACGTTTTAAAAATTCTTCTACATTAGCCATTTCTACTTTGACATCCTGAAGCACGGTCTGAAGACGTTCCCAATCCTCCCGCCGTGCTGCCGCTTCTGTTTCTCTGACTAGGAGTGACAAATGTTCAGCGCCAAAACTGCCGCCAGATCCGGCAAGCCCATGTGCCGTCTGTGTTAGCGAAGGGACATCATGCGCGACAAACGCCGTCTCCATTTTTGCGATGGAGGCCCAGGCATTCTTTAAAAAGATGCCGGCCAGGTGAGCCATTCGATCGGAAGTATTATTAGTCACCTCACGCAGGACATTTAACGATATCGGCGCATCGACGGCGGAAGGGGATTCCCCAAGCAGGGTCTCCCCCTGAAATCCCACCCATTTTTTCAATGTAGCCACCAGGTCTTCGGGTTTAAAAGGTTTGGCGAGATATCCATCCATCCCGGCGGCCAGGCAGCGTTCTTTGTCGCCCTCTATGGCATGCGCAGTGAGCGCTACAATGGGTGTATGGCGCTTATCGCCTTCTAATTGACGTATGGCTTGCGTTGCTTGATATCCATCCATTTCAGGCATCTGACAGTCCATGAGGATCAATTGGTAAGTGGTGCGCTTCACCGCTTCCACCGCTTCCCGGCCATTATGCGCCAAGTCTGGCTTGTAGCCATATTTTTCTAGGCGCGCGCAGACTACCGCTTGATTGATCTCGTTGTCTTCTACTAAAAGAATCTTGGTTTTTTCTTCTGCTTGTGACGTGAGGACTACGGCCGGTGTAGAAATAGGATGTTTATTTTCACTTTCCAGCGCCACTTTTGTTGGCATGGCGCTGGTGTCTTGAATAAGCACGAGGCCGCGTAACATCATCATCAGGCTTCCCAATTTAATCGGCTTGGTGAGACTCAGCGTCATGCCAAAATGGTGTAGATCTTCCACCGTCGGTTTATCGCGTAATGAGGTGATATAGATCACAGGCGTTGAGGCCAAATGCGCGTGCTTTTTAAGACGTTCAACCAATTGAAGATCCGTCGAGGCCATGCCGCCTTTTTCTAAAAGCACCGCTACAGACGGACCGCGATTGGCCAAGGCATCGGTTTTAGACGCCATCACCGGAACGGCGCCCAAGGCATTTAAGTAGCTTTGCAACACATGCTGGGTTAATTCTTGTTCGGCAAAAACTAAAATACTTGGCCGACCGGATAATCCCAATAACTCATTTGTCGAAGTTGCGCTAGGTTTAAACGGTATGCTGAACCAAAAATGTGATCCTTTTCCTTCTGCGGATTCAACGTCGATTTCCCCGCCCATCATTTCTACTAATTGGCGCGAAATCGCGAGCCCTAATCCCGTTCCGCCATATTTACGCGTCGTCGATCCATCGGCCTGCATAAAGGGGTGGAACAACTTCTTCTGTGCCTCCGCAGAAAGCCCGATTCCTGTGTCGCGCACATCAAACATGAGACGGCGGGCCATTTCTTTTCCTTCAAGCCTGACGTTTACAAAAATATGGCCTTGAGAGGTGAATTTGATGGCATTACTGGTTAGGTTTGAAACCACCTGACTGATTCTGACGGGATCGCCATTGATCAACCCAGGAATTTCAGGGTCAATCAGAATGGCCAGTTCCAAGCCTTTTGCATGTGCGCGATCCGCTAACTGATCGCCCACATTTTCAATGCGTTCGCGTAAGTCAAAATCAACGGTTTCTAAGCGCAGTTTTCCCGCTTCAATTTTGGAAAGGTCCAAAATATCGTCAATGATGGACAACAGCGCATCCCCCGATTGGCGCACCACACGAACGTATTCGCGTTGACTGGCGGTTAAGCGCGATTCGGCCAAAAGATCGGTCATGCCAATGACGGCGTTCATCGGGGTGCGAATTTCATGGCTCATATTGGCCAGAAATTCCGATTTCATGCGTGCCGATTGCAGCGCGGCATCACGGGCCCCAGCCAAGGCGCGTTGGGCGGCTTTACGCTTGTCAATTTCGGTGCGTAAAAAGGCAAAGACAATGACCATTAATCCTAAGCTAAAGGCACCCCCTAGAGTCAGCCAGCGAATCATCGTGCGTGCGGCCTTAAAAGCTTCGCGTTGGAGGTTTTCCAAGCTGCCTTGCTCTTCTTCAATCATGGCCCGCAAAGTGACGCGGACTTCTTCCATCATAACGGCACCGGTTTGCGTCATGGTCAATTTCCGGCTGTCGCCAAGACGATGAAGTTGCGCCGCTTCAATTTGCTGCGACAGCCAGCCCATTTCTTTTTGAAGTTGAGGATCGAGACGATTGATGAGGTCTTGTTCGAGGGGTTTATCTTTGGCTTCCTCGCGCAGAATGACGAGTTCTTTCGTCAGCGTTTCTTTGCTTCTGGTGTAAGTTTCTAGATGAGAGATTTCACCAGTAATAAGGTAGCCACGGGTGGCGCTTTCGGCATCGAGCACGCGTGTGAAGATATTAAAAAGTTCGGCACGCTCGGAAAGCGCATCACTGACCATCCGGTCTTGCCGGATCAATGCATGCGTATTGGTGTAAATAACGCGGCCAACCAGCGCTTGCAAGAGAACCGCAATCGCGAATCCTCCCCAAGAGACGGTCTTTTCATTAAAACGCAGTTTCATAGCTCTTAACTTTGGCTCCTCTTCGGCCTCGCGTCAAGGTGGGAGTCAGGGTGTGGGGTAAAAAGTAAAAACGCTAATAACGAATCAAACTGAGAACATCCGAGCCACGGAGTTTTTCCCGGCCATGAAGAGCTTCTAATTCGATCACAAAAGAAAACCCCACGACCTTGGCTTTAAGTTTTTTTACCAGTTCTGTACAAGCGACGGCCGTCCCACCAGTCGCCAACACATCATCCACAATCAGGACGCGTGCGCTCGAATCGAGTGAATCCGTGTGAATTTCTAACGTATCCGATCCATATTCCAAGTCATAGGTATGCGAAATGGTTTTGCTGGGCAACTTGCCTTTTTTGCGCACCAATACATAGCCGGCGTTGAGCAGATAGGCGACAGGGGCACCAAAAATAAATCCGCGCGATTCCACAGAAACCACATGTGTAATTCCCTTTTTACGAAAGGGGCCGGCCATGCGCTCCACCACATCTTTGAATAGCTCGGGCTTTTGCAGCATTGGCGCAATGTCTCTAAAGACGATGCCAGGTTTGGGAAAATCGGCGATGTCACGAATGGCAGCTTTAATTTTATCGACGGACTGAGGCACGGGGCGGCTCCTTAAATAAACAAGATGGTAATAAGTTTAAACAATGCCCATGCGTTGGGCTAAGCGGCGCAGACGTTCTAGTCCGCGCTTTTCTAATTGCCGGATGCGTTCTCGGGAGACATGAAGTTTTTTTCCTACTTCTTCGAGCGTCTGGTTCTCGCCATTAAGACCAAAGCGCAATTCCAGAATCTGACGCTCGCGCAGCGGCAATTGCGACATGGCCACATCCAACTCATCATGAAGTTTGAACATGGAAATTAAACGATCCGGCGCGTTCGACGCATTGTCCGGAATCACATCTTTGACGGTTAAATTTTCGTCATCGTCGAGCGGAGCTTCAAGACTGCCGATGCCCCGCGCGGCTTCGGCAGCATCTAAAATCCCTTTGATTTGACGGGCCGACAAATGAAGTTTCTGCGCCATTTCTTGGAGTGTGGGATCACGGCCCAATTGTCCATGCTGGCGATCCCACTCGCGCAGCCAGCGGCGTAAAGCTTCCCAGGCATGCGGTGGAATGCGGATCGTTTTAGATTGTTCATCAATGGCGCGGCGGATGGATTGTTCGATCCAATAAGCGCCGTAAGTCGAGAAACGGAAGCCTTTGCTGGGATCGAATTTATCAATCGCATGCATCAAGCCTAAATTGCCCTCTTCGATAATGTCTAAAAAGTCGAGACCGGGTCGGTAATATTTTTTAGCGATGGGAATAACAAGGCGGAGGTTGCGTTCGACCAATTCTGTTTTTGCGGCCTTATCCCCTTTATTGGCACGGAACCAAAGCGTATTAAACGCTTCGCGAGATAATTCTGGATAATCTTTGATTGCGCGGAAGTAAAGTGATACAGCGTCTAAACTTTCAGCAGCCATAGAACCCCTCTGTTTTAAGCGTCATAGTATGCGCACTAAATTTACGTCGAGAATGAATGTGATGCAAGTGAAAATTCAGACAATCGAACGAACCGACACATTCGGGGCGACAGGATTTGAACCTGCGACCTCTTGGTCCCGAACCAAGCGCGCTACCAACTGCGCTACGCCCCGAATTTACCGGCCGAGCCAATCCCACCTGAACATTTTAGCGCGCCTTGTCCACCGTAGCCTTGGCGAAGGTGGATACCAACTGCGCTACGCCCCGAGTTGATGGGGCTGCTGCGCTAACCCCGATTCTTAAACACTCCGCATCGTCTAAGACTACGCTGAATCTTATCAAATTTTATTTTATGGAGCCGTGTGTGTCAGTCGGAAAATATGGCGCGCCACCTCGATGGCCGCATAAGGCATGGCGATTGTGCGCGTGCGCTCCGCCATGCGTCGTAGACGCGGAGAGTTTCGCAAAAGAGCGGCGCTGACGGCGGCCACATCGCCCGGCTCGTCCGCCCGTTCTGCGACGCCTTGACGAATCAGATAAGCGGCATTGCGTTCTTCTTGTCCGGGAATGGGGTTAGAGATAACCATTGGCAAGCCTTTAGCCAATGCTTCAGAAGAAGTTAAGCCTCCGGGTTTGGTAATCAATAAATCGGCGGCATCCATCAGCCGGTGGACGGTTTTTGTGAATCCTAAGACGCGCACGCGTTTTTCCCGTTTATAGTATTTAGAAAGGGTGCGGAACAGTTCGCGGTTTAATCCGGTGAGGACCAAGATTTGAGCGTCCAAAGGCAAAAGATCGCCAATTAATTCTTGCAACGGCCCCATACCTTGGCTGCCACCCATCATGAGCACGGTGGTGCGATGCGGATCCAATTTAAGGCTAGCACGCACCCGTTCTTTGGGGACATGTTGCAGAAAAACAGGACTGATCGGAATTCCCGTCACAGCAATACGCGATGACGAAATGCCCTGTCGTACCAATGTTTTTCGCACCTCTTCTGAAGGAACACAATAAAGATCTACTTCTTTGTAAACCCAATAGCTATGCACAGCGAAATCGGTGATCACGGCAATCAATGGAATCGAAAGTTTTCCCCGTCTTTTCTCTGCTGCAAAAACGGAGCATGGCGCTGCTTGGGTGCAGACAATCGCGGAAGCATTATGCCGACTCACGAGTTTTTTTAACTTACGCGCCGATACAAGATTGAGCAAATCCCGCACTTCGCGCGTGGCCATTTCCACATCGGGATTGTCATAGATGAAATCCCATAAGGCCGGCGTGCGATGCAAAATCTCCAAGTATGTCCGCGAAATCAATGGTCCGACGGTGGGATACGTATAGGTGAAAGAGTCCACGCCCACGGTTTCCCAGGTGGGAACAACCAGCGTTAATGCTTCTCGAATAGCGTCTGCAGCGCGCTGATGACCAGAAGAAGCGGAAACATAAAGGAAGAGGATGCGAGTGGACATGGATGAATTATGTCGATATGAATACTACCAAAGTATCTGCTGAATCGGGCCAGGGGGATTTCCCGCCACTACGGCTTTGGCGGGCGCGCCAACGACTCAGTGGCGCGGAACCCCCGACCTCTTCCGCCTTCGCTAAGGCTTCGGCGGACTTACCCACCTGAAAATCACTTGAATCGGGCCAGGGGGATTTGAACCCCCGACCTCTCCCACCCCAAAGGAGCGCGCTACCCCTGCGCCATGGCCCGAATCAAGTGACTTTATATTCCAATGCGCCCTTGCCCGCCATAGCTTTAGCGACGGCGGGTACCCCTGCGCCTAGAGCTTCAACAACCTTAACGCCTCTTCCAAATCTTTCCGTGCGTTTCTAAAGACGTCTAAAATTTTTGTGTCTGACACTTCATTGCCTAAGTCCAACTTTAACTGCTGGATCCCCCGCTTAGCTTCTTGCTTCAGTAATTTCTTGGCGCCGGAGATGGTAAAGCCTTTGGCGTAAAGTAAATCCTTAATTTTGCGGATCGCGTCAATTTCTTTTTGGGTGAATTTCCGCTGGCCCGAATCTCGGCGTGCAGGTCGTAGAATACTAAATTGTGTTTCCCAGTAGCGAATCACATGCCCTTTGACGCCAGTTAACTCGCTGACTTCACGAATGGAAAAATAGGTTTGCGGTGGTAAAAGCGCTTCAAGCATGGAACAGATCCTTAGACGGCCGAAATTTCACAGCCCGGCGCGGCGGTATCGGCACAACAACCCCCGTCTTGGGATTGCGACCCACTTTCGCCTTCCGCATTTTAACATGCAGGCTGCCGATCCCAGCCAAGACGACTTTATCTCCTGATCGAAGCGAGCCTTGAATGCCCGTCATCATCGCTTCCACCGCAGCCAACGCTTCCCGGCGCGTACTCACCACGCGTTCCACTATTTGAATCAAATGCGATTTATTCATGCTGTTTTTCCTCCTGCTGTCTGTCATGGAGCATTGTACAAGAGGCCCCAACTATTTGATTTGTACGATTACGAAGGCTAAATGATACGAATACGAATCCCCTAAGCCGCGCCATTCATCGTTTGTTTTCTGGCGAAGGGATCTTTAGGTGATCTTGCGGTAGGTCCAGAAGCACTCCAATGACGAATGTCGGCGTAATAGGTAAGCTCACTGATGAGCCATAGGCTAGCTGCAACGGTTTCATCAGATAATCCAGCGATGCCGCGCTCTCGAAATTCGGCAGCGAATTGAAAAGCCAATTGACGGAGAGTTTTACTCAGCGAAGAAGCCAGAGTGCGCCAATCATAGTCTGGAGATAATGACCGCATCCCATTCCAAAACCCTAAAAGTGTCAGATAAGGAACAAATAAAATATTTCTATTCTTACTAAACAATCCTGTATTTTCATCAGCCACGGAGATACGACTAAAAGCGAAGGCATTCGACAAGGCATCGAAGAGCAATCGATTCAGTTTAGTGCCCACGCGTTTTCTCGCGGTAATGAGTCGTAACTCAATTTTTCCATCGGTAGTTTGTCTTCCGACAAAATCTCCGGCTAAGAATGTAAGGTCGTCCATCAGACGCAGATCATCCATAAATGAATAGACGGCATAAATTTTGGCGGCTTCCGCTAATATTTGATTACCTTGTTCTGGGGAGAGAGCTTCAATGTGATCGTCATAGGAAATATAAAACTTAAATTCCCCCTTGGCTGTCTTCCGAATGGCAATTTCTCCAAAGCCGTCCAGCCATTCACTGGTATAAGCATTTACAGAAACTGTCTGGCCATTTTTTTCCACTCGGGCCTGACCAAAGTCATAAATGGCAGGTAAATACTTTTGAATCTTATGCTGCCCCAGATAAGCCATATTTTGTCCATCCTCTAACGAGGCGGAATTTGTACGCAGGAATCGAGGCAGATATAAAGCGGCCGATGCCGTCCGGTCTCCTTGGGTAATGAGGACACGAACAATATGTTGATACTGGCCACCCCGAACCCGATTGAGTACGACGGTGACGGGATCCTTAGAAAAGCCAAGATGCTTCTTCAATAAAGTCGAAGCGCCATGTACCCTAACAAGCTCGCCCGCCTTCGCTGATCTAAGTTGGGGTTTTGATTTTCGAGGTGAAGAGCAGGGTGCAGCGTGTCGAGGTCGAAGTCAGGGCGCAGAGCTAGTTCCGCAATCGGCCTTCGCACTCGCCACCCTGCACTCTGCTATTCAGCTCTGCCTTCGCTGATCTAAGTTGGGATTTTGATTTTCGAGGTGAAGAGCAGAGTGC
>Ga0105240_10013274_pt1 | contig 11326 bp, 7 predicted proteins | sample KBSC54metaG_FD_80426 | JGI IMG/M metagenome (GOLD analysis project Ga0105240, IMG submission 80426) | Corn rhizosphere microbial communities from Kellogg Biological Station, Michigan, USA - KBS C5-4 metaG | ecosystem: Host-associated > Plants > Roots > Rhizosphere > Soil | place: Michigan, USA...
CTGCTGTTGCTACGGCTGCTGCTATTGCTGCTGTCACCACGGTCGCCGCGATCACTTCTTTCGCCACGTTCCGAACGTTCACCACGTTCACCACGCTGACGTGGCACGAAACCTGTCAGCTCCGAACGCACGAACTTGATCTTGATCAGCTTTTCGATATCGACCAGCAGGCGCTCATCCTTGTCGGAGAACAGCGAAATCGCATCTCCCGACGCACCCGCACGACCGGTACGACCGATACGGTGGACATAATCTTCCGCGTTGTACGGCAGATCGATATTGATTACGCACGGCAGATCGGTGATGTCCAGACCGCGCGCAGCGACGTCAGTCGCCACCAGTACTTCGACCTGGCCTTGCTTGAAGGCTTCCAGTGCGGCCATGCGCTCACCCTGGGATTTGTCGCCATGGATCGCGGAGGCTTTGACGCCGTCGTTTTCCAGCTGGCGCGCCAGTTTGGAAGCGCCGATCTTGGTATTCGAAAACACGATCACCTGCTTGAGCTGACGCTCGCGGATGATGTGCGCGACGGCGTCACTCTTGGCGTCTTCGTCAACTTTGTAAATGGTCTGGGTCACGCGCTCGGCGGTGGCGTTGCTGCGTGCCACTTCGATGGTGACCGGATTGTTTTGGAAGCTGGCGGCCAGCTTCTTGATTTCCGGCGAGAAGGTCGCCGAGAACATCAGGTTCTGGCGTTGCTTCGGCAGCAGGTTGATGATGCGCTGCAAATCCGGCAGGAAACCCATGTCCAGCATGCGGTCGGCTTCGTCCATGACCAGGATCTGGGTCTGCGAGAGGTTCACGGTCTTTTGCTGAACGTGATCCAGCAGGCGGCCCGGCGTGGCGATAACGATTTCAACACCGCCGCGCAAAGTCGCTGTCTGCGGCGCCATATCGACACCACCGAACACGACCGTGGAGCGCAACGGCGTGAAGCGCGAATACGCTTTGACGTTTTCCGCAACCTGATCGGCGAGCTCACGCGTGGGCGTCAGAATCAACGCGCGCACCGGATGACGCGCCGGAGACATGCTGGTGCTGGCATGTGCCAGCAACAATTGAATGATCGGCAACGAGAACCCGGCCGTCTTGCCGGTGCCGGTCTGTGCGGCGCCCATGACATCGCGCCCTTGCAACACGATAGGAATCGCCTGCGCCTGAATCGGTGTCGGATGGGTGTACCCCTGCTCCGACAGCGCTTTCAGGATGTCGGGCGACAGGCCAAAGTCTTCAAAACGGACTTCAGGCATTTCAGGTACTGCTGTTTCAGGCAATTGCTCGGGCATGTTTGGGTGGAGTCCTCAGGCGAACCCAGCGTGAATCAATGCAATGCGACACAATGTTCTGCACAGCAGATTGCGACGGGCACATTCGCGAAGAGGCTCTGTTGCTTTCAGTAATAACGGATGTTTGACATATCACGCGGCGCCGACCATGCATGAAAACAGGGTGCCCACGTCAAGAGGTTGCCGAACGGAAACCGACCGGCAAACCGCTATTATACGCCCCTCGGCAATTTGGCTTCATGACAGTTTAATGTCACGCCAACGGAGCGATGTAAAAATGACAACACAACCATCCCTCCCCCGGTCGCAGAAGGGACGGTCTTCATAGGAGAAAATCAGACAATTGTGACGTTCAGGTCAACCAGTCCGTCGACGTGGCCCTGCAACTTGTCGCCCTTGACCACAGCGCCGACACCTTCCGGGGTGCCGGTATAAATAAGATCGCCGGGGAACAACTCAACCAGGCCGGACAGATAGGAAATGGTTTCGGCGACGTTCCAGATCAGATCCGACAGATCACCTTGCTGACGCACTTCGCCGTTGACCTTGAGCCAGATCGCGCCCTTGTCGGGGTGACCGATCTTCGACACAGGCAACAAGGGTGCGCACGGTGCCGAATGGTCGAAACCCTTGCCCATATCCCATGGCCGCGCCAGCTTTTTGGCTTCTCCTTGCAGGTCGCGGCGAGTCATATCAAGACCCACCGCGTAGCCGAATACCAGCTCGAGCGCCTTTTCCACCGGAATATCGCGACCACCTTTACCCAGAGCGACCACCATTTCGATCTCATGCTGATAATCATTGGTCTTGCTTGGGTAAGGCACCTCGCTGTCGGTCGGCACGATGGTGTCGGTCGGCTTCATGAAGAAAAAGGGCGGTTCGCGGTTTGGATCGTGGCCCATTTCGCGCGCATGTGCGGCGTAGTTGCGGCCGACACAGTAAATGCGGCGTACCGGGAAAGGATCGCCGCCGACGACCGGTACGGTAGTGATGGCGGGAACGGGTATGGCGTAAGTCATGGCTGAAACTCCGGCTGTAAAAGTATTCTTGAATGCTGCACGAGCCCCGCATGAGGCTCAGCGAGTGTAAAAGAAAACGCCATATCATGCTGGCCGTGGGGGGCAAATTCCGACATGAGGGCTGCTTTTTTGTGTAGCATCGTAAAACTTAACGCTTACTTCGCGTCTTCTCACGAAACGTCAACCAGACTTCCAGCTTATGCGGCCAACACCTCAGAATCCAGCCATCGCAGCACAAATCCAGCAAGCCGTCGCCCTGCACCAGCGCGGCGACCACGACAAGGCAGAAGCCGTGTACAAGAAAGTGCTGGCCAAGGCCCCCAAGCATTTTCAGGCCTTGTATCTGATGGGGATGCTGCAATTGCACCGTGAAGATCCAGCCGCCGCCATCGAATGGATCGACAAGGCACTTAAGATCAATCCAACGCACGTTGATGCGCAATTCGATCGCGCCACCGCACTGGAAGATGTGGAGCGCTACACGGAAGCGCTGCGCAGCTACGATCTGGTGCTGGCGCTCAAATCCGATTTCACCGAAGCGCTGTATCGTCGCGGTAACGTGCTGCGCGCGATGAGGCGCCACATGGAAGCATTGGATTGCTACAAGCGCGTGCTGGCTGCTCAACCCGATCATGCACAAGCATGGCTCAAGCAAGGCAACTCGCTCAACGATCTGGGCCGTCTGAGTGAAGCCCTGACCTGCTACGAAAAGGCAGTGGAGGTCGCGCCTGAATATCCGGAAGCGCTGTTCAACCTGGCCAACACGCTCAAAGAATTCGACCGTATCGACGAAGCAATGGCGATCTATGACAAGGTGCTGGAAATCGAACCAGACTTCGCCGAAGCGATCGCCAACCGCGCTTATCTGTTGGCCGGAAAATACCGACTGGAAGAAGCGCTCGCCGGGTACGACCGCGCCATCGAGCTGCTGCCGGATTATCCCGACATGGCCTACAACCGTGCCGTCACGCTGGAAGAACTGCAACGCTACGACGACGCCATTGCCGGCTATGCGTTGGTGTCGTCCAGCGATCCCAACTACCAGTCGGCACGCTGGAACACGGCGCTGTGCAACCTGAAACTCGGCAACCTTGAAGCCGGCTGGCGCCAGTACGAGCAACGCTGGCAAACCGAGCAGATGCGCAAGACCCAACGCTATTTCACGCAGCCACTGTGGCTGGGCGATGGCCTGCTGGCTGGCAAAACCATCCTGCTGCATTCCGAACAAGGCTTTGGCGACACGCTGCAATTCGCGCGTTACGCTCCGATGCTGGCCGAGCGCGGCGCACGCGTCATCCTGCAGGTGCAACCAGCGCTCAAATCCTTGATGGCCAACGTCAAAGGTGTCAGCGCCGTGCTGGCGACGGGCGAACAGTTGCCTCCGTTCGACCTGCAGTGCCCTCTGATGAGTCTGCCGCTTGCCTGCCAGACATTTAGCCTGAACGACATCCCCGATGCAGGCTACCTGCAGCAAGATCCAGCGAAAACCGAGAGCTGGAAAGTACGTCTGGGCGAAAAGCGCAAGCCGCGCGTCGGCCTCGTCTGGTCCGGCAGCAATCCGCGTGTCAATAGCCCTGCCACGAAACGGCTCGACGCTGCGCGTTCAATTCCATTCAACGCCATGTCGCCGCTGCTGCAAAACGACCAGGTTGAATTCTTCGCGTTGCAACCACAAAGCAGCATCAACTCGCCGTTGAGTCTCAACCTTGGAGGGCTGTCATCGGCCCTTAAACTCGGCGGCCTGTCATCAGGTCTCACTATCGGCGGCCAGCGTCTGGTTGATTACACGCGCGACCTTCGCGATTTCTCGGATACTGCTGCACTGATCGACAACCTCGACCTGGTGATTTCGGTCGACACCGCCGTCGCCCATCTGGCAGGTTCGCTGGGCAAACCGGTATGGCTGCTCAACCGCTACAACACCGACTGGCGCTGGCTGCTGGGCCGCAACGATTCGCCGTGGTATCCGAGCATGCGCATCTTCCGCCAGGAAAAGCCCGGCGACTGGAGCAAAGTCATTGAGGATGTTCGTACAGAGCTGCAACAACAAGCTCAGCGCTGAGCGCAAATCCTTTGCGCGCAAAAGAAAGCCCGACTGTCATGCCGGGCTTTCCTATTCAACACTCCTCAGCGTCATCCGCCAAATCGCACCTCGGGGATACCTGTCACGCCATCCAGCGCAACGGCAAACAATCCACCCGACGACGGCTCGCGATCGCGCTGTGCCGCATCCATACCTTCATGCGCTGTCGTCACGTACAAAGTATCCAGTGCAGGACCACCGAACGCCGGACAACTGGGTTGCGACACCGGCACTGCGATGATTCTGTCGACCAGCCCATCAGGCGCGTAGCGCACCACACGTGCACCACCCCACTGCGCATTCCAGAGATAGCCACGACTGTCGATGGCAGAGCCATCGGGACCTCCCTGCTGTCCGCTCAGATCAACGAACAAACGCTGCCCGCTGATCGCACCGGTGACGACATCGTACTCGCAGCACATGATCTTGCCCTGCATCGTGTCGCAGTAGTACATACGCGTTCCATCAGGACTGAAACAAACACTGTTGGGAATCGCTACGCCCGGCAACGGTAAACGCTCCAGGCTGAGATCGGTATTGAGGCGGTAGTAGCTGCCGATAGGCGCACGCGCTTTATCTTCATTCAACGTGCCGAACACGAAGCGCCCCTGACGATCGCAACGACCGTCGTTCAGGCGCGTGGTCGGCAGCTCGTCTTCGATACGGCAAATCGGCGTGACGGCTTGCGTATCCAGATCGAAAAACGCCAGCTGCGACGCCAGGCCGATCAGCAGGCGATTGGTTTGCGCCGTCAGCGCAAAAACCGACAGGCGCTCCGGCATGGTCCAACTGCGCGTGACACCGTCGGCGGGATGGTAGCTCCACAACACCGAGGCCTGAATATCTGTCCAGAACACCGACTGCGTACGATCGCACCAGATCGCGCATTCACCGAGTTCACATTTACCATCAACGATCAGGCTTGCTTGCATCAGACGTCATCTCCGTTTTACTTTTTTGAAACACTGCATTCAATCAACTTTAAACGAAAAAAGGCAAGCCGTGGCTTGCCCTCTTTCGTTGCTGCGTTTTACTGCGCTCTGCTGCACATTATGATCGGATCCTCATACGATCAGAACGAGTGAGAGATACCGAAGTAGCCGCCCGTCTGGCTTTGACCAGCCAATGGCGCACCGGCTTCGTCGGCTTCCAGCGAGAACGTGCCGTTGCCACTGTTGCGTACTGTACCGGCGCCGACGTACAGCAAGGTACGCTTCGACAGGTTGTAGTTCAAGCCAGCCATGAACAGGTTGGCCGAACCGCCGTTGTTGTTGGCATTGACGTGGAAGACCGAGCCGATCAAGGTCAGCGCAGGCGAGACCTCGTAATTGGCGCCGACCCAGTAATGATTGACCTTGTTCGTCGAACCAGGCGCAACATCCGGCGCTTTCAGGTTTTCATAGCCCAGGTACATCTTCAGCTTGTCGATGGTGTAAGTACCACCCAGGATCAACTCTTTGGAAGAGTCATAGATAGTACCCGGGACTGTGACGCCGGACGAGTTTGTCATGACGCTGCCGTACTTGCCGTTGGCATCGCGTACCAGATCATAGATCGCGCGCAGTTCCAGACCTTGGTTTTGATAGACCAGCGATACGCCATCCTTGCGGCCCTTGGTTGTCGAACCGGCCTGCTCACCCAGACTGGTCTGGAAGGTAGCGTTAAAGCCACCCCAGGTTGGCGTCTGATATTCGATCACGTTGTTGGCGCCGCCCCAGTTGCGACCGTGCACCAGATTGGCGGTACCGATCCATTGCTGACCGGTTGGATCAAGGAACCAGACATCATTGTCAATGAACAGATTCTTACCGACCTTGACCGAACCGGCGCTGCCGTTCAGGCCAACATAAGAACGACGATTGAACAGCGCTGTGCCGTTGGTGGCGCCTTTGGTCGCGCCGAAACCGGACTCCAGCAGGAAGAAGCTGTTCAGACCGCCGCCCAGGTCTTCCTTGCCCTTGAAGCCGATCATGCTGGTGCCCCACTGATTGCTCGCAGCACGTACTTGCGTGCCGGTGTTGCCGTTGGCCTGATGCACGTTCGTTTGAACGTCAACGCCTGCGACGACGCGACCGTAAATAGTCACGCTGTCTTCCGCCTGCGCGGATGCCAGGCATGCGCCGAACAACGAGGCCGTGCCCAGGGCCTTGAGAATGGTTTTGGTTGAGATGGACTGAGTCATCTGAGGTCTCCGTAGAACTTTGTAGTTTTAACTGGGTGTAGTCGATTGCTGCACCCGCACTTTTTTACGTTTTCTTTTCTTACGTCACGCTAAATTGGCACGCAAAAACTCCCCTCGATACCGGTATTCGTAACCGTTCGACAAGCTTTTCAGAAGCGTCATTTCAACGTGAAGATCACAACGTGAAATCGTTGTGAACTGGCCTAGATACTAAGGATTCGCGACATATATTTCTAATGAATTATTTGCCTAAGCTGATACTTGATTTGATATCATCGAAAGATATAAGAAATGGTGGAGACAAATGAAGAACAGCGACCCGAATTGGTTTCTGCGTGCGCGTCTGAAAACACGGCAACTCTTGCTGTTAATCGCGCTAGATGACGAACGAAATATCCATCGCGCAGCCAACGAATTAAACATGACGCAACCCGCCGCGTCCAAACAACTCAAGGATCTGGAAGACACACTCGGCGTCACGCTGTTTGATCGTCTGCCACGCGGCATGCGTCCCACGATCTACGGCGAAGCCATGATCCGCCACTCGCGCATGGCGCTCACCAGCCTGTCAAAAGCGCACGAGGACATCGTCGCACTGAAGTCCGGCCTGTCCGGCCAGGTTGACGTCGGCGTCATCCTGTCGCCCGGCATGTCACTCATCCCGGCTGCGATTGCGCGCGTCAAGGAACACTCACCGATGTTGCGCATCGGTGTCGAAGTCGAGAGCAGCAACATCCTGCTGGCACGTCTGTTACGCGGCGACCTGGATTTTCTGGTGGCACGCATTCTCGACGAAGAAGTCAGCCATAACCTGCACTACGAAGAGTTGTCCGACGAACCGATCTGCGCCGTTGCCCGTGTCGGCCATCCGCTCCACGAGCACAAAAACCTTGAGTTGAAAGACATCGTCGACGATCCGTGGATCATGGCGCCCAAAGGCAGTATCCTGCGCAGCCGCGTCGACCTGATGTTCCGCAAGAGCGGACTGACACCGCCGGCCAACGTGGTCGACACCACCGCCATCCTGACCATCACCAGCCTGCTGCAGCAGACCGACTTTCTCTACGCGATGCCGACCGAAGTTGCGCGCTATTATTCCCAGGCGCGTCTGATGGATCTGTTACCGATTGAGCTGCCGTGCAAGATGGACGGCTTCGGCATCATCACCCGCCGCGAACATCTGCTGTCGCCAGGCGCGGTGATTTTGCAACAGGCGATCAGGGATGTGGCGAAAACGATTTACTGATTTCCTAAATTCCTGCCATAAAAAAAGCGAGACCCAAAGTCTCGCTTTTTTGTTTTTGGCCTTTCTCATCTCTCACATAGATTGGTGAGAAAGTGCCGATAGCAAGGCGCGCCAACGCAGACAGTGCGTGAGCACGGCAAGGCGGCGCAACGCGGCTAGCGGTGCTTTATCACCAATTTACGCCCAGCCGGCGTCTACGATGAATTCCTGTGCCGTACACATCACACTCTCATCCGACGCGAGGAAAAGCACCATACGCGCCAGGTGCCAGGGCAGCAATTCGCCCTGCAAACACTGATTGCGCTTGATGTCTTCCTTGCCCTTTTCATCCAGCCACAACTCAATCTGACGCTCTGTCATGACCCAACCCGGCGTAACGGTATTGACGCGGATATTGTGCGCCCCCAGATCACGGGCCAGACCGCGTGTCAGCCCCAGCACCGACGACTTGGCCGTGGTGTAGACCGGGAACCCGCCGCTGGAAGTATGCCAGCTGATCGAGCTGAAATTGATGATGGAACCGGCCTTCTTCTTGATCATGCCCGGTGCGACGGCCTGGACGGCAAAGAAGGACGGACGCTGATTGATCGCAATGCGGTTGTCCCAATACTCCTGCGTGACGTCTTCCAGCTTGTGGCGCTCGTCATTGGCGGCGTTGTTCACCAGTACGTCAAAGTCGCCGAGTTGTGCAGCCAGATCCTTGATGGTGTTTTGCAGCGAAGAAATATCGCGCAGGTCGCAGTACCGGAACGACGGTGCGGTGAAGCCGGCGTCGGCAATCTTCTTGCACAAGGCTTCGCTGGCGTCCTTGGCGATGTCGACAAAAGCGACCACCGCGCCTTGCTCTGCCAGAGCGCTGACGATTGCCGCACCGATACCGGTTCCACCGCCGGTGATGAAGACGCGCTTTCCCTTCAGGCTGGGGTAGCTCGCCAGTTGATATGTTGCAGACATAAATTCTCCAGAATTAAATTTTGCTTAGAGCACATTGACTTGCGGATGCGGCACATCGTCAAGGCTCAAACGATTGCGCAGCGCCGGGCCGAATGCAGCGACGTCGATTTCGAACGTCTCGCCGGGTGCGACGGAGATGTTGTCCGAGCAGCTCAACGTCGCCGTGCCGAAGAAGTGAATGTGCACATCGCCGGGACGACGGAACAGCGGGTATTTGAAGTGATGGTATTCAAGATTGGCGACGGTGTGCGACATGTTGTCTTCGCCACTGAGGAAAGGCTTCTCCCAGCGCACCTTGCCGTCTTGCGCACGGATGCGCGACATGCCTTGCACATGCGCAGGCAGTTCGCCCACCAACAGCGCAGGACCAACCGAACAAACACGCAACTTGGAATGCGCCAGAAACAGATAGTTTTGACGTTCCGTGACGTGATCCGAGAATTCGTTGCCAATGGCGAAGCCCAGGCGATACGGCTGACCGTTGTCGCCGATGATGTACAGACCGGCGATTTCAGGCTCTTCACCACCATCGAGCGCGAAGTGCGGCATCGCCAGCGGTTCTTCCGCAGCGCGCACGATGGAACCGTCGCCCTTGTAGAACCATTCCGGCTGCACGCCGATCTTGCCGGCAGCAGGCTTGCCGCCTTCCAGCCCCATGCGGAACATCTTCATGCTGTCGGTCAGATTGTCACCCGCACCGTCGAGCTTCTTGTGCATGGCGTCACGGCCGTCGGCGCTGCCCAGATGGGTCAGGCCGGTGCCGGTGACGTAGCAGTGCGCCGTGTCTTCATGGTCAAGTGGAGCCAACAGGCCGCCGCTTGCCGCGACCTGCGCGTAGTCGACCACGGTCGAACCGAGCGCGGCGTAGGTGAAATCCTGCAGAGAACTTTTCTTGGCAATGGCGGCACGCGCCAATGCGTAGGTACTGCGATAGCCATCGACAACGCGGATCTTCTTGCCGTCAGCGTCGAGAACGCCGACGTGACGATTGCCGTCAGCTTGTTTGAATTGCACCAGCAACATGCTTGTCACTCCTTAATGAGAATGCTTAGGGACGGCAGCACCACGGCAACCGACCAGGAAATCGAAATCGCAGCCTTCATCGGCCTGCAATACGCGGTCGATATACAGCGACTGATAACCACCCTGCATTGCCGGTTTGACCTGTGCCAATTTTTCGGCGCGGGCGGTCTGGCGCTGGGCCATTTCTTCGTCGCTGATATCGAGATGCAGACGGCCGGCGGCGCAATCCATTTCGATCCAATCGCCGTCCTGCACGATACCCAACGGTCCACCGGCAGCCGCTTCCGGCGCCACGTGCAATACCACGGTGCCGTAGGCCGTGCCGCTCATGCGTGCATCGGAAATCCGCACCATGTCCTTGACGCCCTGCGCCAACAGCTTGGGCGGCAAGCCCATGTTGCCGACTTCAGCCATACCCGGATAACCCTTGGGGCCGCAATTCTTCATCACCAGTACCGAGCTGGCGTCAACGTCCAGATCAGGATCGTTGATGCGTTCTTTGTAATGCGTGAAGTCTTCAAACACCACCGCCTTGCCGCGATGCTTCATCAGTTCCGGCGAAGCGGCAGATGGCTTCAGGACAGCGCCGCGTGGCGACAGATTACCGCGCAGGATGCAGATGCCGCCATCATCGATCAGCGGGTTGTCGAGTTTGCGTACGACCTCATCGTTGTAGATCGGCGCATCCTGATTGTTTTCCCACAGCGTCTTGCCGTTGACAGTCAATGCGTTCTTGTGCGGAATCAGATCGGCTTCGCCGAGACGGCGCAACACCGCTGGCAAGCCGCCGGCGTAATAGAACTCTTCCATCAGGAAGCGGCCGGAAGGTTGCAAGTCAACGATAGTTGGCGTGCCTCGGCCGACGCGCGTCCAGTCTTCCAATTCCAGATCGACCCCCATACGGCCGGCGATTGCCTTCAGATGGATAACTGCATTGGTCGAACCACCGATGGCAGCGTTGACGCGGATCGCATTTTCAAACGCTTCGCGTGTCAGGATCTTGGACAAGGTCAGGCCTTCCCACACCATGTCGACGATACGCATGCCGGACATGTGCGCCAGCACGTAGCGGCGCGAATCAACGGCAGGAATCGCCGCGTTGTGCGGTAAGGATGTACCCAGCGCTTCGGCCATGCAGGCCATGGTCGAGGCAGTGCCCATGGTGTTGCAGGTACCGGCCGAGCGCGACATGCCGGCCTCGGCCGACATGAACTCGTGAATCGAAATCTTGCCAGCCTTGACTTGCTCGCTCAGTTGCCAGACCACAGTACCGGAGCCGATGTCCTTGCCCTCGTGCTTGCCGTTGAGCATCGGACCGCCGGTGACGACAATCGCCGGCACATCGCAGCTGGCCGCACCCATCAGCAACGCCGGCGTGGTCTTGTCGCAGCCGACCAGCAGTACGACCGCATCCAGAGGATTGCCGCGGATCGATTCTTCGACGTCCATGCTGGCCAGATTGCGCGTAAGCATGGCGGTCGGACGCAGGTTGGACTCGCCGTTGGAAAACACCGGAAACTCCACCGGGAAACC